>Ga0256405_10003996_pt1:15000-28829 | contig 28829 bp, 14 predicted proteins | sample RumenRJG_02DNA_FD_189096 | JGI IMG/M metagenome (GOLD analysis project Ga0256405, IMG submission 189096) | Bovine rumen microbial communities from Lethbridge, Alberta, Canada - RJG_02 | ecosystem: Host-associated > Mammals > Digestive system > Stomach > Rumen | place: Canada... | reverse complement strand
AAGAGCACTCTTTGGCCTTGAGAAAAGCCCCTTTCTCATCAACATCTCGACTTCGCTCGTTGTTTGAGGTCAGTATAAAGGAGATCAGACTGGCTCGGTCATTGATAGGCCGGCCTTCTCCTTATTCATTGGATAGGGCGCGGGGGAAAGTCAAGTCAAGCACTAGTTAGTTGGGGTGGGACGCACCAAAGCAGCGTTCGTTGCACTAGCGCCTTATCTTTTGAAGCTAAACAGAGGCTCGAAAGACGGAGTACGTCCGAAGTCGTTGGCTGCCTTTTTGTAGTGCGCAAGTCAGAGTGAACTTCTTCTTCTGTTCTGCGAATCTACTAACGAGAACTGCCGTACAGTCCTATCTTTTTTTAAGAAAGATCGTAGATGAACGTTTCGTTTCGTTACCTAAGTAGTTGAGCAATTCATTCCAAGGTAAACAAAGAGGTATTTCCTTTTCTCGTTCAGTCCTTCTCTCCTTCCATCCCAGTAGGCCTATTCATGCTTTTTTGCTATCCATCTTGATCAAATAGAAGAAGGGGAAATTCAGACTAGGCAAAACACCTCAAAAAGTGAAAAAAAGATAAAACAACTTTCTTTCAAGTAGTAAACCATAGTTCTCATCCTAGGAAACCATATCGATCATCGGTTCAGAGCTCCCAACTACGAAGCTCTTTTCTAGAGCGAGTCAACAATTCGTGGATCCATGGTTTGGATGAAGCTATGTACCCGGGTAGAGATGATTTGTCTCAAAGATGTTCCGCTCATCCAAGAATCTGAAACTTCATCTACATAAACTCATAAATAGCCCTTTCCTTTCTTTTCTTGACTTCAAAAGGTAATCAATCCTTTCTTTTCATCTTTTATCAAGTCTTCCTCTTCCTGATTGAGTCAATCAGGGATAGAAATTCGGATCAACTATGAGGAGTAGGGCTGCTGGGCAAGTGAATGAACTCTGTCCTAGGCATTTCCAATAAGTTCAGTGAAGTGAGGGCGAAGCCTTTTTTGAGAGGGAAAATACACTCCAAATGATATTCCATAATGGAAGGAATGAGTGGAAGATTTACTGGAAGAAAAAAATACGATACTTTTCTAGTCGTAGGTAGGGCTACCTATCTAGTTTCGTGCTTCGGGCGTACCAGATTCAATAGGCTAGGTTATAGCTGACAGATTTCTTTAAGAACTAGCCGCCTATAAGCCTCGCTAGTAGTATTCCTGCCCAGTGCCGGAGTAGTGACTCACAAGGTAAGTTCTCCTCGATGCATTTCCAACACTCTATTTTTCTACGTACACTTTTGATTCCTCAGTAGGTAGGGACAACGTTCGAGATCTCATCCGACCGTCTATTTCTCACTGATTGGGAGATTGGATTGGAATCCGAGGAGAACTGATTGGATGTCATGGAACGAATGGGGCACTACGTTGGTTACCCACTGCTAGCCTAGCGGAGATTTCTCTATTTGTTGAAAGTGGAAAGGAGTCATATTTGAATCGGAAAGTTGGGCTCGTTCACTCACACCTTTCTTTGATTATCGATGACTTGGCTTCTTGCTCAAGTAAGCACCCGGCATACCAATTCATTATCCTTGGGGCTCGGCTCGCTCCTTCCTATCTACGTTATTCTTTCTTTGTTACTCTCGTAATGACGTTCCGAAAGAAATCAAGGTTACCAGGTCACAGCTCTGATTCTTCTTCCCTTATAGAACCTTCCCGCAAGAAATCAGTGGAAGTGGGTCCGCCCCTACAACTCATCAAATCAGCCTTCTTTTCTGTTCTGCGCTGTACATATTCTCAAGTTATGAGAAAGAATGGATTTGAATGCAATTTGGAATTAACAAAATAAACGAATGAAGAATATTTTTACCTCTTATCTGATAAGCAATCAAAGCATTTGAACTGCTCAATGAACAATAAAGAAAGAGCTAAGGTAAAAAAGTATATGTGTTACTAATAGTAAACCAATTTTATTTGGAGTTTGCTTTCAGCTGAACATGTTATAACTACAAATGAGGTGAGGCTTGATTAGGTGGCTTTGCAAGAACTAGGGAGGAACACAAGTTATGTACTTTAGGCTAAACATATGAATTTAGAAGATCAACTTTTCCAATTGGACATAAACAAAAGCAACCAATAATATATATATATAAACTTCAATAATATTTTCTCTATGGTGAAGTAATTTCATCGATAACCACTAAACGATTAAGTAGCGATGTATGCAAAGCTAGACAACGAACATTTCATAATACACTCGTTCTGCATATCTTTAGGATAAAAGAAAAAACTGCGAAAAAATCCGTTTTCCTAAATAAAAAGATCAAGAAATCTATTTTGTATGGTTCTTATTTCGTTGAAAACGTTTCCATGAGACTTTCTTTCATTGAAGAAGTCCATGACTTGTTCTAGGTGATATGAGGTTGAACAGGCTTTAGAAAAAATGCAAAGAAGGGTACATGAGGGTGGAATAAAAATCAAAAAGATGACCCCTTCTTTCTTCCTGAGCATTACCGATAAATATTCATTCTTTATACGTTAGGTTGGGTTTCAGATGTATATCATTTATTATATGAAACCAAAAAGAAGAAATGACAAGAAAGTTGTATATAGATGGAGGAATAAATTATGATGTGGAAAACAAGGCAGGGGTTCAAATCCTGTCATCCCTACCTATTACTTCTCCTATGGGCAGTAACGAGGGATCAATTGAGATCGATTCAAATTGGACAAAATTCAGAGTTTCATTTTTCTATATGCATGCGGTACAAAAATCATCCTTTTCTTTACTGCTTTATCTCCCGGAAAGCGCTCTTAGTTCAGTTCGGTAGAACGTGTGTCTCCAAAACCCAATGTCGTAGGTTCAAATCCTACAGAGCGTGATTCTGTTCTTGTTATGTCGAATCCAAAAAAAAGAACTTATATAAATATAAGAAAATGAGACAGTAATGAGGTCCATATCGTCATCGTAATAAAAAGAAAGATCTGCAAGCATTCTTTATGGGAGTCGGGGCTTTCTGATTTGAAGTTGCTGGAAAAGGACCTCTGTGATCGGTTGATCATTAGTCGTTTTTTTAAGGTAAGTAGGCAGGGGTGTCTTGATCGAAACCGAACTTCAATTCCACCCAGCTCAGATTCTATGCAGCAGTGGGGAAGACCTGTTTATACTTTTATTGAGAATTCCATTTCTTCCTGCCGCACCCCAATTCTTTCCCAGCAGTTGAAAATTGATATGAGATCTTGAACCCAGGGGGCTCCTATGTTCTGGGCAGAGGCATTGATGCGGGCTATTAGAATAAGGTGGTAAGGTCCAGGCATCTTCAAACCCCACATATGCCCTCTTTGATCTAGTAAGGGGAATGAAAGAAACAGGAATGTTGCACAGTAAAGTGTCAGCACTCATCCCCAAACTCCATAGGCCCCGCAATAGAAAGAGTTTACTTCGGTGCCGGAGAGCCGAAACCGCTAACCGAAACAAGACATATTCACTTTGACCACAGCCACCCGCACTTGCCTACCCGACTGGCTATTTTAGCTATTCTCTCTTCAACCTTCCTCTAACCTAAAATAGTCGTACCGCTCCCCCTTTAGAGATAGATTTCTTTATTCTCTAAGCTAGCTAAACGCCCGAAACATAATAAGCTAAGCCTCCGTCGATTTAGCCAAAGCAGGCCTGGAGAAAATAATGGGAGTCGGTGTCCCTTAAACGCCTTGTTTCCTCTTCTTTACGGTGGCTTCTTCTTAAATGAAAGAAGATCTCTGCTGCGCTTATGCCTTCAAACCCGAAAACAGTGGTTATTACGACACCAGGTGAAATAGCTGCTTTTTCTTCTCTTCCTCCCCTCGACCTATTGAAGTTGCGCTCACCCGCAGCCCTAAGCCCTACAGTTCCTTCGCTTACCGCCTAATCTTAATCTATTGCCCTGCCTCCAAGAGAAGAAATGGCACCAACCGATACAATGGCAGCTAGTTCCAGGGAAGCTGCTTCAATGGAAGTTGGATTGCCTAGTTGCTTTTGAGTTCGATTTGAACTAGTTTCCAAGCTTTTTTTTCATCCATGCCTATAAGTATAATTATCTTTTCCAATCCGAGTGTTCCATCGGACTTACTCCATTTGCTTCTAGGGTCCATTTGCTTCTAGGGATAGATAGGGCTGGAGTCGTCAGTGCTAGAATGAAATGTGAATGAGAGCATAGATTGATTGTCTCACTGCATGTACGTATAGTAACCGGTTAATAATACTAAGGGTCCCTAATACTAATCTCGACATGAGAGGAACGTGTCCTCTCGGCCTTGATATATACTAACAAATATGGTTTTTTCACTCAGACATGAGAGGTGAGATCGATTATATGATGGAGACAGATGGAGGAGCAGAAAGTGAGAGATTGTGGCGTGAAGCACATGTAAGGTGTACAACTCTTGAGACGGATGCATCGAGGTGCCGGCCTGTGAGAACGCTCGTCATAGCGTTGCGCCATAATTTTGTGATGGGTCTTTCGTTTTAAAAATAGGAGTTTTTCGGGTCTAGTTTACCGGTCCGTCAATAAATGCGTATGAAAAGTGAAATAGTTGATGTGATGGATGTGCCCGGTATCGATCAATGAAACATCGGCTCGACGCAGGATTTCAATAGAACGAAAAACATCGTCAGTAGTAGAGGGATAGGTACTTATTCCCGGCCAGCGGTATCATTGCTGCTCCCCGCCTAATGCGGATCATTGTGCAATGCTTATGTGAAATCTCAATCCAAAACTTATTCGTTTCGTTGGAAAAACCGACACCGACGTCAAGATCAGTCTCCTTTCCTTTCTCTTTAGTTTGGGAGCAGAGCTTAAAAAGATGGGGGGTCACGATGGATCCTTTTTTTATCCCTGATTCCATGGACGGAATGATTGTGGAATTTAACCCTTCGTCGTCATACCCAAACTCGGTCAATGGGCCGGCTTTTAGCGTAGAAAGTGTGAGTTCGAACTACATGGAGGTGGAGGAATCAATAAATTCCCCTCCTCCCCCTAATCCAAACCCTTATTCTCAGATTCCGGATTTAGTCGCCGCAAATGCAAATATGGATTACTTTCACTTCTCTCAAATGCAGATGTTTTACCAAATGCAAATGTTTTATCAAATGCATTTGAATTATTTTAGCAGCCAGCCGCTTTTGCCTATGGTACCTATGTATGTTCATTTTTTTATGTCTTTTTATATGCGGTTTTGGTATTTTCCCTTCTAAGCAAACTCTTTTGCGCCATTTGATCTTTAATTGAACTATTTCAGGCTCCGTATTGAATTGAAAAACTCTTTCAGGCTCCGTATTGTATTTATAAACTCTTTAAGGCTCCGTATTGTATTTATAAACTCTTTCAGGCTCCGTATTTCAAACTCGAATTGGATTTTGTGTCGGCTGGCCGGCAGGACCGCCAGCCCGCAGATGTAGGGAGGTCTCCTCTTGAACTGAGAAATCAAAGTCGCGATCTGATAGGTATCTATCCGGACCATGCATCTGGAAAGCGCCGGTTCGATTCCGGCTCGTGACATGAAGAAGAAGTCCCAAACAGGGATCAGATGAGTTTGCACAGCGTTACTTTGTTGACGGAAAATCTAATTGTTCTTCCGGTTCAATGAAGACTATGCTTACTTTCCTTTCTCTTACCGGTCTGTGTTCTATCATGGACCTGTATTCCGTTCCTCGAATCGAGACTTTCTTTTGGTATGATTTTGATACGAGTTTTCTATCAAAACTCTATGCCATCAATCACTATCCCCGGGGATAGAATCCAGCTCCCGGCGTACCTGATAACTACGCTCATATACGTCAATTCATGGAAGATGCTCAGGGGAACGAATCCATATAGGAAACCCCTCTAGGGGAAGGGACAACTGGTTAGTTTGTGTTAACATATCAAGGGATACCAATCATTGCCAGGTATGGTGGGAAAAAAAGCAACCTATTGTATTTTCCTTACTCCAGTGGGCTTTAACTAGACCTGTTTACTTAGCTTGATCTTTGTGCTCTCGGCATAGGTAGGATGTATCTCTGGATTATCCATGGTATGCTTCCATTGTTGCACCTTAGCCCGGTATAGTAGAAGGCGATCCATGCTATTCATGAGTTGATAAGCTCCATTCCATCGATAGGGATCAACCCAGCTGCATAGCTTTAAGATCCTAAGCTACACCACAGCTAAATCAACCAACGTCAGGGATTCTAGCTCAAGATCAGGAAAGAGCTTCGTTCCCTCCCGCCTGCTGGCTAGAGTTATACCATCCACTCTTGCTGCTGACTGTGAAGTAGCGTAAAACCCTCTATCGCGTCTGTTTGTTTGCCGTTGTACGAAAGTCTATCGATTCAAGAATTTGCAAATCCCTTGGGTTCTTTGCCGAGGTTAGCCTAGCATTGGAAGCCCTGGTGGATAGCCTTGCTTTGAAGATGAGGATTATGATGTAATCACTACAAACAATATGGTAGCAACCACTTTCCATTTCACCAGAAAATTACAGTACTGCTTTAACATTCTTTAAAGAGAATTTGGAGAACCAACCCTTTCCCCAGATACGAATAAAGGAGACTGCTTTCTGTATAATTGTGCTTATGCAGCTAGAAACCCATTTTATGTTTCTGTCATTTTCCCAAATGCTCGCAGCATGTAGTAACAACAACCAACTTGGTTGGTATTATATGCAGAGATTACCTCATCAGCTAGATGCCTCAGCTAGTGCTTATCAGCTAATAAGCTACTTCGAAAAGACCAGATACTGGAGAACATGGTGGAGGAAGCAGCAAGTGATTTCTTCAAGACGGCGCTCTTCATTGTTGCAGCTGGATCCAATGACATATTTTGGAGTATCTTTCGCCTTCAGTACCGTTCTTTGGACGAGAGAAGCCTTATCCTTCAGACTTTCTGGACGTGTTGGTTTCCAATCTGTCATTTTATCAGAAGGTTCCGCCAATTTATCACTACTGTAGTTTAGTGTCGCTTGCTCTTGTTTGCTGCAGACCTCTATTTTCTTTCCATCGATTAAGAGGCTAAATGAACAGGGTGCTCGAAAGTTTGTTGTGTCCGACGTCGGGCAACTCGGTTGTATACCGTACGTTCGTGCTCTGGAGATACGTACGATATCGTGACGGAGATCATTCTGCACTACCGTCAATACGGTACGCTTTTCTTCCTCGCTGCTTCCCGCAAATGATGTGCTTCAGACTTCTGAACACGAAATGGCAATACTTAGAATCCAATTCTTGCTTTGTATTAACACCTCTGGACGTTACCTGAGCTGACTGTGCATATGAAGAACCCCAGTGGTAAACGAAACTTTTGTTCATTGACTACATTGCCTGGTTTTGATAATGCGCAGGACCCGTGCAGCGGCGGCTGCTTCCCTCCGTTCCTCTGCTTTGGCGCAGCCAAACTCCTGACTCTTCCTCGTCAATTTCATTGCCTTAATGGCAGTTATCCCTTTCTTCGATAAATGGAGCCGTGTGACAGCGCAGGTAGTCGCATAGTTTCATTCCCTGGATGGCTAATGCTTAACACTGGTCAGATACCATAAGTTATGGTTGTGCTCGCTCGGCAAATTCTATCGGTTCAGCAGCGTCCTTAGTAGGAGCGGAAGGGATGTAGCGAGGAGCCGAAACCTACCGTTACGGAACCGTGGAAAAAGCCGAAACCTAGGGTATTCCCTGATCTGAACTTCAATAACAACCATTGCCTTACGTACCATTGGCTGGGAAAGGAAGGTGCCGTTTGCCGCAAGTAGATCTAGCTGATTGACTCGTTCATAGTCGAAAACTAATGCATCGAACCCTTTGCCGATCAAAAGATTAGGAACCGTCCTCCTTTTACCGGATACCCTTGCCGAAGAAGGGCTGTAAATATCTCGTACGTATGTTTCCTAGGATCTACTACATGAAAATGAAAAAGTATTGGCTTGAGTTCTTTCGCGATAGGCCCTTGCAATAAAATGCTTTGAAGATGAGGATTCGGTGGGGATGACATTATCGCCATACGCTATTGGATTTCTCCCGGGCTTTGCCTTTGCCGAAACTGTTCCGTTGACATCCTTTGCCGTAGAACTTATCTTCTTGGAAAACGGAGGATATTACCTTTGATTTTGTTAGAGGAGGTAGGAAGCCGAGCATTGGGAACTAGCCGTTATAGGGTTTCGGAAAAAAGGGTTGATAACTCCCTTTGCTTTGTCAATTAAGAAAAATAGAATGTGCTTACCTTCGTGATATTCCCTTTTCTTTGATCCTTTCGGTTTTGAACTGCGCTTTGCCCGTACTAGGTCTTGAAACTTAGCTTCAACCTCTCTGTAGGAATGAAGGTTCTTTTCATGCAATTTCTCGTATGATAATGAATCGAGTTTCGAAACACGGTTGTTGTAGGGAGTTATTTCTTTCTTAAAGGAAGGCTCTCTGCTCCATTGGGTGACGATTCAATGGTTCTATTCATCCTATTCCTAGGTCGATCCGTTAACTTGGGTTTTGTTTACCAGTTGGTTAGGTCAACTTGTGGCATAGCTGTATTGGACGCGATACGGTGAACGAGTCCCTTTTTGCTTTCCGATACTTTCTTGAAGGAATAGCATCTGAGTACAATAGTGTAGAGTTCCCCGCACTAAACATTGCAAAGAGTCTAAAAGAGGTGAAAGAGCTATAAAGAACTAAGGAAGAAGCCATTTGTAGCACTAAGAGGAAGATGTCTCACAACCAGCCTACGGATAATACATGCCGATATAGGAATGAAGCATGCATAAACTCGTAAGTCAATAGTGAATTTGGTTGCATCGAAGGCGGATAAATTCAATAATGAGGGCCGCCCGCAGATGATAGCAATTCGTCTTCACTAAGAGCTAACGACTAGAAATCTAGCAAATAGGACGCTTTGTCAATTGAATTAGTAAGTTATCCTGGTCTAGAGGGTGTTCTTCCTCCCCACTCTAGAGGCTAAACCAGTTAGAAAAGCGTCCCCCGGGAGTTTCGCAGTAGTAGATGACGTTCCTGGTACTAGTAGTCCATAGAACTAAGATTTGCATGCATGGTGGGTAACAGCATTGTATCTATCTTTTGCAGTCTGTAAATACGTATCCCAAAGTTGTAGATTCTGCTTCTTAAGGGCTGGGTGTCAAAGTCCTCAGTAGGTGGTTTGGTCCTTCAAATGCCTATCTGTTGTAGTAGTCCCCAAAGGCGGAGCTTTATTAGTTGTAGGTGGACGGACCTCAAGTCCTTTCCTTTCTCTAACGCTAATACCGCGGCCTGTCATGATTGCTGTCAAAGATGAAGGCCATACTGTAGTCATAAGATTGCGTGTCGTGTCGTTATTCTGTATCGTGTACAGATTCTCATATGTGTTGTCATTCCAGTACAGCTAATCCGTGAACAGCTAACCATCGTACTGTCAAAATGGGATAGGTTCGATCTATGGTCATGGAAGGCCTCCTAAAAAGATCTACTAAATTCATCGAGTTGTTCCAAAGAATCAAAGCGCCCAGTTATTAAGAAAATCCCTTGTCGGCTTTCCGTGAAATATTCGTTTGGCCGAGGACTTCCATAGCTGTTCCTATTTCAACTAGGTAGGCCTTCGGTATTCATGCTTCCTTCTATCAAGAGCATTGTGGCAGTACGAAATCCTTCCTCAGCCTTGTTTCTAATTTTCACCGGGCATATCCGATTTTTGGACACTTGCTGCATCCCTTTTCTTGCTGCATTAGCTTAACCGTTCGCTTCTTTCCATTGCTTCAACGCTTGTTTCAAGCAATAGTCAAGAGTTACTAAAGTAGTTTGTCCTATTCAAAGCTATAATCAGTGACTAATATGCACACAACAATAAAGACTGTTGTTTTTTCTAGTGAGAAATCGAGTACTGTTTTTACACAGCTATAGCGTCTGAGAATTTGACAGAAAAGCAAGGTTCAAAGCCCACGGAGCGGTAGGTCGACATTCCTTCTTCTTTCCAAGCTTCTGGTGGTATCTATACCTTTCGAGACCAAGCCCTGCTACAATTCATTGCTGGAAGAGACTGCTAGATTTCTTTTTCATAGTTCGCTTCAGGGTTGTAGATAATGCTCTATCAAAGAGCGCCAGCGTACGTGCTCGAAAGCGTTAGTCAACTAGCTACTTGTCCTTGCTTTTCTCTAGTGTGCCCCTTCATTCAATCTCTAACTCAATGTCTACCCACATACCTTTCCTTTCTGAATCAGGAATAGCCGACTCAGGGTAAATGCTTTTCCCAGCTCAAAGGCGATGACTAGTAGATCCGGGGGTACCTAGAAAGCGAACAAATGTTCCCATGGTCATGATTGTTGACTAAACAGCCCTTTCTCTGATTCCCCTTGCCGACTTTGAACGAACTCATGCTTGAATGAGAACAAGCGATTTGCGACTTTGGTCCATGAATTATAAGATCATGAACAACCGATTATGCGACATCTCTCTTAGCTTATAGAAAGAGCTGAAATACTACAACCGATATTGCGACATCTAATCCAAACAGCGTATCAGCGACAACCCTATTCTTTCTTTCCTTCCTTGCTTATTTATTCTATTATTCAGCTTGCTGTTGCAAATAAGTAAAGTAGTTTGAAGTTCTCTCATATGCATTTGCATTTCATTTAGTGTTGAATATCCAAGAAAAATGAAGGCTGGCAACGCGCCCTCCCTTCTGCTACCAATCAAAGCGTGGAACTAAATCTCCTATTTTTCCAAGTGAAAGCCGGGCTGACGAATAACCAACCCGCAATGAATAAGGAAGGTATAGTAATGCTATGAATAACCCAGTATCGAATACTGGTAATAATATAAGCAGAAGAGCGTTCTCCCGTGCTTCCAGACATGCTGAGCTCTACCAATTTTTGTACATTCAAAAAGGGGAATTGATTCCTTCTCTAGATAGGGCGGGAAAACTAGACTATATAAGAGTTTATACATAAACGCACATATAGTAAGTATTTGGATCTTCCTGCGAGACTGTTCTTTTCGCTGGAGAAAGATAACACTTCTTTTCTTTTTTTTTGATTCAACAAATGCAAGTTCGTCTTCGTCTGATTTGTCAATGGGAAAACGAAATCATGGGTGGAGGAAGAGGCTGTGATCGATAAAGGGGATGATGATGACTTCCATCTTTCTATGGATTTTCTCTCATTATAAATCGAAAGATCAGGTCAAAGCCTTCCAAACCATCCACTGGATTTTCATGTTCGTAAGGGAGGAATATGTGTGTGTTGTATATAAATAAAGGACTTTCGATTTAGCGTTGTCATTTTCACGAGTTTTTAGATAATCCAATTTTATGTGAGATTACTTTCATTTTTACTGAATCACTTGAATCAGTTAAAGGAGACGAGGCTTCTGGCCCAGCCAGAGGGGCTGTAGAGGAGAGTTTTGACTGCGGGAGAGGCAGGTCCAGGTAACGGGGAGAATCCGCTAGGCTGAGGTTGAGTGGCTCACTTCCTTGAGAATATAGAATCTATAACTAAGAAATGAGAATTGTTGACCCATATGATCTCAGGCTCATAAAGAGGATGAAACTGATAATTTCATTCACACTTTGAAATTGAGCTCGTCAGTGATCTTTTCCAAGGTGTCTAGAGAAACCTGCTTTGAACATGACATTCGTACCCAAGGAAAGTTTTGGCAGGCATTACTGTGATCTTGAAGCCCTTGCTAGGAGCTAGTCGGTACGGCTCACTACTAAAGAAGGTTCTGGCATGCTTCGACTTAGCCCTGTGATCCGCTAATTCATCTCTTGATCTGGTATTCCGCAAAGGAGGTGGATAGGGTCAGCCTTTTCTTCATGGATATGTTGATCTATCAGACCTATCTATAGTGGAATACTAGATTCTTTGCTACTTCCTGGATTATCCCTGTGTTTGCTGTTTCCAGATCCTGCCTTCTTGTCCTTTGCGCTCAAGTCTATGGCCAGTACTGCCCGGGGCAATATTAGCAGTTTTCTGAGGGTTCCATCGCCTCTTGGTTGGTTTTTCTCCGCAAGCAGAGCAAGCTAGTTCACATCCGATTATCCTTACCGCACTAACCATTGCTGGCGAGGTAGCCTTGCCCTAACGTCATAGAGAAGACGTGCCGCAGCTGCCTTTCTAAGACCTGGTACAAGTGATGACCTTGCTGATAAGGGTCGAATGCGTAGTTCATTCGCATGTCTTTCGAAAGAATTGACAGTTGATGACGGAACGAACTGTTCGACCTTGATTTCTTGGCTTTGATGTTGTTATCACAATCAGGTTGCCATAACACGCATTGCTATGTTGAGACAACATGATCTTGAATCAGGATTGGATTGCCTTATCTTATTAGTAGGAAGAGGTGAAGTTCCCTTTTCTTTTCCCTGGGAAACGGTACCTGCATTCCCGTGAGCTTTTCCTATCCCATTGCTCTCTATTCTCTAATTCCCTTAATCAAACAAAGTTTATATACCCTAAGATTTGGGGATCCTTCTTTTCTGCACTTCCCCTTTTCTCTACTTCCCATTGGAGTGTACGGGGCCATTTTGAGATATGGGATAGGTCCGTTTTCATCAACCAGCAGGAGGAAAGCTAGCACATTTACCTTAATCCATTGCACTACCGAGAAGTTTGATGACTTCTCACCTTCATAACATACTTACCAAACCTAGTAAGGGATTTTGTACCTTAATCTAGTGAAAGGTGCACATCCGATCCCTAATCTAGCTCTCTGTGCAGAAACCCATTGGCAAAGAAACGGGTTGATTCTTCGGTTCAAGTGATGGTGGGGGATCAAGAAGAGTGGCTATGTGGGGTTTGAACTTGGACACGGGATTAGCTTAATTTGGATAGTTCATTTTATCACTCCACTGGGCCCTTGGCCTTTCTCCCTATGTGGATGGATGATAAGAAAAATGCCAATCGAACCAAGTAAGGGCTCCGCGTGAAGCATATTATGTAGATCTAGCTGACAATAATAACTGAGATCCTATACAAATAACGCATTAGCGACCCCTTGGATAGACAATTCATGCTACTCGACTCACCATCACTCTTTAGAGACATTCGACGAAAAGCAAGCTTACCAATAAGAAACAGCTGGCATGGCAGTATCTTCTATATCTTCTATAATGAATATAATGTGCACACCTGGCTTTAACCAGATAAAATCTAGTACAGCGGGAAGGATGTCATATTTCTGGTCCACTACTTAGACTCTACGAGGGCTTTAGGTGAGGAACTACTTATCTCCCGAGGCACCCTTCTCCTGAGTCCTACCCAGCTCAAGTTTAAGAATGCGCACAGCCCCAAGGATAGGTAGAGGGGGATCTTGTTCTGTTCAGTGCCGCCTCTTCCTCGGCCATTCAAGAAAGGGATTTGCTTCTTCTTACAGGTCCTTGAGAAAAAGAAGAAAGATAGGAAAGGAATTAGGGCGTTGCCGAAGGCAATGGTCCAGCTTGTGTGAATGGATTTCATTGTTTTTTTAGATTCCACTATTTGTTCGATAGCAAGCAAACTCTCCCAATTTAGGACCTTCAGTGATCTTACAACGAACATTGTAAATGACAATCAACGAATTCCGGCGAAATAGAAGATCTACGGGTCACCATAGTCTTCTGATACACAAATAGGATTCCGCACTCTTAAACAAGAGGTTGCCACTTAGCATAAGGAAAGGGAAGAGTAAGGCCAGCATTGACTAGAGCTACTGATATCTCGGGACACTATGTGAAATAGCTACGATATGCTTGCTATTCTGGGAAGATAAGTCATGCCTTAGGAAACTAGTCATGTTATGATCGAATTGGAATGTGCGGGCTTTGTGACTACCACTGATTGGAGGATCAAGAAGCCTACTAGTTCACTCTTCCTGCGATATCTGATCAATC
>Ga0256405_10003996_pt1:0-10000 | contig 28829 bp, 14 predicted proteins | sample RumenRJG_02DNA_FD_189096 | JGI IMG/M metagenome (GOLD analysis project Ga0256405, IMG submission 189096) | Bovine rumen microbial communities from Lethbridge, Alberta, Canada - RJG_02 | ecosystem: Host-associated > Mammals > Digestive system > Stomach > Rumen | place: Canada: Alberta... | reverse complement strand
CTCTTGTTCTTAAATCATGAATTGGATGATGTGCGTTTCATCAAGTATGAACATATTGCATTTTTTGCTATGCAATTTAAGTACCGGATCGACGTCCATTTATTTCTGTGTCCTCATCCGCGTGTATGTCTGTGTTAGATAGGCTCTGGAAGGCCTTACTTTACTAACAGGTAGGGCGCGTTACTTTTATTCTTTTTTTGCTGCTTACCCGCATGTTTAGATTATTTACTTGCCCTTTCACTTTTTCTTCGGCTGTCACCAACTTTGTTCAATGCTAGTCCCTAACCCATGAATAAGGGCTCCGCTGGCTACCGGGTTCAGAGAAGTTTGTAAGCTCTTTCTCTTTTTTCGTTTTTCGCCACCTCCTGTGTCTTTCCGTTTAAGGTCTTTAATTCGGCATTAGCTTCGTTAGAGAAAGCCATGCGTGAACTACAAAGCATGGGATCCTGAACACCACGAAAGAAAGCGTACTACTTTTCAATAAGGTCCGACTTCAGAGAGGAGAGACATGAACTTGTTTTAGGCGTAGAAAAGGCATACGGTATGAAAGATTGATTGAAAAGAGGTAGGGACTGGTCTCGCTGCTAAGGGAGAAGGAGACCTCTGTCGGAGCAAGCTAAAGAGCCCACTTTATATCGTCGATTTCAGGTAAGGCACTCGATCAAGCCTATACATCCGGGAATTTCGCTCCAAACCAAAGACGACTTGCTTTGCTGCATTTCTTGGGCCGGGGCTTTACTTGATTTTGGCGAAAGAAAGGCCATATGATCTACTTTCTGGTGCCGGTCCCTTCACAAAGATAGCCCCTTCTTGCTCTTATTCTTATTCTTATTCTTATTCGGTGGAATACAAGAGTTCTGAAGCTCCTTTCTTTCAAGTGAAAGTTGCCTATCTTTCTTGGTTCGGAATCCAATCCAGTTGAAAACAAACAATTGCCCGATGGCAAAGTCAGATGAAAGGCTAGGAGTGTAAACCACGTACGAGCGTGGCGCAGAAAGCGAAATGTTTTGCAGCGAGTCAAGCGTAATACGATCAAAAGGAAATGGGGTCGATGCTAAAACTCAAACAGTTCCCCAGAGGGGGCCCCGGGTTGAAAGAGCGAGCTACATTCTTTCATAGAAGACAGAAAATAAGAGGACTGATGCTTTCTTACTTCATCTTAATATAGGGATTATAGCATTGGAATTATGGAATTTGAATGGATTGAGTACATCAAGATGAAGAAATTAACGTAATAAGCGATATTCTCAAAAGATTCGGTCATGCCAGAAACCTCAGTGTGCATGGCACTAAAAAAGGGTACAAAGAACCTGAGATGCAAGTAATGGCTGAATAGCCGGGGAAACACTAAATAAAGACAAGTGTCATCCGGACTTACTTGATTGATTGAATCGAGAGATGGAAATGCCATTGAGAGATTAGAAGGGATAGAGAAAACGTCAGATAGAGGTCGTGCTTCTGCTCAGTCCAAAAGAACAATCTGAGTGAGGATAAGGTGGTTTATGTTAGGGTCCGAGAAAGCAACTTGACATGCCAATCCTAACAAGAATTCCACTCTTTCTGGTCATGTCAGAAACCACCTCTTGGAAAGCAGATCGAAAGCCAATCGTTTCAGAAGATGATGACCCTCTTGTGCTCCTACGTTCCTGCTAGTTGGTGGATGAAGAATAGGAGAGAGCTTGCTTGAGTAGAAGATAACCCGCGAGAAGGATGTTTTGTAGCGCTTTCTCATACAAAAGGAAAAGGCGTCACGACCGAAGATAAGGAAAGATCCCAGCTTTTCATTGCTCTGTCGCGCCACCCCTCCTCCCAGAGCCGGTTCTTATCCATAGATTTTTCAGCTAAAAGATACGGTATATATATCAATGAAAGCTGGCGCCTTTGGTTCTTGGTACGACTGGTACTTTTTCTCATTTATCGGTCTAGTTGGAAAAATTTCCCCTCAAAGAGCAAGTTTGTCTTATATATTATGCTGCGCCCTTGCCCTTCCTTTCTCTTCTATAAAAAGGCTGGACGTCAAATGTAACTGATGCTTATATTCTAAATATGACAAGCAAGAAACCTACTATTGCCGTAAACAAAAACCCAAACATTAGTAACTAACAGAGCTTTCCTATTCTAACTATTTCCCTATAAACCATGATTGATATACCAATCAAAAAAGACTTCTGAAACTAAACTATTCTATTGATTTATGCCCGTGCTTCTTCTTCTGTTTTTGTACGCAGAAGGATGTCTAGGAGGAACAGATCACTGAGGTTAAGGATGAGAAGGTGAAAAGTGAAGATAGAGAATAGATGCCATGAACAAGTGTATCAATTCAAGAGTTAAGGAATACTATTGGGAAGATTGGGCATTGGGTTCATCTTGTTATTGACCATCCCTTTTCAACACATATCTTTTAGTATACGTCTTTTTTAGTTGCTTAAAGATTTCAGATATTGCTTTTTCTGTTATAGGAAGTGTTGCGTTCCCCTTTAGGGTGTTTGTCAGTGGCGTCACCCGATAGGGTGTGTGCCCGGAAGAGAGAAGAAAAACATGTTGCTTGCTATTTCTGGTTGAAGAGCTATTTTTTCCTATCGAACAGGAATTCCGAGGGATGTTTTTTGTTGTCGATTTGTAGCAATAGAAAGATAATGGAAGTGATTGAATAAGTTGGGTCATGAGAATGGAAGTTGGGTCATGTTGATACTAGATCCATGTCTTGATTATTCGACTTTTCCATTCCAATGCACAATACTATGCATTCCATTCCAAAGAGCGGTTTCGGTGGGTTGATACGATTTCCACTTTGACGGTCCTAAGTTGGCATTCTTTGCAGATAACTTCCATCTCGCCATAGACGAAAAGTACCCAATTTCATGCCAAGAGACCATGTAAGGGTTGTACGACCCATCCATATGATAAAAAGACTCACAAGCCTAAGAGCAATTCCTTCCTTCCCTATCATTAATTAAGGACTGGCTTGCTTCGAGAGAAAGGAAATCTGAATTCCATAGTCGTCTTCCTCACGAGCTGGAACAACTAAAGGTGTAGGTTGGAAACATACTTTTTTTCCGTTGGATTGTGCTCCAGAGAATGGAATAGTAACACGCGCTCCCGAGAGGCGGCATTAGTTTATGGTTCGAAAGCACGAGTCACTCCATCCAGCTATACTTGCATTGATATAGACGATTTGAGCCTTTGAATTTACTTACTACAAAACAAGCTATGTTCTCCTATATATTTCCTTGGGCTCGCTTTACAAAAGAAAAACAAACTACTCCTCTTGATGTGGTCAGAGCGAAGTACTAATAGGCACAGAAACAGCAGGAATATCTTTCATTCATTTCATCTGTATGGTATGACACGACCTCTTTTTGCTCCCCATTTCGTTGGAACTGAGGCCTCTGTCTACCGGCCCGAAAGGAGGGTCTCATGCTTGTAAACTAGCATATATCTTGCACAGAATGAACCTTCCTTCAGTCACAACGAGAAGCACTATCGGGGTCTGAACGAATAGAAAACACAATCAACACTTCATATCAAAGTCAACCAACGTTTATCATATAGAGCGGAATCTTCATTCTAATTTGATTAGCCAACCCTCCCTCGAGTCGTATGCTTTCTGATCACTCTCCTATGCTGGTTACTTTTCTTTCAAACGTTACGTCGTTGCAGGTCCTCGCCCTTCAGGTTGAAGGAGATGTGTACTCGACTTCCTTTAAGTAAGTGGTGGCCCATAATAGTAGAGATGTATAACAACAGTAGCTTAACCAAAGGGATAGACTTGAACTCTTCCACACCCCCTTGCCAGAGGTTTTAAGAGAACAACCTTTTGGGGATACCAATTCCACCCATTCGCAGCAAAGGAACTAGCACTTTCTTAAGCTTTCCACCGTTCTTGCTTATTCCCCTTACTTACCCAATGAAAGATATAGATTGGAAATTGGAAGATGGTCGTCCATAGTTATCTTGTTGAAAATACCCTCCCTTACTCATCAAAACGTTGGAAGCGACTTGAGATATCTTTTGGGAAGAGAGAATAACTATAGATGCTCGATATGCATATTGATCAATCGATCTCCGCGTCCTGCCAGTTCGCTAAGTAGACTCACTCTACCGAGGGGCAGAAGAAGATCAAGCCGATAAGGGGAAGCGCTGAGAAAAATATCTCTCTTATCTAAATATAAGAGCACGCTTTATCTCTATGCACACAGAAAAAGGGGATCTTGTGATGATGGAAATGGTACGTATGTGGACCACTTTGGCTCCGCCCAAAAGCCCCTGAGCCGACTATCTCCTGGCACAGCCAAAGCATTTCCTCGCCCGAGGCCTGCTCAAAGCTAACTTGAATCCGAACAGCTTGCTGCTTCTCCGAAACCTTCACCAGCTTGTGTATCCTTGTAAGGTCGCGGACCCGGCGTAAGAACGAGAAACGTGAGTCTAGCATGACATAAACCCAAACCCCGGCACTTTTGATACTTCTCATCTCAGGACAAGTCACAGAAGAGGTAAGGCGCTATAGCCAGTGAAGGAACGGGAAAGAAGAATCAGTGGAATTGACCAATAATTTATACCATTACGACTTTGAATAATCGCTAATAGCTGACACCAATGGAATATTTTTGGACCCTAAGGCTCACGTTGACTCCGTCCTTTATTGAATAGCCAAGTCGTCGTGAGTAAGCGTACGATCCATCACACAAACGTCCCTAAACCTCAGTAAGCCTTTCTAGATGATGCATTTCCCTTCTTATCTATCGATGTATTCATCTGAGGCCACAGGCAGGTATATATCTACGAGTGGTTTATATAAAGGAGGGTCCTGATAAGAATGCTGTTCGGAAAAGGCGAAACAAGTTGTGTTGACTGAGGCTCAGAATACGTTCTTGCACCACTCCTTTCAAACACACATACCCTTTCTTCTCACAAATGTGAAATTCCGGAACTCTGTGTGTAATTGTTGCAACAACGATAGGGACTCTGCCGAGGGCTCCCCGGTAGGTTCTAGTCTCTCTTTATACTGCGACTGGAGCAAGGCGTAATGGGCTGTGTTGTATGTTGATCAAGGAGGTGCTGCATTGGCTGTAGCTGCAAGAGGTCTTGAGACAGAAATTATGCCATTATTGCTTCTTTCATTTAAAAGCTTGAGTCGGTTCTATCTAGCTAAGTTATTCAATAAAGTAGATCGAAGTGTGTGATGCTTGTGAGTTTGGCAACTACTATATACGATATTTATAACAATACTTGATACTTGATTTATGACTTCCTCTACCTAGACCCACACCTACTTTGAATTTCACTTAACGGAGCGGCGGATCCAATAAAAAGGGACTACATTCCAATCCTACTTACCAGAATAAATAGTTGTATGGCATTCGAACCCCACCTTCATGGTTGTATTCTAATTAGCTGGAAATGTATGACCTAAGCTTCTCAACAGGCATTCACTCAACAGAGCACTTAATGAGTTTTCTAATGGCTTGAAAGACTACTATGTTTCTTTTAAGCTTAGTTGCAAAAGAAAAGCAAAGGGGAATGCGGGTCCATTTCGTAACGCTTACGGTGATAAAGAAAAGTAACTCCCATCCGCGTGAGAGGCATCGCTACCGGGCCGGGCCTCGATTCCTTTCCTTGTCTCCATTCTGATTGATTCGCTTCTTCGCGCAAGCACTTGGTTCGCCCCTTACTATAACCATCCCACTCAATCTTTTACACCGATGTTTCGTACTCTCTCGACCAGGTCATCATAAGAAAATACTGCCAAATCTTTCCGAAATGAGAGAAGGAGGGAAGGCGCGCTACAACTAACTGCTGAAAAACGCAAGATTAGCGCTAAGAAGCAACCCTAGTTTAAGTACTAGCGTCCCACCCCAACGTTCTTGTACTTCAAAATACTCTCCCCCGCTTGCTGCTCGCCTCAGCCAGACGTGGCTTATGTAGTGGTCGGCATTCCTACGTGCTCCGACTGATCCCCACTGGAGATTATATGAGGGGTCTTGGAAACTGTCGTGACGCTTTGGTGACGAAGGTCACCGGGGTGACTATGGAAGGATTCCGTGGTAGTCTCTGACTCCCTCCAACTCAATCAATATCAAGAACATGTCGTGAGCATGGGGTTTGGTTAGGCTTGGTTGAGTTTGTAAGAAAAGATAGTAGGTTGAGGGGCTTCATTGATTAGTAAACCTACGGTGCTGGTAAGGTCGGGACCGTGGTCGTCCGTCTCCGCTTTGCCGGCCGATAAGATCACTGAGATTGACCAGCCAGCTGGGTAGGTTTGGCTATTCCTTTCTATTGAAAAGGAGTCAGCTGTCTGCGCGAGTCACCTTCCTTAGGCTCCGAGTCACCTTCTTCTAAGCTCCGCTGGACGACACGGCATTCTCGTTCTATAGGCCGGCCGTACTTGTGATGGTTCCCCAGGATCCAATAAATCCACTTAGGTCTACGTTGCCGCGATATTGTTCTATGGAAGCGGGTGGGCTGCTTTTTAGAAGTTCGGCCCGGTTTTTCATTAAAAAAATCAAAAAGGGGGGGAGGGATTGACCTTTCTAACGCATATTCTGTCGTACCGGCATGGCCCCACTGATTTGTTTTCGATCGGAGCATCAAGCAGCGCAACCCGGTTCTACTTGACTAAGCCCCGTGCTCGTCCAAGGAGGGAGTTTGCTTTACCCAACTCCCCTTTTTGATAACAAGGCAAAAACCTCCGACCCGACATTCATGAGTTTCGAATGAAGAATGAAGAGTGCCCTGCCCCTCTTTTTTTTCCCTAAATCTTGGATTTGGAAGTTGGTAAAGACCCACCCCTTGTTTAAGTCAGAATGAGTCCCCGAGACATTGGCTTCCGCCAACAGTGAACTATTAAGGATCGCATCCCGCGCATATTCTACATTATAGCCTGCAACTAATTCAGCTTCCGCTTCTGGGAGATCAGACGGAGCTCGATTAGTTTCTGCTAGACGAGGAATAAGGAACATAACCAATACGGGGAACAAGGGAATACCGGACCATATCTGCTTTTGCGCCATGACAATCTCACTCGAATTACAGGGACCTACACATATTAGTACAGTATACCGGGGTCCCCGGCCAGAACCACACGTGCAAGTTTCCCTGCATGTGGCTCGTCCGTGCTTTTATCCGAGGCGCTGCCTGCGACTCTGCATGGGAGAAGAGGGCTGAACTGCAAACTTTCGTGTTCAGAGCATTGCATTGTCTAAGGGAGTAGGGTGAGTAAGCTGCGCCTACCAAGCTAAGCTTTCGTCGAAAAGGCGTCACTGCTTCCTTTTCGGCGCCCGCCCTTTATTTAGATGTTGGGGCAAGGCAAGCCCAAGGAAAGTCTAGGTTGGCGCTCCATCTCGGCCGGCATCCTGCTCTCGAGAGGGTGTGGTCCTTGAGCGAACTAGTCATGTGCTGTGTTGCCCCAACGCAGGGGCATTTGGTGAGGAGCTACGGTCCGGTGGTTGACAAGCCACTGATCGGAGGCGACTGGACTGGAGTGCTTTCATCAAATGATGCATGTGGGCTGAGCCATTCCCATCCCAAGTGGTGGCCCGATTCGGCCTGGCCTGGTCGGAAAGAGATTCTAAATCTCGAATATGCGCACCGAGAATAGATATCTATGTTAGCTAGCGGGGGCGGGCTTTCCCCTGGTAGTCCCGCTGCGTCCTCTGACAGTCCGTCTCGTCTCATCTTTCTTTGGCTATACTTGTAGCCAGCCATATTAGCTCCACATTCCACCCTTTTTGATTTCTGACGAAAAAGGCAGTCATCAGTCGCCCCCTTTCCTATTTAGCTTTGCTTGCTGCCTATTATGAGAATAGGTCCCGGTTCAAGCGGCCCGCCTTTCATCATCATCTATACCAGCTGCCACGCACGATCCCATAGGAACGATTTCATCGCCCTAAGAAGCAGAACGCGCCATCACCTACAGCCCTTTCCTCTGCCGGGGACTTTCACGAAATGAAAACGGGCGGCATCATCGTATGCTCGACATTAGTTGCCCTGGTGTATATCCCGGAGTACTCCTATGGCCGATCTGTCACCCATACATGAAGGCCTTGGCCCCGTCCCGTGTGGAGAATGCCCCCCTTACGGCACGGCTTAGTCTGTTATTTTATTTTGTCAGAGTGGATTCGGACCGCCACTTCTCTGAAAGCATGGTTCTTGCCTCCCTCTCTCCTCCCTCCTTGGAGCTCGTCCATTCGTTGGGTGATCCCTTGCTCTCACGTTCGAGTGTTTGCTCGTCGTTTAGGCCGGTGAGTGACATTTTTGCTCATTGCAGTCGCCTCCGGGGTTCTTCGCACCTGGGTAGTACCAGGACCCTTGTGCCCCGGACTGCACTGCCCGCCCTATGACCCAAAACTCAAAATGAGCCTTGCGACGAGACGCGGACATTCCTCATGCTGCGGTTCCCTCCGGTCCGTTCCCGGGTTGGGTTAGGGGAAGATCCGAGCGATTGCCTTCGCGGATCCAAACGTGCTCACAAGGCGCACAATAAGAATAAGACCAATAGAGACTTCATAAGGGACCATTTGAGCTGCAGATCGTAATGCTCCTAGAAAGGCATATTTCGAATATAGAGGACGTTCCCAACAATCCACGAGAATATCATACCCAACTATGAACCGTACGAGCACATCCTCTGTCACCCCCACCGCGCTTACGGCTCTATACCCCAACCCAACTTGCTCTGGCCCTGGGTCCTCCCGCATCTCTTCCTCGGTAAGCGGACCGTGGAAGCTGGGGAGTATCCGCTTGGGACTGATAGAAAACAGCATATCTTTTCCCTCCTGACCCCTATAAAAATCTAGTGGAAGTCCGGTCGCGTCGGAGACATCTTTATCTGATTTTGAGGCTTCGTCGTCCGGCTCCTCCAAAATTATGTTAGGATCGGCTGGCTCATCCTCATCATCCGAAAAGAAAACAGAGACAAAACAGATTTGTTTCAATGACATATCTAATCAGACTGAAATTGATGTCGAAGACACGATCATTCACATCAATTGAAGCAGGCAGGAAGGGCGCGGAAGCTACCGTTTAACGAATGCAATGCAAGCAAGGTAGCTTGCTTACTCTCCATCTAGCGTGCGTTGGCGGCAAGGAAGGAGGCATTGGAAAGACTAGACCATACACATTAATTAGTACAAGAAAGAGGCATTCGGGAAGCGACTAGTCGCTTCTGGCGAAGCTTAACAAAGGCCGACTACTACATAGAGTACTACCAGTCATGAGCGATAGTGAAGCCGTCAGAGGCAGAAGCTGTCGCTTGACGGACGAAGCCGAGCCGATACGATAGGCGGGCGAAGTGAGCGAGACCAAGACGGGCCAGACGTGGAGTGGCGAAGGGGGCCTACTATACGTATACGTGATTAGTAAGCGGTTCAAGACATCGAACGAAAAATCAAGTGAACTAATGAACAGTGTGATTGATCAGACAAGTACCAAGGAGCAAGAAAACGTATGCGCTTTAGCAAGGGATGAGCGCGAAATCCGTTGCTTGTTCTTTCGGTAGCCTTCTTTCATTTCCGAATTTGCTTGCGAGCAGTCCTTGCATTAGTATGAGTTCGTTGACCGCGTAAGGGCGATCCATCTTGATGACGAATTCCACGATAACGAGAAATAGAAATTAATCGTTCGATGTCTGCTCGTTCTCCCCTCTTCAATTCCCAATGAACAACATGATCTTGAGCTATCATTTGTTCAATTTGGTCGATCTGATACTTAGTTAACTCATTCATCTTGATGTTCCCACTGATACCTAATCGATAACGAAGCTGAATGGCTTTTTTCGGTCCAATTCCATCCATTTTTGTTGAGGCAATTCTTACTTGTTCATCGGGAAGTGATCTAGCTCCTGAGATATATGACATTCTTTATCCTTATCTTTTCCTGGTCTTCTCGGCTGGAATCTACAATCTACACCTCTCCAAACACAAACGCAATATCTTGAGTACCCGGAACCATGTTCAGTGCTGCAAAAGCGCAGCTGTAGCCCCCTAGAATCTTCGGCTCCTCG
>Ga0256405_10003994_pt1 | contig 28848 bp, 47 predicted proteins | sample RumenRJG_02DNA_FD_189096 | JGI IMG/M metagenome (GOLD analysis project Ga0256405, IMG submission 189096) | Bovine rumen microbial communities from Lethbridge, Alberta, Canada - RJG_02 | ecosystem: Host-associated > Mammals > Digestive system > Stomach > Rumen | place: Canada: Alberta... | reverse complement strand
TTTTGAAGCGGACTCCCCGGTTCTCTCCATAATTCGCGGGAACGAATTATCAACAACGAAATCGGTCACAGATTCAATGGCCTTATTGTCGTTGAAATGCTCATTATACAGCCTAAGCATTGCGGGGACCAGAGCCCTGAGAACCTCATCAATATCAATTCCAAAAATTATTTGCTTTTCTTCCATTTCTATCAATATTAATGGTTGACAATGCAAATATACTAAAAAATCCGTTTGTTTCCAAACGGATTAACCATTGAGGAAGGTCCTGAGCTTTTCGGCCGCTTCCCGTTTTGTCGCGATATAATTCTTTGACAGTACGGATCTGTATGCTTTTCCCTTGTCGGAAGTATGACCGGAACCCAAAACTGATGAAAATTTCAATTTTTCGCCCTCGGCGTCACGCTTGAGCTTCCACTCTGTTTTGTTCATATAAACCATATCGAGTTTCGGGAACTTGTTTTTTGACAACGTGAACGGCGTATCCTTGTTCACTATTTCAGTATACGAATTCGTAAACCTTACTATCACCGCACCCTGCTTGGTCCTAATGGTTCTGCTATATGTAGAAACGTATCTGTTGTTTTCTCCGCGGAGTGCTGACGTGTAGCTCGTTCCTTTCTGCCTTGTCAGGTTTCCTCCATGAACACGGCGCTTCATTAAGACTTTTTTAATGTACTTGGTCTTCGCGACGTGTTTCATTCTGGTTTCCAATTCCGCGTCTGCGCTGCATGTCCAAGGAAGGTACCCCCCAAATTCGTCAAACACCGAGTGACGCATCCACACTTGCCCGCATGTTTTCGTGACGCCTGCCCTTTTTCCGAAATTTTCCATTTGAAAATACACATAGTCAGCGTCACCTTTTTCTTTCATTATGGTCTCAACCATTGTCGGGCCCATAATGTCATCGCAGTCAAATCTTATAAGCCCGTCGTACTTTGCAGCGGCCATTACGGTGTTTGTCGTTACATACGTTCCGCAGTTCGACTGCATCATGAACACTTTCAAATGCTTATATTTTCCCATTATGGAACGGACCTTTTCCAACGTCTTCATGCAGCCGTCTATTCCGACTATCATCTCCCAATTGTCATGCGTCTTGAACCACGTCTGGTTCTGTACGGAGTTCAGTGTCTCTTCTATGAAATCCTGAACATTGTAGGCGGTTAAGCATATTGAAACGCCCGGCTCGTAATTTTTATTCTCCCCAAGGTTCAACATTGCGCCTACCTGCTCGGCAGCACCAGGTTTTTTGTACCTGAAGAGACCGTTGCCTGGCGTGAAAGTTAGCTCGCCAAGATATATTTTGCCGTTCACCTCATAAAAATCAACCCTTACGAATTTGAATGCGACGGAAAGTTTCTTGGCATACTCAATCATTTTATCAAAGCCTTCCGGTTTGGTATATTTGTCGTTCGCGCCAGTAGCGTAAAGGTCTACAGGATTCCCTTCCAAATCATAGTACATAATGTCTCCGTGCCCGTGGCCGTCATTTATCGTCCATAATTTTGGCTCTCCGTTGAAACACCAGAATTTATAATCGAACAGGGATTCTTTCTGCTTGTCATCCTCAAGGAGCTCTTCGACAAATATCTTTGGCTGAATGTACGCGTAGTGTGGCTGGCCGCTTTCAATTCCGAAATTCGTTTCCAACCATTTTTTAAGCTGAGGCTTTACCTTTTCAAGATCGAAAGAATTTTTATCTTTGCATATTATGTTCATGTTGTAGCCATGATTGGCTTTCATGACGAACTTGTCGGGAAGCTCGCTTATTTTTATCTGATCAACGGAATCGTACACTTTTACTATCGGAACGCAAATGTCTTCGCCGAGAACGAGCCTTACGTAATCGTGTACCATGATTTTATCCGCGCATTTTCCTTTCAGCGGAGTTGAGTCATGGAACTTCAGCCAATTTATTTTGTCCTGTATGGTTTTCGGAGCTACGATGTTTATCCCACTAGCCTTAATCTTGCTTAATATTGTCTGTTCAATGCTTGGCATGCGTTTGCTGTTTTTTAAAAATAAATACCAATTTTACGCCTTCAATCTGTTGATTTTCGTAAAATTATTCATCATCATCGTCAGAAACAATGAATCCGACCGTAAAAAGCACGGCACTGAGCAAAAACGCGCATAACGGGCTCATTACCATATACAAAATCAGCGCTGCAAGTACCATGACAGCGTCTATTATAAATCTGTTGTTCCGTCCGTTCGACGGCGGGAGTGAAGCTGAACTCATTTATTTTTCGTATTTGTCCAAATATACAAAAACCCGGCGAAGTACCGGGTTGTTTCATTCGTTAACGGCAGACCAAAGATCCGTTACGGTTTTTATGTTGGATAATTTTTTGTTGTCCACTTTTATACCGAACGTCTCTTCTATCTCGAGTACGATTTCCATAACATCCAACGAGTCGAGATCGAAAATATAGTATAAGTGCCCGCCTGTCGACAAGACGTCATATCCTTCCGGAAGGTCGTCGTTTTTCTCCCTTATTTTACGTCCGACGATTCTGTTAAAATCGTCTTTACTAAATTTCGTGCACATCAAGATAATTGTTGAGGTCTTCTATTTCTTCTTCTGTTAGAGGCGCATCGTCAATCGTTGGTGGCGGAGGACAGGTCGGGACTGAATCGAACGGATACGGGACAAAACCGGCCGACGTATCAACGTCGGTTATCGTAGAAATTTCCTCAGTCCACGCAAGGTTGCTTTCATCCCCGGTAATCAACACAACGCGTTCTATTTCAGTTGGAAACGGGTATTTTTCTCTGAAAATGCTAACCGCACGTTCAAGGCTATCTGCAACAAACAGCACACCGTTGATTTTAAAAACTTTTGTAGATTTTATATTCATAATATTTGTGTTAAATAATTTCGGTCATTTTCCATAAAACCTTGACGACGTGTTTTATTTTTCCGCCGGACTCGGTGAACTTGCCTGCCCCTTCGAAATTTTCTTCCATGAACAGTTTAACCTTGTCGCACACATCCTCGAACTTGTCACCGAACTTCCTGTTTCCATAGCTTTTTACCTGTATAAGCTTTCCATACGTCGTAACCATAACATGAAAGCCTTCATTGCGCGACACTATGTTGATATACGGAGGTGTTTTAAGCCTTTTGTTGATTCTCTTGACAAATACCCTGTATTCATCGTTCGGGAACACGCTGTCTTCTCCTGATTTATTGTTCAGGCTCGCCGCTTCTATTATCTTTCCGGCAAACTCTTTAACAAACGGATTAAGATCGCTCATCGGTTTCGAGTCTTTCGTTGATTTTTTCGCAGATTGCGTTATCAATGAAATTCAATTCGGTAAGGGCGGAAAGCAATATCAATTGCTTATCGTTCTTTTTCTCATCGTCTTTCGCTTCGCCAAGCTCTTTTAGTTTTTCTTTTATGTATTCATTCCTCGAAGAAATGATGCCGGCCAGATATTCGTAAGAAATATACGGCTTTTCGTTTTGTTCTCCGCTTTCCGGATATGGGTAACATATTCCTGTTTCGTGATCAGCAAATAGTACCTCGGGTATTTTGTTACTGTTTGTCTCCATAATTCTTGAACGCTCGGTTTATTTCATTTGAGATTGTTTCTCTCATTGATTTGAAAATCTCCGATTGGGCGAGTTCCCATTCATGTTTTTCCGCATCCTCTGGCGTGTCGAAAATTTTACCATCAGACGTACGGAATGTGACGATTCTTTCTATCATATTAAAAACTGTATTTTTCTTTTAAGCACGAATCGCTAACGTCTCCGAAAATACGATTGTAAAGGTTAATTGAAGCGGTGATTGCCTCGTCTATTGTAGCCTCTCCATGAGACAGTATCATAGCCGCCCCAAAAAATATCAAATCTTTTTCTCCAAGCATTGCTACTCCTCCTTTCCTGCATTAAAAAATATCTTTGTTATTCTAACCAAATCGGAAAGGCTGAGTGCTTCTCCGTTGCAGTATAGTTGAGTTCCGTTCTTCACCTCGAGCTCGCCGCTTTCAAACAGGCTGCGAAAAAGCTCGTAATATTTGTCATGTGAAGTAAGTATATCCGTTTCCATACTCATTTGTTAATTGCTTTTTCTATTCTTTCCTGCGCTACGTTATACCACTTGGTATCAGCCTCGATTCCAATAAATGACCGGCCGGTGTTCATCGCTGCGACGCCGGTGCTCCCGCTTCCCATTGTGCAGTCCAAGACCACTTCCCCTTCATTCGTATAAGTTTTTATCAAATATTCCAGGAGTGGTACTGATTTTTCTGTCGGATGAATTGCCGGATGCGGTTTATCAAACGTAAGTATGGAGCGCGGATATTTGTAGTCGCTGATAAAATCGCCTGTGGTTCCAAAGTTACCATAGCACCTGTTGGTATGCTTGCCAGTTTGATAACCCTTCGAATGGTTCCTCGACTCCGGCTTGTACTCCATTTGAGGATTATATGTAGGAAGCTTCTTATAGAAAACCACTATATCTTCATGCTGTCTCAGCGGCATGCGCTTGGAGTTCAGGAATCCGCTCACGCGCTTCTTGTTCCATATAAGATTGTATCGCCAATGTTTCGGATTGGACATCATTAGTTTTGCGGTAAACATTCCGCTACCGAACAGCACGATTGCACCATTGTCTTTCGTCACGCGCTCGAGCTCTGGCCACAATTTATCCAATGGAATTTCATTGTCCCATTTGGCGTCTTCGTTCCCTTTATTTAAAACGCCGTACGGCAAATCAGTCAGCACCATATCGACGCTACCGTCTTTAATGTACTTAAGTTTTTCGAGGCAATCCCCGTTTAAGATGAAATAGTCCATTGTTTTCTTTTTCTTTTAAAGGCTTCTTGAATAGAGATTACAACAGCGTGCAGTGAGAGGCAAGGTAGCGTTATTGGCCATAGAAGCCCGAGCAGCATCCTGAATTTTCTCGTTTTCCTGTTACCGCTGAACATTATTGCGGCTGTCATCATTGCGATAAAATAGATAAAGCACGCGCCAAAAATACAAAGAAAAGTCCACATTACTCGACAAATGCTTCTATTTTAGACGGATATTCGCCTATTTTAATGTCGTCCTTCGAAACGGGTACTCCGCAATCTTTCACAATACCCCATACAATAGAAAGTGCCTGAGCATGGTTTTTTGCCCTTACTCGGAAAATATTCTTATTGATAGGATCCATTTTTCTCAAGTATTCATTGCCAACGGTGGCATTAAATACCTGTGGAGGAACATCCGCCCTCCATATGAATAATGTTCTTATATTTTTCATTCGGCCCATTTATAGTTTTCGACGTTTTTATTCGCCTCTTTATATGTCTTTCCATTAAGGTAACCGTTAGGCTTCAACGGATTTTTTTTGTTGAAATACGTCGGCTTTTTGATTTTAAGCTCCGTACGCGAATAGTCAAAAGCGAATATTCCAAGAAGCTTCCAAATCATAGCGAACCACTCCGGATGCACCGCAATCTTCTTCTCCCACCCCTCCATTTCGTAATCCGGTATGAGGAGCGCGTCAAGCCGTATGAGTCTATAGCCGTTATTCGCTGCATACATATTCCATTCATTTGCTACGGCCAAGAAAAGACGCATGATGTCGTATTCGGAAAATGCAAAAAAGCCATCAGCCTCAACACATTTTTTCAGGTCGGACCAATAATCGCCGGACCTGTGGTACCATCCAAGGTAATAAAGAAGGCAGTTGGACAGGGTAAACCCCTTGTCAAAACTATATGCGGGATTGTACTTATTTTCCATATTATTCATCTTTAGAAATCACGGTGTATTCGTTGGTGTTCCATTCGATTCTCGGAACAGGTGAGACCATAAAATGCGGCCCGTTCGATCCATTGAATATACTGTAATTCTTTTTAAACTTTGCGATGTATCCGCTTCCATCTTCTCGTTTTATTTCGCAAATTGCATGAAGTTTAGTGACACGCGTAACGGTAATCGTGTATGTTGTCGCCCAGTTTTTAACAACAATTTTATCACCAACCTTAAATTCTTTTGTAACTGAATCAAACATATCTTATCTGTTTTACGTAGCAAAGGTAGGAAATAAAAATCAAATTTCCAAATTTTTCAGTTAAAAACTTTCTTTAAACTTCTCGTACGCGTTTATATGCTCATCCGGACTGTCATGCTTGCCGATAACATCGCTGACAACCTTGAAAATTATCAGGGGGACGTTGTTCGCATAACAAACTTGCGCGATTGCTGCAGCTTCCATATCAACAAGTGCGAAAAGGTCTTCCGGATCAGTATTGGAGTAGGTTTTAAAGCGGGATCTAATTTCTTCGGCCAGTTTTGGATTGTCGATAAACTTGTCACCGGACAGAATATAATGCCTGGTCGGGAATAGTGCGGCTTCGGAATTATAGGACGGTAGTAATACAGATTTGCATAAACCGGCCTTCAAGAAATCCGTCACTTCGATATCATCCAAGGCTATTGTATCAAATTTCCATGGCATCCCCTGAACTTGCCCGAATTTCCCGCTTCCGCACCAGACGTCGTTATATAACGCTCCGCTTACACATACGCCAACGCCGGTATCGTAATATCCAGTATTGTCGAACGCACCGCAGAACCCATAGTTCAGTACGATATCCGGTTTTTCTTCCGAAATGAGGCGCTGCGCGTTCATTGCAGCATTCACCTTGCCAATGCCTGTGAGCCGAAGAGAAACTTCATAATTATTTTTAATGAAGCTCGGCGCGGAGGAAGCTATTTTTTCCATCTCTGCTTCCATTGCGGTAAGTATAAGCATTTTAGGCTTCGGGTATTGCATTCGCGCGGTGTTTCGCGTATCTTCCAATTCATGCAAGACAGAAGCGTATTCCTGCGCAGTTTTTTTAGCCAGCTCTAACGAGTGGCTCTTATAATTCCCGCATTCACGTTCTGATACGCCAGGGATACTCTCATCCCATTTAGATGCGGAGTCAAATGCCTTGATTAACGGTTTCAAAATGTCAAGCGGAATCTTATCCCCCTTTACCACGAGATAGAATCCGGTCATGCATCCCATTGGTCCGAAATATATCACGGAATCTCCAAAGTCAGGATCGGACCTTAGAAGCGTGGCGATGATATGTTCAAGAGTGTGGGCTGCGGCTACCTCCATATGGTCATGATTCGGTCTACATACGCGCAAGTCGAATGTCGTCACTGGCCATCCGTTCACATGGTCAACCCTTGAAACATATAAGCCGGGCAAAAGCTTCCGATGATCAACTTTAAAACTGTCTATTTTTATCATTTCAAATAAAATTAATTAACCATTTTCAAATATACAAAAAACCGCAGAACTTATATGGTCCTGCGGTGTAATGAAGTGTATTATTGCTTGCTAAACAAATGTTTCTGCGCTTTCAACGGAATCCTCCAATGCACTCTGAAGCTTGCTGAGGCTATCGCTGAGATATCCCAAGTCTTCTTCAAGATATTCATCATGAAAATTCCTGGCCCCGAACATGTTTCTGCTCCTCATAATGTCCCTTGCCCCTTTAACGGCCTGAACTCCGTTTTCCTCGTCTTCTTCAACGCCGTAAATGTATCCGTAAAATTCACGAAGCGCTTCGTTGAACAGGTTGCATTTCTGTATGAATTCGGAACATTTTTGCTTTAGTTCGGCTTCATCCAGCACGCTATCCTCTGTCGGGTCCTTAATCCCGAGAGAACTCATCCTATCCATAGTATCCCTGTCCAGAAATTCGTTTATTGTTGTTTTTATAATACCGGCAAGCGAATTTTCTGATAATTTGTATGTCTGTTTTGCCATGATAAATCAATTATTCATTATAAATACGCTTTTATACGGCAATTTTGCCCTGCAAGCGTTCCTTCAATGTAGTTTTTCTACGGTCAATCGGAGCCCTAGATATAGCCAATCTCATCATTCTCTTGCTGCCTATCAGCACACAGATTTTCCTTGCTCTCGTAATGGCTGTATAGATGAGATTTCTTTGCATCATAATTCTATTGGCTTCCGTTATCGGTATCACAACAATCGGATATTCTGAGCCTTGCGATTTATGTATTGTCATTGCATAAGACAATTTAACCTCATCCATTTCGTTAAACGCATACGGTACTATTTTTCCGTCGAAATCAATCAGTACCTGTTTCAGTTCGTTTTGGACTGACACTATCGTCCCAGACTCTCCGTTGAAAACACCCTTATCGTAATCGTTTTCGTTCTGTATTATCTTGTCGCCCTCCCTGAATATTTCACTTCCGTGCTTCATTTCACGAACGCCGATTGTCGGAGGATTAAGGGCCGCCTGAAGCTTCTCATTCAAATTGATTGTCCCGACGTTATTCTTTTTCATTGGTGTGAGCACCTGTATATCCGTTGGTTTTACTGAATACGTCGAAGGAAGTCTGTTTTTGACTAAATTAACTGTCTCATCGAGAGTTGTGTCTTCATCGTCTATGACAAAAAAGTCGGAATCTTTCTTATTTTTTATGACCATATCATACCCGTCTTTAATCCTGTGGGCGTTTACGATTATGTTGCTGGATTCCGCCTGCCTGAAAATCTTATCCAATTTTACAACAGGTATTACTCCTGAAGCTATCATATCTTTAAGGACGTTGCCGGGACCGATGCATGGCAGTTGGTCGATATCACCAATGAATATTATTTTCCCTTCCGGATTAACGGCCTGCATAAGGGCGTCCATTAGAACGATGTTTATCATCGACGCCTCATCCACCAATATCGCGTCAAACGGAAGATAATTGTATTCGTTGTAAGCAAATCCGACCTGAGGATTGAAGTCTAACAGCCTGTGTATCGTTTTCGCTTCGTGGCCTGTAAGCTCTGACATTCTCTTTGCGGCTTTTCCTGTCGGGGCGGCAAGGGCGATTGAGTAACGCATCGCAAGGAGCATTTCTATCATCCCCTTTGTCGTCGTCGTTTTTCCCGTACCGGGTCCGCCGGTCAATATCATTACCCTATTTCGAACCACATCCAAAATAGCTTCCCTCTGTTCGCTTTCATAGACATATCCTGTCTTCTTTTCCAGCTCCTCGATTGAAGGTGGCGTACAAACTTGGAAGGAGGCGAGATTATTCATCTTCAATATCTTGTCGGATACGCGTTTTTCGGCATAATAAAGATATGGAAGATATATGTTGTCTTCGAACGCTATGAGCCTTCCGTCCGAAACCATTTCCCCAATGCAGTTAGATATGGTTTCACGGTCAAGTTCCAATAATTGAGTTGCATCGTATATAAGGTCGCCTTTCTCTGAAAACATATCACCGTCATCCGACAGCCTGTTAAGAATGTATTTCAGCCCGCACGAGATTCGTTTCGGGCTTTCAAGGTCAAAACCCATATTGATTGCAATGTTGTCGGCGGTTTTAAAACCGACTCCTTCTATTTCGTCTGCAAGAATGTATGGATTGTCCTTTATGATTGAAATTGATTCGTCTTTATACCTTTTGTATATTTTCAGTATGATTCCTGTTTTGACATCATATTTTTTGAGGAATATCATTAGTTCCCTGACAGCGGCCTGCTTTTTCCACTCGTTAACTATGGATTCGTATTTTTTCTGCCCAATACCACGAATCTCGAGAAGCCGTTCAGGCTCGTTGTTCAGCACATTCAATGACTCCATGCCAAATTTGTCGACAATCATTTTTGCGAAAATGGGGCCTATCCCTTTCACCAAACCGCTGGACAAATAAAGCTCTATTCCCTTAAGAGAGGTCGGCGTTTTTTCCTCCCACTCGGTAGCTGAAAACTGCCTCCCGTATTTCTGGTTATACACCCAGTCTCCGCTTGCCCGAATAGACATTCCGAGCATCGGTTCCATCATTGTGGCAATTACGGTATCATTTTTTCCGGTATCCTCATTTTCTACGTTCAGGATGGTATATCCATTGTCCGGATTTTGAAAAAGGATACTTTTTATTGTGCAGTTGATCTCCATACTGCAAATATACGAAAAAATCCCGCTTTCGCGGGATTCAAACTAATCTAAAACTGTCCAAAGCTCAATGAATTTTCCACATTCCTCATTCGGTATGTGTGTGTATCCTTTCTCTCCGAAACCGCTTCCCCAACTGTTCCTTATTATGAACCCATCCTCATCATAACCGACAATGGAAATGGCGTGGTATCCTAATATCCTGTCACCGCTCATTCTGTTCCAGAACTTGCTCGTCATATTGTAGACGGGAAGAGCACCAAAACACGGGCCATTGGCAACGAGCGCATTACGAAGAAGGAAAATGTTTGCAATCATAGCATAATGCCCAATTTTAAGCACGCCGGCATTTGATGAAACGCCGTGATGCCTTAGGTATGAAAACGCCTCTTTGAACGTCATTCCTTCACCCTGTGTGGTTTTGATGCCGTAAATTTCATAATAATCAACCTTATTGTCTTTCTTGGATCCGGTCGGTAGGTTTTCGCTCCAATTAAGATATGCCGACAGGCTGCATGGCACGCATATCGGGTCTTCCCCTTGGTCCAGTACTTTCGGTAAAAATCTTTTATATGAATACTTTGCGGGCAATTGCATTTCACTTCCGCCGGCTCCGAAAATATATTCGGTTCCGTCTATTTCTGATTTCTTAAAACCAAATTCAGCCATTTATTATTCCTCCGTTTCTTTTGACAGGTCGATTATTCTTTTCGTGAAGTCATACAAAGTATCCACAGGAACTATAATGTACGTTGTTTCAATATCTTCCGAGATTGAGTTTATCCATACGTATTTGGTTATTTTTGCGTTCGTTTCATAATCGTAGAACGCGGTTTGCATCCACTCGTTCAGATCCCTGCTTAGGTTGTCAACAGAACATAACGAATCAAGCTGACTGGCATTTATCATAGCTGTATACGCCTTCATTATGACTTCCGTAGGCTGTTTTGTTTCAGCGGGTTTGCAACCGAACAATTTCCCGCATCTAAAGATACCGCAAGAATTCAAGCAAACAACGATGGATACACAGGTAAATAATTTTAGTAGTATATTTTTCATTGTCTTAAATTTGTTTCTATATAAATACCGGCCGGTACCCCAAAACACGGGACCGGCCGGCTACAATTAAGAAAATGAAAAAAAGAAAATTACCCCTTCAGGGCCTTCAGTTGTTTCTCGAGAATATCAATCATAACCGACTTGAAATCAGCCTTTTCGAAGCCGAAAATGTTTCTATTGCTCTGAATGAATGTGTTAATCTCCGTTGTCGTCTTATCCGGCAAGTGGCCAAGAAGGTCAATCATATCAGTGGCCATCGCCAAAACGCTCGTCCTGACGATGGTGGTTATAATTGCCACTCCTTCGTCGGCGTCTTTCACCGGCGTCATGAACCTGTACGGGCCCAGCTGTGAATAAATCGAGGTCTCGTTTTCCTTCGTGCCCCTGTTATCGAAAGAGAAGGAAAGTTGGTAGTCCTCACCGATTTTATGCGTATATGAGAAATTCCATGCTCCGTAATTGGAAGAGAACCCGAGTTTTTCCGTGAGGTACCACGAAATGCGGCTTTCGAGGCGGTATCTTTCGTTGTACAACGGGCAATACGTATCGACGGGCCACGGCAAAGATTCAGACCATTTCTTAGTCTCAGCCTCAAGCTCATCCAAATCCGAAAATGTTTTCCCGTTGAAATGGATTTTACCGCGGACAAGAGATACCGTAGCGACATATTTTGTTACATCGTCAGAATTCTCCTTTTTCGTATAAAGACTGATCTCGCTGTTATTCCCAATGATTACGAATTTTTTCTCAATATCCTTCCTTGTCATAATACAAATTTTTATTCAATGCAAATATATTAAAACTTGATCAAAAAACAAAACACACACAAGTATTTATTGATATGGAACTTTTATATAAAATAATAAATCTCATCAAACGGCTATTTGGCATGTTTAAGCCTGATGTCATTGACGGACCCGTCGATATATCGTCGGGAACCGATAAACCTGCAGCAACTGCTGAAACGGTTGAATCTATTTCTGCTGAAACTTCCACCGACACGGAAACATACAGCGGAACAACTGAAGGAACCGTAATAACGGAACCCGAGCCTGAGAAGGCAACGCATTTCTTGCACGTGTTATTGGACAATGGACACGCTTCCTCAACACCAGGAAAAAGGAGCTGGGTACTTGAAGACGGGAGGCAGTTCTTTGAATACGAATTCAACCGAGATGTCGTTAAAAGGATAGCTAAAAAGCTTGATGCTATAGGCGTTCCTTACGAAATTATCACACCTGAGGTTGATTATGATGTTCCTCTGAGGACAAGGGCGCAAAGGGCAAACAAGTTCTGCGACGAATATGGGACTGATAACTGCATATTCATTTCCGTTCACGCGAATGCGGCCGGAAACGGGGAATGGAAAACGGCAAAAGGATTCTGCTGCTACACTTCAAAAGGCGAAACGGCCTCGGACAAGTACGCCGAGTTATTTATGAGAGAGGCTGAATCTGCATTGAAACCGTTCGGAAAGACGATAAAGAAGTACAGTTCGAAGAAATATTCTTGGGAGGAGAACTTCACGGTCCTCGTATTGACCAAATGTCCCGCCATACTTACCGAAAACCTTTTCTACGACAATAAAGAAGAAGTGAAATTCTTGCTTTCGGATGAAGGTAGGGAAGTCATAGCGCAATACCACGTAAACACGATACTCAAAATAGAAGAAAGCCTGAGAAAATAACTCAGGCTTTTTCTTTAATCAACGACTTTCGCAAATACGCCGTGCGTATACCACAAGGAATCCAGCAATTCTTCCTCATTCTTGCACTCGAACTTTTCAAGCTCTGACATTAGGTTTTCGCGATAGATTGTCCCGACACCGTTCGCGTAATCAATGAAATCGTTTCTTTTGAATGACCGCTTGAATTCTTCGTTCTCTTTAACGAGTTCCTTAAACGCGTCCAGAGACAGCGTCCTTTGTTGTTTGTTCCCCATTTAAGTATTCGTTATATTTGTTCATTATATCGTTTTTATACGATGAAGGGTGATTTTTATTCCAAATCTGCAGGGCCTTGTCGAAATCATGCGATTTGTTATGGAAATCCTGAACGATTTTGAATATTTCGATAGATTTTTCACGGCTATATCTGTCATCATAGGTATAGGAATTTTCCTTACCGTTCATCGCAAGTATCCTGTTCGCCTCCCTAACCATAATAGGGTGAATCTGCAGGACACCAACGGCCCTCCCATTGTCCCCAATGGCGCTTGAGTTTCCGCGGCTTTCCCTCCATATCACAGCCTCGACGAAAAGGTCCCAAGGATCAATTTTTTCTTCAGCCCGGCCGATAGATTCGGCTTCCGCATTTTCCTGCAAGGTTGTTGCCTCTTTGATAACGCTCATATTTCTAACGGTGAACACACCGAAAAACAGCATAGAAGCTGTTGAAAAAACGAGTAAGTTTCTGTCTATTACTTTCATAACAATAAATTTTCTTATCCTGTTTTGCAAAGATAAGAAAATTTATCGTAAGATCAAAATACGTTCCGTTAACGACTTACGGCAACGAGGATGTTTCTACGGACCTTGGAGGGGATGTTGGCCTCGTTCTTAATCACGTCCATTACCGCATCGTAGGCGTTCTTGTAGAAGTCGGTCGTTGCGTCCTGGATTGCTTCTTTGGAACAGGTGTATTCACCCTTCTTCGTCTTCGAAAAGCCGTATGCGTTCACGTACCCATCCTGAATGTCGATTTTAAATGAATGGACTCCGTTGGCGTAGTCGTTCTTCTTGCCGGCCCAATCATTGTAGTTTGCGAGTGAAATGGTTCTGAGTCCGCGCACCTTCATAATCTGCTTGATTGTTCCGCGATACTCTTCCTTCTTGTAGTTCGTAGTCTTCTTTGTACGCATGTTCTTGAAAAATTTAAAAATGTTCACGATAAATTTAGTTTATATCTTTGTTATATGCAAAAGTTTCTTCCAGATCTGAAAGTTCTTTTTTCGTCCTTCTTAAGAATGATTCCTCTCCATCGTCCCCCGAAAGGAGGTAATCTATCCTATGTGCGTAAATGTATGCCTGCCTAAGGATTTTAAGTCCTCGTTTCAACTCCTTTAGCACTTCACCGTTTTTTATGGTTGGATAGTCATCCTCGCGAAACTCTTCCTCGGAGTTTATGATTTTCTGTTCAATTTCGTCGGCAATGTCGTCTATTCTCCATTCCTGATAGTCAAAGTGCCCTCCGCTCATTTGTCTTTTTTGAAATATTGGCCTGTATTTATTATTGTAGCAAGAAAATTATTATTAGATATACACGGCAGGCCAGAAAAAACATGAATTTCGCTACCACAACTATGTTAAGGACTGACCGTCGAGGGGCGCTTGGCGCCCCTCTATTTTTGCATCAGGCGCTCTTTTATGTATCTGCTCGCAGTTTTGCCGTCATAAAGGTTTGCGTACTTTTCAGCAAGAGCCTTCATTACCTTGCCCATATCTTTCATATCTTTAGCCCCAACATAGGCAATGATACCGTCTATGGCGGACGAAAGCTCGGCGTCGGTGAGCATCTTTGGAAGATAGTTCTTAAGGACAAACATTTCCTTCTGCTCCTTATCGGCAAGCTCGTCACGGCCGGCTGCAGAGTAAATGTCAATGCTTTCCTGCCGCTGTTTTACAAGCTTTTGGATTATCTTTACGATATCGTCGTCGGAAAGTTCATGGTAAACGCCGTTAACCTTCTCGTTTTGAATGGCGGTTTTAACTGACCGTAACGCGCAGACGCTATTCTCCAAACGATTCTTCATAGCGGAGACAAGGTCTTTCTGAATTTTTTCCTCTAACGTATTCATTTTTACTATTCTTTAATGCAAATATACTAATTTTATGATCAAAAACGAAATGTATCAGTCTCCGATTTTCTGCTCGTAAATCGCCCTCCACGTTCCGTGTATTTCTCCGCGAAATTTGGTTTCGACAATTGAACAGTAAAGCAGTTTCCCGATGTTGAAAAACGGCGGCGTTACAAGCTCGTTATCGGCGTAATGTGAAATATATTCAACTGCGTTTCCTTCAATCTTCTGCTGTCCATCCTCGCGTTTTTCCGCCTCGGCTTTTGCGGATTCGAATGTTTCGAACAGGGAGGCGGACGACTTACCATCGCTTCCGCCGGTCATTAGCACATAGATTCTATCCATTTCAGTCCTATTTTTTCATCCAATATCCGTACAGGCACTTGCCGCCGCAATCCCAGATATCCTTATACTGTCCGTCAATCCCGCAAACGACATGGTTGGAAACCCTCAGAACATACGTTCCGCTCCTGTCTTTCATGAACTCATGAACAGTAGGGCGTTTCCCGCCGTTTTTGACATCTATGGCGACCCACTTGAAACCATTGTCTTTCAGGACGGCTCCTATCGTATCGGTGGAGCCAGGTGCTTCAGTGAGCAAATGGGCCTTTTCCACAAGTTTGTCAAGCGCTGTGTGCCAAGATATGCCCAAAGCACCGGACACTGCGCGAATACCGCAATCCCCGCAAACATGGTCGTTCGGCTGATAATAGGAGAAGTTCTCGAAATATACGGATACGCTTTTGCGCCCGACCTTTATTTTCTTTATTGCTTTCATACTGCAAATATAGGAAGATAATTTTTAATTTCCAAATTTCGTTCACAAAAAAAGCGATGTTCACAAATAGTGAACATCGCAATTTAAGTGAACATGGGTACTGTATTTCCTATTGCCCTATTCCGAAATATTTCATTCCGGCGTCTTCCACGTGCTTCCTGTCGTAGATATTTCTTCCGTCAAATACGACAGAACAAGACGGGAATCTAAGCTTGAACGTCTGCCAATCAATTTCCCTGAATTCACTCCATTCTGTGAGAAGCAGGAGGGCGTCGCAGTCTGGACAATCGTACTTATCATCGATTATGTTTATGTTGTCCAGTGCATATTGATAATGGCTGTCCTCGCCAAAAATCTTGTTAAAATATTTTTTAACGTTGGAATTTGCTATAGGGTCGTAAGCGAACACTTTCGCATTTTCAAGTGACATGCTTTCAATGTTGACGAGAGAAGGCGCTTCCCTAATGTCATCGGTTTCCGGCTTGAACGCAGTGCCCCAAACAAGAATGCTTTTATTGTTAAATCCGCCTAATTCATTTCTCAGCGTGACAAGCGACTTAGTCTTTTGATATTTGTTGACCTCCTCGACCGCAGAGAGAAGCCACATTGGCTCACCATTGTCGCGGCCTGTCTTTATCAGGGCTTTCACATCCTTCGGAAAACAGCTTCCGCCATAACCGCATCCGGCATAAAGGAATTTGTTGCCGATTCTTGTGTCGGTTCCCATTCCGCGCCTCACATGATCGACGTTCGCGCCGACTTTCTCGCATAGGTTAGCAATTTCATTCATGAAGCTGATTCTTGTCGCCAACATGGAGTTTGAGGCGTATTTAATCATTTCGGCGCTCGGTACATCCGTAATGATAAGCTTGCCGGGATTGTCGATTGTAAACGGATAATAAAGCGATTCAAACTGTGCTCTGGCTATCTCGTCTTCCGGATTAACGCCGACCACAATCCTATCTGGCTTAAGAAAGTCGCTTACGGCGCTACCCTCTTTGAGGAATTCCGGGTTCGACGCTACCCAATATTCAGTACCGTCTTTTCCCCTATTCAATAGCTCCTCGGCAATAACGCTCGACACTTTCTTTGCGGTGCCTACAGGAACGGTTGATTTAGTGACGAATACCTGCCTTCCTTCAGTGAGCTCGCCAAACCTTTTTGCAACGGCGAGAACATATTTCAGGTCTGCCGAACCGTCAACATCCGAAGGGGTTCCAACGGCCGAAAAAACCATGCTAACGTAATAAATGCATTCAGATAGGTCATTTACAAAATGGAGGTTTCCATGACCACCATTATAACATTTCTTGACAATCTCTTCAAGCCCGGGCTCATATATCGGAATAAGCCCGCTCTTTAGCTTGTTGATCTTTTCCTTGTCAATATCTACGCACCACACATCGTGGCCCATTTTTGCGAAACATGCGCCCGTAACAAGGCCAACATATCCCGTCCCTACAATTGCTATTCTCAAAACATTTCGTCTTTTATTTTATTTATTAATCCCCAACATCATATTCGTATTGTTTCCGAGCATATATGTAGGGAGCACTCCGTTCCATTTGTTTATCCATTCAAGCTCGACAATTCGAGGATTGCTGGCCACCGACTGTCCCTTAATTTGAAGGGCCTTTGCCTCAGCTTCAGCTTTCGTAATCTCGATATCCTTGTCTATCTGAGCCTGCTTGAGGAGCTCGTTCTTCTGCTTTGTCACCTCAATGAGGGTCAAGGCTTTTTGCTCCTCGAGCTTTTTCTGATTGATTGACTGTTCGTATTCCGGATTATAGTAAACCTCACGAATGTCAATTTGTTCAAGAACAAGGTGATACGCCTCTATGTCTTTCTTCATTTTCTGATATGTCAACTCCTGAATCTCTTCGCGCTTGTTGGAATATACCTCGATTGGAGTATACTTGGACGCCGTTAAAGCGAGGGAAGATTTCAGTTTCGCCTTGATTACATTCTCTTCGAGCCACAGGAAGCGCCCGTTATTCGAGTCATCAAGTTCCGACACGTTGTCGTAGATCCACCAAGCGTACTCCGGATCAATCCTCCAAGAGGCCGATATTGCAAATCCCATTTTAATTCCGTCCACGGTAGGGGCCCAAATGGTAGTTCCCTGAACGGAACTTTTCTTTGTGTCCGTCATTCTCGAATCGTCCTCGGATACGGGCCCGTTTGAACCAAGGTTCGCGCAAGTATAAACCTGTACCGTCTTATCCATTCGAACAACATTATACCACGGATAAACAAGGTGCCATCCAGTTGGATAGCTTTCATGCTTGACTCCACCAGGCGTAACTACGACACCACATTCTTGCGCCGGAATTGCGATGATAAAACGCGCCCCAATAAAGAAAATGAGGCCAAGTATCAAAATCACAGGGGATGATGGAAGATTGTGTTTCGTTCCGTCCCAACTACGTGAAAATTTGTTAACTATTTTGGCGACAACCCAGTAAATGACCGCAAAAAGCGAAATAAAAGAAATAAATCCAATCATATTTTATTGTTTAATTTTTGATATTTTAAGTTCTCCGTTCGGTCCCGTTTCGACTCTGAGCGACAGGCCGGATTTCTTCCATATTTCATTTATGGAATCTTGAAACTGCCCTATTGCTTCCTCAGCCCAGCTCTTTTTAACATTATTGACATAATAGAGTTTGTCGAGCATAAGGTCCGTAAGTTGCCAAAGTTCAACATCATAAAGCTTCGTCTCAAGCTCGTTAATAAGTGCATCTCCGTCGTAGAATTCTATGATATCGTCCCCATATTCGTCGAAGACTTCCCGGTCAGTCTTATATTCGCTTTTCGTGACGACTTCCGGCATAACATTATTCTTGAATGCGAGGTGTTCCGCAACTTCCTGTTTTTCCCATGAAGGCAGTTCATCGAACAGTTCGTAAATGTCGCTTGGCTCCACCAACCTTTTTCCGTTGTCAAATGTTTTCATTTATGCAAGATAATAAATTATACGTACATTTTTATATCCGAAATTGTTGTAGAAATTATCAACTATAAATTCAGTCCTGTCAATCTCCGATTGAATGTGGAAAAGCTTCCATATCGTTTCTTCAAAGAGATATTCAATGCTGTCTTCGTAAAAATAATCATCTTCCGATTTCTTTTTTACCCGTCTCGGAGTATAATCGGGATTCTTTATGGCCTTGTAGATGTCATCGAGCTTTTTGGAAATTTCAGTTTTTTCTTGATTGCAATACCGTTTTTGGACCTCGTTCTCGAATTCCTTTTTAGCTGAGTCAAAAGCAGTTCTCCATTCATCTATGCCAACCCATGTCTTTCCAAATGCATATTCGTCCGACTCGATGTCTGATTTGACTTCTTCGCTAACGTCCTCAGGAAGGCCTCTGTTTGAAAAAATTCCATTGCTGAACCCGTTCGAGATATAATCGTCCCTAACATATCCTCCGTTGTCTGACCACATAAGGTGTTCTTCGATGTAGAACGAACTTCCGTTATCGCGTTTCACGGTATAGTATTTCGGGCGATAATATGGGTCGTTATTGTCCACAACCTTGTTTTTCGGCAAATATGAAAACCACCTGACAGGTTCCCAAACTTTCTGAATATCAAAAACAGGCTCCCATTTTGTTTCAGAACCGTCTTTGACTGACTTGTAATATGGGGCCACTCCTTCCGGCCGGTTATACTCTCCTATCTTATATATTTCTCCGATGTGCGCCTCCGGTAAAGGAAGGTTTTCTTTCTTCCAAGAAACTCCGTCCACCGGCTCCCTTAGAACCTCTATGTACCTATACGTATATGTGCTCATATTTCTCCAACTGTTTATGTGCTTATTATGCCGGCGCTCTTGAATATCCTGTCCAACTCCCTCCAATCCACATATGCGCGATCGGAGATATCGCTTTTAATTTTAGGACACCCGAGAGCTGCATCATCAATGTACAGGTGGGCGTAAGGCTTCGGAGAATCAGTCCAAGTGTGTTGGAAAGGTGTCTCATTCACTCCATACAACTCAATCCCGTTCTCCTCGAACCAATCCACCGCCTCCTGAAGCAAGTCCCTTCCTTCGTGTGTCTTGTGGCCGCGCATTGTACATAGCACCAATTGGTGCCCGTTCTCGACGAGCGCCCTAAGTACCTTTTCCGCACCAATACTCTCGCCAATTTCGGGATATTCGTGAGTCACACACGTTCCGTCAAAATCAACCGCAATTATCATTTCGTCTATCGTATTTTATCTATGAAGGCCTCAAATTCAGCCAACGTATTTTGAAGTCCGATTAACGCCTCGGTCTCTCTCCTGTGCATCGATGAACTCTTGTTTTTCGAAAGGATCGCATTCGCGGTATTAAATTCATCGTTGTATGTCTTGAGCCTTTGTGCAATGTCGTATAACTCGTTTATATCAAAATTTTTCATATGTCAAATATACAAATCTATATAATAAACTTCGGCTTCATAGGCTTAGGGATTTTTCGTAAGAGTCGAGGTAGCTGATTATGTTCGCCCTGCCAACTGGGTTGCCGGACTGTGACATGTATTTAGGAAGGTGTCTTGATTCCCTGCCATACACTTCGACAAGATATTTTGCGCAATCATATCCGGATGGTTTCCCCTCGCCTAAGTCATGGTCGAAACAGACCGCATAGATATCATCAATGTGGTCAATATAGAACGCGAAATCACCACTATCCTTGCACCATATAACATTATATTCGTCAAAGATATCTTTATCGAAATACGTTTCCGGATTTCTGACGTCATCAAGCCATATTATAAACTGTTTGTTAATCATTTAATCTCAATATTTCCCTTGCCTTATCAATATCTTCCTGTGTGAGGCCCGTTTGCCTGTTTACGTAAATGAAATGATCAATCTGTCCTAAAAGCATGTCGCGGTCGTCGTCTAAAATTACGTAATCGTAGTCATCGTCATCGTAGCAGGAACCGTACATTGTGCCCATTCCGCCATAAGTTCTTTTCAGCCACTCTTCAATCTCATTTCCGCGGCAGGCCCATTCAAATTGATAGTGAACCTTTTTCGTGTATCCGATAATGGGAAGCTCGAGACCGGCTTTGATTAGATCTTCGGTTGTTTTACCGCCGTTTTCTCCCCAGCTTGATGAAACGACAATCTTGGCCCCGCGCAATTGGTTCAAAAGCGCGACGGCATCCTTGTCAAGCATTGAGGCGTCCCCTTTTCCTCTTTTTTCAACAAAGAAAACGTCGGAATTTAATACGCCATCGATATCGAGGAAGATGATCTTGTTCTTATCACTATTTTCTTCGAATACAAACTTTTCCATATGGCAAATATAAGAAAAAAATTCGAGAAAACTATTTTTCCTCGAATTTTACGAACTCCCTACAGGCTTTACAATCTGTAAACGTAATATGTCCGTCCTTGAAGCAACCTCCCATAACGTTCGGCTCTTTTCTGTTTTCATCATTGACGTTGGTCATCAATTCACATTCTCCGCAGTAATTCTTCATAATACCTGGCTATATCTTTAATGATTAGTTTCATGTTGCTTCCGAACTTGCCGGTAATGTAAATTGCGTCGCAAGTTGAATATTTTTCCATTACGTTCCTGTCATGCAAGCGCCATATGTTAAAAATGCATTCCTTTCCCCACTTGACAACGTCGTCCAATTGGGATTCCGTTTTGCAGGATTCCATGATTTTTTTAATGTAAATCATTTTATCTGGAACAAGGAATTCGTCATAAAACGCCTTGTCCGCAATTTCTTGGCATTTTTTCCTAAGCATTGTCTACCGGTTTTAAATCAGTGAAACTCACATCGTTTCCGGCAATCATTTTCCTGCCGCCAAACACGTTAAAAATACGCCAAAGTTGATCCTTATAGATATCGCCCTCTTTATAATTTATTTTATAAGAGGGGCGGCCTATTTTATCAAGCATATTTGCGACGTTTAAACGAGACGCTCCGCTTGCAGTAAGTTTAACCTGTACTTGATCATTTAGTTCCATATGATACAAACATATAAAAAATTACAACGTTTTCAAAATTACTCAATTGTCGATGAAGAAGAATACGTTGAAGCGCTTGTGTTTTGACAGGTTATCTCGTATTCGGTATTGTACCACGGCATTGGCCAAGGGGCTGTGTTTGGTGCTGGAAACGGAACGGGGTATGGCTGAGGCTGCGGTACGTAATCAATCCCAATACGATCCCTTTCCGCGAGCATTTTCGCAAGTTCGAGCTTCGAACATTTCATATACATTTTAACTTTCTCCTCGAATGTCATTGGAACTATTTGGACGAAATCCGTCGTGTTCAATTCATGGGTTGTTGTAGTAGTGTCTTTAACCATTTTAACTTATATTTTTTTATACTTTATGTGCGAAAAACGGGCTTAACATATAAAATATTATACTTTATTTCGTCCACCCGTACCAATCGAAATCTTTGTAATATTCGCTAGGTTTCTCCATCGTGCTAACCTTCTTGATACAGTCCTCGCAATACGGCTCAATCCATCCTTTTGTCCTATATTTGGCAATTCTTCCGCATTCAACGCACGTACGGGCTGAAATATACTCATATTTATTCAATATGTCATGAACTTCTTCGGTCGCGCCGTTGTCATAGATATACAGTGCGCCGAATTTTTCTTTAATGGTCGTTATCTCCCATGTTTTAAGTATCCCGCCACGCTTAAGGGCGGCTTTCAGTTCTTTGCAAAGTTGGATTCCGAACGCCTTTCTCCATCCGTCACGCTTCGGTCCGTTTTCAGTTGATTTCCACTGGCCTTCTCCGCCACCCATAATTTGCCAATACCAGCAACTTCGTTGGAAGAACTTTTTACGATTCCATGAGTATTTCAAAAACGGAAACCTAATGCATAGATACGTGCTGGCGATTGTTTCGGGAATTGACAATATTGTGTTTTTTATTCCCCAATACAGTGACATAAGTTTTTTGCATTTTTCGTAATCACTGTCGAAATACTTGTCAAATATCCGTTTCTCTATCCTGTCCATATCCAATCTCTTTAAGGCATTCTTCCCATCCACGCATAAACCCGCTTATAAAAATAGCACATTCGGTGTCAGTCCTCGGGCACAGTTCCTGCGCCATTTTCAGTATCTCTTCTTTTGATTTCATCTTTTAATCGTTCTATTTCTCTCTTTAATGCTTCATTTTCACTAACTTCCTCGCTGAGTCTGTCGTCAACTATCATATAGTTCTCGTTAAGCCCGCGGATTTGTTTCTTGAGGAATTTGATTTCTTCGGCATAGTCACTGAGTTTATCGTACTTGTCCCGCCAATTCCACATATTGTAGTAGAACTTGTCCATTAGCTTCAGCTTGGAAGGATCAAATTTCTCGTCTGTAAGTTTCTTTGCCTCCTTCTCGTGCTTTACGCCGTAATGTCCCAAATACAGGAGCCCTGCATAGTCGGGAACTTCATCGGTGCTTATGAGCCCATCGGGAACTGCGTAGTAGAAATAATTCGGCATTGGGGAGTCCTTGGGAAACTTTCCTATCATATTACCGCCCTCAAACAGGAGGTGCTTGTCCTTCTTGTGGCTGGCATCATTCTTGAAATCGGCGCGCGATATCTTAATCTCAACCTCGTAGGCAAGCATTGACTGCGTAATGGCGAGGTAATCAGATTCCCAACCGTATACGAAAAGGTTCATCATCTCATACTTTTTCGCGCTCGGCGTGAAGAACCACGACCGCAGCATATCCTGCATTTTCTTCTCCGTCCACTCTATCTTCTTCAATGTGCCCATAGTAGCACAAATATACAAAAAAACCACTGATTGCTCAGTGGTTTTCTCATAAGTTTAATGGTTATTAGTCAATGACTGCGACTCTGCTGACAGAAGCATTGTCGAAAATGTCGAGAACAACCTCGGTCTTAATCTTGTCCGCATTGAACCCGTGCTTTTCGACGAGATAATTCTTCACGACCTCAGCACGTTTCTCGGCAAGGAACTTGTTGCGGCCTGCGCTTCCAGTTGCCGTATCGGCGGAACCGGTAACCTTGATTTCAACGTCACGGCCCTCAATACCACTTGCGAAATAGTCCAGGCGCGAAGCCTCGCGCTCTGAAAGAGCGTATTCTCCGATGTTGAAGTAGACAGAGGATGAATTAGGAACTTCGACCTCGACCGTCTTGTTAACATACACGGTATCCGTGACTGTCTTTACAACCTCCTTAACCTCGGGTTCGCGGCCGGCAAGTGCGTTATACTTCGCGAGAAGGTCATCATAATCGCTTTGACGCACGCTGTATGGGCAAAGTACGAAATTATGGGACTTCTTAGACTTTGAACCGAACTTGTAAACTACGCCGACCTGAAGATTTACACGGGCGTCCGTGCTCCACTTCGGAAGGGGAAGATTGTCATAGTTATTCCACAAAACTGTAGGACGAACGCTAATCTGCCATGCGCGCTGCTTGCCAAGATTTACATTCAGTTCAGCGCCTGTGTTGTACACAACATAGTTAGGATCCACAATAACGTCACCATAGTCGTGCCCCCATCCAAGTCCGGCGACACCGACGACCTCAACGCGACGAGGCTGTCCCTTGTAACCACCGAACCAATTCGAGAAATTAAGTTTACCGTTAAGCAGGACTGCACTCTGATCAACAAACGTGCAGGAGCCATTCGTTCCGAAGAAAGCCAACCCCTCGACACCAAAACCTACGACGGGAGTGATGTACTTGCCGAATTCAAGGCCAGCTAGCGGGCGAACGCCGTTAAAAACATCCTTGGCTCCATCCCAGAAGAACGGAGTTGCCGTGGTACCGAACGCCTTTGAAGTTGTCGCGCCGCCGAGCACGGTAACATAAGTGTTCTCAAAGAGCTTGGAGCTCTCAACCGTCTGCGCAGCTGCCATAAAAGTCATGGCCATTGCTGCCAAAAACATAAAGATTTTCTTCATTTTTTAAAAATTTTAGATTTATATCGTGTGCAAATATACAAAACTATTTCGATTTTTCAAAATACAACCTTTTAAGAAATTGCCCATACTCATTCTTTTCGAGGGTAACGCAGGACTTCCAAAGAGTCGTACGATCAATCCATCCGTTTTTGAAGGCTATTTCCTCAGGGCAGCATACCATTGTACCCGTGCGCTTTTCAATCGTTTCAACGAAGGCGGAAGCCTCATACAGCGAATCGAACGTGCCGGTATCGAGCCAAACGGCGCCACGCGGAAGGAGTTCAATCCTTAACGAGTGTTCCTTGAGATACAACTGATTGAGCGTTGTGATTTCCAGCTCGCCACGGGCGGAAGGCTTAACTTGCTTTGCCTTTTGAAGTACATCCCCGGGGTAGAAATACAGCCCTGTTACGCATATGTTTGATTTCGGTTCTTTCGGCTTCTCTTCAATGCTGACTATTTCGCCTGTTTCTTCATCCACTTCGGCTATTCCATACCTTTCAGGATCTTTCACCTGAATTCCGAAAATTGACGCGGGGCCTTTGATTGTTGGCGCAGAGGCATAATCGGCGGCCAGTTCCAATGACTCGGATAAGCCTGCACTATAGAATATGTTGTCGCCAAGTATAAGGGCGCAAGGATCGCCATCTTTCAAAAAACCGCACTCTTCGGCAATTAGAAATGCTTGCGCGAGGCCTTCGGGCCTCGGCTGTACTGCATAAAACAGATTGACGCCGAATTGCGAGCCGTCCTCGAGCAATCTCTTGAAACTCGGTTGGTCCTCGGGGGTTGTAATGATCAAAATATCACGGATACCGGCCAGCATCAAGGTCGATAGCGGGTAAAAAATCATCGGCTTGTCGTAAATAGGAAGCAACTGCTTGCTAACGCCTTTTGTTATCGGATAGAGACGTGTGCCGGAGCCTCCGGCCAATATAATTCCTTTCATACCTTATTCTCCAATAAAATAATATCTTCTTTTTACATTTTCTAATTCATCTTCAAGAACCCAATCTGATTTAAGGCCGTGAACCCACTGAGAGTTTTCCATAAGGTCGGGAAGTGGATTGTAGTCGTAAAATGGGCCACTCTTAAAGCTCCTATATCTGTTAAGCTCATCCCTGAACCCCTCTCCCTGTGGGAGTAGATGCTCATGGTAAAGGCTAATCAACCTGTCCTTCGACGTAGAAACGGCGGCAATAGAACCACCTTCAGCGTTGTCCCAAACGCCATTCATACAAAGGTAATATAGTTTTACCTGCGTCACCTGTCTTGTTTCCATTTTGCAATTTCTTTTTGCAAATATACAAAAACGGATGACAAAAAGAAACCCGCTATTTCTTAGCGGGTGTTTGATAGTTCTTTAAAATCTTGTCCAATAGGTTGTTGGCCCTGACGTTTCCCCTGATTTCGTGCCTTAGTTTATTTATCAGGTCGTCAACTCCATTGTCTTTCATAAAAGGAATAAGGGAAGTCTTGGCCTGGTCGATAACCTTGTGGCCCATCCCAAACGCCCATTTGTAATTCCCAACCTCATTAAGGCGAATCCATTTTATGTCGGAGACTTCTCCTTCCTCACAATTTGCGTCTGAAACGGGGTAATTGTCAATGGTCCCATCAAGAACGCAGGCATGACGCATACTAACGTTCTGCGAACCGCCGAAATTCCCAGAGTTAGCCCCCATAAACATTATTTTGTCCTTTGGAACTTTTACGCCCGTTTCCTCGAACGTCTCTCTCGCAGCGGCCGTAAGTGCGTCTTCGTTATAATCAAGGTACCCGCATGGAACGTTCCACAACCCGACATTGTTTGGGGCGCCTGGTCCTCTTTGGTTGGCAAGCACGCACCAATTTCCGCGCCTATCTCTGCAATAGCAATACAGTGATACGGCTACAGAACGCGACACATAATAAATTCTACCGTTTCTTTTGACGGGGAAATTTCCTCCATATTTAGCCCATTCTGCGCCGCTCCTAAGTTTAGGGTCGTGTACGAGCTCTACTTTATCATAATCGACAGGCTGTGACGGGGCTTTGTTAACAGCAGCATTATCCATCGGTTTCGGGGCCGACGTTGCCATGTTACCGGGCCTAAATCCTTTTATGGATTCGGACACCGCCCTCATGATATCTTTGCGCGTGATTTTCATCGTCTTGTTTTCTCTTATTATGTATTTTTGCTTTAACTGTCCGTTAAAGTATCGTTCAATGTCGTTCATAGCGGCATATGCAGTGCAACGTTCATATTTCACAGAAACGTGCCCAATCGAATCGTTGCACAAATCAAGGAACACTTCTTGCCCGTTATATGCAGAAAAAACGGTTTCAAGCGTTTCGATTTGCCTGCTCGTTGGGCGTTTGGCTATGTCTACCGAGTGGTCAAGAACCCTTATGTTCCCGAGGTCTATGAAATGCGAAGTACCTTTCACTCCTGGTATCCTCGTGCACATATTGTGCTCTGCGTCAGTATAAACAACAACACCGTTTGGGAGAATGAATCCCCTGCAGTTCCTGAAATATTCTCCGCTCTTCAAATATTTCATTGCCGCGTTAGACAACTCTGTCGGACTGTTAAGGTTGACGGAGTCGTTCATGTATGCGAGCGGCTCATACTCGTGCTCCCTTCCATCCATGCAATCATTAAGGATTTCTTCTGCCATCTGCTCTCCGAACTCCTGCTCAATTTCGTAGTAGCTCATTTGCTCGTATCCCATATGGTGATACGTTTCGGAATCGAACAGTTCGACATCGAAAAGGCATTCTTCCTTGGTGTATTCACGTCTCTCCTCGGGGCTGTCCTGTATGCCGTTATCGGACAAGTATTCTATATAAAAATCCTCATCAAATTGCGAACAGACCCGTATTGATCCTATGTCAGTTAATTCGTATTGCATCAATTATAAATACGCAAATACGGGCAAGTTATTGCCCGTATTATACATAATCTCATTATTTCGTTAGACAATTTCGGACAGATTGGCGGTGTTGGTGGATCCGTTTGCTTCCGAAACGTTTTCATGTAAACTCTTCTTGTAAACCTCGATAATCTTATCAGCCTCTTCCTGTGTGATATCGTTAGCCTCGGTAATTTCAACGCTTTCTACTTCCATAAGCTCTGGTTTCCGAAAAACCTTCAAATCCTCATCAGTGAAAGTTCCATCAAGTACGGCAGCTTTCGCTTTTTCTACATCTTCCTCACTCGGCTTTACTGGCGTGTGAGTAGACAATATTGCCGGTGGGTTCTCTTTCGTCACGACAAACTGATAGTTCACCGGTTCCAGAAGCGTACCCTCGTGCCATTTGCCACAATGGAAATATCTTACATGACTCCCCCTGTGGTTCTCCTTTTCTTTTCCGTGGTAAATCATAATTCTTCTTTTTCTTTTACACAAACATTATGTCCGAACGAAAATTCGGTATTTTCAACTTCAAGCGCCTCTTTTCTTTTATATTCAATGGTATCAAGCTCGTTGAGAACTCGGATTAGCGATTCCGTCCAAACGGGTATTTTGTAGTCAAAAACCTCCTCGGTGAGCGTTGTGTCAAGCACTGAATATTTCGGCCGTTCAACGGGCGTAGGATATTCATCCGACGAGCACGGGGAAACGAAGTCCTTCTTCCTGAAAACACATTTTGCAAGCTCATACCACGAAGTCTGCCCTTTATCAGCAAAATTGTATATTCCCTGTTTCGACAGATATCTCGTATCAGAATTATTGTTTTCAATGATGTGAACAATAAAATCGGCAAGATCCTTGGCTGAGGTCGGTGAGCCTATTTGATCATTGACAACCTTTGCATCCCTGCTCGCCAGACTCAACGCGTACATGGTTTTCACGAAATTCTTGTGATGCGACGAATAAACCCATGACGTCCTGATAATAATGTACTTGCAACCGGAATGCTCGATAAGGTCCTCACCGATCATTTTCGAGTAGCCATAATAGCATTTCTCGCCTTCAACCGGAACAAAGTTCTGATTCATTTGGCTTATGGGCGGAAGTGGGCTGTCATACTTTCCTCCGAAAACGTAATCCGTCGATATATGTATCAGTACGGCGCCGACCTCCTTTGCCGCTAGCGCAAGATACATTGGGCCAAGTGCGTTCACATTGTAAGCCGCCTCCCTGTCAGTCTGTGCCTTGTCGACGTCCGTGTATGCGGCGCAGTTTACAATAACATTTATGAAATTCTTCTTGACAAACTCCGTGACTTCTTCCTCGTTCGTAATATCAAGGCGCTTTGTATAGTCAAGATTCTTGTGGCCGGTAAAAATGTAGTAGTTCGGGTCGCCTACGTAATGGTCGGGCTTGCCGTTCCCAATTTTTTCCACCGCCCTGCGGATCTCTTCGCCGAGTTGCCCATG
>Ga0256405_10003992_pt1 | contig 28863 bp, 20 predicted proteins | sample RumenRJG_02DNA_FD_189096 | JGI IMG/M metagenome (GOLD analysis project Ga0256405, IMG submission 189096) | Bovine rumen microbial communities from Lethbridge, Alberta, Canada - RJG_02 | ecosystem: Host-associated > Mammals > Digestive system > Stomach > Rumen | place: Canada: Alberta... | reverse complement strand
CAATTCGTCCCATCATTTTTCATAGACAGGGGACGGGAAGTGACCATCTCGACGAAATGCTTCTTGATTGCCTCCGCCTGGGTGTCTGAAACGGAAAGATAGCGGTGCCGCCCGGAAGGGTCTTCTGTGAAATAAGTCGATCCTTCATCCGAGACCTCGATCCTGCCGGGCGCGGAGATACCGAACCAATCCCCGCCTTCAACTGCATAAAGCACGGCCGTAGGATCCCATGAGGGCCTGTCATAGGGCATGGGCATATAGGCTTTGTACGCTTCCACGACAGGATGCCGGTCAGTCCAGGTGAAATCATCGGCTATGCTCTCCCCCGGATACTCGACACGGATACCGAGCTCGAAGGGTGAAGTGACCACCGGGGTCGGCCATCTTCCGAATACAGCCTGGGCGGCGGGAATGTCCTTGATCACATTGTACTCATGGTGATCGGTGCCGTCGAAACGCCCGGCCATGGTCACGAGAAGCCTGACCTTCTTAGCGACCAGCTCTTCTCCTGACAGCGGAGAATAATCATCGGCTGGAGAATCCAGAAGCCGCGCAAGGTTGGTCGAGAAACCCACCGATACGATCGTAACGGACGAGTCCGGCTCTGCGGAAAGAATCTTCCTGTAGAGGGTCACCGCCTCAGGACGGGCAGCGGGATCTACACCGGAACTGGCGAAAAGCGCTTTTCCGTCGGGGCCGGCCATCTGCACCACGGCCTTGGCATAATTCACCTCGGCATCGTTTTCACATTCCGCACCGTCGCGGATTATGCCTACCGGAATGTCAGGATACCCGTACCAGGTGTTGAGTATGTCGGCATATCCGGCAGGGGCGTCTCCGTTCTTGTTGATATTGATGGCGAGAAGGCGTATCTTCCCGTCGTCAAGATACTTGTAGAGCAAAGCGAGGGCGATGGCATCATCGATGTCATTGCCGAGGTCGGTCTCCATTATGACGGAAAGCGGAGCCTTCCCTTCCGCGGCCGGCTTACGCCCGCATGAGGCGAGGAGGATGGAAAAAGTGCAAAGAATGAATAATACCCTTTTCATTTTCAGCAATACTTTTCTTACAAAGATAGCCAATTTGCCGGAACATAAAAAAAGCCGCCGCGCCCGGGGGGCACAGCGGCTCGAAATGTAAATGCCTTACTGCTCGTCAGGAGCCTGGGGACCGTCCTGGGGACCCGGCTGGGGACCCTGGGGGCCCTGGGGGCCGGCCTGACCCGCCATCGCCTGATATGCCGTCTGCATGGCATTGTTCAGGTCGGAGGTATAGCGGTCGATATCGGAGATGTTCTGGTTCTTCACCGCATCCTTCAGTCCGGAGAGGGCCGTGTCAACAGGTCCCCTCATGTCGGAAGGAATCTTGTCACCGTTCTCCTTGAGGAACTTCTCGGTCTGGAAGCAGAGCGCGTCCGCATTGTTGATCTTGTCGACACGTTCCTTCTCCTCCCTGTCGGCAGCCTCGTTGGCCTTGGCCTCGTCGCGCATGCGCTTGATCTCATCGTCGGAGAGTCCGGAGGATGCCTCGATACGAATATTCTGCTCCTTGCCGGTGGCCTTGTCCTTCGCGGACACGTTCAGGATACCGTTGGCGTCGATGTCAAAGGTAACCTCGATCTGGGGCACGCCTCTGGGGGCGGGAGCGATCCCGTCAAGATGGAAGACTCCGATCTGCTTGTTGTCTTTGGCCATGGGACGCTCTCCCTGGAGCACCCTGATCTCGACGGAAGGCTGGTTGTCGGCTGCCGTTGAGAACACCTGGGACTTGCGGGCAGGGATGGTGGTATTGGACTCGATGAGCTTCGTCATCACGCCGCCAAGAGTCTCGATTCCGAGGGAAAGAGGGGTCACGTCGAGAAGGAGGACATCCTTCACGTCACCTGCGAGCACACCGCCCTGGATGGAAGCTCCGATAGCTACCACCTCGTCGGGGTTGACACTCTTGTTGGGCTCCTTGCCGAAGAAATCCTTGACAATCTCCTGTATCTTGGGTATACGGGTGGAACCGCCCACGAGCAGTACCTCGTCAATGTCGGAAGCGCTCAGATGCGCGTCGGCAAGGGCCTGGCGGCAAGGCTCGATGGTCTTCTGGAAGAGGCTGTCGCAGAGCTGCTCGAACCTGGCCCTGGTAAGGGTCTTGACAAGATGCTTGGGCACTCCGTCCACAGGCATGATGTAAGGAAGGTTGATTTCGGAAGAGGTCTGGCTGGAAAGCTCGATCTTCGCCTTCTCGGCAGCTTCCTTCAGCCTCTGGAGGGCCATAGGGTCCTTCTTGAGGTCTATTCCGCCGTTCTCCGAAGCGAATTCTCCGGCAAGCCAGTCGATGATGACCTGGTCGAAGTCGTCTCCGCCGAGGTGGGTGTCGCCGTTGGTGGACTTGACTTCGAACACGCCTCCGCCAAGCTCGAGTATGGAGATATCGAAGGTACCGCCACCAAGGTCGTAAACCGCAACCTTCATGTCCTTGTTCTTCTTGTCAAGGCCATAGGCAAGGGCCGCTGCGGTCGGCTCGTTGATGATCCTCTTCACATCCAGTCCGGCGATCTTTCCGGCCTCCTTGGTGGCCTGCCTCTGGGAATCGGAGAAATATGCGGGAACGGTGATCACGGCCTCCGTGACATCCTGCCTGAGATAATCCTCCGCGGTTTTCTTCATCTTCTGGAGAATCATTGCAGATATTTCCTGAGGAGTGTACAGACGTCCGTCAATGTCCACCCTCGGAGTGTTGTTTTCGCCCTTGGTGACCTTATAGGGCACGCGGGCGATCTCTTTATTTACCTGGTCATAGGTCTCGCCCATGAACCTCTTGATGGAGAATACGGTTTTCTGGGGATTGGTGATGGCCTGACGCTTTGCAGGGTTTCCGATCTTCCTCTCGCCTCCGTCGGTGAAAGCCACCACGGAAGGGGTCGTCCTTTCTCCTTCATTGTTGATGATGACGGTAGGCTGGTTGCCTTCCATCACGGCTACGCACGAATTTGTGGTACCCAAGTCGATTCCAATAATTTTACCCATATCGTTAACTTTTTATCAATTATCAGTTCTCCCCGGAATCCTTCTTCCGGGACAACCTGCGAACATCCAACTTTGTGCCATTCTCTTTTTCTGACAAAATGGCAGGGAATCCGCCTTTTATTGCTATTTTTGCATCACTCAAACACATGACATGGCCGGAGGCGAATACAGAATCCTAACTTCCTCGGAGCGTCAGGACCTGGAGTCCAGGATCCTCTACGAAGACAATCATCTGCTGGTTGTCAACAAGGCCGCAGGGGAAATCAGCCAAGGGGACAAGACCGGCGACGAAACCCTCGCTGACAAATACAAGGCCCTCATCGCCGAGAGGGATTCCAAACCCGGGAAAGTATTTCTCGGGATACCGCACAGGCTTGACAGGCCCGTGAGCGGAGCCATAATCCTGGCCAAGACTTCAAAAGCCCTGGAGAGGCTGTCCGCCATGTTCCGGGAAGGAGAGGTCCACAAGACCTATTGGGCCCTGTGCTGCGGCCTCCCTCCTGAAAAGGAAGCAGAGCTTGACGACTGGCTCGTCCGCAACGAAAAGATCAACAAGAGCTTCGTAGCAAAGGAAGGGGTTCCAGGGGCGAAACTTGCCCGGCTCACCTACCGCCTGCTTCAGACCACCAGGAGCTATGCCCTCCTGGAAGTCAACCTGCTCACCGGACGTCATCATCAGATCCGTTGCCAGCTGGCCCACGCCGGCTGCCATATAAAAGGAGACCTTAAATACGGTGCACCGCGGTCGAATCCCGACGGAGGAATCTGCCTCCACGCCCGCAGGATCACCTTCGTACACCCGGTCAAAAAGACTCCCCTGGACATTTACGCCCCGGTCCCTTCCTCATGGAAAGGAATCACGACCGCCTGAATCCGCGTTTCCATTCGCTCGGGGTCATGTGCTGGTTCATCCGGAAGGCAAGGTTGAAAGTCGGCTGGGAGTGGAATCCGCAGAGACCAGACAGTTCCGAAACCTTCATATCCGGATTCCTGCCGAGCATTTCCAGGGCATAATCGATCCGGTACCGGTTGATGTACTGCCGGAAATTGAGCCCGGTCTTGTCGAGGATGGCCCTGGAGACATAGACTTTGTTGCAGGACAGCTGGAGGGAGATATCTTTAAGGGTAAGGTCCTCGTCCAGAAACAGTTTCTTCTCCTTCATCAGCACGTCTACCCTGCCGAAGAGGGTGTCCATCCTGGCCCTTTCGTCCATGGCGTCATAAGGAGGGAGGGCAGGTTCGTCCGGTTGCATGCCGGCTTCGGGAACGGCCCTGCGTGGCCTGTCGCCGCGGACGCACAGGAAAAGGCAGACAACCGATGCCACCATAGACACATACATGAGTATCACGACCCACAATGACGCCCTTCCGCCATACACGCCGCCTTCCATGAAGGCGACGAGCAGGATAAGGACGGCCAGCACGAAAACTGTCCGTGAGTAGGATTCCATGACCGGCATTTTCTTCCTTTCCGTCCTGACCTTGAGAAGGAACCCCGCCAGGGACAGGAGATACAAGACGGCGGAAATGACAATCCGGAGTCCGGCATCGGGTCCATGGAGGAAATGCACTGCCAGCGCCGTGAGCGCAGACACCGACGTAAGTGCAAGGATGTGCTTCCCGGCCAGGCCGGAGCCCTCTTCCACCGGGTACGGCATCATCGTCAGAAAGACGTCGACGGCAAACACGTCGAAAGCCAGGACAGCCGGCAGATCCGTCCTGAACAAAGCGGAATCAAGGATCATCAACAAGCCTCCGCACAGAAAAGGAAGGATTACCAGAAATCTCAAACGTTTTTTCATATTGTCATATTTATTAATCAGAATGGTTGTCCAATCAAATTTAACACAAATACCCCCGCCCGGAATAATACGGACGGGGGTAAAAACCGAAAATAATCCGGCCGAAAAATAAATCTTATTGTTTTTGCTCCGGCTTGGCGGCCGAGACCTTGATGGCATCGAACCCACGGCCATAGACGCCGGCCGCGGAAGATACCGACATGAACACGTCAGGGTCGATCGTCTTGATGTAACGCAGGCAGAGATTGAGGTCGGCCTTCCGGATAATAACCATCAGGACCTTGCATTGTTGCTTGGTATACCAACCTTCCCCGTCCAGGACGGTCACCCCGTGCCGGAGGTCGCGGACAATGGCGTCTGCAATCTCGCCGTATTTCCTCGAGAGGATGAACAGCTGCACGGACTGCCTTGATCCGGAAAGGTAGATATCAAGCACATAGCTGTTTACCGTTATGAGTATCAGGCCGTATACGACGGTCAGTATCTTATCCACGAACGGGACAAGTTCTCCGTCAGGGGTGTACGAAGGGACGAGAAGCGAGGAACAGATGATCACTATGTCCATGAACAGGATCATCTTACCGGGGGATATGTTCTTGCGCTTGTTGACCATGAGGGCGATGATGTCGGTGCCTCCGGTGCTCCCACCGGCGGACATCGTCATTCCGATGCCGACGCCGACCATGATGCCGCCCATGATAGTGCACATCAGTTTGTTGTTGTCCTGGAGGACAAAGGTCTGAATGAAGGGAGACTCGATCGGGATGAGTTCCTGAAGGACGTTGAGTCCGATGGAAGCGAGGACTATGGCTACTACAGTCTTGCCGCCGAAGGACTTCCCGAGGGAAAGAACGCCGGCGATTATGAGGCCTACATTTATCAGGAAATAGGTGTAACCCATCTTGACGACGCCTCCGGTGGCGTATTGCACGATGGAACTGATACCGGTAACACCTCCGCCTACCATATTGTTGGGAACCAGGAAGATGGTCCAGCCAAGCACATAGATGAAGATTCCGGCAACGATCAGGCTGTATTCCTTGATCCAGGTCCAGACGTTTGATTTAAGAATCGGCATGCTGTTTCTTTTTGCGTTTCACTCCGGCCTTGATTTCTTCGAAACCTTCACCGTAGACATTGTGTGTCGGGGAAATGGACATGAAAGCCCTGGGGTCTATCTCCTTGACCGCCCTTGAAATCTCATTGAGCTGGTTCTGGCTGATGAGGATGAGGAGGACGTCCTTATCTTTCTTGGTAAACCATCCCTGAGCCTTCAGGACCGTCACTCCCCTGTCCATTTCATTGATTATATGGTCGGCGATAGCCTCGAACTTCTCGGAAAACACCATAAGCTGGTAGGAGGACTTCTTACCGCCGACCACCAGGTCTATCAGGAGGGAGAAAATGACCAGTTCCTCAAGTCCGTAGCACATATCCGAGAATGTCTTCCCGGGAAGGAAAAGAAGGAGGGAGCAGATGATCACGTCCGTAACAAGGAAGGTCATGCTGAGGGAAACCGGATAATACTTGTTCACCATCAGGGCGATAATGTCGGTTCCTCCCGTGCTTCCGCCGAAACGGAGCACAAGGCCTATGCCTATGGCTTCGAAAACACCGGCGATAATCGGAATCAGCACGGTCTCCTGAACGAAGAAGAAACCTCCCGGCACACTGTGGATGGAAGGGATACCGCTGATGACATGCATGGCCAGCGAGGATACCACTATGCAGTATATGGTCTTGAACCCGAAACCGATGCCCATGGCCAGCACGGCGACAATTATGAGTATCGCATTGATTACAATATATGAATACTGGGCCGGAATCACCCCGAGGGTGGCATACTGGATAATAGTGCAAAGGCCCATCATGCCGCCAGCGGACATCCCGTTGGGGATCATGAAACACTCCCACGCGAAAGCGAAGAAGAAACACGCCGCCGTGAGCAGGATGTAATCGTTGATTAAATTCCTGATTTTTAAGTTCATGTTACTTGACCACAATGTTGACGATCTTGCCCGGGACTACGATAACCTTCAGCACATCATGACCTTCGGTATATTTCAAGGCCTTGTCGAGGGAGAGGACATGGCTCCCTACCTCATCCCTGCCCATCGACTTGGGAAGGTCGACGGTAAAACGGGTCTTTCCGTTGAAAGATACGGCATAGGTGCAGCTGTCTTCGACCGTGTAGGACTCGTTGAACTCAGGGAATGACGCGCGGGTAACGCTCTCCCCGTGCCCCAGCACGTGCCAGAGTTCTTCGGCGATGTGGGGAGCAAAGGGGGAGATGAGTATGGCCAGGGGTTCCAGGACAGCCCTCTTGTGGCATCCGAGATCTGTAAGCTCGCCGACAGCGATCATGAAAGCGCTTATCGTGGTGTTGAAAGAGAAATTCTCGATGTCCTCCTGCTCTTTTCCGATAAGTTTGTGAAGGCTCTTGAGTTCGGCGGGAGACGGGTCGGTATCTTCTACGATTAAACCGTCGCGGTCATAGAACAGCCTCCAGAATTTCCTGAGGAAACGGCTGACCCCGTCAATTCCCTTGGTATCCCATGGCTTGCTCTGCTCCACAGGGCCGAGGAACATCTCGTAAAGCCTGAGGGTGTCGGCTCCGTAAGTGTCGCAGATATTGTCGGGATTGACGACGTTGAACATGGACTTGCTCATCTTTTCGACCGCCCATCCGCACACATACTCCCCGTCTTCAAGGATGAATTCGGCATCTCCGTACTCAGGCCTCCATGCCTTGAAACCTTCGATATCAAGCCTGTCGCCGCGGACGAGGCTGATATCGACATGGATCTCGGTAGTTTCATACCTGTCCTTGAGGCCAGAGGAAACGAACGTATTGGTGCCGACGATGCGATACACGAAACTCGACCTCCCCTGGATCATCCCCTGGTTGACAAGCTTGCGGAACGGTTCATCCTCGCAGACATAACCAAGGTCATAGAGGAACTTGTTCCAGAAACGGGAATAGATCAGATGGCCGGTGGCATGCTCGGTTCCTCCGACATAGAGGTCGACGCTGCGCCAGTAGGAGTTGGCTTCAGGGCTGACGAGAGCCTTGTCGTTGTGGGGATCCATATACCTCAGGTAGTAGGCGCTCGATCCTGCGAAACCAGGCATGGTGCTCTTCTCGATAGGCCAGCCCTCCCAGGTCCAGTCCTTGGCCCTGGCAAGGGGAGGTTCCCCGTTTTCGGAAGGTTTGAACTCTCCGATTTCGGGAAGTTCGAGGGGCAGGCTGTCATATGGCAGCGGAGTGGCGATCCCGTCCTTGTAACATATCGGGAACGGTTCCCCCCAATACCTCTGTCGGGAGAAAATGGCATCACGCAGACGGAAATTCGTCTTGCGCCTGCCCAGTCCCTTCTCCTCAACATAGTCCTTCGCTGCCTCGATAGCCTCGCGGACATCCATGCCGTTAAGGAAACCGGAATTGCACATGCGTCCTTCCTTGGCGTCGAACGACTGCTCGCTGACATCGCAGCCCTCGATGATAGGGACTATGGGCAGATTGAACTTCCTGGCGAAGGCATAGTCGCGGCTGTCATGCGCCGGAACGGCCATGATCGCCCCGGTACCGTACCCTGCAAGCACATATTCGGATATCCATACAGGGATCTTCTCGCCCGTAAGAGGATTGATTCCGTAGGATCCGGAGAAAACGCCTGTCACCGTTTTGGTTTCCGCGATCCTCTCCCTCTCGGTTTTCTTGCGCACCTCGGCCACATAGGCTTCCACTTCTTCCCTGCGGTCCGACGAAGTCAGCTCCCCTACCAGGTCGCTTTCAGGAGCAAGCACCATGAAAGTCACGCCGAAGATGGTGTCCACCCGGGTAGTGAAAATGGTGACCGGGAGCTCCTTTCCGTCGCAGATGGTGTTGAATACGACCTCGCACCCCTCGGAACGGCCTATCCAGTTCCTCTGCATCTCCTTGAGGGAATCTGTCCACTCAAGGTTGTCCAGACCGTCGAGAAGCCTCTGCGCATACGCCGAAACGCGGAGCTGCCATTGGGTCATTTTCTTCTGGACCACAGGGAAGCCTCCGCGGACGGATATCCCGTCTTTGACTTCGTCATTTGCCAGAACCGTTCCAAGGCCTTCGCACCAATTCACCGAAGTCTCCCCCTGGTATGCGATCCTGTACTGCATGAGGACAGCGGACCTCTGCTTTTCGTCCATCGCCTTCCAGTCGTCAGCCGAGAAAGGAGAGACCTCCCCACAGGCCGCATCGACCGCTGCGGAACCACCTTTTTCAAAGGCTTCGACAAGTTCGGAAACGGGACGGGCCTTCCCGGCGGCATTGTCGAACCAGCTGTCGAACATCTTGAGGAATGCCCACTGGGTCCACTTGTAATACGCCGGATCGCAGGTCTTGACCTCGCGGTCCCAGTCGAAGGAGAACCCTATCCTGTCCAGCTGGCTGCGATAGCGGGCGATATTGTCGTTGGTCGTCTTTTCCGGGTGCTGTCCCGTCTGTATGGCATACTGCTCCGCGGGAAGTCCGAAAGCATCGTAACCCATGGGATGCAATACGTTGAACCCCTTGAGTCTTTTGTAACGCGAGTAGATGTCGCTTGCTATGTATCCCAGCGGATGTCCCACATGGAGTCCCGCCCCTGAAGGGTAAGGGAACATGTCCAGCACATAATACTTAGGCTTGGACGGATCCTCCACGGCCTTGTAGGTCTTGTTTTCCGCCCACCAGGCCTGCCATTTTCTCTCAATCGACTTGAAATCGTAATCCATTGTTATCTGTTTTTCCTTATTTCTTCCTTTCCTTCAGCCGGAACTCCACATAAAGGGACATCCTCGACTTGACCTTCTTTCCCCTGACGGTCCCAGGTTTCCAATCCGGAGAAGCGCTTATCACCCTTACGGCTTCGTTATCGAGAAGCGGATCCACTCCCTTCAGGACCTTGACGTCGGTCACCTTTCCTTTCTCGTCTATCACGAAATCCACGAGCACACGGCCCTGGATGCCGTTCCTCACGGCATCATCCGGATATTTCAGATAGTGATACACCCACGTCTGGAGGAATTTCGCCGGATCGGGGCTTCCGAGGAAGGTAGGTTTGCGGTCACAGTCGTAATACGGAATGGCACCGCCGCCTGCACGCGCACTGGCAACGGTGGAATCGAAGGCTGGAGCATGGTCCGTGGAAGCGAGCGCAATGGAGAAGCTGTAGATGTACTCAAGCTCCCTCTCCATGTCGGCATAATCGATTATGTTCTCGACATCCTTCGGAGTGTCATGCTCGGAGTATCTGCCGGTAGTGAAGTACACCGAAGGTATCCTCTTGTCATAGAACGACCTGTGGTCGGAGGGATATGGTTCGGAAGTCGTCACCTCGGGAAAGATGGGCTGAAGGGTGGAGTTGACCGAAGATATGATCGCGTTCATGTCCGGATTGGATGCCGTGTAAGCGTAGAAACCGCTGTTCCCGGTACCCAGCATGTCCAGGTTCACCATCGCCACTATGTTGTCCACGTCGGTGAAAGCCCTGTTGAGGAAGTACCATGAACCGGCATTCATGTTACGGGAATCGCCGAAACCCATGAGCAGGACGGACCGGCGCATGAGCACGCTGTTCGTCCTCAGCTTGCGGCCGAGTTCTATGAGCATGGCGAGGCCGGAAGCGTTGCCGTTGGCGCCGTTGTATATCTTTTCGACCTGAGCCCCGTCAACCGTCATGGTTTCCGTGCCCAGATTGTCGAGCCTTGCACCGATGACGATGTACTCTCCCCTCACCTGCTTGTCGTAGCCCGGGATAAATCCGATCACATTCCTGGAGGCTATCGTGTCGCCGTTGCTCATGCGCATTCCGAACACATCCCCATGGTCTCCGCTCAGAAGGTCTATGTCGCAGTCCTTGAACGCCTGGGTCAGGTAATCGGCGGCGGCTTCCTCCCCTGGAGAACCTGCCTTCCGCCCCTCCATCGCGTCCGAAGCCAATATCCGGACATGCTTCTTGAGGGCCGAAACAGTCTCGCTGTCGTTGAGGTCCACGTATGAACGTCCGTCCCTGTACTGTCCGGAAACCGGCGATGCAAGGAAAAGGGCGGCCAGGGAAACCGCTATGATCACGTATAAGCTTTTCATCCTCATTCGTTCATCAGCACCCAGACGTCATCCGGACAGAAATCCTTTTCCCTCACTTCCTTAAGCGTATCATAGATAGCCTGGGGGGTATTGGAAGGGCATATCCCGACCACGTTATAACCGTTGCGGAAACTGATGAGGGTCGCCGGATACCCCTGGGCGGAAACCTTCTTCACAAGTGTCTCGGCATTGACCCTTTCGCGGAAAGCGCCGATGACGATGTAGAATTTACTTTCCAGTTTGGTGGTATACAGTCCCCCGAGCTTGGACGGATTCAGGACGGTGCCCTTCAACTGCTTGAGGGAGTCCATGTAGGCAAGGGAATCCTTGAGCTGCTTCTCGATCCTTTTCATGGAATCAAGGGAAGCTGTCTTGCGGTCAAGTTCCCTCTGGATCAGTTCCGCTTTTTTCTGGATGTCCCTCGAAGTGGGACGGCCGGATACTGACCTCAGGAAATCACACCCTTCCGCTGACAGGAGGATGCAAAGCAAGGCTGCAAAAGCGAATGACTTGGTTTTCATGGCACAATTATCCAATATTCTGCAAAAATACTTAAATAACTCAAGTTTAGCAAGAATGGATCCGGGTCAAAATAAAAGATTATATTTGCACCATAATAACCGATGCCAATGAAGAAAACCATCATACTGGAAGGGATAGACCCCATCGCCGTCTATGGAGCCGGGAACAGGGTACTTGAAGAATTCCTGACATATTTTCCCGGGATAAAAGTAGTTGCGAGAGGAAATGAGATCCTCGTCGAAGGCACGCAGGAAAAGGCTGCGGAATTCGAGAAAAAGTTCGGGGAACTCATCTCCAAGGCCCGTAAGAAGCCGGGTCTGACCTCCTATGATGTGGAATCCCTCTTTGACGAAAGCTCTTCCTCACATGATTTCGCCCTCCACGGAGACGCTGTCATAGTACATGGAACCGACGGAAAGCCGATAAGGGCAAGGAACGCCCGCCAGCAGGAGATGGTCAGGGCCTATTTCAACAACGACCTGGTCTTCGCCGCCGGACCTGCGGGAACAGGCAAGACCTACATAGCGATAGCCCTTGCGGTCAGGGCCCTCAAGAACAGGGAAGTAAAGAAAATCATCCTCACCCGCCCCGCCGTGGAAGCCGGGGAGAGGCTGGGCTTCCTCCCGGGAGACCTGAAGGAAAAACTCGACCCGTATCTACTTCCCCTCTACGACGCCCTCGGAGACATGATTCCGGTAAAACGACTCCAGGAATTCATGAATGACGGAACCATCGAGATCGCCCCCCTGGCCTATATGAGGGGACGCACCCTCGACCGCGCCTGCGTCATACTCGACGAGGCCCAGAACACAAACATCGGACAGCTCAAGATGTTCCTTACCAGGATGGGCAACGATGCCAAATTCATCGTCACCGGAGATGCGACCCAGGTCGACCTTCCCAACAAGGCGGACTCCGGCTTCATCAGCGGTATGAACATGCTGAAAAACATCAAGGGCATCGGAACCGTCATCTTCACAGACAATGACATCGTCCGACACCCCCTGGTGACCAAAATAATCAAGGCCTTCGGAAAGGAAGGCCGTTGATTGTCATATTTTCCTGACGGCCAAGCTTATTCAGCCCTGCCTTCGGCTACGATCTTGTCGTATTTGTCATAGCCGTTCTTGTAGGTATCGCTTTCTTCGCGGAAGCGGTAGTAGGCGTTCTTCAGATACTCTGCGATATTCACCTTGAGGGCCTCGTCGGATGTGATCTCGAATGCCTTCTCGAAAGGAGCTATGCAGCCCTTGAGCTCTTCCTCGAACTGCTTTACCAGGACCATGTACTTGGCATCGTCCAGCTCCTTGGAAGCCTCGTCCTGGATCTTCACGGCATTGCTGTAATGCATGACACCCTCTCCGATGTAGCCATATTCGTAGTTGGGATTGACCTCGTTGCATTTCCTGTAGGCGGCTACGGCCTTTTCATTGTCACCGAGCTGGGAGTAGATGTTTCCTTCCACATAGTAGAGGGAAGCGTTGTCAGGCTCGTTCTTCTTGGCCTCATCGAGGAGGACGAAGAGTTTCTCAGGGTTTTCCTTGCTGCTGATGTAGTAGTTGATGAGACCGATGAGGATGCTCTGGCTCTGGGGATATGCCTGGAAACCAGCCTCAAGGTAGCCCTTTGCAGCGGCATCGTCTCCGAGCCTGGTGGCGCAGTCGGCAGCCTTTGCATAGGCGTCTCCGTCATTACCCTTGTAGCCGTAGCCGATGCACTCCTCGAATACCTTCCTGGCCTCTTCCCACTGACCGAGTGCGTGTGCTGTGAAGCCCACATTGTAGAGGGAATTGGTGTCGATCTGGGAGAGGGGGGCGGTGGCCATGGCCTTCACGGCGGAAGCGAAGTCTGCCTTCGCTCCGGCTATGTCGCCGAGGCTGAACTTGGCGTAGGCGTCATTGACGAACTTGTTGTTGATGTCGGTAAGCGCCATGTTGATATCCTTGGTCTTGGATCCCTTGGGCTCCACCTCGGCAGCCTTTGCATATGCCTCCACGGCCTTTTCAAGGGCGTTCTCGCAGAACGGTTTGGTAACCTCCATGAAGGCGACCCTGCCGTCGGCGAAATAGAGGTTCATGTTCTCATACTCGTCCTTTTCATACTGCTGTCCCTGGATGTTCACGACGGAAGAGGCGACAGGTTTCATGCTGCCCATGAGGATCTTGAGCTCTTCCTTGGGAGCGCCGACATAAGCATTGCCGGTAGGACCGTTGTATGCATCGATATAAGCCTTGCCGAGAGCCATCCACGTGGCGGCCTTAGCGGCCTTCTTGGGGTTATCGGCAGCTGCCTGGGCCTTGCTTATGATGGAAGCGGCGTCAGCTGCGCTTTTAACTTGTGCATTGGCAACCTGCATCGTTGCGAGGACAGCCAGCGCGAGCATAATCTTTTTCATGTCAATCTGAATTGAATGGTTATACAGTTTATTTGATATCTTCTTCTTGTCCTTCTTGTCCTTCCTGTCCCTCGTCGTCCGGTTCCACACAGGAAATGGCCGCGATGGAATCCCCTTCCTTGATGTTGATGAGTTTCACACCCTGCGTGGCCCTTCCCGCCAGCCTGATGTCGGAGACCTTCATCCTGATGGTAAGCCCGGACTTTGTGATGATCATGAGATCGTTGAGCTCAGTCACGTTCTTGATGGCGATGAGACTGCCGGTCTTGTCAGTGATGTTTATGGTCTTCACACCCTTTCCGCCCCTGTTCGTGATACGGTACTCGTCGAAGTCAGTCCTCTTGCCGAATCCGTGTTCGCTTACCACGAGAACGCTGTGCGCGGAAGCGTCCGGAGCGAAAGGATCGTAGCTGACGGCACCGATCACTTCATCGTCTTCTTCAATATTGATGCCACGGACTCCGGTGGACACCCTGCCCATGGGTCTGGTCTTCTCTTCCTCGAACCTCACGCACCTTCCGTTCCGGGCGGCGATGAGCACCTGTTCCCCTCCGTTGGTAAGGAGGACATCGATGAGGGCATCCCCTTCCCTGAGCTTGACGGCGTTGATTCCTCCCTGCTTCGGCCTGGAATACGCCTCCAGGGAAGTCTTCTTCACCACGCCCCTCCTGGTGACAAGGACGATGAAGTGGCTGTTGACGAAGTCCTTGTCCTTCAGCGAAGGAACGTTGATGTATGCCAGGATCTTGTCGTCGGGGATGCTGAGGACGTTCTGGATGGCCCTTCCCTTGGAAGCCCTGGAGCCTTCGGGAATCTGCCATACCTTCAGCCAGTAGCAGCGGCCGGACTGGGTGAAGAACATCATCGTGCTGTGCATGTTGGCCACGTAGATATGGTCTATGAAGTCTTCGTCCCTGGTGGTGCTTCCCTTCATTCCGACCCCGCCCCTGTTCTGGATGCGGAACTCGGTCAGAGGAGTCCTCTTGATATATCCCAAATGGGAGATCGTGATCACAACGTCATCGTCGGCATAGAAATCCTCGGGGTTGAACTCTTCCTCGGAAAGGGTGATTTCGGTCCTGCGGGGATCTCCGTACCTGGCCTTTAGGTCCATGGTCTCCTGCTTGATGACCTCCATCTGCTTTTCGACGCTGCCGAGAATCTCGTTGCAGCGGGCGATGAATTTCTCAAGCTCGTCGTATTCTGCCTGGAGCTTCGTCCTTTCAAGGCCGGTGAGCTGGCGGAGCCTCATCTCCACGATTGCCGCGGCCTGGAGCTCCGAGAAGGCGAATTTCTCCACGAGGGATGCCTTGGCCTCGTCAGGACTCTTGGATGCGCGGATGGTCGCGATGACTTCGTCTATGATGTCGATGGCCTTCAGGAGACCTTCGAGGATATGGGCCCTCGCCTGGGCCTTCGCAAGTTCGAACTTTGTCCTGCGGACCACCACCTCATGCCTGAAATCCACGAAGTTGGCCAGCATCTCCTTGAGGGAGAGGGTCCGGGGACGTCCGTTGACGAGGGCGACGTTGTTGATCGCGAAACTGGACTGGAGCTGGGTGTATTTGAACAGGGTGTTCAGGACCACGCTGGAGTTGCTGCCCTGCTTCACCCTGATGACCACCCTGACGCCCTCGCGCGAGGTTTCGTCATTGATGTAGGTTATGCCTTCTATCTTCTTGTCCTCGACCATCTGGCCGATCTTCTCGATCATGTCCTTCTTGTTGACCATGTAGGGAATCTCGGTCACTACGATGGTCTCGCGGCCGTTGTCGGCCACTTCTATCTCTGTCTTGGAGCGGACCACCACGCGGCCCCTTCCGGTCTCATAGGCCTCCTTGATGCCGCTGACGCCCTGGATGATTCCCCCGGTAGGGAAATCGGGGCCCTTGATATACTGCATCAGGCCGTCGGTGTCGATATCGGGATTGTCGATGTATGCGCAGATGGCGTCGCAGACCTCGCCGAGGTTGTGGGGAGCCATGTTCGTCGCCATGCCCACCGCGATTCCGGATGAACCGTTGAGCAGGAGGAGGGGCGCCTTGGTCGGAAGGACCGTGGGCTCCTCTATGGTATCGTCGAAATTAAGGGTGAAATCAACAGTATCCTTGTCGAGGTCGCCCAAGACGTCGTCGGAGAGTCTTTCCAGCTTCGCCTCGGTATATCGCATGGCGGCGACGGGATCGCCGTCCATGGAACCGAAGTTTCCCTGACCGTACACCAGGGGATACCTCTGGTTCCAGTTCTGGGCAAGGCGGGCCATTGCGTCATAAACGCTGGAGTCACCGTGAGGATGGAACTTTCCAAGCACCTCACCTACGATCCTGGCGGATTTCTTTGTCTGTCCGGTATATCCGAGCCCCAGGCCTTCCATTCCGAAAAGCACCCTTCTCTGGACAGGCTTCAGGCCATCCCTCACATCCGGAAGGGCCCTGGACACGATCACAGACATCGAATAATCGATGTACGCCGAACGCATCTCATGGTCAATCTCCACGGGTTCAATCACTCCGCCGAAGCCTCCTTCCAATCCCTCTTTGTTCTTGTCGTCAATATCCATATACTAAACCACAGTTATAAACGTGCAAATTTACTCAAAAATATTCATTTTAACAACCCGTTTTCCGCCAAAATGTCACATTCCCGATATTTGCACGGTTATTGCCGATAAAGCGGAAAAAATCATTATTTTTGCGTAGATACACATCTTTATGGAAATAAAAATCTCCCAAGAACTCAACGACATCATCAAATATGCCCGCGAAGAGGCCATGAGGACCGGCAGCTACGGGATCGGCCCTGACCATCTTTTCCTGGGAATCATACGCCACGCCGACAACAACGCCTGCAAGACCCTCCAGGGACTTGGCGTGGAGACAGATGACTTCAAAAGGTTCATCGACGGACATATTTTCACAAACGAGAACATACCCTACTCCGAACTGGAAAAGGTAACCTTCACGAGGTATGCCCAGAACGTCCTTAGCATCACGGTCATGGAAGCTTCGAAGATGAGGAGCGCGGAAGCATCGTCCCACCATCTCCTGCTTGCCCTGTGCCGCACGACGGAGAATTACGGCCAGGCATACCTGAGGCAGAAGGGTGTGGACTACGGGCGCATCCTGGCATACATGAGGGACAAGGGATTCCTCAACCAGAACCTCCAGGGCGGAGGACAGCCCTCGGATGACGGGGAAGAGAACGCTCCTGAGGAAGGGACCGGACCATCATCCGGACAGGAAGGCAAACCCGCCGATCTAGAGGACTTCGGATACGACCTCACAAAGGCGGCTGCGGAAGGGAAACTCGACCCTGTGATAGGAAGGGAAACGGAGATAGCCAGGGTCATCGAAATCCTCGGCAGGAGGAAAAAGAACAACCCTATGCTCATCGGAGAGCCCGGGGTGGGAAAATCCGCGATAGTGGAAGGGATCGCTCTCAGGATAGCCGGCGGGGAGATTTCCGACGCTCTCGCCAAGAAAAGGATCATCTCCCTGGACATCGCATCGGTTGTGGCCGGAACGAAATACAGGGGCGATTTTGAAAAGAGGCTCAAGGGCATCATACAGACGGCCAGCAAGGATCCCGACATCATCCTTTTCATCGACGAGTTCCACACCATCGTCGGAGCCGGAGGGGCCCAGGGCAGCCTGGATGCCGCCAACATGCTCAAACCCGCCCTCGCAAGGGGTGAGCTCCAGTGCATCGGCGCCACCACGATGGATGAATTCGCCAAAGTAGTGGAAAAGGACGGCGCCCTTGACCGCAGGTTCCAGAAGATAGTCGTGGAGCCTACCGACATCCCCCAGTCCATATCCATCCTCAAGAATATCAGGGCCAACTACGAGGACTTCCATCAGGTGAAATACACCGACGGGGCCCTGGAGGCCTGCGCAAGGCTCACGGACCGCTACGTTTCGGACAGGTTCCTGCCGGACAAGGCCATCGACGCCCTGGACGAGGCCGGATCGATGGTCAGGCTGAACCTTGCGGGCGGCAAGAAAAAGTCCGGCACCGTGGATGAGGAAGACATAGCCGCTGTAGTATCGAAGATGACAGGGATACCTGTCAGCAAGGTGGCAGAGTCCGAGGGGAACAGGATCATGAAGATGAAAGACAGGCTCGAGAACCGCATCATCGGCCAGGACGAGGCTATCGACAAGGTCGTAAGGGCCATCCAGCGGAACCGCGCCGGGCTCAAAGACCCGAACCGCCCTATCGGCACCTTCCTATTCTTCGGTCCGACCGGAGTGGGAAAAACCCAGCTGGCAAAGTGCCTCGCAGAATATCTCTTTGATTCCGAGGAGAACATGGTTAGGATCGACATGAGCGAATACATGGAGAAGTTCAACGTATCCAGGCTCATCGGCGCTCCTCCGGGATACGTCGGATACGAGGAAGGCGGCCAGCTGAGTGAAAGGGTCCGCCGCAAGCCTTATTGCGTTGTACTGCTCGATGAGATCGAGAAGGCCCATCCGGACATATTCAACATCCTCCTCCAGGTCCTGGACGAAGGCAGGCTCACCGACAGCAACGGCCGCTTCGTGAGTTTCAAGAACACCATCGTCATCATGACTTCCAACGTCGGCAGCCGCGACCTTGAGGAATATGGTTCGGGCGTGGGCTTCGCCACTGCCGGGAAGAATGTAGGCGTAAACCGGAAATCCGTGCTCGAGAAGGCCGTGAAGAAGGCATTCCCTCCCGAATTCATCAACAGGGTGGACGAGCAGATTTTCTTCAACCAGCTCTCGAAGGAAGATATAGAGCAGATCATCGACATCGAACTCAAAGGACTCAGGGAAAGGGCCCTGGAGTCAGGATATAAACTCACCGTCACACCTTCCGCGAAAAGGTTCGTGGCCGACGCCGGTTATGACCCGAACTTCGGCGCCAGACCTTTGAAGAGGGCTGTGATGAGATTTATCGAGGACCCCGTGTCGGAGTTCATCATCTCGGACAGGATCCTCAACGGGAAGAAAGCCAAGAACACCGAGCCGAGAGCGCTGAAGGTCGGTCTGTCCGCAGACAAGCAGAGCACCCAGGTGTCGTTGAAAGAAAAGGAACAAGCATGAAGCATCTTAGACTCATCGCAGCCGCAGTGGCCGTCCTCGCCGGATCATCATCAATCCACGCCCAGGACGCCAGGGCAGAAAAGTACAGGGAAGACGCCCGCGCCGAAATAATGGCGAACCCCCTCAAAGCAGCAGGAGGATATTATATCCGGGAGTTCGGGAAAGGCCCTCTTGCTCCTGCTCCCAAGGGTTACAAACCTGTGTATATCAGCTATTATGCCCGGCACGGAGCCAGATTCGCTTCCGGAAGCGACCCTTACGGGACCACTCAGGCAATTCTGGACAAGGCCCGCATGGACGGGAACCTGACCCCTCTCGGAGAGGAATTCCGGGACTATTTCCTACGGGTAATGGAGAAAGCCGACGGCAGGGACGGGGACCTGTCCCCCTACGGTTTCAAACAGGTCAGAGGGATAGCGAAAACAATGTACGGCCGGTTCCCTGAAGTGTTCAAAGGAGGCACCAGGGCTTCCGCCCTTGCTACATGCGTTCCCAGGGTGATGCTCACAATGACCTCTTTTCTTGATGAACTGAAATCCTGCGACCCTGACCTTGACATAACGATGGACGCCTCGGAGAGATATGTCGACTGGCTGATTCCATTTGACGGGACCCGCAAGGAGATAATACGCGAGAGTTCGACCTCCCCACGGGCCGATGCGGCCAAGAAGGCCCTGGAAGATGAATATGATATGTCCGTTCCCCTTTCGAGGATTTTCAAGGATACAGGATGGATTGAAAGACAGGGATTTTCCCTCGGAAAGGCAGAAAGTGCGATCTGGAAGGTCTGCGCTTCCGCACAGTGCCTTGAAGACACCGAGGGCGGAGAGTTCTTTACCCGGATCTGGACCCCGGAAGAACTCTTTGCCAGATGGGAAGCCGATATCCTGGGATTCTATTATTATTGGGGGCACTGCCCCACGACGGAACATAGGGGCACACTCGGAGCCGTTGACATCGTGGAAAGGGCGATCATCGACACCGACGCGGACCTGTCGAGGCTCAGCACCCCGCAAGAGGTGAATCTCAGGCTGAAATTCTCCCACGACACTGGCATAGCCCCCCTGCTTTCGTTCCTCGAGGTCAATTCCATGGGAGCCGTGATAGACGATCCATCCGAAATCAAGAATTTCTTCCAGGACTACAAGGTGGCCATGGGATCGAACTTCCAGTTCGTTTTCTACCGCAGCAAACGCAATCCTGACATCATATTCCGTCTGCTGTACAATGGAGACGAGGCCAGCCTTCCCCTTCCCGAAGTCGCGGACGGCTTCTACAGATGGGCGGATTTCAAGGCCTACTATGGCCCGCTCGTCGAGGCAGGCCAGAAGAGGCTGGAAGAACTCGCCGATAACCAGGATTCTGCAAAATAGAAGGAAAAACCTTACGAAACAGCTGTGTGCCGCTAATCGGCATACAGCTGTTTACGGTTTTGTGCCCCGCCCCTGACAGGGACGGCTGGGTCGTCAAGCAAGGCGTCCACCACTCTTTTCTGACCGCCCTCGACATTGGCCTCCAGGAACCTTATCTGCTCCGGGAATGTCTCGATCATGGAGTTTGCGATGTCGTGGCCATGGTCTTTGTAACGAAGGATGCTGTAGTTGTATCCGTTCTTCGAGAAAAGCTTGGCGATACGCGAACTGCCGAAGAAGGCATAGCGGATGAACGGGACACGTATCTGATTGTAGTTTACGATTTTATCCACAGTACCATGGAGGAACAACGTCGGATCCGGCTCGTTGCGGTAACTGATCATCCCCGAATCAGAGAGGATGGCTCCCGCAAAGGATATCACTCCGGCGTAACGGAAACCTTTCGGCAGCCTGTCCGCACTGCCGGCACGGTTGCTGAGCTCCCAATCGGCCTGGACGACAGTCATAGCCCCGGCGGAAGACCCGCTTATCACCAGATTCCCGGGATCGATCATCAGTTCTCCGGCATGGGCTATCAGGTACTCAGTCGCGCTGACAAGGTCATCGACAGCCATCTCCACGGCATTGTGGATCTGCTTGACCTGGCCCAGTCCGGCCTTGTCGGCATCCTTGAGCCCAAGCCTGTAATCGATGGAGACAACCCTGTATCCCCTGTCCAGCAGCATCCGGAACCACCTCCGATAGAGTTCCCCGTCCCTGGTGCCGCTCTTGAATCCACCGCCGAAAACAAAGATTATTGTCGGCTTGGACTGCACGTCAAGGGCGTTTTCGCTGGCGCCATGGGGAAGGTAGTCGTCCAGGAAGAGTTCCTGCCCGTCCTTTTCCGCGAACTTGTAAGTGGCATCCGGAGTCGCAGGATCCGGAATGGTCTGGGAAAATGAGGGCATGCAGCAAAGGGCGAAGACGGCCGCAAGGGCTGCATGGAAAAGATTACGTTTCATGTTTCGTGCAATTTATTTTCTGCGGGGGCCTCTCAGGTGGGATGAACTCTCTACCATGAGCTGGTCGGCCAGGATGCCCCTCGCGGCAAGGAAATCAAAGATGCAGGCAACGATCGGGAACACGGCCGTATACCTGAAGACCATCCCTTCATGGGTCTGGAAGAAATCCACTGCCAGCCACGCCTGGAGCGCGATGAGGAGAAGGGCGGCTAGGACGGCGGTGCGCATCTGGAAAACCCTCACCTTGTATGTAGTAAGGGCCAGGACCTGGAGGATCGCAATGATGGCCAGGAGAATCAGATAGGGGAAATAGGAAATGTAAGTGAACTCCTCGCCATGCGACCCGTCAGGACCTATGGTGAATGCCTTTACACTGAAAAAAAGGACCGCGACAAGGGCGGATGCGATTGCAAGGTATAATGTCTGTACTCTTTGCCACATGATTAATCCGGTTTGACACAAAAATAGGAAAAATGAAAAGAAAAAACTAAATTTGAACCTGACACAGTATCACACTAAAACGGAAAAGACATGAGAATACCCGAATCAGAACTCATAATAAACGGTGACGGATCCGCGTTCCACATCCACGTAAAGCCGGAAGAGCTGGCGGACAACGTCATTCTCGTAGGCGACCCGGGAAGGGTCGACATGGTTGCCGAATTCCTGACTGACATAGAATTCCGCCATCAGAGCCGCGAATTCGTCTCCACCACCGGGAAATACAATGGGAAAAGGATTACGGTCCTGTCCACCGGCATCGGCACCGACAACATCGACATCGTGATGACCGAGCTTGACGCCCTCGCGAACATCGACTTCAACACCAGGGAAATCAAGCCGGAGCACCGCACGCTCACCATCCTGCGCATCGGCACCACCGGAGCCATACAGCCGGACATTCCGCTCGGTTCATATATTTTCTCGCATTATTCTATCGGATGCGACGGTCTCATCAACTGGTACGCAGACAGGGACAAGATATCAAACAATGCCATGGAAGACGCTTTCATCAGGCACGTTGGCTGGGACAAGCACCTTCCCACCCCTTATTTCGTGAAGGCCGGAAAGAGCCTCATCGAGCGTTTCGAAGACTGTACGGTCAAGGGAGTAACCATCTCCGCCTGCGGTTTCTATGGTCCCCAGGGAAGGGTTATCCGCTTGCCTCTCGCAATGCCTGACATGGTAGAGAAGTTCGAGTCCTTCCGCTACGGAGAGTACAGGATCACCAATTTCGAGATGGAGAGCTCCGCCGTCGCAGGCCTTGCCCGCCATCTCGGACACGAGGCCGGCACCGTCTGCTGCGCCATTGCCAACAGGCATCTGGGAAGCAGCAACACCGACTACAAGCCCCATGTCCGCGGCCTTGTAAAGCTTGCCCTCGACAAACTGACAGAATAATGAACGGAAACTGCCGGGAGGCATGGATCGACTGGATGCGGGTATGCGCCTGCTTCCTGGTAATGATCGTACACAGCACTGAAGCATTCTATTTCGGCGGAGAAGGCACACAGGTCCTCTCCGCCGCAGATAATTTCTGGGTTTCCTTCTTTGAAGCCATCTCCAGGGCCTGCGTACCCCTCTTCCTGGTGGCTTCCAGCTACGTACAGTTTCCTATCCGTTATACGACCGGGGAATTTTTCCGGCGCAGGGCGGTCAGGATCCTTATCCCATTTGCCGTATGGAGCATCGTGTACGCCCTCATATCTGGGGCTCCGGTGCAGAGTTTCAAAGACCTACTACTTAATTTCAACTATTCGGCCGGACATCTGTGGTTCGTGTATATGCTGATTGGCATCTACCTTATCATGCCACTGCTTTCGCCCTGGGCTGAAAAGGTCGGAAAGAAGGAACTGCAGGTCTACCTCGGCATCTGGCTTTTTACCACATTGATTCCATTCATACGTGAATGGGCTACGGCAGGTCCGCTGACGGTGATCGAAGGACGGGGCGGCCTTCCGAACCTTGCGTATTTCCCGCTCTGGGGCGAGGCCAGCTGGAATGCTTACGGCACCTTCTATTATGTCAGCGGCATGGCAGGCTATCTGTTGCTCGGCCTGTATTTCCGCAAATTCGCAGGCGAATGGTCCTGGTGCAAGACCTTATGCACGGCCCTTCCCCTGCTGGCGGCAGGCTTTGCAATCTGCGGACACGGATTCTTTACCAGGATCGCCGCTTCCGGAGGCGGGGCATATCCGGTGAACGGCTCGATAGCTGACGCAGCCAGATGGGAACTCCCCCTTTACAACGACTCCCTGGGGACAGCCCTGACCACAATAGGAGCCCTGTTGCTGTTCAGGAAATTGACTTCCGCAGGTGGTTTCTACGGGAAGATAATCCTCCCCCTTTCCAAGGCCGGATACGGCATGTATCTATGCCACATGATTATTCTCGCCCGGGTATGCGTCCTGGTCCATGGATGGCTCGGCCGCGGAGAAGCCGGCTTGCTCGGCCCCGTATGGACAACCCCTGTGGAAATCCTCCTTATCACCTCTGTCAGCTTCCTGCTCACCGCTATCTTCAGCACCCTTGTCCAACATATCCCCAAAGCTGGGAAATATATTATCGGATAATTATTTACAATTCAACTGACAAAAATGAGCAAACATTCGTTCCTGACAACCTGCATCCTGACAATCATGGCGGCATCTCCCCTTTCCGCACAGACCGTCACCATACAGGCCAACCGTCCCGGACATGAGATCAGCCCCACCCTCTATAACGGGATGCTTTTCGAGGAAATCAACCACGGCATCGACGGCGGCTTTTACGCCGAACTCCTGAGGAACGGATCGTTCGAAGACAACAATCCCATCGACGGCTGGGTGCTCGTAGCCCCCCATTCCTCACAGACCGTGAACCGCGGGTACCTCTCCAGGGCGATGAATTCCCAGGCGAACTATGAGGCTTCCATGGTCAACGATGCCCAGAGGTACTGCGCAAGGTGGGAAGTCGGCTGGAACGGAGATCCCGAAACCGGAATGGCAAATACGGGATACTGGGGAATAAGGCTTGAGGACAACACTACCTACAGGGCTTCTTTCTATGCACGCAGGGATCCAATCCTTGAAGGGCACAGGAACTGTTTCGAAGGCACCCTGACAGTATGTCTCGAAAGCAATGACGGCGAAGTTTGGGCCGAGTCCGAGCCCGTAAGCCTCACCGCTGAATGGCAGAAATTCACCTTCGACCTGACCACGAAAGGGATACGTAAGCCGTCCGGGAACAACAGGTTCGTCATCTACGGACACGGCAAAGGGATCGTACAGATCGACCTCGTCAGCCTCATGCCTCCTACCTTCAAGGACCGTCCGAACGGTCTCCGCAAAGACCTCGGAGAGTTGATTGACGCCATCCACCCGAAACTTATCCGCTTCCCCGGAGGCTGCGACGTGGAGTCCTGCACCGTCGAGCACGGATGGAACTGGAAAAAGGCCATCGGACCTGTGGATGAAAGGCCTGGCAAGGATGTACAGCACTGGCATTACCGCAATAGCCAGCGCTTCGGCCTGGACGAGATGCTCCGGATGTGCGAGGATTTCGGAGCGGAACCGGTGTACTGCGTCAGCGCAGGAATCGATGACGGGTATCTCGGGACTCCGCTTGACAAGATGCATCCCCTGATAGATGACCTGCTCGACCTGATAGAGTACTGCAACGGAGGAACTGACACGCAATGGGGAGCCGTCCGCGCCCGCAACGGGCATCCGGCCCCATACGATCTCAAATACATCGAGGTCGGCAATGAAAACGGCTTCGGGGAAACTGACGGCGAAGGCTACAACGAGCGGTACGAACTGTTCTACAACGCGATAAAGGCCAGGTATCCGGACATGAACGTCATAATCAACGACCGTCTTGACGGAATGAAGGCCGATTTTGTGGACGAGCATTTCTTCAAGTCCTACGAATCTTTCTTCGACGAAGTTGACAGGTATGATTCCTATGACCGCAGAGGCCCAAAGGTCATGGTCGGGGAGTATTGCTGCAAGAACAACCAGAAGAACCTCGGCTGCCTGGCGTACGCCATCGCCGAGGCCGCTTTCCTTACAGGCTGCGAACGCAACTCCGACATCGTGGTATCCACCGCCTACGCAACGCTCAGCGCCAACCTCAACGCCACGAACTACGTTCCCGACCTCATCTACAACAACAGCGAAGGTTTCTTTGCGATTCCCTCGTATTATATGCAGAGGCTGTTCGTGGAGAACACGGGAGACCATGTACTCCCCTATTCCGTCAAGGATTGCGGACTGTATGTCGCCCCCTCCGTCGAAACCTCGACCGGCGACATCATCATCAAGGTCGTAAACCGGTCGGAAGAAGCCGTGGACGCTGAATTCGCTCTCAACGGATTCCGCAGCGGCAAGGCTGCCGGAAAAGCCCTTGTCCTCACCTCGGATGACCTCTGGGACGGGAATTCCATCGACGAGCCCCACAAGATAGTCCCCCGCGAGGAAGGATTCTCCGCAGGACGCAGGTTCAACTATTCCTTCGCTCCCATTTCCGTCACCGTCCTCAGGATTCCCGGCAGTCGATGATGTGGCAGATGAATTGAACCAGGGCTATCTGGTCTTGTCGAAATAGGCCAGGATATTGGCCTCGTAAGTCTTGGTGACAGGGATAGGGGCGATGGTGTCGACTCCGAGGTCCAGTTCATAGCCATCCTTGACCTTCCTGAGGACTTTCACCTTGTCCATGTTCACGATATATTTCCTGTGGCACCGCATCAGGCTGCTGCCGAGGAAACTCTCCTCTATGGTCTTCAGGGGGCAGCGCAGCATATACACCTGCAGTTGTCCGCCGTTGTCCTGGTACCACACCCGGATGTAGTTGTCGTCGGCCTCCATGTAGTAGAGGTTGGAAGAACGTACGCTCAACTTCATGACTCCGCTGTTGTCGAAAAGGGTGATCTTCTTATCATCTCCCGGAGGCAGGACCTCGTCTGATACCACGCTTCCGTAATTCATCATCCGGATAGTGTTCTTCTTGTCTTCTATCGAAAAATACATCCCTGCGATGATATAAGGGATGGCAAGCGATATCGTGCCGTACACCAGGGAATTGAAGAAAATGGGAATGAAGGATCCCCAGCCCTGGGAGGTTATGCTGATCGTGAGGATGGTGTACAGGAGGCAGATGAAAAGGACCTCGCAGACGTTCCAGAACACGTACCCGAACATGGTCAGGGGGAGTATCCTCCGCGTCTTGTACATAACGACCTTGCTCGCGATCACGATGAGCAGGGAACCGAGGGCGAAAAGGATGGTGAAAAGGAAGAAGACCGAGTTGCCGAGCTGGAACCAGACATTGTGGGAGAAGGGAATGCTCACGATGAGGAAAACGATGGAGAAGAGGGCCGCGAACGTAACGGTCCCGATCAGCTGGTACTTGGCCCGGAGATACTCCGGCATCAACTTCTTTTTCTTTCCTTCAGCCATGCCTGTCCATCTGTTGGTGAACAGGCAAATATAGGTAATTTTCACCACAAATCCGACGAATTCACCCCACCCTTAAGGATCTCTTGCGAAAACACAATTTTAAAAGCCGTTTTCACCACATTTTTTTTGAAACCGGCCTCCTTAGTTCTAAATTTGCAGTGACAAGCACTATCCCATGACCAAACCTTAATTGATTCGGATATGAAAATCATCGGAACCGGAAGTTCACTTCCCAAGAAAATAGTCACGAACGACATGCTGTCGGAATTCCTGGACACCAGCGACGAATGGATCGTTCCCCGCACAGGTATCAGGAGCCGCCACGTCATCTCTGACGAAGAACTCGAAGACCTGGCCGTGGATGCCGCGACAAAAGCCCTCGAAGCCGCCGGAATGAAAGCCTCGGACATCGACTATTTCATCTGCTCGAATGTCGTGAACGAATATATCACTCCCGGACTCAGCTGCGTCGTTGGCTACAAGCTCGGTCTTTCCTGCCCCTGCGTCGACATCAACTGCGCCTGCCCCGGATTCATCTACGCGCTCGACATCGTGGAATCCAGATGGAAGGCCGGAAAGCTCCACAACGCCCTCATAGTGTGCGCTGAAGAGCCTACGAGGATGACCAGCTGGCAGGACCGTTCGACCTGCGTCCTCTTCGGAGACGGGGCCGGAGCCGTAGTACTCACTGACGGAGACAACATCAAAGGAATCAACCTGCACGCAGAGCCCTCACCGGACAAGATCTGGCAGAAACGGGCCCTTGAACCCACCCCTTACGTAAACAAGGAAGAAATCACGGTCCCTCTCCAGATGAAGGGGCGCGACGTGTTCCGTTTTGCCGTAAACGCATCTACCACTCAGGTTGAAGCACTGCTGGACGAATGCGGAATGACCAAGGACCAGGTAAGCTATTACATGGTCCATCAGGCCAATGCCAGAATTATCGACGCCATCAAACAGTATATGGCGGAACCGGATGAAAAATTCCCCACCAACATTGCCGATCACGGCAATTCATCCTCCGCATCCTGCACCATCCTGTTGGACGAGACCGTCCGTAAAGGAATCATCAAGAAAGGAGACATCCTGGTTTTCAGCGCCTTCGGAGCCGGTCTCCTCTCCGCTGCAGCCATCCTCGAATGGTAATTTTTCCCGTAAAGGACCATTTTCAAAGGAATTATATTATTTTTGCACACTTGAACCAATAAAGAACCAAGCGAATTGCTCATGGAAAACAAAAGAGTGGTAATCACCGGAATGGGAATCATTTCCCCCGTAGGGAACGACATACCGACCTTCTGGAACAATCTCATCAACGGATATTGCGGGATCGATTATATCAATGACTTCCCCACAGAGAACCTTCCCGTCAGGATTGCGGGCAAGATCAAGGATTTCCATCCCGAAGACTATGACATGGACAAGCCCTTCGTCCGCAAACAGGACCTCTTCACACAGTACGGGATGGCAGCCGCATGGCAGGCCGTAAAACAGTCCGGACTCGTGAGCGAAGGCGAAGGAAAGAACATAGACCCCTTCAGGTTCGGCGTCTACGTCGGCTCGGGAATCGGCGGTTTCGAAGTCCAGTACCGCGAGACAGCCAAGATGATCGACGACCCTTCCGGCCAGTGGATATCCCCCCTGTTCATCCCCACGATGATTTCCAACATCGCTGCCGGGCACATCGCCATCAAGCACCACGCTGAAGGCCCCTGCCTCGACATAGTCACGGCATGCGCAACCTCCTCCCACTGCCTCGGAGAAGCCTTCAGGGCCATCCGTCACGGGTATGCCGACGCTATCATAGCAGGTGGCTGCGAGAATGCGACCATCCCTCTTGGAATCGCAGGGTTCGCCAATGCCAAGGCCCTTTCCAGGGCGGAAGACCCCAAATACGCATCCCTGCCCTTCAACCTCAACCGCAAGGGATTCGTGATGGGTGACGGATCCGGCATCCTCGTCCTTGAAGAGTATGAACACGCAATAGCCAGGGGTGCAACCATCCTCGGCGAGATGGTTGGATACGGCAATACTTGCGACGCATACCATCCCACGGCACCCAGGCCGGACGGATCGACCCAGGCCAAGAGCATCTCCCTCGCCCTTGAGGAAGCCGGATTCGACGAGA
>Ga0256405_10003990_pt1 | contig 28872 bp, 31 predicted proteins | sample RumenRJG_02DNA_FD_189096 | JGI IMG/M metagenome (GOLD analysis project Ga0256405, IMG submission 189096) | Bovine rumen microbial communities from Lethbridge, Alberta, Canada - RJG_02 | ecosystem: Host-associated > Mammals > Digestive system > Stomach > Rumen | place: Canada: Alberta... | reverse complement strand
CAAAAGGACCACGTCAGGCCGTATTACTGACTCCCTTATCATAAAACAAGTGCAGCAGGTCAGTCATCTGGCTGATAACTATACCGACTACACTTTATAGCGTACTAAAAGGACTGTCGCCTTTAGCCTATAGGCAGCAATCCTTATCTCAGTTACAATTAGATTATTAGGTCCAACTTTAGGGGTTCACCTCATTAGCTGCATTTTTTTAACTGTATTCTTCCTTTTTCTTCTTGCGGATCGAAGGATGGGAAGCCAGGATCTTTTTGACTCCGTACGGATGAGAGAAAGCGATCTGCAGGACACCGTTGTCCGAACCGATCACGATGCCTTCTCCGTAGATCTTGTGGATCACCGTATCGCCGTTGCGGTACTGATCGTCTTTCGGTTTTTCTTTTCTGCGGTCCTGAATGACGATATCTTCATCGAAGATCGCCGAACGGAACGGAGTCGGACGTTCATCTACGTGATCGATGTATTTGGAGTCGATCTCGCTGATGAAGCGGGACTGCAGCTTTGCGGACTGCAGGACGAAAGAGAAACTGCTGGATTCCGTCAGATACAGAAGTTTTCTGGCTCTGGTATAGGCGACATAAGCCAGTCTTCTTTCTTCTTCGAGACCCTTCTGTCCTTCTGCCATCGTTCTCTCCGAAGGGAAGATCCCTTCCGAAAGACCGACGACGAAGACGACGTCGAATTCCAGACCTTTGGCGGAATGGATCGTACACAGATTGACCGCATCCCCGACATCTTCGGAAGCTCTGTCGGTATATAGGGAGATCATCTGCAGGTATTCATCAAGTGAGGAATCCGGATAGTCTACGGTGTACTGCTGAATATCATCCAGAAGGGACTTGACGTTCTCCAGACGTTCGGTCTCGTTTTCTTTTTCCAGCATCGTCCGATAGCCGGAATCATCCAGTACTTCCTGAAGCAGGATCTCAAGATCCAGACTGTTCATATCTTCGCGCCACTTCTCCACCATACGGACGAAACGGTCAAAGACGTCTCTGTTCTTCGGATAGAGTCCCCTCTTGATCACTTCATACATGGAGATGCCCTGTTCGTTGGCGATGGCCTGGATGCCGTCCAGTGTCTTGGGACCGATCCCTCTTCGCGGAGAGTTGATGATACGGATGAAAGCAAGATCGTCCGCTCTGGTGATCATGCGCAGATAGGACAGGATATCCTTGACTTCCATACGTTCATAGAAACGCAGGCCGCCGTAGATCACATAGTTGATGCGGTTTTCGATCAGGACCTTTTCCACCTCTCGGGAGAGATAGTTGGCTCGATACAGTACGGCCATATCCTTGTAGTTGTATCCGTCTCCGTGAAGCTTGATGATCTGATTGACCACGTAGTTGGCTTCCGCTGTTTCGGAGGCACAGGTCTTGTGGATGATCCTGGAGCCGTCTCCGTTGCGGGAGAACAGTTCCTTGTCTACTCTCGCCTTGTTGTTGCGGATGACCGAGTTGGCTCCGGAAAGGATATTGTTGGTAGAACGGTAGTTCTGGTTCAGGATGATCGTCTTGGTATCCTTGAAGTCCTTCTCCATGTTGACGATGATGTTGACATCGGCCCCTCTCCAGGTAAAGATCGTCTGGTCGGGATCGCCGACGACGTAGAGATTGTCATGAACGGTCGCCAGCTGTCGGATCAGGAAATACTGTTCCTTGTCGACGTCCTGGAACTCATCCACATGGATGTAATGGAACTTTCTGGACCACTTCTCGAGGATATTCGGATACAGGCGGAACAGTCTGGTCGTAAACAGGATCAGATCGTCGAAATCCAAAGCATATAGCTGTTTCAGTCTTTTGTCGTAGTAATCGTAGACCTTCGCCTTGTTTACGAGCCTGGTCTCACCGTAGGTGAACTCCATGGCTTTGGCCGGGTCGACGTTCTGGTACTTGTTGTCGGCGATATAGTCGAGGATGGCTCCGTAAGGATATTCCTTCTTGTCGATACCGACTTCCTTGTATGCTTCCTTGAGGATCTGTCTCTGATCGTCCGCATCGACGACCGTAAAGTTCTTCGGATAATTCAGAGCACCGATGTCTTCGGAAAGGATGCGCATGCATAAAGAGTGGATGGTCGAGATCCAGCATCCCGTCCCCTCGTCTTTCAGCATGTCGTTGATCCTGTTCTTCATCTCCCTTGCGGCCTTGTTGGTGAAGGTGATAGCCAGGATATGATAAGGCTTGACCCCTTTCTGTTCGATCAGATAGGCGATCCGCATCGTCAAAACGCGGGTCTTTCCTGAACCCGCGCCGGCGATGATCCTGAGATGCGGAGAATCGTCTGTCACCGCCATCTTCTGTCTTTCATTCAAATCGGAATATTTGATCATATCAGTATTTCTGGGACTTGGCCAGATAGTAGTTCTTGTAGTTGACGTCTCCGGTGATGTCTTTGACCACCTTCACATAGTCCGGAAGCTTCACTTCCGTCTCATCTGCCGTGGATTCCGTCGACAGGATGCCCTTCGTCTTGTCGAAATCGAAGACATCCAGTTTGAAGAAGGATCCGTTGTTGATGAAAGCATAGCGCATCTTGTCGGTCACGTTGAGACTGCGATCGATCTTGTGATAGTAGTCCTTGTACTGACGTTCGGTCAGGACGCGGTCGACCTTGACGCGTTCGTTGGTCTTGAGATAGTTGGCTTCGGAATAGGAATACAGGATGTCGTTTCCCCTCTCCCTTCTGCGGATGCGGCGTTCCGTTCCGTTATCGGAGGTCAGATAGTGCTGAACGATGTGTGAGGTAGAGTAGTTGGCTTCCTTCTTGAGACGTTCCAGCAGTTCTTCGTCCACTTCGATCAGATACTTGTTGAACCTCTCGACCGGAGCGCTGGCTCCCAGATACTCGAAGACGGACTGGATGGCCTTGATCATCTTGACTTCGAAATCGGTCTCATTGCCGATGATGACCCGATTCGGATGATCCTTCCAGGCTTCCAGAGCCATGTCATCCATGAGGCGGGCTTCTTCGATCGTCTCGTAACGGGCGACGTTGTTGGCCAGAGTGTAGGCTTCTTCCTTGCCTTTGGCACTGGTCACCAGATGGACCACCATGTCATAGCGGTCGTTGAGTTCTTCCAGCTTGAGACCGAAACCCTTCAGGATCTCGCGGAAGTCCTCTTCTCCGACATAGGCCATATCGTCCAGGATGCCGCGGTCAATAAAGATCAGGACCTTGTCTCCGGTGATCTCCTGAGCCGCCTGATAGCACAGTTCCTCTTTCTTCAGCTGCAGTCCAACGACATATTTCTGAAAGTCATACATCCCCATCGTAGCCGGAGAGATGCCTCCGGAGATCAGATCCGTCGCCGATTCATGATCGATGATGACCCGATATCCTCTTTCCGCAAAGACCTGCTGGGCCCTTGAAGTGAAGGTCGTCTTGCCTGAGCAGGGACCTCCGGTAAATACGATGCGTTTAATTGTTTTCATACATCTTCCTCAGCTTTTCATTCAGTTTGGTATAGATATGTTCGCGGAACCATTTCTCATTGGATCCGGCGACTGCTTCCTCAAGAGAGAACCAGGCAACTCCGCTGTTCTCGTCTTCCTTGATATGCAGGATCTGATCATCGTCTGCCTCCAGGAGGTAGGTGACGTTCAGATGCAGATGACTGGGTACGTATTCCCCTCTTCGGATATGGGAATCCACCGTCAGGACCTCCAGGGAGAAGATCTTCTCACTGACCGGCCTCACGTTTTCGATCCCGGCTTCTTCCCTTACTTCCTTCAGGGCCACCTTCAGACAGTCCCTTTCCCCGTCACAGTGTCCTCCCAGCCAGGACCAGGAATCATAGATCCTGTGATAGGCCATCAGGACTTTCGTCCGGGAAGGATCGACGACCCAGGCAGATGCGGTCATATGGGCGATCTCGTTTTTTCGCTCGAAGGCATCGTCATGCGTTTCCAGAAAACGGAGGATATTGATCCTGTCTTTTTCTTCCTGGATGTTGAAAGGCTGATAGGCCCGGATCTCTTCGATAAGATTCACATCATTATTTTACTACAAAGCATGCTAAAATTTAGGTATGATAAGCAGCGATCATCTGCAGGATTATATTCTTCTCGACGCCGGAGACAGGGAAAAACTGGAAAGCTGGAAAGGCGTCATTTTATGTCGTCCCGATCCGATGGCGATCTGGCCGAAGACGAAGCCCGAACTCTGGGAGAGTGCGGATGCGGTCTATCACCGTTCCCGTTCCGGAGGCGGTTCCTGGGAATACAAGAAGAAACTTCCCGAATCCTGGAATATCCAATACCGCGATCTGACCTTCAAGGTCTCTCCGACCGGTTTCAAGCACACCGGTATCTTCCCGGAACAGTGCGCCAACTGGGATTTCATCTACGACCACATTCAGGGGAAGAAGGGTCTTCGCATCCTCAACCTCTTTGCCTATACCGGTGCAGCCACCATGGCTGCCGCAAAGGCAGGAGCTGCGGAAGTCGTTCATCTGGATGCCTCCAAAGGGATCAATGAATGGGCGAAGGAAAACATGAAACTCTCCCATCTTCAGGATGCGACCATCCGTTATATCGTCGATGACGCACTGAAGTTCACTTCCAGAGAGATCCGCAGAGGCAGGAAATACGACGGCATCATCATGGATCCGCCGTCCTATGGCAGAGGTCCGGACAACGAACTGTTCCGTTTTGAAGACAAGATCAATCCGCTTCTGACCAACTGTATGGAACTGCTCAGTGACGATCCGCTGTTCCTGATCGTCAATACCTACACGACCGGATACTCTCCGACCGTGATGTACAACCTCATGAAACACTACACCGAAGAGCGCGGACTGAAGGGAAAGATCGAAGCCGATGAGATCGGCATTGCAATCGAAGATTCCCCTCTCTATCTGCCTTGCGGACAGACGACAAGGTGGTCAAGGTGAAGATCTTCTACGAAGACAACCACCTCCTGGTCGTCGAAAAACCGGTAAATGTGCCGATGCAGGAAGACAGCTCCAAAGATCCGGATCTGCTCAGCCTGTGCAAGGAATATATCAAGGAAAAATATCAGAAACCGGGCAACGTCTATCTGGGTCTGGTCCACCGTCTGGACCGTCCGGTCGGCGGCGTCTGTGTTTTTGCGCGCACTTCGAAAGCCGCATCCCGTCTGTCCAGACAGATCCAGGAACACCGTTTTCATAAGGAATACCTGGCGGTCGTCGAAGACAACGGTCTGAAGGAAAAAGGCCATCTGGAAGACAGACTGCTCAAGGATCCCAAGACGAATACCGTCCGTGTCGATCCAAACGGAAAGACCGCGATCCTGGACTATGAGGTAATGAGACGGAAAGACGGACTTGCGCTGTTGAGAGTCGATCTGAAGACAGGACGTTCCCATCAGATCCGCGTCCAGTTCTCATCCCGCAATCATCCTTTATGGGGAGATCAGCGCTACAATAAAAAGGCCCTTGCAGGCCAGCAGATCGCCTTGTGGTCCTACCGGCTTTCCTTCCGGCATCCGACCACAGACGAAGAACTCACTTTCATCAGTGAACCGAAGAACTATCCGTTCACCTGAGATTGTTTTCGATACGGGCGATACATCCTTCTCCCAAAAAGATCTGTTTCGCCTTCTGATATATCTCTTTATCCAGCTGCGCACAGACACCGGTCACGGTGCCTTTTTCAATGAAGACGGCAGTCGGATAGGAAGATATCTCGTAGTCGATGAGATCGTCCGGTATGCTTGCCAGCATCGAGATGACCGGACAGTTATAATGCAGGCCTGAATTCTTCAAAACCGAGGAAGAAGAAGCCGCACCTTCATTCAGGATGACGATATGTTCCGTTTCCGGATCCGCTTCGATCAGTTCATTGATCAGGGAAACGCTCTCTGTCACGTCTCTGCCGTTGAGATCCTCATAGAACAGGACCAGATCCCTGTTTTTGTATTCGGAGTAATCAGAGATCTCGTTGTAATAGATATCGGAATTCGTATTCCGATAAACATCGGAAGATACGGTCTTCCCCATCCGTTTCAGGGTCAGATCTTCACTCTGTTCCCCCAGTTCTTCCAGTTTCGTCTGATTCTCTTCAGACAGAGACCCTTTGACATCTTCTGCCGTTCGGATCAGATCCGGAAGATAGTTCCCCTGTGCATCGCAGAGCTCTTCTCTCTGGATCGGATGTTCAAAGCCGATATCAACGATCTCGGTCCATTTTTCTTTCGCGAATTCACCGATGACACTGAACGTCGCCTTTCCGTCCCTGAATGTGATCAGAGTCGGATAGTTCTCGATCTTCAGATCATAGCGGATGTAGTCTTCCAGTTCTTCACTGTGAGGGAGAGTGATGATATCGTCCCTCATCGTCAGTCCTTCCGCTTCATAGAGTTCTTCGATGGCTTTCGCATCGCCGACGTTGAAATACTGGACGAAAAGCGTATCTGAATCGAAAGAGACTTCCGCCAGCTGATGAAGCATTTTTTTACAGTGAGAACACTTGACGGAGACGATATCGAAACAGACCTTGTCATATCCCTTCAGGTCGACAGCTTCGTTGTGGATGTCATATACAGTCTCCGGATAGATCTCCTCTTCCAGCATCGTAAACTGGTAATTGCGGAACTCCGCACCGCTGCAGGCGGAACGGATCCGATCCGCAAGATCATCGTCAAGTTCACCAAACACAAAAAGATCCTTCACAGGATCGATGTATTCAGTTTTGTTTATCTCTTCTCTGCTGCAGGAACACAGCAGAGTCAAAAGACATATCAGCAGGATACGGATCTTCATTTCCGAAACATCGCCAGGATCTCATCTTTCCGGGCTTCCATATCACTGTAACCCAGTTCATACAGATCCACGAGATCTTCCCTAGTTCCGCCGAGTCTCGTGACCTTGGATCCTCTGGACGGGAAAAGATAGATGGCCTTGCCTTCATCCTGAAGATCTTTGATCAGATCGATCTGCTTGCGGTAATTTAGATGACGGACCGCGTAGTCCTTTGAGATCTGTGGGCATTGCGGATAGGTCATTTTCATCAGATCGACGATCGGCTTCTTGGCCGGTTTCCGGACGTAGTCTGCCGGTTTGGTAGTGATGATCAGATGCCTTTCGCAGCCGTCTTTGACCGACTGTTCGATCGGGATCATATCGGTGATACCGCCGTCCAGGATCTGTCTTCCGTCATGTTCGACGATCTTGCCGATGATTGGCAGGGAAGTGGATGCCTGCAGTTCGTCCAGACCGATGTTCTGGACCGGATGGTATTCCGTCTTTCCGACTTTCAGGTCATAGAGACCGATATAGGCATGGGTCTTGCAGTCCTTCAAAGGAGTCATATCGTAGTGATATTCTTCCGGCATGATGTGCTGAAAGAGGGTCTCATAGTCTACGATCCTTCCGGAGTGAAGGAGGGCTCTGATCCCAATGACTCTCTTGTCGGCGATCCCTTCGACTGAAAAAGAAAAGAGATCTTCCTTGGACTTCATCAGATAGTTTGTCAGATAGACCGCTCCGGTCGAGATAGCATAGGCATTGTCAAATTCGATCCCCTGATCGATCAGCCACGAAAGTGCACCGGCTGTGTATGCTCCGCGCATACCCCCGCCTTCCAGCACCAGTGACGTTCTGTACTTGCTCATAACCTAATTTTAAGACCTCGTTCCTCTTTTGTGCAATAATAATGGTATGAACAAAAAGAAATTCCGGATCTATCTCAACGCCCCGATCACCCTTGGCTTCGTCGCCATCTGTGTCATCGCAACGGGCTTGGATTATCTGACAAAAAACGCTTCAACGATCCTGGTCTTTTCGACCTACGGATCTTCCTGGCTGTCTCCGATGACCTATGTCCGTCTGATCTGTCATGTCTTCGGCCACGGCGGACTGGACCATCTGGTCAACAATATGCTGTATATCCTTCTCCTGGGACCGATGCTGGAAGAGAAGTATCACGACCGTCTGGTCACCGTGATCCTGACTGTCGCTCTGGTCACCGGGATCATCCACAACATCATTCAGCCGGATGTCATGCTTCTGGGTGCCAGTGGTGTCGTATTTGCCTTCATCCTTCTGGCTTCCATTACCGGCAAGGATTCCGGGATCCCGGTCACGCTGATCCTGGTCGCTGTCCTCTGGCTGGGCAAGGAGATCTACGCCGGATTCACTTCCGCAGACAATGTCTCACAGATCACCCACATCATCGGCGGCCTCTCCGGAGCCATCCTGGGCATGCTGTTCAAGAAATAAAAAAGCCCATTACTTTCGATAATAGCGGTAATAGGCTTCATCTTTGGTCTCATCGATCTCGGCAGTTTCTTCATAAAGATAGAAACTGCTTTTTTGATACAGCTGCAGGAATTCGTCTTCCGTAAGGGAAAATCTCGTTCCGTCGTTATAACAGCAGATCTTCTCCTGTTTCAGGATGAAACGTTCCTTTCCGCTTCCCGTCAGGATCTCGCCGTCCTTCAGATACAGGATGGCTTCCGATATGTCTCTCATCTTTCTCATCAGTACCATTATAGTTATTTTCCGACAAAAAACATATAATGAAACTGTGAACGAGGAAGAAAAGAAGAAGAAAAAGAGGCAGATCGAAAAAGGGATCGTTGCGGGGATCACTTCCGCATCCGTCCTTTTAGGCGGCACTTTCGATTCTCCGCAGGATCTGATCAACGAACAGCACGTCAAGCCGAAAGCGGTCATCGAACAGATCGGAAACATCGATGACGATCCGGAACAGGAGAAACAGAAGAGCGTCTTCGAAGAGAATCTCCGCGATCTGATCTACCGCATCCCGGTCAAGGTCAGGATGTTCCTGTGCGTGCCGTTATGGTTCCTGGGGACCTTTCTGATCTCACTGACCGATCTTCTGGTCAATACTCTCCTGGCTCCGATCGGCCACATCATCCTGAATTTCGTCCTCCACGTCCTGCTTCTGCTGGCAGTGATCGGGATCTGCGTCAAGATCCTGTTCCCGGACATGCCCTGGTCGAAGATATTCAATAAACGGACGCTCCTTCTGACCTTCTTGGGAAGTATCCTTCTGAGTCTGTGCGATATCTTCATGCCGATGGTATGGGAAGATTACCGGTTGTACCGCAATATCGCAAAGTTCATCTTAGGTCTCACGGTCATCCTGATCATATTGAGACCCTTCCTGAAGAAGAAATGGAAAGAACGCTTTACCTACGAGATCGTATACGATGAGACATTCGCCCAATAAGCGGATGTTTTTTATACCTCTTTACATTTTATACTATGTGTTATATAGTATTCTATGTAAGGAGGTATCATATGGATATACAGATGAAACGGGGATCCCTGGATGTCTGTGTGCTGGCTTCTCTGCTCAACGGCGATTCCTACGGATACAAGATCATCCAGTCACTCAACGGCATCATCGACATCTCGGAATCGACCCTCTATCCGATCCTGAAACGTCTGGAAGCCGGCGACTGCCTCACTTCCTATTCGGTCGAACATAACGGCCGTCTGAGAAAGTTCTACAGTATCACCGAAAAAGGAAGAGAACGGATCAGAGACTATCTCCTGGATTTCCGGGAACTGCTGAAAGTATACGAATTCATTGCCGGGGAGGTAAAGGGAAATGTTGAATGACTATCTTGCGAGACTGAAGAACGCTTTGCATAACGATATCGAAGAACGGGATGAGATCCTGAACTTCATGGAAGAAATGATCAATGACCGGATGGAGAACGGAGAGAAGCTTGAAGACATCCTGGCTTCACTGGGAGAACCGGAAACGGTCGCGGAAAGCTTCCTTGATACAACATCCGTGAAACAGACGGCAGAGGAACGTCCGAAAGAGACCGTCTGCCACTACGAATTTCATCACATCCATCGGATCGACATCGATTCGATCAACTGTTCCTATGAGTTCTGTCCTTCCGATGATGACAGATTCCTCGTCGACATCGAGACGGACGGCGATCCCGGGATCACGGTCAGGGATCTTGACGGCGTCCTGAAGATCGATCAGGATCCAATCGAAGGTGATTTCCGAAGCATGTTCCTCAACTGGTCGGTCTCGAAAGACCTCTTCAGGCGCAAGGCCCTCATCAGGATCGTCATACCTCAAGACAACTGTTGCGATCTGAAGATCGACAATGTGAGCGGATCGATCAAAGGAGAGGACATCGCTTTTGAAAAGGTGAAGATCGATTGTGTTTCCGGACCTCTGGAATTCACGAATACCCGGATGGGTTCCTTCAAAAGCGAAAGCGTCTCGGGATCCGTACGCTTACAGAATGTCACAGTCGAAAAGAAGGCAGAGATGGAGATCGTATCCGGATCGGTCCGTGCATCCGCATTAAGATGCCCGGATATTTCCACAGAGACAGTTTCCGGCCCTATCGACCTGCAGATCGAAGGACGGAAAAAGGATTATGACATCCGTACGGAAAAGCTGTTCAAAGACGAACACATCTCCGGAAGTGGAGACCGCAGGCTCAAGATCGAAAGCATCAGCGGCAGGATCCGTTACGGATTCTCTGAATAAAAGAAAGTCTTCCTCAAGGGAAGACTTTTATATGATCTCCAGATGTTCCAGGACGCACTTGATCCCAAGCAGGATCAGGATGATGCCTCCCAGAATTGATGCCCTGTCTTTCAGCAGAATTCCGATCTTCTTTCCTAAAAGATGACCGACCAGGCAGATCAGGAAAGTACAGACAAAGACGATGAAGCAGCTCAGATACGGGCTCAGTCCGATATCATCCAGTACGACGCAGGAGCTGAGCGCATCGATCGCTGTCGCGACAGATTCAAACAGCAATATCTTCAGAGTGAAGGGTTCTTCACTCTTTTCTACTTCCTCTTTATGAAGAGATTCCCGGATCATATTGATCCCGAGCCAGCCTAAAACGATCAGGACGACCCAATGGTCGAAGGCTTCGATATAGCGGATGATCGGAATAAAGATCCAGTATCCCAGTAAAGGCATGAATCCCTGGAAGAAACCAAACGAAAATGAGCTCAGAAACATGTTCCTGCGCCCGTAGTTCTTATACTTCAGCCCGTTGACGATGGAGACAGTCAGAGAATCCATCGCCAGGGCGATCCCCAGCAAAATCGCTTCAAGCATCTTTATTTCAGTCCGATCCGATAACGGAAGATATACTTATTCTTCTCCCCAAGAGAGTATAGCATATGTTCATGGGGAACTTCCACCAGTTCCAGCAATTCTCCGCCCAGTTTCTTCAGCGTCTTGTAGGATGCGATGTTTTCGGGCGAACAGGTGATGATCAGTTCCTTCATTCCGAATTCTCTGCGGGCGATCTCAAAAAGGATGAGGCAGGCTTCATAGGCATATCCGTTGCCCCGGTACATGCGGATGACGTTGTATCCGATGTTGCCGTAGTAATACATATCCCCTTCTACCGTAAGTCTCAGGTCGATCGTGCCGACCTTCTCCTGATCTTCATGACGCAGAATGTCATAGAAGACCGTCGGAACTCCGTCATACGCCGTTTCCTCGCTGACGCGGTAACGTTCCCTGAGGTCGACGACAGGTCCTTCGTATATCTTCTTTTTCCGAAACAGACCGAACAGATTCATCAAGTAGATTATACCTCCAAAAAGAGCCTTCCGAAGAAGGCTCTTATGATTATCGGATCTGAAGGAATGAACTGATCCTTCCGTTTTCATCGACGCGGACATCGACTTTCGCTCCGATCTCGATGAAGGAAGCTTTCAGATCTCCGTCAGACATATCGTAGTAGTAGATCTCATCCGTTTCACTCAGAAGCAATACGAGCGTATTTCCGTCTTTTACGATGGTACGGATGTCCTTGACCGTAAAGGTCTTTTCCGTTCCCTCGCCCGTGGAGATGGATCCGTCCTCATCATAGAGTTTCAGATAGTTGCGGTAAGCTTCTTCCACGGTCGCACCGGTCGCGACGTTCTGGTAGTTCTCGTAGTTGACGAAGGCATAGCTCTTGATCAGGTTCGCTCCGTCCACGAGACCCATGAAGTAGGTCGGTCTGCCTTGAACGTTGACCATGGACGGGAAGATCGCGGAATAGTGATACTGCTGAAGAGCGCCTTCCGCACTGCTTCTGGCGGAGTATTCTTCCGCACCGGCTCTTCTGATATAGTCGATCTCACCGGAACGCAGATCTACATAGGCGAATCCAACGTTGGACTCATCCTTTCCGACGCTGGTCACACCGGTATAGATGTGGACGTGGTCGTTGAACTGAACATACGCATAGTCATCGGTGAATTCCACGACGCCCTTCTTCGAAAGGTTGATCAGACCGTTCTCATAGCGCTTGGTCTGAGTGAACTGGTCGTAGATGACCGAGACCGGATAGACGTTGTCGACCCATGCCGGAGCGTCTTCCTTCGCATAGTAGGTGCAGGATCCGCTGACCGGATCGACCACATAGATCCCTTTGACGTCTCTGGTCTTGGAGACCCAGGTCACACGGTAGACCGGAACGACCCAGAACGGTTTTCCTTCATCGTCCAGTTCGAACTTCGGATCTCCGGTCAGTGCGAACGGATCATGGAAGAAGAGATGACGGTCCAGATCGCGGTTGAAGTAGGCACTCTGCATATATCTGAGTCCTTCGCTCCTTACGAGCTTCGCCTCGCCGGTATTGCAGTCGACGATCACGTAGCCCGGTGTGGAACCGGTCGAGAAATACTTCAGAAGAGAACCGAAATCGATCGGAGTGACACGGCACAGATTCCCGTTCATCGAGATCTGGACCCAGTCCTCACCCATCTCGAACTGAGAAACTTCGTCGGATCCCAGTGTACCGAAGACACGGTCACCCAGCTGCTGAGCGGTATCTTTGTCGACCAGCTGGACCTGCGTCTTGTCGAAAGCAGGGATCACCGCGAAATCGACTTCTTCGATCTTCGACTGGTTCTTGTAGTTGTTCAGACCGCCCAAGAGCGGAGAACCGATCAGCATCGCGACCAGATACAGGGCAAGGATGATGCCCGGAAGGACGAGCTTGCCGGTAAAGCGGAGATTATCCACTTTCTCTCCCTTGTAGACGACGCAGAAGCACAGTGTCAGCAGGAAGATCATCAGTTCCGTCAGGAATGCACCGGAATGAAGGTTGAACGGTACACAGCACAGATACTGGCAGAAGAAGAGAAGGAAGGCCGTAACGATCAGTAACAGTACGATCCTCAGACGGACTCCTCCTTTCTGAACTGTCCTGTTCAGATTCTTTGTTTGATTGACTTTATTCATATTCTTTCACCTCTCAGTTTACTCAGATTGATCTTGATCTGTTTCAGACACTTTCCGGATACATAGGCGTATACCATGACCTTCAGCGCCGGAAGCAGTTTCTCCTGATGATCCGTATCTTTCAGGATATTCAGGATGGTCTCTTCGATGTATTCATCATTCAGTTCCCTCTGATCCATAGATCTGACCGTCTTGCAGAAATAGTCATAGAGTGAAGATTCCGAGACGATATCATCGGATTCGTCGTCCGTATCTCCGTTGATCAGGACCATGAGTTCCCCGATCTCTTCGATGTTCATACAGTCACGCAATGCGGAGATCAGCAGAATGCGGGACAGATGTCTCTCGTAGTATTTCTTGTTTTCCGGATGCGGGATGAAGCCTCGCTTGACCCAGTTCTGGATCGTCGATTGCTGCAGGCCCGTGATCGTACACACCTGGCCCAAGGACAGGCCTCCGGTGATCTCAATCATCGGCCGGAAGACGGAGAAGGCATCGTCCGCTTCACTGTAACTGATATTCGTTCCCGGGATCTTCTCATTCAGCATGTTTACACCTCTTTAGTGGTTGTTTGCGGCAGCGGACGAAGATGCAGCCGAATCGCGGTCCTTGTCGAACTGATTGATCGCCAGCACCACCAGGATGATCAGTTCTTCGTTGTCTTCATCGTAGATATCGATCGTGAAGCGCTGGGTCAGACGGAACAGTTCCTGATCCATATTGGCAATCATATCGCCGTATTCGTTGTATATCTGGTAATCCCAGGAGAAGAAATCTCCCTTGATCGTCCATCCCAGTCTTTCCAGTGTCAGTTCGCTCTTGAACCAGGTAAACTCCTGCTGGATCGTATCGACATTCACGTCATCCAGATAGAGATCGTAGTTCCTGAGGAACCAGGAGAAGTTCTTCTTCACATGTCCCACTCTCTCACCGTTCTTGTACAGATCGATCTGCGGGAACATCAGTGTCGTATTCTCGTAGCTATATACCGGACGGTCATATTCATCATAGATGTTTCCGTCCGCATATAACAGATGGAAGTTTTCTTTCAGATAGTATTTCATATTTACCAGTAATACCTCCTATATCTTCTGTATCTCGGTCTGAACAGATAAAGGATCAGGCCGATCGGGCTCAGATAGATGCACAGACGAAGCAGGAATCCGAGGAATGCTGCTCCGAAATACACAAACATGATTCCCATAAGTAACATCATCATTGTAGTTTTCCTCCTTCATGGTACTTTGATTATATCAGAGGTTCATATGACTGTCAACAGTTCTGAGAAAAAAAATCAGGCGATCTTCTTCACTCCTTCCATGATCTGATCAAACACGCCGTCGAAATCTCCGGTATACCAGGGATCTTCGATCTCGTATGTGTTCAGCAGAGAGATCTTCCCTTCCGGATCGTCCGTGATCCTTCTGATCAGATGGAGATTGCTACGATCCATCACATAGATGCGGTCGAAACGGTCATAATCTCTTCTCTCCATCCTTCTCGCGTGATGTCTTTCATAGGGGATCCCATGGCGTTCCAGACAGCGCTTTGCGGGAGGATAGATATCATTTCCTTCCTCTTCATAAGAGACCGCAGCTGATTCACATTCGATCTCAGGACGGACGTACTTACAGATATATTCTGCCATCACACTGCGGCAGATGTTGCCATGGCAAACGAACAGTACTTTCATAGATCTCTTACTCCTCATTCAATACAGCTTCGTATCCTTCCGGATCCGTATCCCCTTCGGTATTGATCAGAAGGATGATCGAATCTTCATCGATCCGGAATACCTTTCTCAGTTCTTCATCCTCCAGGATCGTAAGAAGAAGTCCGTAGGTGACTGCGCCTGATTCTCCTGATATGATCCTTGGATCATCCCCAATCGGATAGGCGTAGGCTTTCATTCCCCTTTTTGTGATCGAATCATCGCAGGCACAGTAAGCGGATGAACAGTCTCTCAAAACAGGCCAGACGATCTCACACGGAGTTCCGCAGTTGAGGCCGGCCATAATGGTGGCCGGATCCCCGAGGATCGAATGGGGCATTCCATCATCGATCCGCACAGATTCATAGATACAGGCCGCTTCTTTTGCTTCCACGATCGTGACGAACGGTTTGGATCGTTCCCAGAAACAGGATTCGATCCCTCCGGCCATAGATCCGACTCCCGCCTGCAAGAAGATATGAGTCGGTCTTTTCTTCGTCTGTCTGCCGATCTCTGCAGCCATCGTCAGATAGCCTTCGATGATCCGTTTCGGGATCTCCTCATATCCTTCCCAGGAAGTATCCTGGATCAGGATCCATCCCTTTTCTTTCGCCAGTCCTGCAGCATAGCGGACCGTATCGTCATAGTTCAGATCCAGGACGGTCGCCTTTGCGTTCCCGGCATCTTCGATCGCCTTCCTGCGGGCTTCCACCGTTCCTTTCGGCATATACACATGTGCCTGACATCCGAACAGTTTCGCCGCCCAGGAGATTCCCTTTCCGTGATTTCCGTCCGTTGCGGTCACGAATTCGATCTTTGCGCATGATCTGCGGATATCTTCCCTTAAGAAGGTATTGAAGTCATTCTTCAAGGGATCCAGTCCGAGTTTCTCACACAGGATCCGATACATGCAATAGGAACCGCCCAACCCTTTGAATGCCTTCAGTCCGAAACGTGTGGATTCATCTTTGATCAGGATGGAATCCACCTTGTATCTCTTCGCCGTCTGTTTCAGGGAATACAGATCGGTCATATGATAATTCTGGATACTGCGATGAAAACGCAGGACTTCCTCCGCCGTATCCGCATCAAAAAGATACGGTCCTCCGACAGCTTCTTTCCGGATCAGAGTAAAGTCATCATAAATTCTTTCCATCTTATCTTTTCCTAAGGATATTCTACTATTTTCACCTGTCTTTCCCGCAAGAAAAAACTGCCGGTATTCTCTCCGGCAGTTCGCTTGGTCATTTCTGTGGGTTTTCATAACCCGTAATGTTACACGTTTGTGTAGTTAATGCTTATATAGGTGATGTAAGTTTTTCGTCCGGCTGTCATTTCTGACGCCAGACCCTTTGTAGCCTGTCGGTCTTTCCTCCATAGGCTTCTCCTTCTCGATCAGCTGCTTACACCTCACCGCCCGCTGATCAGTGGCTGATGAGGGATCAATGAATTTCTTTTAAGATCTCCTTCATATGATTCCTCCTAATTCCTTTATCCGACCCCTGTCGGATATCTTATTGTTTTTTCCTTCTCTTTACACCTTCATAGTAACAATTCCCCGTAAAAAGAAAAGTCTATTTTTTTAAAATCTTTTATGAGATAATAATTTTGGTGGGGATCTGAATACAGATTCTTTTTTTATGCCCATAAAAAAGGGGAAGGATCATCCTTCCCTTTTATCGTTATCTCGTCTTGTTTTTCCTGGTGCTCAGGAAGAGATAGACACCGGCTATGAGCAGCGCCGCTCCGCCGCCAAAGATCCACGCATCCGCTCCGGAACCTTTCTGCGGCAGGGAGATCAGGACTTCAGATGCCGGAGAAGTAGTATCCTTCGGGTCAAAGACGGTCTCCGCAACGATCAGGGATCCGTAACCCGGAACGCCGAATGTCGAGATGACACCTTTCTGCGGTGTGATGATCCTGACTTCTTCGCTCAAGGTGATCTTCGCAGCTTCGTAATCTTCTTTATAGCCTACAGCTTCTTCACTGAGTTCACCGGTGCTGGCCGCAAATGCGACGCCGTTTTCTGCGATACTGTGGAAGGTGTTCTCCGCACTCGTAAAGGTCAGTTTCGCTTCATCACAGACGACTCCGTAGGTCCCTTCCTGAGTCAGAGAACGCACATTGCTGTCGATGGAAGAATCTTCCGATTCCAGTCCCCTTCCGACTTCCAGAGCCGTTACTTCACCGCTTCCGGCCAGATCGATCTTCGTGAAGGAAGATCCGGCCATCACGTACTTTCCGCCGATGGAGATAGCGGCGCAGTTGAAGGCAGAACTGTTTTCTCCCTTGACCGTGATCTCAGAACCGTTCTCCAGACTGACGGAAGAGGTCAGATCGCCTCCCACGATACCGTAAAGGTTATAGACGTAAGGATCGCCTTCGTATTCTTCGACACCCAAGCTGATATCGACCTTGCTGTGATCGAGATTCATGGAACCGCCGTTGGCCAGGTTGATCCCGGCATACATTCCGACTGCAGAGCCGTAAGGGATGAAATTGACCTTCTTGGCACCGCCGGTGATATTGATCGTCGCATTGTCCATATAGATCGAACCGTTTGAGAAGATGCCCTGCTTGACGGTCGCTCCGACGGAAACGTGAGGCGCATAGGCTTCGATATCCAGGATGGAATCCTTGGCCATGCGCAGATCGCCGTCATTGTGGATCGCGGAACCGTTACACTGCAAAGAGACATGTACTCCCTCATCGATAACGACGGTATTGCCGCTGACGGAATCGCAGTAGTAATCGCCGTTGGCAATCGTCGTGACATCGCATCCAAGTTCCAGGTTGGAATTGGTATAGATATGGCTGCCGCCGTTGATCTTCAGACCGTCACCGTCGAAGATCAGTGTCGGAATGTTGCCTGTATCATCCGGCTGGAAGAAGGCTCCGACCGTAACGCCGCTGCTGTTGTAGTCTTCATCATAGAACATGTTCGTGAATTCACAGTCTCCTTTGAAATGCATATAGTATTCCATCGACTGTGTTTCCGGAATCAGCAGATAGGCACCGAGGGAGCTGGTCATATAGTGACCGCTGACCGGTTCGGTCGCATCGATCTTCACATCCTCGAATGTCATTTCAAGTCCGTTCGCATCATAGGTCACCTTTCCCGTTCCGTATCCGGTCGTCGCCATATCCAGCGTTTCTCCCGGTTCGACCGCGAAATCTGCGACATAGAGGACCGGCTTGTACACTTCATGATTGGTGATCGTCATGGTCGCAGGTTCGCTGGCGACCGAGTTCCCGTTTTTATCCGTGATGATGCAGCGGAAAAGCTGGTCGTGCGTAAAGACATCCGTCGACCCCAGAGTATAGGTATCCGTCAATCCGGATCCGTCCAGAGCTTCCCAGTATTCATTGACGCCCCAGGCATCACAGACTTTCCACTGGTAGGATGTGACATTATCCGGATCGGCGACTTCCACGTGGAAACTTGCCCCATCCGGATATGCGATCTCTACCGATTCCGGCTGTTTCGTGATGACCGGACCATCTTCGCCCAGGACAGTCCTGACACTGAACACATTGATCATAAGAACAACGGTCAGTACAACTGAGAGGATCCTCAGGACCGCTCTTCTGATCTTGTTACTTTTCATTATCTTTCTTCCTTCCGGTATGAACCTTCTGTTCTGTTAAACTGTTTATACTATATCGGAATCATAAATACAATAGTTCCGATCGATCAGCTACGTATCTATTCGATCAGTCCGAAATGACGCAGTGCCTTTTCGATCCCGCGGTTGTCGACGGTATCCGTGACATAGTCCGCGACAGCTTTGACCTTGTCGGAAGCATTGCCCATGGCAACGCCGATCCCGGCAAATTCCAGCATATCCATATCATTCTCGCCGTCTCCGAAGGCCATGATCTGGCTGCGGTCCAGTCCCTGTTCATTCAGGAACTTCTGGATCCCCGCAGACTTTCCTCCGTCCTTGGGAATGATATCAATCCCGGTATCGTTCCAGCTGGTGACGGCACACTCATCCAGGATATCGTCCAGCATCTTTTTATACTTCTCCGGTACGAATGCCAGGATCTGATAGACTTCTTCGCCGTGATACTTTCCCAGATCCGGGATCGTTCCCTTGGTCTCCCGCTGTGTGCGGATGACGGTCTCGTTGATATAGTTGATATAACGTTCATTCTCACCGATCAGAACGAACGGGATCTTCTTCGCGTTGAAGATCCCTGCCAGGATCTCCATCTCCTCCCGGTTGATCGGGGTCCCCGCATAGACTTTCCTGTTCTCATCCAGGATGAGATTTCCGTTCAGTGTCAGATAGCCGTCAAACGGGATATCACTGACCGGAAGCTTGGAGAATTCGATCATATGTCTGCCTGTCGCAACGACAGTCTTGACCCCTCTTAAACGCAGCTGATGCAGGGCATAACGGGTACTCTCCGGTACGTCGTTCTGTTTGTGTGAAAGCAACGTTCCGTCTACATCGAAAAATATCGCCTTGATCTGATCATTCATTCTATATACACCTTCTATGTTTCTATTCTACTATGAGACTTTTTACATTTTAAACAGATATCGTTCCCTTTTTGACAATGAATATCTGCGCTACTACAATAAGAAACAGAGGAAATATCATATGAAAAACAAATCATCCAAACTGCGCTTCTGGATCCTGGTATGGGGCCTCGGCATCATCGGACAGCTGTGCTGGAACATCGAGAACCAATGGTTCAACACTTTCGTCTATGCCAAGATCGCCAAGGATCCTACCATCATCTCCTGGATGGTCGCCGTTTCAGCGATCGCTACCACTGTCTCGACCTTCCTGTTCGGAACGCTGTCTGACCGCAGCGGCAAAAGAAAACCGTTCATGGCGATCGGCTATATCCTGTGGGGCATCTTCACCATCCTGTTCGGAACGACCGAATTCATCACCAAGGGTCAGCCTTCCGCATCTGCGAGCGTCGTCATGATGGCCGGTACGGCTGTCGTCCTGGCGGATGCGCTGATGTCTTTCTTCGGTTCCATGGGCAACGACGCCAGCTTCAATGCCTGGCTCAACGACATGATGACCGACGACATCCGCGGCGGTATCGGTGCAGCATTGGCGACACAGCCGGTCATCGGTACGATCCTGGGAACGATCCTGGGCGGTATCCTGATCGGAGCTCAGGACAACTATATGCGTCTGTTCATCGTATTCGGTGGACTGGCCATCGTATTCGGCGTCCTGTCACTGGTATTGGTCAAGGATTCTCCGGATCTCAAACCGAACCGTCAGGGAAGCTTCTGGCAGCAGCTCTTCAGTGCCTTCAATTTCAAAGAACTGCTGAAACACAGAGAGCTCATCTGGGTCTTCCTGGTCCTGACGACTTACTTTATCGCCTTCAACGTCTACTATCCGCACGTCGGCAACTACATGATCTATTACCTGGGATTCGGTGCCGATGACATCGGTATCATCCAGGGCATCGCCCTGATCCTGGGAATGTTTTCCGTCATCCCGGCATCCAAGCTGCTGAACAAAGACAGGTTCGTCCCTGCCGCTTCCGTTTCCATCATCCTCAGCATGATCGGTGTCGGCATCCTGGGACTCTTCGGACGTCCGCAGTATATCGATCCGTCTACCATCCTGAACTGGCCTTTACTGATCGGTCTCTTCTTCTTCGGATGCGGATACATCATGTTCATGCAGGTCACATCCGTCTGGATGAAACAGCTCTTCCCGGAAGACTCCAAAGGTCAGTTCGAAGGTTTCCGTATCATCTTCTTCGTACTGATCCCATGGATCGTCTCTCCGTTCATCGCCAACCCGATCATCAAGAACAACGGCGAGATCCTCGACAGTAACGGTCTGACCGCCTACCTGCCGACACACGTCCTGTTCCTGGTATCGACGGTCCTGATCCTGCTGACCTTCGTGCCATTATTCTTCGCTGCCGCACAGCGGAAAAAGAACAGATCATGATCAAGATACTGCTGATCATCCTGCTGATCGTCGCGGCCGTCCTCCTGTTCATCGCCTTCAAATGTCTGAATCTGGTCGTAAAGCCGATCTGCTATACGGAAGAACAGATCCGGACCAACGAGATCAATGACGGATTCGGTGATGCGGTAGAGGCTTATGAGACGAAGTGGAAACGGGAAGATCTCGCTCTTGAAAGGAACGGGATCACGATCTCCGGAGAAGTGATCACCAATCCCGATGCGCAAAACAAGGTAGCGATCATCCTGCACGGACACACAGCCAACCGCTACGCATCACTCAAATATGCCTACATGTTCTACCGCAAAGGCTATCATGTGGTCATCTACGACGAACGTCACTTCGGCAGATCGACCGGCGATTTCTGTACACTGGGACAGGAAGAAGCTCTCGACCTCAAGATGGTATACGACTATGTGAAACAGGTCTTCTCCGAAGACTGTCTCATCGCCCTCCATGGGGAATCCATGGGTGCTGCGACATCGCTGCTTTCCCTGAAATACATCCGTCCGGATCTGGTCGTTGCGGACTGCCCGTTCTGTGATTCCGAACGCCTCTTCAATGAATTCGTCATCAAGAACCTGCATATCCCGCCGGTCTTCGTCATCCCGCTCGTCAAAGTCCTGGCCAGCCTCTTATACGACTATCACATCGATCAGGTTTCACCGATCGAAGCGGTCAAACAGAGCGATGTGCCGATCTGTTTCATGCACGGGACAAGCGACGATCTGATCGACTGCGATCACAGCAAGCAGATGTACAAGGTCTGTAAGAACCCGCTCAGTCAGCTGAATCTGTTTGAGGGAGCGGCTCATGCCCGATCGGTCTTTGTCGACAAGAAACGGTATGAGGAGATCCTCTACCGTTTCCTCGATTCCTGCAACGCATAAAGAAAAACAGATATGGATCTTCCATATCTGTTTTTATTCATCGGCCTTGAAATTGTAGATCGGCTTGATGATCCTGACGATCTCTGCAGTCGGACCGATGTTTTCAATGATATCCTTCATGTCCTTGTAGGCCATCGGGCTTTCATCCAGCGTGCGGGCATTGGCGGTCGTCGTATAGATCCCTTCCATCTGCTTCGTGAATTCTTCGACGGATAAGGTCTTCATCGCTTCCGATCTTGACATCAGTCTTCCGGCACCGTGCGGTGCAGAACAGTTCCAGTCCGGATTCCCCTTTCCGACACAGATCAGGGATCCGTCTCTCATATTGATCGGGATCAGCAGCTTCTCGCCCTTCTGTGTGGATACCGATCCCTTTCTCAGGATCATGTTTTCGATATCGATGTAGTTATGAATCGTTGTGAAACGTTCGACTTCCGTCAGACCCATCCCTTCCAGGATGATCTCACTGATCGTACGGCGGTTGATCATTGCGAATTCCTGCATGATCTTCATGTCGTGGATGTAGTTTTCAAACAGTTCGCCCGTGACATATGACAGTTCCTTCGGGATGTCATTGACGATACTGTTCTTCATCTCGAGGATCGTCGCTTCGATCTCCGTCTGTCTTCCCTGCGACTTGAGATCATTGATCTTCTTCTGGATCTGCTCCCTGGTGATCCCGTTGGTCTGTCTGTAGGCGAGACCCTGATAGATCTCTGCGACTTCCTTTCCGAGGTGTCTTGAACCGGAGTGGATGACCAGATACAGGTTTCCCTCTTCATCTCTGTCTATTTCGATAAAGTGGTTTCCTCCGCCCAGAGTACCGATTGCCTTCAGTTCCTTTTCCAGGTGTTCCAGTCTGCTGATACACTTCAGATCGAACACATGCGTCTGATCGGCATTCGGATGTCCGGAAGTGCGCACGTTCATTCCGGCCGGGATCTTCTCTCTGATCAGTCTGTCAAGCTTCTCCAGATCGATCTCCTTTTCCCGGATCATGACCGTCTCCATACCGCAACCGATATCGACACCGACCATATTCGGCGTCACGGCTCCGTGCAGGGTCATCGTCGTACCGATCGTGCATCCTGCACCGGCATGAACATCCGGCATGATACGGATCTTCGAATCCCGGTAGACTTCCATATCACAAACCGTCTTGATCTGTTCTGTGGCTTTTGGCTCCGCACTGGATGCGTAGACGATCGCCTGATTGTATCTTCCGTTGATCGTGTACATGGTGACTCCTTTCTTTTTTTCTTACTCCTGTATGACCGGAGGAGGACCTCCGATCATACAGTGATTATTTGATAGCGCTCATCATTAAGCACTGACAGCATATACTCATACGGCGTCGGGCAGCTGTCGTTGACCAGTGTTTTGAAGACGGTCGCAGACTGACCGGAAGCCAATTGGACTCCCTTTAGATCGTAGCTCGCGTGGAACGTGTCCTTATGGGAATTGACGTTCCAGAAGACGATATTGGGAATATGATAGCCGTTTGCCTCGAATAAGGCGGACATTTGCTCATAGAAACCCTGATCAAGGCTCGTGCAGCTGTCAAACTCCATATCCGTGATCACCACGATGGAAGTCGGAAGCTCATCCTGCGGTACCTTGTTTTTGACTGCAGTATCCAGGACCAGACGGAACGCCGCCTCAAGGTCGGTGTTCATCATCCAATCCGCATTATAGACTCCGGCGATCCGCTCCCTCAGACTGGCTCCTTTGATCGTGACCAGCTCCGGACGGGAGGAAAATGTCATGAACTTATTTGCGAACGGTCCTTTGTTGTGCTCCGCAAAATAGATCGCCAGACCGATGGATGTCGCCATGGGACGTCCGTACATGGATCCGGAAACATCCGCCATCACCAGGAAACGCTCATCGCCTTGCACGTAGTTTGGCAAGGCACGCCACTGCTCCTCCAGGACAGGATCATCGTGAACTGACACAACATCCTTATAAGGATCATTATACAGATAACGCTCGACGATATCGTAAGGATACAGGACGGAAGAATTGATTTTTGCCTCCCCTTTTTGTACCTTGCTCAGATACTCACGAAAACGGTCCCCGTCATTGCGTCGGAACGCCTCACGATACTTTGTCATGGCTTTGGACGGAACGGCCTGATAAACGATGTCGGAATACCGCTTGGCTGACAGATCCACCTCAACGACCTTAAGATAGGCACGCAGACCGGAAAGTGTTTTACGATACTGTCGCTCGCTCATCCCCAGTTTGGCTGCCAGATAGCGTCCCTTTTGGACCGTATCCCGATTGGATGTGTTGACCGAAGGAAGCCACTTTGCCAGAAGGGAGATCGACTCGCCCCTGTTTTTGGACTCGATATCCTGTTTAAGCTGCCTGCCGATCAAAGGAACGATCAGATCCGGTGCATCATACAGAAGATAGACCAGATCGTCCCACCTGCCGAACTCGGCGATATACCCGATGTTTTTGGCGAAGATATCCGGATAGTTTACAGCCAGATGCCGGAACATCAGCCGCCCGGTACGCCTCTCCCCGAGGCCTCCGCGCACATCCCTGGTGTAGAATGCCAGCCTGGTCGCAAGCTGCTTGTCCTCGATCATCGCCTTGGAAAAATGAAGGGTGATATCCTCATCCGAACGCCTGCGCATCGCTCCGCAGACCGCAAACAGATCGACCAGCGGGTCACAGGTCGTGTTATAGGCCAGTGCACCGTTTTCGGTGTATGTAATGCTTTGCTGTTTTTGAATCATATCCGCAAATGTCATTTTGAATCCTCCTTTTTCTTTCTCGACACCTTTTTTTCACGCCTTGCTGCAAGTGTCGTTCCAAGATGCCTTAACCTCTTTCGATCGAACAGTTTAAAGAGTTTGCTGTCGGCATCTTTCTGAAGATCTCGGACCTCCCGATCGGGCATTCCGCTTCGGGAGGTCCTTTTCTAGGTGCGCAGTGGATACTACCGTCTGTGTAACAGAGGATAGTTTTCTGATCCCGGTTTGCTGTATGCACCTTTCTCAAGACACATCACTCGATTCTTCCGTTTGAGAGAAAGATTGCTGTATGTGCCTTCCAGACGCTGACTGAAGTTTTACGACTTCGGAGTTCTCCGTATCGCTGTATGCGCCTGCATCCCCTCGGGGACAATTTCATCTTAACAGTTCGCAATGATCAATAAAATTGTCAGATACAAATGATTCTTGACCACCGAATATATCGCTATTTTAGTGTATTTTCTTATATTCATTTTGTATAATGACCACTTTTCGTGTACTATATGATTAGAGGCATACGAAAATGGAAGAAAAGATAAAGATATACATTCCCGAAAGTGTGAACAGCATCCTGTCCAAGGATATGGAGCGTTTTGAATTCTTCAAGAAGGACGGTTCCCTCAACCGCAACGAGTTCTACAATACCCTGATCGTGAACTACTACGAACAGTATGAGGAGAATCAGAGTGCGATCTTCTCTCATGTGACGGGATCGATCCGGGACCGGACAGATCTGAAGGAACAGGATATCAGCGACATCGCCGCGGACATCCTGCAGTATGTGGATGTCCGTACGTTTCAGCTGGATAAACAGAGATTCGATATCGCCATATCCATGAAACCGACAAAGAAATCTTCCGATGACATCCAGTACATCCAGGACTGTCTCTTAGGCAATTCCACCTTATCCAACTATTTCCGGAATATGTTTGCGTCCTACTCCCTTCTTCCTCAGGACAAGCGGGAAATGATCATCTTCAAGCAGAACTTCGACCTGATCAAGGAAGCGATCGAAAAGGACCGCAAGATCTACTTCACGACCGCAAACAACGGGAGCCCGCATATCGTCTCCCCGTATACGATCGCCAATTCCAAGGAAGAACTGTTCAACTACCTCTTATGTAAGTACAACAGCTTTCCTTACAGTTTCCGCGTCAGCCGGATCAAACAGATCAAGCTTCTCAATGAAAACAGAGATCTGACCGACAACATCATTAAGGTATTCGACCGCATGGCGAAGTTCGGACCGCAGTTCTCCTACGAAGTAAAGAAGCCGCATGTCCCGATCAAAGTGAAGCTGACTGAGAGAGGAAAGAAACAGTATCGTTCCATGTATCTGCACCGGCCGGAATACTTCAAGGTCGAAGGTGACATCTACTATTTCGACTGTTCCCGCTCTCAGGCTTTTCAGTATTTCTCCCGAATGGGATCCAACGCGGTCGTCCTGGAACCGAAGGATCTGGTCGCCGACCTGCACAGATTCTACGCGATCGCCAACCGCAGATATAAAAAGCTGGATCTGCAGGATCCGGAAGAGACACAAAAAGAGGAGTGATCCTCTTTTTGTTTCAAGTGAATTATCTACAGTGTTCTTTCGATCTTTCCGGTCTGTGGATCATACATCGTCACCGTATCGACGCCCATACCCTTGAATACCACGCCTTTCAGGATCCATCCTTCCAGACCGAACAGATCGGGACTTCCCGGGTCGATCATGATCCCGGCCAGTCTCGGATTACTGTCTGCATATTTCTTCAGCTCGATCACTTCATTCAGATGTTCAAGGATATATTCTTCGGAATCGATCAGTTCATAGGTCGCCAGATTCTCATATACCTGACCACACGCATCTTTGAAAGAAACAGGGACGAAACCTTTTATCGATGAAGATCTGATCTCTTCTTCCTCTGTAAACATCGGCAGGAAATAGCCCGCATCATCCTCATACATCAGGATCATGCCGTCCGTATCGGTCGGTACCAGCAATTCGATCGTCCGATCCTTATAGATCTCAGCTGCCGCCAGGATGATCGGATTGACATAAGTATCGAAGTTCTCTTCCGTGATCTCCTTCGCTTTTGCGTGAACAGCGAATTCGTGCATCCTGTCTTTCATCTTTCTTACAAGTTCATTCATATCGTTCCCTCCTCCTCTTTCAGGATATCTGCCCGTTCTGTTTTCCGGAATCATCCTCAGATCGAGAAACAAAAGAAAAGCTCAAGTGGATCTTGAGCTTGCTTACATCAGCCTTTTATAGATATCGATCATGCTTTTGATCTGGTAGGACAGAAGCCATGCGGCATTGTTGTACTCCGGCTCATCCTTGATGACCCTCAGAAGCGGATAGATGTACTCCTCCGTTTCATGGATCGTCCGATAGATCCTGTCCCGGCTCAGACCCCAGGACATCGTCGTCAGATTGTTGCAGCGGTCGACGCACTTGATCAGGGCAGCCCGCGGATCGGATGCCAGACCTTTGAAGTACTCCCTCATGATCTCCTCGCGGCGATCGTCATCCTTTGCGTGTGTCATCAGACTCACAAGGTGTTTTGTATCCTCGCTGACCGGCAGATCATCGACTGTGTGCGGTGTATCCTCCACAACATCATGCAGCAGGCAGGCGGCAATGATCGCATCCTCCCTGATCCCCATCGCCAGACAGTGACATGCCAGGTTCAGCGGATGATAGATATACGGAATGTCCGACTTTTTGCGGGTCTGTCCCTCATGGGCTTTGACCGCGAAATCCACCGCTTTAAGGGTATCGCTCATCCTTTCGGCCTTTGCGGTCGCCTTGACGAACGTGCGCATGTGCTCCCAATTGTAGATATCCTTTACCGGTTCAAACATATGACCTCCTCTGTTTTCCACAAGGGATGATACGGATACATCCAGAACTTTTGCCAGCTCGATCAGATTGAAGGTCTCCGGAACGAACTCATCCCTCTCCCAGGAAGATACCGCCTGAAAAGATACATGAAGCTTGTCGGCGATCTCGGACTGCGTCTTCCCCGCATCCTTCCTCGCCTTCGCGATCCTTTTGCCTATCGTGTTCAGTTCATTCATACGTCATACCTCCTTGCATCTTCAGGATAAACGGAACCGCTTCGTTTTGACAGCACGCTCCGGTTGAGAAACGTTCAGCACATTCAAGTCAGACTTGAATTACATATACAGTATACTCCTTTATTTCACAAAAACACAATAAAAAAACTCCCATCTTCCGATGAGAGTCATTTCTATTCTTCGATCACGCCGATATTCTTCGGTGTACACAGATAGACGTTTGGATGGATCTTGGCGATCATTCCGTCTCTGGCCATGACGACACCCGAAACGAAATCGATCAGTCTCTGTCTGTCCTTGATGTCCGCTTTCTCCATGCACATGATCACGGCTCTTCCCTGCTTGATATGATTGCAGATCGTCTCCGCTTCCAGGAAGTGTTCCGGATTCATCACCATCACAAACGCATCGATTCCTTCAACATTATCTGTATTCTGATAGTCTTTCTGATATCCTTCCCCATCCTGTTCCGTATCAGGATCACCCGGTTCCGTGATCCAACCCTTGATTGTATCGAGCAGTCCCATAATGCACCTCCGTCCTCAATATGATAGTATCACGTTTTCGATGAAAGTACCTCTATTTCACGATGATCCCAAGTTCTTCCGCTGTCGAAATGCCGAGATCGTAAAGACCGTCATCGATGATCGTAAAGATGATCTGTATCGAAGTATCTTTATTCTCTCTGATCCAGTCGTCACAGGCCTGCAGTGCCTTCCTCCAGGCATCCTTCTTCGGATAGCCGTAGATCCCGGAAGAGATCAGAGGAAAAGCGATCGAATGACAGTCGTATTCTTTCGCCAGATCCAGGGAACAGCGGTAACAGCTGTAAAGATCCTGCGGCTCATGGTGTTTCCCGTCCTGATAGATCGGTCCGACCGCGTGGATGATATATCTGGATAACGCAAAGCCGTCCGTGATCACGGCCTTTCCTGTCTCGCATCTTCCGATCTGATCACAGGCTTCCTGCAGCTGTCGGCTTCCCGCAGCGTTGAAGATCACACCACAGACGCCTCCGCCCTGTCTCAAAGAACTGTTGGCCGCATTGACCACCGCGTCCGCTCCCGTGGACGTGATCCCGCACTTCCGGATCTCGATCATAGAACTCATTTTCATCTTCCTCCTTTGACGCCTGGCACAAAAATTTACCACCCATTTGCACAGTGGTGCTGGCAGGTCCTTTATTTACTTGGTTTTTTGGACATGACATCCCTGTATCTGATGATTTTCGGGGTGCTGATGCCCCTTATGATCAGGTATTCGATCTTTTCA
>Ga0256405_10003988_pt1 | contig 28875 bp, 12 predicted proteins | sample RumenRJG_02DNA_FD_189096 | JGI IMG/M metagenome (GOLD analysis project Ga0256405, IMG submission 189096) | Bovine rumen microbial communities from Lethbridge, Alberta, Canada - RJG_02 | ecosystem: Host-associated > Mammals > Digestive system > Stomach > Rumen | place: Canada: Alberta... | reverse complement strand
CATTACATTCGCAAGATTCAGAATAGCTAAAGACATCTGGGAAAACATTGAAGAAGTTACTAAAGTAAACTTCGTAGATGCTTTCGAAAAAAGAGAAGAATCTGATGATGAAGAAGATGAAGAATAAATTTTACTTTCCTAATAGGAAGTATCCAAAATTTTAATATTTTCTCTAAATTGATGTTTATAGCAACATAATAATTATATTAGGTTGTTGTTATAATATTTATAAAATATGAGTTTATTCTTATAAATAACTCATATAACATTATTTTTTTAGTTTTTAATATATTACCAATTTTCTTCATCAATTAATAACCTTTCTGCCGTACCATCATATATTAGTGCCAAAGCCTCATCAAATCCAACTTTATATTCTTGCACTATATTTACTTCCTCAGATATGTTATTTAATTCCACTTGCCTATTCATACCTAATTTTTCATAATCTACATGTAACTGGATAATTCATTTTTATCAATCTCTTCAAGGACATCTAATAGTAAAGCCTGTGTTTCCTTACGTAATTCAAGTAGGTCTTCATATTTATTCAGTAGGTCTGTTAGTTTGTAGCTGAATAGTTCAAAGCGTGCCTGATCGCTTAATAACTTCATCTGTCGGAAGCAATCAATGACTTCTTTTTCATCTACATTACATTCACCATATATCTTTATTTCATCATTACTCATATAATCACCTACTTAATTATTTAATTAAGCAAGTATATAAGTTTTTATTTATAAATTGCTACAATATAACAGTTATAGATAATATAACCTTGTGAGAGCAATATTCTAAGGAGAAGGCAAAAATAGAATTTTTATAATTAAAAAAGTAAATATAATATTATGACTTGTGGTATTTATATGATTACAAATAAAAAAACTGGACAAAAATATGTTGGCCAATCCATTGATATTGAAGATAGATGGGGAAGACATTGTAGAAAAAGAACAGAAAATTCTTCTTATGTTGATAGAGCAATAGAAAAATATGGCAAAGACAATTTCAGAATTAATGTTATTACAAAGTTACCTCCAGATAAAAAATTATTGAGTATACATGAAAAATATTGGATAAAATTTTATAATACTTTTGAAGATGATTTTCATTATAATCTAACTCCCGGCGGCGAAACTGTCATGTTGGGTAGACATCATACAGAAGAAAGTAAAAAAAGAATGAGTGAAGTTAAATTAGGAGAACAAAACCCATTTTACAATAAAAAACATACTGAAGAAACTAAAAAACTAATGTCAAAAAATCATGCAGATGTATCCGGTGAAAACAATCCTCATTATGGTAAACCCCGTGAAATGAAAACTAAATTTAAATGTAGTGAAAAACAAAATACTACAGGCTATTTTAGAGTAATAAAAGCTCCTTGTAAACAGTGTAAACAGGGATTTAGATGGAGATATTCATGGCGTGAAATGGGAGAAAGAAAAGAATTAAGTAGTGTAAATATAAACGACTTAGAAAAGAAAGTTAAAGAAAAAGGTTTAGAATGGAAAGTTTTAAAATAACTAATTAAAAAAATAAATTAAGAATTAAATTGTTTAATTCTTTCTGAAAATACATCATATAATTTAGAAGCCATTTCTAACTGCCAATTAATTGACTTATCCCAATTATTTTCATCACGAATATCAATATTATTGACAACATAAATATAAGATGCTTTTTTAACATCTAACCTTTCCCAAATTAATTCAAACCCAATACTATCTTCAATTTCATCTTTTAAATCAAAGAGATAATCAAATAATGGTTTACTATCGTCAATCCATATTTGAGATTTAACTTCTGATTTTTGAGTATTGATAGTTAAAGAAATATGTGCTAAACTAGTTCCAATTGCTAAGTCATACCAATGCTGAGCTTTTGGCTTTCTAGAATTAAATATTGGATAATTATTATCAATTTCCTCTTTCAACATAGCCCAATAATTATATTGTAACATCTGAGTTGCAGTCATATCATTATTAATGCTTCTTTTAATAGTTTTAGTCCAATTATTAGGACTGGAGACAATTTGAAACTTAGGAGCAATTTCTGAATTTCCAATCTTCCATAACTCAATTTTACACAAAAATATATTAATTTCATTATCAGTATGGTCATTTAACCAATTAACAGCTTGACGATGCTCCTCACGAGCCTCCTTAACAATCCAAATAATAGTCTTAGCATCATGCCCAGAAGCATAAGTAATAACCTTACCTAAATGGTCATGGTCAGTAGCTTCCAACTGATTCTCAATAATAATCTTATTATCAGTATTAGACTCAACAGCCAAAATATCAGTACTAAAAGAACCAGCCTTAGCTTCTTTAGAAATCAACTCAATATCAAGACCAATCTCATCACCCAAAATCTCCAAATTCTCATCCTTAGCCAACCACTTAGTAAAATCATTAGCCTCATGAGGCCAAACAGACCGCAAATCCTTAACTTTTTCCAATTTACCTAATTTCATATTAACACCATTATTTATTAAGACTTTTTTCAATTATATCAATTTCATCATTACTTAACCCATATAATTCATAAACACTGCTATTTATTTCTTTATCAACTTTATCAATTTGAATTTTGAGTAATTTCTCTTCTTGTGGAGTTTTGACAATTTGAAGTTCTTTATTTAAATTGATTATTTTCTGTACATTTTTAATAAGTTCTAAACTTTGATTTAATGGGATTGGAAATTGCTCTATATATTGTTTAGAATATCTATAATATCCTCCCCTCATTTGAGTACTCTTCTTAGAAACATAAAAATTAAAAACATTTGAATTTAATATGCCCATTAAATAGAAAATTGATATATCTTCGTCAAATGGCCTTAAACCATAAAATGGTCCTCCACCACCCCCAGTCATGTAAAATCCATTATCATCATATATCAATCTAGGATAAAGAGATAAAACTGGAATAATGAGTTTTGGTTCTTCCATAATAGACAAATTTTTAGGGTATGGATAAATCCACCATTTATTTGATTTAATATTTGACCTATTCAATAAATCTTTTTTATTTGAAAGTAAATATTCAAAAACTTTTGGATATCTTTTCATTTCTTTAAGAGTTAAAGGAATTGCTTTGTTATTTTCTATATTATACGGGAACAATAATTTATATTCAGAATCTACATACATATAAGGTTCAAAGGATTTATTTTTAATATTTTTCAAAAAGGGTTTAAACAATTCAGATTCTAAAATTATTTCTTCATTGTTTTGATTTAAAAATGTAGAAAACTCACCATTATCTTCAATACACTTCAAAATATAAATATTATCCGCACTTGTTGCGAGCCCTTGAAATATTTTAGCCAAATCACTCAACTTCTTATTATTTACTTGATTTATTTTTTTTAGGATATCTCTTGAATTTTTATCTAAAAAAATCCATGAATCATTATTCATATCATCATAATTATAAGTGTCCCAAAATTCATTAGAATTTAAAAATTTTAAATCTTCAACTTTATAAAAATCGAATGAATTGGAATTATTGTAATCCAAAAATAAAAGACATGTGTAGGTAGTTGCATTTTCAAAAACTTGAATTTCTCCAAAATGAACAATTTTGTCTAATAATTTATTTTCTTTAATTAAATCACGTATAGATTCACCATATTTTGCATTAAAAAATTTGTGGGGGAGAATATAACCCAATTTACCATTTTCATTAATCAGAGTAATTGCTTTCTCAACAAAAACAACATAAATGTCATAATTACCTTTCTTTGCAGACACATAATGTGCTTTATAATAATCTAAAGATTTTGGAGCAGTTTCCTTCATGACTTGAATTTTTATATATGGGGGATTGCCAATTACTGCATCAAAACCTCCATTTGCAAATATATGTGGAAATTCAACTTCCCAATCAAATGGATTTAATTCTAAAACTTCTTCATGACTTAATTCTTTTTGTTCCAAAATATCTGTTCCTATTAAACTATTTCCACATTTAATGTTACTGGATAAATTTGGCAATACTTTTTCTTGATATAATTTCTGTTGAGCTTCTAAAACATCTTTATTTTCATCTTCCAATACTTTTAAGAGTAAAGATAATTTAGTTACTTCAACAGCATTTACATCTATATCTACACCATAAATATTGTTTGTAAGTATTCTTTTTTTCTCACGAATAGTTAATCTTGGCACATTATCCTTACCAATATAATATACTTCTTTTGGTGCTTTTTTAAGATTTAAATAATATTCTAAATGATAATCCAATAATTTTTGATAAGCTCTTAAAAGAAAAGATCCACTTCCACAAGCAGGGTCGAGTATTTTTAATTTAGCTATTTGGTTAGGTGTTTTACCTTTAATTAATTCACCAACGGTATTATCAACAATGTAATCAACAATGTATTGTGGGGTGTAGAAAACACCACCTGCTTTTTTTACTTCAGGTTTTTGTTCTATTTTAGCTTGATGTGATGGAGTTAATCTAATTATACTGCCTAGAAAATTTTCATATATATTACCTAATATCTCCGGACTAATTACTGAAAACTCATATGGGCTTTTGGGATAATATAAATCAGCAAATATCTCTTTAAATACGCCATCATCAATTTTTAAGTTTAAAGTAATATTATCTACAAATTCAGAGTAATCAGGAGTATAATTAAAGTGGAATAAACCACTATTATATTTTAAATCGGCTTTTTTAAATACTTCACATAATTGTTTATAAATGTTTTCAGATTCTGATAGTTTATATAATGTTTGATATCTTTCAATACCCCTATCTTCAGCCATTCTAAAGAAAACAATCCTATCAATGATTAATTGCACTGCAAGATTCAATTCTGATAATGATAAATTTTTGTTTCTTAATGCTATATTTCTAGCTAGTATTAATCTCCATTTTTCAATATCTTTTAAAAATTCAACATCTATTGATTGTGTTCCTTTTTTGGTTTTGGAAGTATTATCATCAACAAATTTTTGAAATAATTCTTTTTGTACTGCTTCTTTACTAAATAAACTATAAATCTCTTCCCATTTATCCAAATATTCATCACAAGTATAATATAAAACCCTATTTGTACTGGATTTTTCATGTTCTTTTGGTTTAGAAGTAGTTTCATATACAGCAAACTCTTCAAAATCTGTTAAAATAACAATTGGTATTTTTGCACTCCAACCATATCTTCTTGCTTGAAATGCAGGATTTCTATCTTCTTTTATATTAACACTTGGTTTTTTAGCTTCTAGGTAATAAATTAACTGTCCACCTAATCTAAATGAATAATCTGGAGCTTTAGTTTCTTTTCCAACCGCAAGGGATTCTTCAAATACAACTTCTTTAAAATTAGGTCCCAACCCCTCTTTGTTATGAACATCCCATCCTAAAGCTTCCATCATGGGATTAATAAATTCAACTTTTGCTTCTTCTTCTTTATAAAGCTTAGATGTCGTATAAAACTTTTTATTACTATCAAATCTATCCACTAAATTGGCAATTATCTTTTTACCTTTTTCAATATTATCTTGATTAAGTAATGTATTAACCATGCGAACACAACAATTAAATCTTTAATGGAATATTTGTAAATAATAAAATAAATATCTTCATAACAAGCAAAAGCTTCATGCAATTAACCTTTCTGTTATTAACTAATGTATGTTTTAATTCTTAGAGTTAATGATATATTATTTTAGTGAATATGGTTGCATAGATACTCGCTTATTACTTTCATAGATGGATTTTACTATTTTGGTTCGGTAATTAGAGGTTTTAACGACATATCTATATAACTCAGTAACACCTATTTCAATTCTTTTGCAATTTCAAGCCCAACATCAGTCAATTCATATAATCCTTCCTTTTCTAACTTCAGGATTAATTAACCTAATCAATTCCTTCTCTTTTAACTGATTTAATACATTACTAATATGGTTTTGTTTTATTCCAATGTCTGCAGCGATTTTTGATGGAATCTTTGGTTTTTCAATTAATGTTTTCATGACTTCTGTTCTATAGGCTGAGCTTATGACATATCCTAAAAGTTTTAGTTTTTCGTCGTCCATTGACTATTAATTTGTTTTATAAATTAATAAATATTTGCTGTGTTATCTACATTTGCAGATAAGAATGTTAAACAATATGTAATTGCATCAATAATTTCATAAATATATGCAAGAATAAATGTAGTAATCAACATAAACATTAATAATTAGTCATAAAATCAATTATCCAGATATGAAAATAAGTGAGAAAAAAAGAAAAAGAGTTGAGAATATAATCCTCAACTTGAAATTGTTACAGTGTTTGCAATGTTTGTACCATTATAACTTGATGTTATAATGTATTTGCCAGGCATCAAACGAATGTTTAACTTGGATTGGCCGTTACTGTCAGTTACTCTGTTGTAGAAAATGCCGTTTACATTGAACTGAACAGTTTCACCGGCAAATGGATTTCCCTGACCGTCAACGAGTTTTGCAATGAACTGATCTGGAGTGCCGTACTTTTTAGTTAAGTCATCTGCAGTTAAAACCGGCAATACTTTAATGTTGTTGGATACTCTGCAATCTTTATATTCAGCAGTGATTATGTAATCACCAGGATGCAAGTTAATGTTTAATTTTGCAATTCCTGATTCATTGGTTGTGCGGTTATATAAAACTTCATTAACATTAAATGTAACGATTTCGCCTGCACCAACAGCATTGCCGTTATCACCAATAACTTTTACAGTGTATTGTGTTGCGTTTCTGTAGTATTTGACCAATTCTTTGTTTTCTATGAGTCTTGAAATTACAGTAACATTGTTTGCAGCATTTTCACCTGTTTCAAGATTCATTGATGTGATGATGTATTGTCCTTGTTCAAGATTAATGTTTAATTTGGCAAGACCATTATTTCCTGAGACTTTGCGGTCATACATTACACCGTTGATGTTGAACCTCACCATTGTCCCATCAGCCAAGTTATTGCCTTTGGAGTCTTTAAATGTTGCATAAAACTGCGTTTCGTTCCTGAAAACTTTAACTAGATCAGTTGCATTAACCGTAGGCAAAACAGTGACAGTTGAATAGACTGTATTATTGCCGACTATTGTGGTTACGTTATATTGTTCGCTGATTAAACCTATGGCTATGCTTGCAGTACCATTCGCATCAGTTGTTCTGGTATAGTTAACGCCAGCAACATTAATGATTACTGACTGATTAGCCAAAGGATTATTCTTGGAATCAGTTACAGTTACAACAAAGCTTTCAGGTCCATTGTAATATTTAGTTACATCAGGAGCGGAAACGTTTATTGTATTATCTTTAACATTTACTGAGACAGTCTTGTTTTCAGCAGCATTATACTTGTCATTACCATCGAAGGAAACAGTAATATATGCTTTACCTTCACCAACTGCTTTAACATTACCTTCTGCATCAACAGTAACTACTTTGTTATCACCAGATGTGAATGTCACATTACCTGCATCAGCAGGAGTCAAAGTAGCCGAAATACTTGAATTATCACCAACTTCCAAATCCAAAGAATCCTGATCAACAATAATAGTAGTATCAATCTTATTAACAGTAACAGTAATTATGGTTGAATTTAAAGCATATACTCCATCTCCGCCAACCTTAACAATGAGGGATGCAGTGCCTTCTTTTAGTGCAGTGACAACACCATTTTCATCAACACTGACAACACCAGAGTTATCAAGAACATAAGTTACATTCAAACCCGCAGGAGTTGTGGCAGCAACAATTGTGAAATTATCATCTACAAACAGATCCAAGGAAGTGTTATTCACACTAACACTTGCATCAGCTAATTCGACATTAACTGTCATTGTCTTATTTTCTGCTGCAGCATATTTGTCATTTCCTGCAAATGAAACAGTGATAAGAGCAGTTCCCACATTATTAGCCTTAATAATGCCAGTTGGCGATACAGCAGCAATATTAGTATCATTGGAAACATAATTTAAATTACCCGCTTCAGAAGGATTCAAACTAGCACCAACAGAAGTGACATTAAGCGCTGCAATATCAATACTGTCATTTGCAAGAACAATATTGGCAGGTATTTTAAATACTCCAACTTTAAATGATTTATCTTCAGCAGATTCATACATGTCAGTACCGTTGAATGAAACGGTAATTGTAGCATTACCTTCACCCACTGCAACAAATGAATCATTTACTATTTTAACAACAGATTCATTGTCGGAAGTGTAAATTAAGCTATATCCATCAGTGACATTATTTCCATCCTTATCCTGAAGCACAGCGAGGTTACCATAAGCGTCATCTACATAGACAGCATAATCATCTTCAGCAAGTTCAATACTTGTAGGCATCTTATAAACGGTTATATTAGCAGCAAACTCTGAAGATTTGTAACCGTCATAATCAAAGATTACCTGAATAGAATAATTACCTTCACCAACATTTACCGGAAGAGTATAGTTAATGCAACCAAACACATCCGTAACAAATTCTTCAACATCACCTTTAGCAAACCTAACCTTAACAGTCTTATTACCTAAAGGAACAGGCTTGCATTCTGTACCATTTATAGTAACATAAGTGTCAGTCATTAAAGTAATAGAATAGCAAGCGTGACCTTCAGCGACTAAAGGACGAGGATAAGATACATTACCCTGAGCAGATATTATGGTAGGAACATCATAAAATTCTATAGTGATGGGCAAATCAGAACCGATAAATCCTTCATCTTCATCAGGAACAAATGAAAGTGTACCTGTGTAATTACCCGGAGCTACATCAGCGGCAATAGTAATGTTAATCAAACCAAAGTCATCGGTAGTGAAACTCTCCATAATTCCTATAAAGTCAACAGTAACAGTCTTATTACCTAAAGGAACAGGCCAAGATTCTGTACCATTTATAGTAACATAAGTGTCAGTCGTTAAAGTAATACAATAGTAAGCGTGACCTTCAGCGACTAAAGGACGAGGATAAGATACATTACCATGAGCAGATATTATGGTAGGAACATCATAAACTTCTATAATAGTGTCAAATGCGGCGGAAGTGTAACCGTCTTCACCAGTATATAATATAACTATTGTATGATTACCTGCAGGAGTATTAGCGGGAAGGGTAAAGTTAACATAACCAAAGTCATCTGTAGTGAATTCATCTAAATAATCTTCAAAGTCAATTAAAATAGTCTTATTCGCTATAGGAATGGAAGTATTGGTAGCTAAGAGAATAGGATACCATGCATCACCATGAACAACTACAGGACGAGGATAAGAATAATTTTTAAAAGCAATAATCTGAGTTTCAATGAAATATACTTCTATATTAGCAAAGAACTCGCAATATTCATAACCATCTTCCCCATCATAGATTATTTCCATGGAATAATTACCATCAAAAGCGGATGCAGGAATGGTATAGTTAATGTAACCAAGGGAGTCGGTAGTAAATTTTTCAACATCATCATTACCAAACCTAACTTTAACAGTTTTATTTGCTAAAGGAACAGGAGCAGTTGTGTTATAAGTAGTTAAGAGAATAGGATATGAAGCATTTCCTTCAATAACTGCAATACGAGAATACTTTGTTATATTAATAAGAGGTTTAATCTCAGTCCCTACTTCTAAAAGCTCAACTTGAGCAGTAGCAGTGGATGGATTATATACATCGTCACCTGCAAAGTCTACTTTTAAAGGGTACTTACCAGGCTGATAAACATACGGAATTTTATATATGGCTTCACCATAAATACTAGTATTAACATTAGAAATCTCGCCATCGAAGTCAACAGAAATTGTTCTGCCTGCTACAGCAGAGCCATTTGAAATTAAAGATATATGATAATATGCCTCACCTTCCAAAACCTTAGGAATTTGATAGGCGACATCATTTTCGACTATAAGAACAGTTTCTTGAAGCTCATCTGAATCGGAAACGACAATGCCCCCATTATCATTACCCATTATTTCCCCTTTATTTGCCTCAGCGGTTGTTTGGATTTCATCTGTCAAACTTATTTCATTGTTTTTTTCACAATCCGACAATCCGACTGCCGAATCGTCCAAGTTGGCAATCACCGTATCGTTCACGTCACTGGCACAGACGCTGGCCGCACCGAATATGAATATGGCCAGCACCAGCATGAACATTATTTTCTTGTATTTCATTTTCTCCATGAACTCCTGAAAATTCTATGCTAAAAAATGTTTTATATCATTCAAACAATCATGAAAATACATGTCCTTTGTTTAAAACTTCTAAAACATGACTAAAAGTCTATCCACCAATATATAAATATATAACGATTTTGAAGAACGGGGGCAGATAAACTGATATTTGCAGATAGATCCAAGATAACTTTTTTTTTAATGAATAATGAAGTAGGATATATTTAAAAATCAGACTAATAAAATATGCATTTAACAAATTAAGTATTGATTTATTTGTGCATTAATGTAATTAAAAAATAGAAAAAGAGTCGAGGATATTGTCCTCAACTTGATATTGTTACTTTGTTTGATAATGCTGCACCATTTTCATACATTGATGTGATGATGTACTCGCCGGCCATCAGGTTAATGTTTAAGCGAGCAATACCATTACTATCAGTTATTCTTTCGTAAAAGACACCATTGATGTTAAAGGTGATTTTTTGATTTGCAAATGGATTTCCTTTACCATTCAATAGTTTTGCTTCAAACTTGGTTCCGTCACGATATTTCATGTTAACATCTTTTGCTGAAAGAATTGGCAATACTTTAACTGTGTTTGATGCCCTCAAACCATTGTATTCAGCAGTTACGATATAAGTTCCCGGAATCAAATTGATGTTCATGTTTATGTATCCTGAAGCATTAGTTTTTCTTTCGTAAAATACTCCATTAATGTTAAGTTTGACTGTTACTCCAGCATTTACTGGTTTTCCGTTACCATCAAGAATTCTGAGAGTGTATTTTGACTCATTTCTGTAGTATTTTGTTAAATCATGGTTTTCCACAATTGATGGCAAGACAGTAATTCTTGTTGTATGCTGTTCGCCTGATGCAGGATTTTCTGCTGTCAATATATATGTTCCCGGATTTAAGTTAATGTTCATTTTTGCAATACCCTGATCGTTGGTGGTTCTTGTATAATAGACCCCATTGATGTTTAATCTAACTGGAGTATTTTTCAACACATTTCCCTGAGAATCAACGAATGTAGCATAATATTGAGTGTTGTTTCTAAATATTTTAGTGAAATCCTTTGAAATGACAGTATCTTTTATAGTAACAGTAGAATATACTTTAATTCCATTATATTCAGTAGTTACATTGTATTTTCCACTGTTTAAGTTAATTGCCATTGAAGCCTGACCATCACTGTCAGTTGTTCTGATATAAGACCTGCCATTAAGATTAATAGTCACATTCTTACCGACAACTGCTTTATAATCTTCCTTAACAGTAACAACAAATCTTTCAGGCCCATTATAGTACTTGGTTAAGTCAGGTGCAGAAACTTCAATTTTAACATCCTCAACTGTGAACTTGACAGAATTGGAAGAAGATTCCTTATGATTAACATCGCCCTTATACTTTGCCACAGCAGAATATGAACCAACAGCCAAATTATTTAATGTATATGTAGCCTTACCACCATTAACCTTAGCAGAATAATCCTTGCCGTTAACAGTGAAAACAGCATTTCCTGATGCTGTTGGTGAATCAATCAAAGAAGTTAAAGTAACACTATTGTGTGAATTCTTAGCATAAGACAAAGTATTTTTAGTAGTTAATTTATTAATAACAACCTTAGCCTTTGTTGAAATATCTTTATAAGTTACAGTAGCATCATAACTTCCAGCATTCAGGTTTAAACCCAAAGAAGCCTTACCATTAGCATCAGTCATTCTGGTGTAGTCAGCACCATTAATATTAATATTAACATCAGCATTGGCAACAGGAGAACCAGATTCAGTTAAAGTAATTTCCAACCTCTCAGGACCACCATAATCTTTAGTAACATCTGGAGCATAAATAATTACATTCGGATTAACAGTAATTTTAACAGTAGTTGAAGCAGAATTATACTTACTATCACCAGGATAATTAACATTAGCAGTAACAGACTCAGTTAAACCTGAAATAGTAACACTTGCTTCACCACCCCTAATAGGGGAAGTATATTTTTTACCATTTACAATAACGGAAATTTCTCCTGTTGCATCTTTTAATCCAGTAACTATAACATTTGTATTTTCACCAACAGTAATAGGTTTCGCAGATGCACTAATAGTTAAATTTTCTTTAGGTTTGGGATTAACAGTAATTTTAACAGTAGTTGATGCTGAATTGTATTGTTTATCACCAGGATAATTAACATTAGCAGTGACAGTTTCTGTTAAACCAGGAATAGTGACTGTGGCTCCACCATTCCTAATAGAACCCGTGTATGTTTTACCATTAACAGTAACCATAACTTCACCAGTAGCATCTTTTAATCCAGTAACTATAACATTTGTATTCTCACCAACAGTAATAGGTTTCGCAGATGCACTAATAGTTAAATTTTCTTTAGGTTTGGGATTAACAGTAATTTTAACAGTAGTTGAAGCAGAATTATACTTACTATCACCAGGATAATTAACAATAGCAGTTGTAGTTTCTTTTAAATCAGTAATGATAACATTTGCAGTTCCTTTATTGATTTTTCCTGTCAATATAGTACTACCAATAGTAACAGTAACTTCACCAGTTGCATCTTTTAATCCAGTGACAACAACATTTGCATCATCACCTACAATAATTGGTTCTGCACTAGCACTAATAGTTAAATTTTCTTTAGGCGGAATAGGTTTTTCATGGACAGTAACACTGACAGTAGTTGAATTTAATGCATATATGCCATCTCCACCAACACTAACAGTAATAATGACAATACCTTTAGATTTTGCAGTGACTTTACCATTAGCATCCACAGTTGCAATAGATTTATCACGGGATTTATAAGTAACTTTTAAACCAGTAGGGACAGTTGTGGAAATAAGTTTAAATGTATCATCCGCAGTTAAATTTAAAGTATTATTATTAACAGTAACACAAGCATCCCTCAACTTAACTGTAACAATAATTTTTTTACTTTCTGCAGGAGCATATTGTTCATTACCAGAGAATGAAACCGTGATGATAGCACTGCCTTCAGCTACAGCAATAACAACACCATTTGAATCAACAGTAGCAATATTAGTATCCTTGGAAGTAAATGTAAGATTTCCTGCTTTATGGGGATTTAATGTAGCATTAATAGAACCAGTTTCACCAACGTTTAAGTCTAAAGAAGTAGGATTAACAGTTATGTTAGTAGGAATAGGGGCAGAACTATTTACATGTATTCTAGTTGTTATTTTTTCATTATCAAGTTTAGCAATAATAGTATATATGCCTTCTGTGTTAGAGCTGAATTCAGTTGAAAATTCACCATTAACTAAATATCCAGAAATATTATCTAATTGTCCGCCATCAGATGATAATTCAATTGTCCTCACAGGAATTGACAATACATTATTAGTTTTATTCTTATAAAATGCATAATAAAGCATAACTGTGGAATTAGGAAGAATCCTTTGTGAATTCGCAGTTACATTTAAAACAGCAAAACTTGATGGCATACCTAAACCGTGAACGAAACTACTCCAATCAGGATTATTTGAACCCCACCAATTATCATTTATTGAAACTGATTTAGTATAACTATAAATAGCTTTCCCATAAGATGCAGTGTTATTCACAAAAGCACAATAAATAACACTTAATTCAGGAATACCTACATTAAAATAAATTGCACCGCCAAATTTAGCATTACAATACATAAAAATACAATTAACAATATTATTTTCACCACTACAAGAAATAGCACCACCATGAATTGCATTATTATTTATAAAACTACAATTAACAATATTACCATGTCCACTACAAGAAATAGCACCACCATAATCAGTTGAATTACAATTTACAAAACTACAATTTACCACATTACTACCATAAATAGCACCACCCCTGGAATTAGAACTACAATTTACAAAACTACAATTTACCACATTACTACCAGAAATAGCGCCACCATAATTACTTGAATTACAATTTACAAAACTACAATTTACCACATTACTACCATAAATAGCGCCCCCATAAGAAATAGAACTAGAACTAGAACTACAATTTACAAAACTACAATTTACCACATTACTACCATAAATAGCGCCTCCATAAGAAATAGAACTAGAACTAGAACTACAATTTACAAAACTACAATTAGTTACATTACTATTTTTACCACAGTAAATAGCGCCACCTTGATTAGAAGTAGAACTAGAAGTACAATTTACAAAATTACAATCAAACACTCCACCATTATTTTTGAAAAAAATGGCACCGCCATAAGAACGAGAACTTGAATAAGAACTAGAATTACAATTTACAAAACTACAATTAGCTACATTACCATCAGAACCCCAAAAAGAAATAGCACCACCATAATTAGAAGAACTACAATTCATAAAACTACAATTCAATACATTGCCTGTATTAAGATAAATAGCACCACCATAATAATTTGAACTGCAATTTACAAAACTACAATTAACAACACTACCATTATTTTTGAAATAAATGGCACTACTACCAGGACTACAATTCACAAAAGTACAATCAAAGACTATGCCTATACTATTAAAATGAATGGCGTTAGCTGTGATAGAACTACAATTTACAAAACTACAATTCAATACATTGCCAGAATTAATAGAAATAGCGCCCCCATATTTAGAAGAACTACAATTCATAAAACTACAATTAGATATATTACCCTTATTAAGAAATATAGCACCACCACCAGAATCAGAACTACAATTCATAAAACTACAATTAAAAACATTTCCATCAGAAGCCCAGAAAGAAATAGCACCACCACTAGAATCAGAACTACAATTCATAAAACTACAATTAAAAACATTTCCATCAGAAGCCCAGAAAGAAATAGCACCACCACTAGAATCAGAACTACAATTCATAAAACTACAATTAAAAACATTTCCATCAGAATTCACAAAAGAAATAGCACCACCATATTCATAAGAACTACAATTTACAAAACTACAATTATTTACATTACCTGAACCAGTAAAGTAAATAGCACCACCATATTCATAAGAACTACAATTTACAAAACTACAATTATTTACATTACCCGAAATGTTAAAGTAAATAGCACCACTAGCATAACTATAATCACTAGAACTACAATCAATAAAACTACAATTATTTACATTACCATAACTATTAAAGTAAATAGCACCACCATAATAACTAGAACTACAATCAATAAAACTACAATTATTTACATTACCTGAACCAGTAAAGTAAATAGCACCACCATAATAACTAGAACTACAATCAATAAAACTACAATTATTTACATTACCTGAACCAGTAAAGTAAATAGCACCACCATAATAACCAGAACTACAATCAATAAAACTACAATTATTTATATTGCCATTACTATTAAAGTAAATAGCACCACCACAGTTATCTGGATTAGTTTCATAGTTTCTTCCATAGGCTTTTCCATTTTTAAATGTTAAACCAGTAATATTTATTGATGTTGCAGTAACAGTCCAAATTCTACTTAATCCTTCTGCATCAAAGATTGATTTATCATCACCGTATTTTATGAATTTTAAATTTTTATTAATAGTTAAATTTGTATTATTTTCTCCAGTGTATGTTCCTGATGCAATTATGATTGTATCATCATCTTCAGCCACAGTTAAAGCTTTATTCAATGAATTAAATGCTGTTATTTCACTTTTTCCATTCCCACTTGAAGTTTTACTTGCATTAACATACCAGTTATTTCCAGCAGTTAATACTTCTTCATTAGATACTTTTAAAGTATCAGTGTCATTTGCGATTGAATTCATATTACAATTTGCTTCTAAACTATTAACATCATTACTTACAGAGACAATATCACTTGTAGAATTATCTTCTGCACTTACAGCTGAAATAGCAAGTAAACAAATAATTATTATTAAAAATAAATATCTTTTTTTAAACAAAATTTTTCCCCCGTAAATTATTATGTATAATATAAGTTGTGTTTATAATGATTAATAAAATATTATGATTTAATTTTATGTGTTTGCTATACATTGAGTAATGATTAATATGGTTTGTATTTAAATATGTTAATAATATCAAAATAATAATTAATTAAACCAACAGTAAATGATAAAAGTATACAAATAATTAATCATGTATTTAATAATTTGGATAGCAAAATCATTCAGTAAAACAGAAAAATAATAAATACAAAATATAGCTGTATATGGTGGCCCAGCATTAGATAAGAAAAAAATGGAATAAAAAATGCAAATTGTATTTAAATAACTTGAACTAAAAAAAAGAAGAATGTTGAGAAATTTAATCCTCAACCAGAAATAGTAACTTTATTTGCACTATTCAAACCATTGTACATGGATGTTATAATGTATTCGCCAGCAAGTAAATTAATTTTTAAGCGAGCAATACCATCAGCCTCAGTAGTTTTTGTATAGAACACACCGTTGATATTAAATGTTACAGTTTGACCCGCATAAGGCTTACCTTGACCATCAAGTACTTTTGCTTCAAACTTGGAACCGTCTTTATATTTCATAACTAAATCCTTAGTTTCTAAAACAGACAATACTGTAATCTTATTGGAAGCCCTTAATCCATTATACTCAGCAGTAACTGTGTATGTTCCTGGAGGCAAGTTAATATTCATGTTCATATATCCTGTGGCATTTGTTTTTCGCTCATAAAATACCCCATTAATATTTAATTTAACTGTAACTCCTTCACCAACAGGTTTACCATCATCACCAATGATTCTTAAAGTATATTTAGATGCATTTTTGTAGTATTTTGTTAAATCATAGTTTTCTACAATGGAAGGTAGAACAGTAACTTTAGTAGTATGCTGTTCCTTAGATAACGGATTAGTGGCAGTTAAAATATAAGTGCCTGGCGGTAAATTAATATTCATTTTTGCTATACCATTATCATTTGTTTTTCTTGTATAAAATACACCATTGATATTGATTTCAATATCTGTGTTTCTAATTAAATTGCCTTGTGAATCAACAAAAGTACCATAATACTGTGTTCCGTTTCTAAATATTTTAGTAAAATCATTAGAAATTACAGTATCTTTAATAATAACTGTTGAATATACTTTCACTCCATCATATTCACTAGTTACATCATATTTACCACTATTTAAGTTAATACCCATTGATGCAATACCATTTTCATCAGTAGTTCTATCATAAGATTTACCATTAATATTGATTTTTACATTAGTATTTTTAATTGCTTTACCATCTAAATCTTTAAGAGTAACAATAAATCTTTCAGAGCCTCCATAATATTTGGTAACATCTGGAGCATAAAGATTATATTTTACTTCTTCAACTGTAAATCTAATAATATTGGAAATAGATGCTTCATAATTTGTATCACCCAAATATGTTGCTTTGGCATCATATGATCCTGCTTTCAGATTGGATAAGACGTATTTGGCTTCACCATCAACAATTTTGACAGCATAATTTAAACCATTAACTGTGAAGATTACATCCCCAATTAAAGTTGTTGGGTTAACACTGGCAGTTAAAGTATAGTAATTTGGACCGTTTTTAGTTGCAGATAGAGTAACTTCAGTATTTATCTTATTTATAGTGATTTGAGAAGTAGAATTTGCTTTGTCATATTCATCATCTCCTTCAAATACAATTTCAGCAGTATAATTACCGCTGTCCATATCTAAATCCACATAAACCTTACCATTAGCATCAGAAGTTTTAGTATAAATCCTATCTCCAATCCTGATTTTAAGCTCAGCATTGCTTACGACATTTAAATCTTGATTGGTTAAAGTTATTTCTAATTTTTCACTTCCGCCATAGACTTTAGCAACATCAGGAGCAAGAATATTAACATAATGATCCAGAACAGTGAATTTTATGGAATTTGAATCGGAAGCCTCATGGTTAACATCACCATTATAAACAGCTTTCGCAGCATATGAACCGGCAGGCAAATCAGACAATTTAAGTGTAGCTTTACCGCCACCAAGTTTAACTACATAAGATTCACCGTTAACTGTAAATACCACATCACCATCAACAGATAAAGGATTGATACCAGCAGCCAACATAACACTATTATAAGTATCTTTAGTATAATACAGAGAGGTACTGGTAGTTAATTTATTAATAGTAACTTTAGCAAATGTACTTTGTGATTTATAATCACTATTTCCTACAAAAAGAATATAGGCAATATATGTTCCGCTATTTAAATTAAGGTCCAATGAAGTTTTTCCATCAACATCAGTAATTAAATTATAAACCGTACCTGCAAGAGAAACTCTAATTTCAGCATTACTGACACCATTTAAATCCTGATCAATCAAAGTAATCACTAATTTTTCACTTTCGCCATAAAATTTAACAACATCATAAGCAGTAAGATTAACATAATGCTCAGGAACAGTGAATTTTATGGAATTTGAAGCAGAAGCCTCATGATTAACATCACCATCATAAACAGCTTTAACAGTATATGAACCGGCAGGCAAATCAGACAATTTAAGTGTAGCTTTACCGCCACCAAGTTTAACTACATAATCCTCATCATTAACGGTAAATACAATATTACCACCAGCAGATGAAGGATTAACAGCAGCAGTCAAAGTAACACTATTATAAGTGTCCTTAATATAAGACGGATCAATATTAGTGATTAATCTATTAATAGTAACTTTAACACTCTTGGTTTCTGATTTATACTCTTCATTTCCTACAAAAACAATATAAGCATCATAAATTCCACTATCCAGATCAAGATCCAGTGAAGCTTTACCGTTTTTATCAGTAGTCAAAGTATAAACCGTACCATCAAGAGAAACTCTAATTTCAGCATTACTGACACCATTTAAATCCTGATTAATCAAAGCAATCTCTAATTTTTCACTTTCGCCATAAAATTTAACAACATCAGAAGAGGCAATAGTAACATAATGCTCTGAAACAGTGAATTTTATGGAATTTGAAGCAGAAGCCTCATGATTAACATCACCATCATAAACAGCTTTAACAGTATACAAATCAGCAATCAAATCAGATAATTTGAGTGTAGCTTTACCGTCGCTAATTTTAACTGTATAATCCTTGCCATTAACAGTAAATACAATATTACCACCAGCAGATGAAGGATTAACAGCAGCAGTCAAAGTAACGCTATTATAAGTATCCTTAATATAAGACAGGGAAACATTAGTAATTAACTGATTAATGATAACTTTAACGCTGGTACTTTCAGGCAAGTACTCAGTATTTCCTACAAAAACAATATCTGCAGTATAAGTTCCACTATTTAAATCAAGACCCAGTGAAGCTTTACCCTTACCATCAGTAGTTAAAGTATAATCTTTACCTGCAAGAGAAATCTTAATCTCAGCATTACCGACAGCTTTAGAATCCTGATTAGTTAAAGTAATTACTAATTTTTCACTTCCGCCATAATTCTTAGTAACGTCCATGGCACTTATCACAACGTAATGTTCATCAACATTGAAATTGATTAAACTTGAAGCAGAATCTTTATGATTAACATCACCAGTATAGGTAGCTTTCGCATTATAAGAACCTTGGGCCATATCTGATAAAGTATAGGTAGCTTTGCCATTATTGATTTTAGCAACATACTCTTTACCGTTAACATTGAAAACAACATTTCCACCAGCAGTTGCCGGATTAACATTAGCTGTTAAAGTAATACTATTGTAACTATTTTTAGTATAAGAAAGAGCAATATTGGAAGTTAACTGATTAATAATAACTTTAGCACTTGTACTTTCAGATAAATACTCACTATTTCCTGCAAAAACAATATTTGCAAGATAATTTCCACTATCCAAATTCAAATCCAATGAAGCTTTACCCTTACCATCAGTAGTTAAAGTATAATCTTTACCTGCAAGAGAAACCTTAATCTCAACATTAGCAACAGCTTTAGAATCAGGATTAGTCAAAGTAATTACCAATTTTTCACTTCCACCATAATTCTTGGTGACATCTGAAGCGGCAATATTAACATGACGCTTTGGAACAGTGAATTTTACGGAATTTGAAGTGGAGGTCTTATGATTGACATCACCTTTATAAACTGCATTAACAGTATATGAACCGGCACTTAAATCAGATAATTTATATGTAGCTTTACCGCCACTGATTTTAACTGTATAATCCTTACCATTGACAGTAAATACCACATTACCACCCGCAGATGAAGGATTAACAACAGCAGTTAAAGTAACACTGTTGTACGTATTATTAACATAGGATAACTTTAAGGTAGTTGACAGCTTATTAACTTTTAAAACAGTAGTAGTGGTTGATGGATTATAGTTGTTATTACCTTCAAATTTCACATAAATCGGATATTCTCCACTGTTCAAATTAGCAATATTTTTAACAATAACCCCATTCATAGGCATATATTCTGTAAAGTTCAATACATCTCCAACACGGATTGTTACATTGCCGCTTACATTAGGAATGTTAATAGTTATTTTAGCATTCTGATTAAATTCCACAGCATCGGCCACAACAATAATTTTCGGATCGATTTTTAAAACTTTAAAGATTGAAAAATCAAAACTTGTGTAATAGTTATCCATATCAGTAAAATTGACTTTAACAAGATAATCAGAAGCATTTAAACCTACTAATTTTTTGCTGAACGTTTCACTAGCAGTTGTATTGAATTCAAAAAGAACTTCATTATTGGAAAGTATGCGAATAGTTAAATTACCATGCATGTATTTCGGTGAAACACTCACATTTAAGCAGACATTTTCCTTATAATTAACATCTGCAGCATCAATTGATATGATGGATTCCAATTTTTTAAATACTGTAATGCTGTTGGATACCGTGAAACCTTTATATGTTGTATTGATTTGATATACTCCATTGTCCAATGATGGAATCAGCAAGGATGCATAACCGTTTTTATCTGTTTTAACTGAGTAATTCTTATTATTTAATGTGAAAACAACTATTTCATTTTTTCCGCAAACAGCAGCATTATCGCCAATTGCAACTACTCTGAAATAATCTTTTGAATCAGTGACTGTCACCATATCCGTATTATTAACTATTCTTTCAACAATCGTTAATTTTTTAGTTAATCTTTCATGAGTAAGCGGATTAACAGCAGTTACACTATATTTACCAACAGCCAAAGGTACATTTAAAATAGCGATACCCTTTTCATCAGTAATGGCATTATATGTCCTTGACCCGATCTCAAAAGTAACAGGCGTATTAATTAAGTAATCATTATTTGCACCAATGAAAGTTGCTTTATAATCCATACTGCTATTATATGCTCTAGTCATGTCCTCGGCTTTAATACTTGGAACGATAGTTAAACTATTTGTTTTAGTTTCCCCCGTTTTCGGATTAATTGACATGATTTCATATGTTCCAACAGGCAAACGTGCATTCAATACTGCTTGACCATATCCATTAGTTGTGACAGAATAGTCAGATCCGTTTACCTTAAAAATGACCATGTCATTTAACAATAGTTTAGCTTTATTGTCTAAAAATGTAGCATTGAAGTCAGCACCACTATTGTAAGCCCTTGTTAAGTTTTCAGACTGAATACTGGAAAAGATAACTAACCTATTAGTAGTTTTCTCATTATAAATTGCATTGAATGAAGTTATGGTGTATATACCAATATCCAAATCTATATCAAGAGTTGCCCATCCGTTATTGTCAGTTAATCTTGCATAATCTTTTCCGCCAACATTAAATACAACATACTTATTAGATAATGCATTGTGATTTTCATCATAAAACCTGGCTTTGAAATAATTGCTCGTATTATAGATTATATATGTGTCTTCTGCTTCGATAGGATATTCTGCAAATACCCAAAATGAAGTTGTATTTTCACATTTTTGGAAATAACTATCTCCAGAATAAATCATTTTAACTTCATGTTTTCCCACACTAGGTTTTGATAAAACATAACTGGAACCAATTCCAATAGTACTTCTGTAAACATCATCAACATAGATTTCTATATTGCCTGTAACCCCCTCACTAATTCTTGGAGTTACAGTTACATCGTTACCCACAACGATATTTTTTAAATTCACATTGAGAAGTGGCTTTTTCAAAGTTACATTAATAGTTTCATGTTTATAGAATGCATTGTATTTTGAGTCCCCACTATAATCAATGTATACATTATAAATTCCCTGCCTTAAATTAAGGTTATTAAACCTACATGAACCGTTGACAAGAGTGCCATTGAAAGTATTGTAATTTAAAGTTAACTCAACAGTTCCCCCAGCATCTTCATTTAAAGTAACATTAATGGTTGCATACCTATCTGCTTCAATATTATCCGTAATTGAAAATGTAGTATTGAGTTTAGCTACATTAAATTCTTTATCGAGGGTACAAGGTCCATAATATCCATCACCCAGATAGTGAAGTTTTAAATAGTTTTTGCCACCATTTAAAATAGTAAAATCATATTTATCTTTTACATTCATCAAATCGTTGAAATAATATCCATTATCATCCCAAACAGTCATTTCAATTTCACCCGTTGCATATTCAGGTAAAACAGGATTTATAACAAATGTATCTCCCCATAAAAGATTTTCTGGAATTTCATAATTAATATAAGACTCTTTGGACTTAAATATTAATCCACAATCTAAATTAAAAGGCAAGTATTTATCATCACCACTATAGGTTATATTGAAAAGATGATAATCCCTCATTATATTTGAAATAGGCAAGTTGGCTTTACCATTAACTAATTTTAAGGTATTGGTCACATTACCAAAATAGGATTCATGCATAACATTAATTTTGCCAGTGATATCTTCATCAAACTTGAATTGAAGAGTAACATCGGTTCCTGCAACAATATTTGTTTCAAAAGAATCATAATTATTCACTGGAATGTTATTTACAGACAACATTAATGTTGGAGAGAATCTGCGAACTTCAAATGTGGTGCTGTCTTCACATCCATAATAATAATCATCACCATTGTAAACAACCTTAATAGTATAAACACCAAATGCCATTTTTCCTAATTCAATATTTTTACCTGCAGAAACATTTTTAATGAAAATATCATCAATATAAACACTTAAAGTTCCGGTTGCTCGAGAATCAATATAATAATTTATGTTTACTGAATCACCAACATAGTAATCCTGGGAATACAACTGAAGATTAGGTGAATCAAGAATGTATAATTTAGCCGTGCTCATGACATGATTATCAACATTATTTAAAATAGAAATATCATAAATTCCAGGACTTAATTGGGTGGAATCAACATTGTAAGACAGTTGGGAGCTAGAACTAGTACTATAATATCTTTGACTGATTACGTCATAACCCCATGAATCATAAATCTTCAAATAAAAATCATACTTATAATAATATCCTGAAGCTGGAGAAACAGACATTAAAATAGAACCACCAGACCCATAATTTATCCTAATATCAGAAACATTAACGGAATATGTATTATAGGGTATTGAATTTACAGTTAATTTGGCTGTACTCATAACTTCATAATCATAATAATTAATGATTTTAATTGTATAATTTCCCGGATTTAACTTTGTAGAACTAATATAATAAGTTATCCTGGAACTAGGACTACTACTAGAATACAATTCACTAATTTTCTGATTGCCATATGAATCATAAACATTCAAATAAAAATGATATTTTTTAGAATAAATAGAAGAAGCAGACGTAATATTCATTGCAATATATTCGCCGAATTTGCCATAATTAAGTGTAGTATCAGAAACACTAACAGAATATGCATCTGAAGTTAATGCAATAACCCTTAAATTAGCAACACACATAACATCATTATCATAATCATTTACAATTTTAATTGTATAATTACCAGGACTTAACTCTGTAGAACCAATGTTCGCAGTTTCAGTATACCGATAAAAATTACTAGAAAAACTTCGACAAACTACCCTACAACCATAAGAATCATAGGCATTCAAATAAAAATCATACTTAGAATAATATGTATCATTAGCAGGAGTGATATGCATTACAATTTGTCCACCATCATTATAAGTAATTATAGTATCAGAAACACTAACAGAATATGCGTCTGAAGTTAATGCAATAACCCTCAAATTAGCAACACACATAACATAATGGTCAACATTATTTAAAATTTTAATTGTATAATCTCCAGGACTTAACTCTCCATAAACAATATAATAATATGTTTGAGAACTAGAACTAGTACTATAATACCTTTCACTAATCTTCTCATTACCTTGTGAATCATAAACATTAAAATAAAAATCATACTTATAAACAAATGAAGAATTAGCAGAAGAAATATCCATATAAATATAATTACCCACATTATAATTAATTATAGTATCAGAAACACTAACAGAATATGCATTATGAGATACTGGCACTATATACAAATTAGCAGTACTCATAACATTATAATCATAATAATTTAAGATTTTAATTGCATAAATTCCATAATCTAAATCTTTTACGTCTAGCATACAAGTTACATTAGAACTTGAATTAGAACCATAATATCTTTGACTAATCTTCTGTTTGCCATTTGAGTCATAAACATTCAAATAAAAATCATATTTTTTAGAATAAATAGAAGAAGGAGGAGTAATATTCACTATAATATTTCCAGACTTACGATAATTTATTGTAGTGTCGGAAACATTAACAGAATACGCATCCGAAGTCAAAGCAAGAACAGTCAAATTAGCAACACACATAACATCATTATCATAATTATTTACAATTTTAATTGTATAATTTCCAGGATTTAACCTGGCATAAATAGTATAAGTTTCCTGAGAGCTAGAAACAGTACCATAATACCTTTCACTAATCCGTTCATTATTTTGTGAATCATAAACTTTCAAATAATAATCATACTTATAATAATATCTTGAAGCAGACGTAATATTCATGAAAATACTATCACCAGCATTATAAGTAATAATAGTATCAGAAACACTAACAGAATACACATCTGAAGTCAAAGCAAGAACAGTTAAATTAGCAGACCCCATTACATAATTATCAACATTATTTAAAATTTTAATTGTATAATTTCCAGGACTTAACCTTGTAGAACCAACACTATAAGTTTCTTTAGAAGTAGGGCTAGAACTATAATATCTCCTACTAATTTCTTCAACCCCATTTGAATCATATATCTTCAAATTAAAATCATATTTATAATTATATGAATTATATGATAAATTAGATGAATTAATATTTATGTAAATCTCTCCACCAACATTATAAGTAATAATAGTATCAGAAACATTAACAGAATATGACTCATGAGGTAGAAAAACAACAAATAAATTAGCAGCGCACATAACCTGATTGTCATCACTATTTAATATTTTAATTAAATAAACATCAGGACTTAAACCATATTTAGTAACATTATAAATTATTTGAGAACTAGGACTAGTACTATAATACCTTTGACTAATTTTTTCTGCACCATTAGAATCATAAACTTTCAAATAAAAATCGTACTTATTAGAATATTGTGAAGAAGCAGGAATGATATTCATCACAATATCTCCACCAATACCATAAGTAAAAGTAGTATCAGAAACATTTACGGAATAAATATTACTAGGCACAGAATTTACAGTTAAATTAGCAGTAGTTATAATGTAATTATCCCCATGATTTAATATTTTTAGAATATACTTTCCTGGACTTAACTGATTAGCATTAATTGTAAAATTTTCTTGATAATAAGAAATAGTATTATAATATCTTTGACTAATCTTTTCATCATCATTGGAGTCATAAATCTTCAAATAAAAGTCATATTTATAATTATACGAAGAATTAGCTGGAGTAATATTCATTCCAATAGTTCCACTATCACTACAATTAATTTTAGTATCTGAAACACTAACGGAATATGCTGTGGACGGTACATTAACTACATATAACTTAGCAGTTTTTATAACATAATCATCAATATTATTCAACAATTTAATTGTGTAAATTCCTGGATTTAACTGATTTGTATTAATATTTTGAGTTACTTGGGAAGAAGAATAACCATAATTATAGGGATTAGTACTATAATACCTTTGACTAATTTTTTCTGCACCATTAGAATCATAAACTTTCAAATAGAAATCATACCTATAATCATATGAAGAAGAAGCATGAGAAATATCTATTATAATTTTTCCCCCATCTCCTGAGATAATTGTAGAATTAGAAACTTTAACGCTATAATCATAATATTTTAAATTAACTACATATAAATTTGCTGTACTCATAAGATAATTATCTATATTACTAAATATTTTAACTGTGTAAATTCCTGGATTTAACTGATTAGCATTAATTTTAAAACCTGAAAAACTATTTTCTGTACTATAATACCTTTGACTAACCTTTTCTTTATTATTGGAATCATAAACTTTCAAATAAAAATCATATTTGTAAGTATATGAAGAAGATGGATATGACATACTATACTGAATACTTCCACCGTTTTTACTACTAATTGTAGAATTATAAAGTCCAACTCTATATTCATTATGAGGTATATTTATTATATATAAATTAGAAGTGCTCATAACATAATTATCTGCATAATTTACTATTTTCATTGTATATTTTCCAAGACTCAACTTAGTAGCATCAATATACATGTTTGGCCCAAGAAAATCAGAACCACGATATCTTTGACTTATTTTTTGGTTACCATTTGAATCATAAACTTTCAAATAAAAATCATATATGAAAGTATATGAAGAAGATGCATCATATGACATGGAAAAAGGTACAATGTGACCTTCATTATCCTCAAAACAAAGTGAAACATTATAAAGAGTACAAGAATATGCATTATGAGGTGGTGAAGCACCTAAAACATCATCTTCCCCATTATACGATAGCAAATCGTCATCCTCAATCGAATAAAAATCTCCATTACTATTATTCAAATTTTTAGAAGATGAATTAAAATAATCTAATTTAATATTATCATTATTCCCTACACTACAGACAATATTATCAGAAACTTCATTTACACCAATAATATCATTTGTAGCATTATTTTCTGCACTTACAGCTGAAATAGCAAATAAACAAACAAACATTATTAAAAATAAATATCGTTTTTTAAACATAATTTCCCCCATATAAAACATTTAACTATATAATAAGTTGTGTTTAAAGTGCTATATAAATTATTATGGATTCAATTTTAGGAATACCAAAATAAAGCAGTAATTTTTGCAAATACACATATATTTTCCAATAAAATTAAAATTTAATGAATAATATTCAAAATAATAGAAAATATGATTTGTGTCTTTAAATACATTAGAACGCAAAACAATGTAATAGATGATATTTACAGAGACCTACTTTTAAACACAAAAGTAAGTAATTAATTGACTCTGTAAAATCACAAATACAAATTTAAGTTGATAATTATGAAAGAAAATAATAACTATAACAAAAGCATTTCCATCCGAGCTGATGAGAATATAGAACGTATGATAAAAGAAATAAAGGAAATAATGCCTTTAAATACTTCAAGTATAATGCGTTTAGCCCTAATAACTTTTTACAGGGAACAACAGAAGAAGGACGGTGATTTGAGTGGATAGCCCAATATACTATCTTAAAAAACAATTAAAACAAGATAAAGAAGAAATAAATTTTTTCTTAGACTTATGTGGCAACTACGAAGATAAAGACAAATGTTGCTACAATCTGCCTTTACCAGATGCGATTTATGAAAAACACAAGAATTTGGATCCTGAAAACTATTATGTCGGCAATATAGGTTTTTATGAAAGAGAACTGGAATATTATACGTGGGTGGCTGAACAATACGAAAAGAATGACTTCATTGTAAACGAAGATCATTTCTATCACACAATAAAAGATGATGATGACATAATACGATATTACATCAGTCCAGATCACAAAGAAATGGCGAAAGAGATTTGTGAATTTTTAGAACGAAGAATATATCTACTTAAAAAAGAAAATAGTTAATTTACATATAAAAAAATAAAAATGGTGATTTATTTATCACCAAAAATTTCCCCATACATTTCTGCATTGCTAATAGCTGTCATTTCCATACTTGAAGGCTTCGAATACTGGACATAATGGAGACATGTATAGAAAATTGAACTAATAATTGCTCCTTCAGGCACATCTACCACAAATTGAGTATAATATTCAGTTTTACTATAGAATCTCTTACCATCATAGGAATAAACCAATAATTCACCAAAAAATGTATTCCTGAGCTTTTCAAGGTCTTTTGGCATGAACAACCGTCTAACACTGAATACTTCCCTATGGGTTGGTTTACCAGCATATTCTTCTTCATATTCTTTTATTGATTGAGAAGTAGATTCATAAATCCTTTTTCTTTCTTCTATATAATGTTCTGCCTTTATTTTCCAGCATCTTTGTTCAAATAGTTTTATATCTTCATCTGTTAGATATGGAATTGTCTTTAGATTTTTGACTGCATGAAAGAGAAAATCTTTCATAATCTTTCTTCTTAATTTTTTACTTTTTTTTTAAATACTTTTACCATTGCTTACTGCAACAATTCCGGGAATATTATCTACTTTTAACCTATAAAAAGCTTCCATTCCTTCATTTTCAAATAGAATGCATTCCTTTTCAATGACTTTGCTT
>Ga0256405_10003986_pt1 | contig 28887 bp, 25 predicted proteins | sample RumenRJG_02DNA_FD_189096 | JGI IMG/M metagenome (GOLD analysis project Ga0256405, IMG submission 189096) | Bovine rumen microbial communities from Lethbridge, Alberta, Canada - RJG_02 | ecosystem: Host-associated > Mammals > Digestive system > Stomach > Rumen | place: Canada: Alberta... | reverse complement strand
CGATCCTGGAGGTAAACACCGCCACGGGGTATCCCGAAATGGATCAGTACATGGTAGGCGAGCCGGAATATATCAAGAAGCTGAACGAGCTGTGGACCGATGAAAACCTGACGCTGATCAAGGACTGCTTCATCGTCCACGGCATGACCAGTTACGCGTCGAGGCTGGATCGGGAATGCTACGATTGGCTGCAGGAGCTTCAAAGCACGATCTCCGGCACGTCCGGCGGGACACTGCCCGATGAGATGAGGTGCTCCAGCACGGTCAGCAGCCTGCTGAAGTGGCCCGTCGCGCAGCTGTATTCGGAGACGTTCCTGAAGCAGGAGGACAAGGACCGCATCGCCGGGATGGTGGAGGAGATCCGGGCGGCCTATCACGGCATCCTGAACGAGGCGGACTGGCTGACGAAGGAGACCCGCGCGAAGGCCATCGAGAAGCTGGAGGCCATCCAGAAGAACGTGCTGTATCCGGACAGCTGGGATGCTTACAGCTGCGAGGACCTGAACTATGCCGGCCCGCAGGAGGGCGGCACCCTGTGGGATGCCTACATGGTGATCGACCGGTATGGCGTACAGGAGTCGGTAAAACGCATGAAGGAGCCGCTGGATCACACCAAGTGGCCCGACGAAGCAACACCGAACACCTACAACTGCTTCTATATGCCGAATTACAACGGCATCTACATCCTCGGCGCGTATACGCGCCCGCTGGGTGACATCAGTGCGCTGAGCGACGAGGAGCTCTACGCAAAGCTCGGTGTTACCATTGGCCACGAGTTCTCCCACGCCTTCGATCCCACCGGCTCGCAGTTCGACAAGGACGGCAACATGAATTTCTGGTGGACCGAGGAGGACGGCATGGCCTTCTATGAGAAGACCGCGAAGCTGGTCGCGTTCTACGACGCCATCCAGCCCTGGAAGGGCCAGAGCTGCAACGGCAATGTTTTGTCGGGTGAGGCCTGTGCGGACCTGGCCGGCATGAAGGTGGTCCTGCGCATCGCCGCGGAAAAGGAAGGATTCGACTACGACGCCTTCTTCCGCGCCTATGCCGAGAACTACATGATGGTGATGACGCCGGAGCTTGCCCTCCAGCTGAGCGCCGATACCCACCCGCTGAACTACCTGCGTATCAACATCGTGCTCCAGCACTTCGACGAGTTCCTGAACCTCTATGGCATTCATGAGGGCGACGGGATGTATCTTGCACCGGAGGACCGGGTGGACATCTGGTAATTGAACTGTATACAATAAGGGAAGGACGGGAAGAGATGCCCGTCCTTCCTTTCAACAATCCGGGTTATTCTTATGGGAGATGCTGGAGGGCATCGTCTTCCAAGGCAAGGTGGCTCAGGAGGGCGAAAACCATACACGCGAGCTTTTAGTTAAATGGTTCAAATGTGATTCTGATTGTGACTTGCACATCCTTCTGTCTGTACCACTATCGGCATGGATGTTCTTGGCTCATTGCTCTCGACATCGCAGATGTGAATCACCTTCGGCGTGGTTTTAGCATTCAGCCCTTTAAAGAATTTCTTCGGACTCTGTTGTTTCTTTACGTCAATGCTCACATTGTATTTCCGTTCTGGGCAGGCATTAATCTGATTCTTTCGCTAGTTAAAATACCACATCTCCGTTTCGCCTTCGACAGTGAGGGTGAACTTCTTCGTTTCCAGTTTTTCACTCATTCCCACTCACCTCGTTCCCGGAGATGATCTTTTCAAGGATCGGTGAAAAGGTAATATCCTTGATGGCTCCGTACCGGCTTACGAAGTAGTTATTCATGTAGTCCTCACCTTTTCGTATACCGTCAGCAGTTTTGAAATCAGAAAGAGCATAATGTTCACTGTTCCCAGTCTCATCATCGCGTTCCACAAACTTAAGTCCCGTTCCCGGTGAATTCAAGAATCTGAAAGCGCCCGTTCCTCTCCGGGCATGAAAAAAGCGACAGGTTGCTGTCGCTTTTTCATTTGAATTCCTTATCAGATGTTTTCAACGCCAAAGCCGAAGAAGGCATTCGTATTGCGGATGCATACGTTTTCAATGATCTCCTTCAGATTCTCCTCAGATGAAAAGTACTCGCCCCGCTCCACCATTTCGCCGATATAATTGCACAGTACGCGGCGGTACAGTTCGTGTCTCGGATAGCTGATAAAGCTGCGGCTGTCCGTCAGCATGCCGACGGACAGGCTGAAGGGATAGAGATTGGCACAGGCTTTAAACGGCCGCTTTATGCCAAAGGCCGTATACTTGTAGTGATAGCTGGCATCGCCGGTGATGTACTTTTCATCAATTCCAAAAGTCCGCATGCAGCGCCACTTGTAATGGTCGCCGGAGAGCCACATTTCCCCCAGGTCCTCAAATTCCCGGTCCCTGGCGATTTCCTGAGTTCAGGTGGCAGAGGTAATCAATCATCGGAAAATGCTCCGCCTATTTGTGGTCAGAGAGGAGCCGGTCTCATTGGTCAGATACAGCTCCTCGTCAAAATTCGGTTCAATCCAGATCCTTTCCTCAGAAACCGATCAGTGCCCCTCCATCTACCGGAATGCAGCTTCCGCTGATATAGCGGGCGGCATCGCTGCACAAGAAGGCGGCCACCATGCCCACGTCCATGGGATCACCCACCGACTTGGCCGGAATTCTGCCCAGAATCTTGTTGAGGCGCGGTGCATCGTTGTCCGTCGCCTTGTGGAACATGGGCGTGTCGATCCAGCCCGGGGCGATGGCGTTGACGGTAATGCCGTACTCGGCCAGTTCCGCGGTCAGGGTGTGAATCATGCCCAGATAGCCCGCTTTGGCCGTGGAATAGCCGCTCACCATCGGCTGACCGATGTAACTAGTCATGCTGGCCTGGAACAGGATCCTGCCCCGGCCCTGCGCTTTCATGGTCGGCACCACTGCCTTGGTCAGTGCAAAGGCACCCACCAGGTGCACATCCAGCACGTTTCTGTAATCCTCCACCGTCATGTCCCATATGTACTTTTTGCAGTGATTGCCCGCATTGTTGACCAGAATGTCGATCCGCCCGTATTTTTTGAGCACCTTGTCCGCCAGTGCCTGGGCGTTGTCAGTGTCCGTCACATTGAACACGTCGTATTCTGCCTTGTTGCCAAACGGTTCCAGATCCGCTTTCACCTCATCATAGCCCCGGGTTCCCACCACGTACACCGTCGCACCGGCGCTGATGAGGCAATGGGTAATGGCCAGCCCGAGTCCGGATGCACCACCTGTGACAATGGCCACCTGGCCGCTGAGGTCATACCATTTCTGCATGTCAAAAGACTTCATCTGCTCTTCAGTAAATTTCATTTCCTGCCCTTTCTTCCAGTACGCCGAATTTGGCGAACGCGTCCGTTACCAGCATGCCGGCCTCAACTGCCTGACGCATGGTCTTTTCCGTGCTCGCTTTTTCAAGCGTACGCCCGATTACTTCATTCATGATGTCCCTGGGAATAATGAGAACGCCGTCCACATCACCAAAGACCACGTCCTGGTCATGCAACGTGACCTGGCCGATCTCAATGTCGCAGCGGCAGTCAAGCACATCGGTGCAGACGCATTTCAAAAAATGGATCAGCGAATATTCCGCTGCAGGAATATTCGCCGGTCCATTTTCTTTTCCGCTCGTGACCGGGCCTTATTCGCCGGTTTTGAGCACCAGCCGGTTCGGCAGTTCTTCGAATTCATTATACGTAAAGGTCTTGTCCTTTGTGATGCCCTCAAGAACGCTGTACTCCAGATCGTCCTTTCTCTGCGTCACATCCAGCGGCGATCCGCCATAACAGATGGTCCACTGGGCATTCTGTTCCTCCTCTGAATATTCCGCCACCGCATTAATCCGGACGGGATCCAGTGCCGGTACCAGCATCTGGTGCACCACCTCCTCAAACAGGAGCTGCAGATGATTGGTCAGCCGCGAGGAGATCTGATTCCTTGAACAGTACATCTGGATCTGGGTGGTCATCCCCGGGAAATCGTAATCGCAGCTTTCAATGTTCAGTTCCAGCACTTTCAGGTTCCGGATAAAGCGCCGGGTCCGATCCCGCTGCGGATGATCAAAAATCTGTTCCGGCGTTCCTTCCTCATACACCACGCCCTCATCCATGTACACCACCCGGGTGGCAATCGCCCTGGCAAAATCCATCGCGTGGGTGACGATGACCATGGTCTTGTCCGTCACGCACAGATCACGGATAACCCGCCTAACTTCACCCACCATGGTGGGATCCAGTGCACTGGTGGGCTCATCCAGCAGGATGATTCCGGGATTCATGGCAAGCGCCCGGGCAATGGCCACCCGCTGTTTCTGTCCGCCGGACAGCTCATCCGGATAGTTCAGCGCCTTTTCCGCCAGTCCGACACTGCGCAGCAGATCCATCCCAAGGTCATATGCCTCCTGGCGGCTCATCCCTTTCAGGTCCACCGGGGAAAACATGATGTTCTCAATCACGGTCATATGGCCGAACAGATTAAAAGACTGAAACACCATGCCCATTTTCTGACGGACTTTCCGGATATCACATTTGGGACTTGTGATCTCCTCCCCGTCAACCCAGATCTGTCCGGATGTCGGTTTTTCCAGCCCGTTGAGGCAGCGCAGCAGCGTGCTTTTTCCCGTTCCGGACGGCCCGATAATCGCCACCACCTCACCATCCTGGATTTCCAGATTGACGTCTTTCATCGGCATGGCATTCGGGAATTCTCTTTTCAGATGCTCAATCTTTATCATCGGTCTCCAATCCTTTCAGGATTTGCTCACGTGTCCTCGTCCTGGGATTGACAAGGACCTCAATCCGTCTCACCAGAAAACTGAACAGTTCTTCCAGCACAAAGTAAATCACGGAAATCGCAATCAGCGGGAAAAAGGCCTCATAGGTGCGGCTCCGCACAATATCCCCCATCTTTGTCAGATCCTGCACGGCAATATATCCGACAATGGAGGTGGCCTTGATCAGCGCCACAATATCCCCCCGGTAAGCTGCCAGAACATGCGGAATGGCCTGCGGGAAAATAATGCGGAAAAACGTATGCCGGTTGGCGTGTCCAAGGGCATAGGCCGCCTCATACTGGCCTGGATCAATCATGCCCACCCCCATTTTCAGCAGCCCGAACACAGAGGAGCTGAACGTCATCGTAAAGCACAGCACCGATACCGTGATCCCGCTGATGGACAGGCGGCCAAAGATGATGTAGTAGAGCACCATCAGGAGAACCACCACGGGCAGTCCCTGTACCAGCCGCGTATACACGCGGGCGATCCCGTTCGCCGCCGCATTTCCATTGCGGCAGAGCATGAAGATCAGGAATCCCAGCGCGGTTCCAAACACAATGGACAGGAACGTGATCAGAACGGTCACACCGATTCCCTGCGCAAAAAGTTTCCATCTGTTTTCCCGGATGAACGTTTTGTTGAAGCTCTGCCGGATCTGCTCAAAAAAGTCCGATGCATCTTCTTCCACTGCCGCAGCGCCGGCCTCTTCCCGCCTTGTCATCATCAGCAGTTCCGTGCCGTGATACGGGATGGAGAAATTGACGCTTTCCTTTCGTTCCTCGGTAATCACCATATCCGACAGGGAAAAATCGTACATGCCGGTCACAAGCCCCGGAATAAGTCCCGCTGTTTCCACGGTAATGACATCAATACCATATCCATACTCGCGGCAGAACCGCACGGCAATATCCGGATCGGTTCCAGCAATCTCCCCATTGGCAATAAAGGAAATCGGCACTTTTGTCCCGCTGGTTGCAAAATGCAGCGTTCCGTTTTCACCCGTCAGGCCGCTTTTATCCACCGGTGTGGAATCGTTGGCAGGATCACTCCAGAAGCGGTAAATCTCCTCCAGCGTCCCCTCCGCTTTCAGCCGGGTAATGAACTCATCCATCTGTGCCTTAAGCCTGTCACCGCGCTCGCTTTTTGCAAACATGGCACCGATATCAAGAATACGAACCGGTTCACTGAGCGCCATTACTTCCTTTTCCGCCTCCATCAGGTGAGAAGCCAGTTCCGTACTGGCAAGGAAGAAATCAATTTTATTCGTCTTCAGTGCCTCAACCATATCGGAATACGTCGCATACTGGCTGATGGTGGCATCCGGCAGTTCCTGCCCGATAACGGAATCGTGAAATGAACCGGTAATCACGCCGCCTCTCCGCCCATTGAAATCGGACGGCTTTTGGGTTCCGTATACCGCCTCCCCCGGGGTCTGCGTCCCGGTTTCCTTTGCCGGCTCTCCCGGCACCAGAACACCCATTTTTTCCTCAAACAGAATATCCGAAAACGGGATCGTCTCCAGCCGTTCCTTCGTGACATTCAGATTGGCCAGAATCACATCAATGTCCCCTGACACGGCTGCAGGAATAATCGCCCCGTAATCATATACCTTGAACTGCACATCCGCTCCCAGCCACGCAGCAAAACGTTTGGCCAGTTCAATATCAAAGCCGGAGAGTTCCGTTCCGACATAAAAACTGTACGGGCGGACAATCCCCGATGTTCCAACGGTCAGATGAATCGTCGGATCGGTGGCCTCCGGAATTTCCGGCATATCCGTTTCTAAATTGACAATCCATCTCGTGAACATCTCATCCAGGATTCCGTTGGCGCGGATTTCCGCAATAAACTGATTGATTTTCTGCTGAAGCTCCGGAATCGCAGAAACCGGCGAGAGACCCGCGGCGATTTTAATTGTCTCCTGCAGGGTTTCATCCAGAATGCGGACCCCGGATAAGCCTTCATTCACTGCAACCCGCAATTGGACCAGTTCGTAAACAAAGCCATCGATTTTCCCCTGTCCAACAGCCAGGAAACCGCCATGGTTATCCGTAAAATACACGATTTCTGCCTCTGGCAGTTCTGCTCTCACCGTATTTTCTGCCGCACTTCCCTGCGAAACGCCGACCTTCATTCCCGGCGCATTCAGCTGCTGCAGCGAGCTGATCTCTGCCTGACTGAAAACCGGCAAAGCGAACAGGCACAACAGCAGAATCAGCAGTCTCGCGAAAGTTTTCCTTTTCATTCGTGGGCCCCCTTGTCACTGATTATGTTTAGCAAAAAATCCGGATCATGGAATACCAGCGATATCCCCGATCCGGATTCCACTTTACCCCATCTGGGCCTGTTCATCTGGCATGCCGCCATCCGGTGTTCCTGTCACACCAGAGGCCGTGCACCGGCAGAGCTCCTCCTGCCATGCTGGGGGGATTCAGCAAGCATCAGTTCCAGGGCGTGTAAAGATACTCAAGCTGCTTCACCATTCCGGCATCATCAAATGTGATCACGGTATTCTCTTCCGAGGAATTCAGCTGCTCATTTGAATACCGGTCAATCAGTTCCTTGATGGTCAGCTCAACCGGTTTCTCTGCCTCCGGATCTCCGGAATCCAGGAACTTGAAATCCGGGGCAGCTTGTACCTCGAACCTGAACACGTTTTTGTAGAAACGGTTTTCCGTATCCGTGATGGCCGTATACAGTCCTTTGTCATTCTTGCTCAGATAAATCGTATACCACGGTCCCGTCACTTTATAACCCGTTTCATCCGTTTCGATCTTCCGAATGACAAACTCTTCGCCGCCGATGACGATTGTATCCCCGGCTGCAAGTTTTTCTACCTCATCCGCCGGATAGGATTCCTGTTCGTAAACCGAAAAGTAGAGCGTTACATCCTTCATTTCCTCATCCGTCGCATACCCTTCCATGCGGGCCTTAAATGTTTTCCCCGCCACCAGGTCATGAAGCATTTCCGGCATGACCGGTTTTGTCGTCAGAGCAGATGCCGTTCCGGCCAGCACCAGAAAAAGTCCCGCCAGAATCAATAAGCTTATCCATCTTTTCATCATGAGTTTCCTCCTTCTTCTCATTGGCTGATGCCCAGCTTTCCTGTCGGCACATACCGCAGGCCCCGCGTTCAGTGAACGCAGACACACCGCGACACGGCCGGGCACTCAGCCTGATTATATCAGAAACAGTCTGCATTCTCTATTCATTTTCAGCGATTCTCTTTCCTGTTCAGATGGTTAACAAAATGAAACGTCTCTGTTTTCCCCGGGAACGGTTCCGGAAAGGTCCCCTGCCCGGACATCCCGGTCATTCCCCGGTTTCCTCCAGCCGGGCCATAATCTCCGAGATGGCCACCAGTGCCGCCTCCCCGCTGATCACAATCCGTCCGTTCCCCGTCATCCGGCAGTGCAGGATACCCCCGCGTTTTGAGGCCTGACAGGCGACGATTTCGCTTTTTCCCGTCTGTCCGGCCCAGTATGCCGCAATCTGGCAGTGTGCCGAACCGCAAACCGGATCCTCCGGAATCGACAGCTTCGGGCAGAAACTCCGGGACACACAGTCCGTTTCCGTTCCGGCTGCTGTCGCGTTCTGTATTCTCCCTTCCAACTGAAGAAGGCGCCCCTGATTCGGCTGCAATGTACGTACCTGTTCCTCTGTCTCAAACACACAGATCAGGTCAAGGCCCAGCAAAGCCCTGACCGGTCGGATTCCGAATGCCTGCTCCATCGCATCAGTGACCGGGATTTCCGTCAGCTCGTACGTAGGGAAATCCATCTCGTACAATGTGCCGTTTTTCCGGATCGTCAGCATTCCGCTCAGGGTATTGAACCGGATCTCACCGGCCCCGGGTTCATAGAAATTCAGAATCACATAGGAGGCAGCCAGGGTAGCATGCCCGCACAGCTCCACCTCCGTTCCCGGCGTAAACCAGCGGAGCCGGTATCCCTCTTTCTCCTTCACAACAAAAGCCGTTTCAGACAGGTTGTTTTCCATTGCCAGCTGCATCATGGCCGTCTCTTTGGGCCATCTGTCCATCACACAGACCGCTGCCGGATTCCCTGCAAAAGGACGGTCTGTAAACGCATCCACGATATACTGTTTCAAAAGTCTCACCCTTCCTCGCCAAACCGAAAGCTTTCACCAATTATACACTATTTTCCCGTCCTCAACAGGAACAATACTTTACTCATAACCGGCTTTTTTGACCCGGCCGCACCCGTTCCTTTCCCTGGTTGAATTTCAGAAACAGTTGTGCTATTTTATTCCCGTTTCACCCTGCCCTGCTGCGAAGCGGCAGTATGGCAAACCGGAGCATTTAAAACGCTGCTCAGGCATATGAACAAATCTGAGGGCCTGTAAACTGGCTCTGCCGCGAAGCGACAGTATGCCAAGTCCGGGCACGCACAACTCTGGTCAGGCATATGACCAGGGTGCGGCTGAGGAGGAGAAATAACCGTGAAGCCAGGAAAAAACCAAACGCTTTTTACCCTGTTCCTGTCCATGTTCTATATCAGTGCCTTTACATTCGGCGGCGGATTTGTCATCGTCACCTTTATGAAACGAAAGTTTGTGGATGAACTGCACTGGCTGGATGAGCAGGAAATGCTGGATATGACTGCCTTGGCACAGTCTGCACCGGGAGCCATTGCGGTCAACGCCTCCATCCTGGTGGGATGGAAAGTTGCCGGCATGCCCGGAATGCTTTGTGCAGTCCTGGGTACCATCCTCCCGCCCATGCTGATCATCTCGCTGGTCTCCGTCTTTTACCGTCTGTTTGCGGAAAACCGTTACATCGCCCTTGTTCTGAAAGGCATGCAGAGCGGGGTGGCTGCCATCATCCTGGATGTCTCCCTCAGTATGGGAAAAAACGTTCTGCAGGAAAAACATCCGGTTCATCTGTTCATCATGCTTGCTGCTTTTGTGGCGACCTTTTTCTTCCAGGTTAACGTCATTGTCATCATCCTCTGCGCGGCCCTCATCGGCATTTGGATGGTTCTCCTGGATAAAGCAGGCCTCGCTTTCCCACTCCTCCGACTGAAAAAAGACCCGTCTGACCGGCCGGACATGAAAAGGCCAGGAGGAACGGTATGAACCTTGTTGAATTATTCCTGAGTTTTCTGCAGATCGGCCTGTTTTCCATCGGCGGCGGATACGCGGCCATTCCGCTCATCCGATACCAGACAGTCATTTTGCATGGCTGGCTGACGGAATCGCAGTTTCTGGACCTGGCTACCATTGCCGAAATGACGCCGGGACCCATCGCCATCAACGGGGCAACCTTTGTGGGCCTTCAGGTTGCCGGAATTCCGGGGGCCATTGTCGCCACGCTGGGATGCATCTTTCCCTCTCTGATCCTCGTTTCCATCCTGGCCTGGGTTTATCGGAAATACCGCACGCTGCCCCTGCTTCAGGGCATCCTTGCCAGTCTCCGACCGGCCGTCGTTGCCCTCATCGCCTCCGCCGGCCTCAACATGCTCCTTCAGGTCATTTTCGGCAGCCGCGCCATTCACCTGTCCTCTGTGAACTGGATCGGTGCCGCCCTGTTTATTCCGGCCATTTTTACCCTGCGCCGCTTTAAATGGAATCCCATTTTCGTCATGATCTCCTGCGGGCTTCTGAGTCTGCTCCTGGGGATTCTCGGGCTTGCCTGAAAGAAGCAGAACTGCCGCACAGCGACAGTCAGATCAATGCCAACGGCAAACGATAACTGTGAGGAGGAGTCCCTGACCCGTGAATCAGATCATCATCCATGTCGATATGGACGCCTTCTATGCCTCCGTGGAAATCCGGGATAATCCCGCCCTCAAAGGGAAACCGCTGATCATCGGCTCTCTCCCGCAGGAACGGGGCGTGGTGGCAACCTGCAGCTATGAGGCCCGCAAATTCGGCGTCCACTCAGCCATGAATATCAAGGATGCCTACCGCCTCTGTCCGGGCGGCATTTACATGCATCCGAACTTTGAAAAATACCGGGCCGTCTCTGCGCAGCTGCACGAAATCTGGAACACCTATGCCTCCGCCTCCGAAACCATTGCCCTGGACGAGGCGTATCTGGATGTCACCGAAACCGCCCGGACATGGGACATTGCCTGTGAATTTGCTCAGGCCATCAAGCGGCGGACACGGGAGGAACTGCACCTCACCTGCTCCGTCGGCATTGCCTACTCCAAAACGGCGGCCAAAACCGCCTCCGAGGAAAAGAAGCCGGATGGATATTTTGAAATTCCCACAAAAGAGGCCTTTGTCCGCCTGATCATCGACCGTCCCGTGCAGGTCCTGTATACCGTCGGCAAAAAGACCGCGGAAAAGCTGACACGCGCCGGCATCCGCACCGTCCGGAACATTCAGGAACGGCCGGAGGATGTGATCCGACTGCTGGGCAAGCAGGGCCAGTGGATTGTCCAGCAGGCACTGGGGGAGGACAGCCGCAAGGTCACTGCCTACCGGCCGGAGGATGCCAAATCCATTTCCCGGGAACTCACGTTCCAGAAAGACGTGGATGACTATGACTTTCTCCGGGATGTTCTTTTCCTCCTGGCTCTGAGTGTGGAACGCCGGGCCGCTCGTGTGGGGCTTTACGGCGAAGGGGTCTCGCTCAAAATTACCTACGCGGACATGAAGTCCATTACAAGGTCAAAAATGACCCGTTCAACCCGGTCAGCCGCGGTGATTTATCAGGAAGCCGTTTCCCTCCTCGAACAGATCCGCCATCAGCCGGTCCGGCTGATCGGCACAGGCATCTATCATCTCACCGGCGAAAGCGGCAGGCAGCTCACCTTTGATGATTTCCTCCCCGACGCCGGACAGGCGGAACAGCAGCAAACCGATGCTGAGCTGAGGCGCCTCGGCAGCCGGTATGGCCTCAACTTTGCCGATAACCTTGACAAGATCTTCCACGGTGAAACCCTGTACAAAACCGTGGAATACATGCGGAAGCATCGCTGACAGTTCCCCATCTGTTTTCTGACATACAAAACCCTTCCGGACAATTCCGGAAGGGTTTTGTTCACTGGGAAACGATATGAGGCCGCGGATTACTTCGTAACGGCCGTGCCTCCGACATAAAGAGAAAATCCGTTCAGGTTGACATTAGCCAGATCCCCGTCAAAAGCGGTCACATAGCTGTCACCCGTCAGCGTCCATGTGCTGTTGGCATCAAGAACCACCTTGACAGTTCCTGCCTCGCTGGACACTTCTGTTCCGTTCGCATTGACGATGGACCCGCTCACATAACCGGTCAGCGCGGAACCGTTCGTCAGATTCAGCGTCAGCTCTGAATTGCTGCCAACCAGAACCGCTCCCTCCAGCGTCTGCGCATCCGCATTCATCACAGCAACATTCTGGGCGCCGCTCCAGCCGTCATCACAGACAGAGATCAGGACATTTCCCGCATCCTCATTCACCAGTTCCACGCCGCTCAGGCTGATGACCGCGTTGGTGTTGGTCACATGGAAGATATGACCGTTTTTGCTGGTCAGTGTGCCGCCTGTCATGGTAAAGGAAGACGTTCCGCTGTCTGCATCTCCGCTCATCGACTGGTAGATCATAATGCTGTCAAAAAAGGTGGCGTTCCCGTTGCAGCGCGTGTTGTTGGCGGTCAGCTGGCAATTTTCCAGCGTGATGGAATTCTTTCCCTCAATACAGACGCCTTCAGAAAGATTGGAGATCAGTTCCGCATTTTTAACCGTAATGTCCGCGGTGGAATAGATTGCCGGTGAACCGAGTCCGTTTGATGTATACGTTCCGCCGTCCACGACAACGGTCCCGCCGCCGCGGTCCGTCCGGATCGGTGCGGAAGAGCCGCCGGATGTGGTCACCGTCAGATTGCTGGCATAGGTTACCCCGCCGCCGGTGGTCATAATGCCGCCGGATCCGCTGCCCGTGGTCGTAATCGTCATATCCGACAGGGTCACGGTTGTCCCGTCTCCCTCGCCGCCGTTCTGCGCACCATTGCCGCCGTAACAGAAAACACCGTTGGCGCCGCTGGCATCCGATGTGATTTCACCGCCCCGGATCGTCACATTGGCGCCGCCCATCGCCAGGACAGCCGCATTCAGGCCGTAGAAGTTGCAGTTGTCGCCGCCGTTTGAATCACCTGTTTTTGTCACGACCGGCTGCTCAATGGTGACGCTTTCATCCGTGTTGATGATCAGGGCACTCTCATCTGCCGTGGCGGAGGTATAGGTCTGTCCGCTCTGTTCGGAAGCCTCCGTAATTTCCACCGTCGCCGTATAGGTAAAATCTGCCGTTTTTCCTCCCGGAGGTGTTCCCCCTCCGAATCCGCCGCCCGGCATTCCATCCGGCGGATTTCCCGGTTTTCCGTCCGGTCCCTGGCCCGGCCCCATTCCGCCCTCAGGCGGTGCCGGCGGTGTATTCCCCTCTGCCAGACCCGATATCGCTGCCGTAAACAAAAAGATGATTGCTGTCAGAATCACAAGAGCTTTTCTCATCATGCAAACCTCCCTTGTATGCTCAAGCCGTCCGGAAACGGCAATGTTCCTTTCGGACAAGGGACATTGTATTCCCCAATCCTTTAACGAACCTTAAAAAAATGCATTTTCAGATTTTTTATCAAAAAGATGTTTCATTTGCCTGACAGACCTAAGGAGCCAGAGACTTCTCTTTCCAAGACGGCGCACCTCAGACACCCATATGCACAATAGCCCGCCGTTAATCGGCGGGCTATTGTGCGGTTCCTGCTCCGGGCTAGATTTCCAGCCTGCTGCAGTCGACGCCTTCCCTCCATCTTTTCTCATCGTCATCGTCCATCTCCATGAGGACCAGCTGATACGTCTTCCCGATTCTGTCATCTTTCCACTGAATCCCCATCCCCTTTTCCATTCCCTTCATCTGCATCTTCAGGAAATCCTTGACCGCCTGCAGACAGTCCTCCGTTACATTATCCACCAGGAATTCACGCTCTTCCTCCTGCACATACGCGTTGATGACCGGCCTTTGTCGAACCCTTTTGGCATGCAGCACCAGTCCCGTTCCGCTTTTCATGTTCTGCATCCGGTCTCTCGCCCTCATCCTGCCTCCCAGAAAGAGAACCAGCGTGATCCACAGGCAGTTGCTGACCAGCAGGAACAGACGGGGAAACGCGTCGGCCGGAATGGACGGAATGGTGAGATTGAGCAAAAAGGTCAACAGAATCAACACACACGAAACAGCCGCTTCAACAAACAACATCCGCATCGCCTCCCTTTCAGTCCGGGAAGTATATCACAGCCGATGGGAAATCGCATTCACCTGTCAGTTGAAAGACTCTTTTCCGATTCTTTCGGCCCGCATTGACAATTTTTCTCCGGCTTTCTATAATCCGTTTCAGGAAACAATGGCAGTGCCATATGATGAGGGGAGGCATTACATGAGCCCACCGCAAAAACCTGCATCGTCATCTAACTGGGCGATTTTTCGTTTGCTCCTGATTGTATCTGCTGTACTGGGCTGTTTTTTGATTCTGTTCTCACTGGTGAAACCGCACGATTCCGGCACCGTCGTCTCTCGCGGGCGCATCACACAGGTTAGACGCCGCAGCGGAATGAGGAGGCGAAATTCTTCCCGTTACCATTATTCCGCCGATGTCAAAGTGCACAAGGACAACTCGAATGAAATTGTAACCGTCTATTATCGTGTTCCCGATCCTGAGACCATCCCGCAGGTAGGGGATCTGATTCAGTATACCGGCTCGATTGTCGGGAATGTTTCCTATCCGAATCTGCTCCACATTCAGATCGGAGGAGCCCTGATGGCCATTCCCGCAATTGTCTTCCTTGTCCGCTTTCTCTGTCTGCGAAAGAAAAAAGCAGAGTAGCCTTACCGTTCACGGATTGCCCCTGTGCAAAAGAACAGATCCGCGTAACATTCAAAAAAAGAGTGTTGTCATTCCATGTTCCGGAACGACAGCACTCTTTTACGAAATCCGGTCAAATACTGAGCCTTTATCCGTGCCCATCATCTAACATATCCACAGATACGTGTCCGACGTTTTCTCAGATAGATTACTTTGCCCAGTACCTTTCGACTTTTACACCATCGCCGTCCTCGACGAAATGGAGGAACTGCATGTGATTGAATGCATCCTTATGATTTTCCGCGTCGGTTTCCACGGCTATCAGGCAAACTCCCTGACAGAGTATAATTTTCTCTTGACAGATCTGCTTTCATCCGTATAATTAAGTCCACTTGTCGCTATTTGAAAAGTACATATTAGGCAGGGAGGTTGTTTTATGAAAGCTTTTGTTTTCCCGACGATTAACCTCAGTGCTACCGGCATGAACATCCAGCGGCTGCGCAAGTCCCGCGGACTGTCCGTGAAGGATCTCCAGGAGTTTTTCGGTTTCGAAGCTCCCCAGGCCATCTACAAATGGCAGTCAGGAGCCTCTCTTCCTTCGGTGGACAATCTGTTGGCCTTAAGCCAGATTCTGGAAGTTCCCATGGAGCATATTCTGGTCAAGAATGAACTGCCGACACCCAAAGAGCCAGACGGCTCTGTTTTTTTTATTCTTTTTGGGATCGGAGGACCGCTCATTGACTGCCTGTTCATCTGTCCGGGCCGAAAAACGAACGCGTTCCGGCTTTCACCGCCGCGCTTTCCCCTGCCCATTGACAAAAAGAGGTTCTCTGTCTTTGCAGAGAACCTCATGTTTTTGAATCCTGTGCTTATTATTTCTGTCCGAGCACGGCTTTGCGGAATACACAGATCAGAAGAATATAGCAGATCGTCTTAGGGAGCATCAGCATGCCAAGCATAGGCACGATACTGGCCCCCACCGCGACCGGAATATAGAAGAGGAACGACAGCAGGATGTAGATCCACACCGGGGCAAACAGTTTGTCCGCCTGACGCCGGGTATAGTACAGCCAGCAGATGATGGCACCCAGGGCAATAAACGGCACGTTCCGGATCACGCCCCAAAGAACGCTGCCGCTGTTGGTCAGCCAGCCGTTCTGTGGGCAGAGACACAGGAAAACCCGAACCGCGGCCAGAACCATGACTGCCAGCGTTGTATTCCGTTTCTCCGCCAGCTCATATCGGCCGAGATAAATCTGATACATCAGGACATAGAAAACGGTCATCGTAATGGAGGTGATAAGTTTCCCGATACCCAGTGCTGCGGTGAAATCAGCCGTGATGAAATAGTTAAGCACCCGCGGAACCAGGTGGAACGCATCGCCGCATCCCAGAATCAGCGTCGCCAGGCCCATTTTCCGTTCCGTCTGGTTTCCCGCCCTGCTCAGGATCTGAATTCCGCTGATAATGGCAAACAGCAGATAAAGAATGTCAAATGTGGACTCTCCGTATTTCATGGTTTTCTCCCTTGCTTTTTTTCTTTTGAACCCGGACCTATCCCGGGCCGATACTGACCGGAGATGCCCTGAAAACAGGATTTTCGCCGGCCTTGAAGCTGCCCCTCCTGCTGTTCATTCTGATTCGGAGGGATCAGCGTAAAATGTGTTTTATCGGATGCTGCGAACGATTTTGTTGAGTGTCTTCGGCAGGTAATACATCCTGTCCAGCTGAAGATTGGCATATCGTTCCAGCGCCCTGAGAACCCCTCCTTCGTTATACAAAGCCATGTAGTATAAACCTCTGGCCTCTGCGACATTCATGTTTTGCAGCGTCGCAAGAATTTCAGCCGCTATAAAATGTTCATCCCTGCTGTTCAGCTCTTTTTCAAGCAGACGGACGAGCAGGAGAGCCGTAAAACCTGTCAGGCAGTGCGCTGTAGTGTGTTTCCCGGCTGTGGCAAAATGCCGGGTGAGATAATAACGGCTGAGTATGCGAAAACCGTCTGCAATCTCTTTCCGCTGCTCCAGCAGTTCCATGATGCGGCATATTTCAGCGTGAATCGGCTCCCCGCTGTCATCCAGTATGGGAAGGTTTGTCGCCACCCCTGTAAATCCATCGTACTGTTCTTCGTTCCTGATTCTTTCCTCGTCCAGTATGTATTGGTCTGATTTTGCGGATGGAACACACTTCAGATAACGCTTCACCTCATCCGGCGCTTTTTCGACTGCGCCGGGGTCAGGACTCTGAAGAGTTTTCCTGGCACATTCCAGCCGTCTGTTCCGAACAGCGCGCTGATATTCGCAGAATTCTCTTGAAAACAGAACCATGACATACTGAGCAGAAGCTGATTCGCTTTTATCCTTTTTCTGTTTTCCGAAAGCCGCTGATTTGTCATCCGATAAGCCCGGAATGATCAGGGAATCGCCGGAAATCACTTTATACGCCCTGTCCGTATCAAAAGAATGATCAGCCTTGTCCTGATGATCACAGCTCTTCAAGCAGCTGAGAACAGTCCCTTTGTTGTCTGAGAGCAGCCGGTAGTTTTGATCATCCATGATCCTGGCTTTCATGCTGTCAGGCAGTTCATGGGCAGCCTGAGTGACAACAAATGCTTTTCCGCCGAGTGCATGGAATAAACGGATATTTGAGAAGCCGGATCCCGCATCCCCGCAATAGATGAATTCATTTTTGCCGATCAGCTTTTTCAGTTTCTTCCCGCCCGGAACGCCTGCAATAGGGTCACCTGCTTTTCCTGAGCCGATCACCATCGAAACAGGGATGCCCTCTGAATCCATGAACAGTCCCATTTCCGCAGCGAAATCCGGATGAGTGACACTTCCAGGCCCGTATCCGCAAAATCCTTCCCCTGTAACCGGAGACGGATAATCCTCCTCTTCATTTTTGAAACAGAAACGAGTGCAGTCGAAAAAGCAAACCGAAGGATTCCGGGTGACAAGTTTGCTGCTTTTCTCAAGCAGATGCCCGATATAGCTGTCGGCATTTTCTGCAAGGATGTCAAGGAAGCGTGACAGGTCCTGAACCGGAATGTCAGGTTTCCCGTAGTAATTCGAAACGGACCCGCCCTCTGCCGGCTTTGAAGCTGCTGACAGCGCAAGATCTGTCACGGTAAAGCGGTTGATCTGATTACAGTTAAAGGATGGCCTTCCATCCGCTGTGACCTTTTTAAAGAACGTATCCAGAGAAAGCTGCTGGTAGACGTATTGCAGATAGAAATGGCCGATATTCAGCTGAGTCATCCGGGAAGCTGGTTCATCTGTCTGCGGAACCTTCATTTCAAAATCCAGTTCAGTTCCGGCAGAGGGATTATGGTCCTTTTCCTCCGCCTTCATCTCTTCAAGTTTCTTTTGCGCATACGCAAGCGGATCATCTGTAATGGTCAGCAGCTCTGAATGTTTTCCGATTCGTGCAATGGTTTTGGTCGTCGTTTTCTTCCCGATGCGGTACCCTTTTTGAATGTAGTAAATCGGATCATCGGATTTCCTGTTATATGAGAGCTTCATGTCATCCCTTCATGAGTCGTAACCTGGTCATCTGGCTTTCGCAAACGGGGCAAATATCACTGTAAAAGTTTCCCGGCGTATTGACAGGAAGATCCGGACAGCCCATAATAATGCCCACCGTTCCTCCTGCGTCTCCGGCTTTTTAGCTGATGCGCACCACAGGAGGACTTATTTTTTCCTGAACGAGCTGATTCTATCCGTCCCGCATCCTGTGGGGGGAATAGACCGATTTCAATTATACGGCCGCATACGGCGTAATGCAAGTCCTATCCCCGCTGCCGAAAACGTTCGGTTTTGCTTGCATTCGGCCTGAGCTTTCCTCTATAATGTCAGAACCTTCTGCTCTCAGGATCTATCCATTTACATTGGGAGAAAATCCTGAACCCTCCCTTATTTCTCTGTTTTCTGGAGATTCACATGAAAAACCACGCTTATTCATCCGAAGAACTCGCCCTGCTTGAGCATCTTCCCGTGCCCCTGGCGCTCTGGCAGCTCTGCAAGGACCGTCCGCCGGAAGTATTCATTCTGTCGGATGGATACCTCCGCCTTTTCGGATTTGCTGATAAGGAAAGCGCCCTGGCCTGCAGCCGTCAGGACCTGTACAGATATACCCATCCCCATGATATTGCCGAAATCTCTCTGGCCTTTTCCCGTTTTAATGCCAATGACCGCCCGTTCGATGTGCTCTTCCGTGCCCGAAAGCCATCCGACTCCGCATATCATGTCATTCATGCCACAGGGGAACGTGTCACATCGGATACCGGTCTTGATCTTTTGTCCATCACCTTTACGGATGAGGGGCTCTGGAGCGGGAATGGCGCGGAGCAGGAAGCGGATCTTCCGTCTTTTCTCCTCCACAGCCGACAGAAAGAAGGCGCCGCCCGTTCTGTCCGGTATGACCACCTGACCGGCCTGCCCGGCATGACCTATTTCTTCGAACTGGTCAACGCCGGAAGAGCGGCACTCCTCAAGAGCGGCCATCAGACTGCTATCCTCTATATAGACCTGTGCGGAATGAAGTTTTTCAACCGCAAATATGGGTTTGCCGAGGGCGACCGCCTTCTGTGTGCCTTTTCCGCGCTGCTTTCCGGGATGTTCGGCAATGACTGCTGCTGCCGGTTCGGATCGGACCACTTCGTGGTCTTTACAGAAGCCAGGGACCTTAAGGCACGGCTGAATCAGCTGTTTGAGGATGCCCTGAAACTGAATAACGGGCTTACCCTTCCCGTGCGCGTTGGGATCTACCTGGAAGACGCGGAGGAGATTGCTCCCAGTACGGCCTGCGATCACGCCAAAGCTGCCTGTGACAGTCTCCGCAACTCCTACACCTCCCGCTTTAACTACTACACACCTGAAATGCAGAAAAGCGCGGAATGGCGGCAATACATCATCACCAATCTGGACCGCGCCATCCGGGAACAGTGGATTCAGGTGTATTATCAGCCCATCGTACGGGCTGTGAGCGGCAAGATCTGCGATGATGAAGCCCTTTGCCGGTGGATTGATCCGGTTCACGGTCTCCTCTCCCCCATCGATTTCATCCCCGTGCTGGAGGAAGCAAGCCTGATCTACCGTCTGGATCTTTACGTTCTTGAACAGGTGCTCCTCAAGATCCGGAGGCAGTCGGAGCTGGGCATGTACCTGGTTCCCCAGTCTATCAATCTGTCGCGTTCCGACTTTGAATCCTGTGATATTGTCGAGGAAGTCCGGCGCCGTGTCGACGCAGCCGGCGTCCGTCCGGAAATGATTACCGTCGAGATCACCGAGAGTACCCTCGGCAGCAATTTTGAATTCATGAAGGAACAGATCATGCGTTTCCGGGCCATTGGTTTCCCGGTCTGGATGGATGATTTCGGTTCCGGCTACTCTTCCCTGGATGTTCTGCAGAGTATTCATTTTGATCTCATTAAGTTTGACATGGGCTTCATGAAGCGGCTGAACGAGGGAGAAAACGGGAAAATCATCCTGACGCAGCTGGTCCGAATGGCCACCAACCTCCGGATCGATACCGTCTGTGAAGGCGTTGAAACGCGGGATCAGGTCAATTTTCTGCGTGAAATCGGCTGCTCCAAACTGCAGGGATATTATTTCTCAAAGCCGGTCTCCTTTGATGCCTTCCTGGAAAAGTCCAGGGAATCCGTTCATCTCGAGTATGAAAATCCGTCGGATTCAGCCTACTTTGAAATTCTCGGGCGCGTCGACCTGTTCGACCTGAACGCAATCTCAAATACCGGCAACGGCAGGGATGCTTTCCTCAACTTCTTTGATACATTTCCCATGGCCATCCTGGAAATGAAGGATGACACGCTGCGTTATACGCGCACCAATACCGCCTTCCGCCATATGAACACCCGGTTCTTCAATTATGATGTGCTCGCCTCTTCTTTCAATTTTGTTCCGTTCCCGTTTCCCGCTGACTCCATCCTGCTGCGTTCTCTCAGGGAATGCCGCAAAAACAGCGAGCCCATTCTCTTTGATGACCAGATGCCGGACGGCTCTTTCCTCCATGCCTTTATCCGCTGCATTGCCCATAACCCATCTGACAATACCAGTGCATTCGTCATTGCCATTCTTTCCATCAGCGAAAAGATGCAGGACGCAACCTACTCCAGCATCGCCCGTGCACTGGCGACGAATTACTACCACATCTACTACGTGGATCTTCAGAATGACCAGTATATTGAGTATTCCTCGTCCATCGGTGCGGAAGAGCTGGCCCTGGAGCGTCACGGAACGGAATTCTTCGGGAACATCCGCCAGCGGGTCAGCAGCCGCATCTATGAGGAAGACCGGGAGATGTTCTTCAGGGCATTCACCAGGGAGAACATCCTTAAAACACTGGAACAGGAGGGATTCTTTTCGCTGGTTTATCGTCTCTTGGACACCGGCGTGCCGATGTATGTCGCGCAGAAAATCGTCTATCCCCTGCCGGATAAGCAGCATATCGTCATCGGCATCAGCATTATTGACGCGCAGATGAAACAGAAAGCGGACAATGACCGGATGCACCGGGAAATCCAGTCCTATGGCCGGATGATTGCCCTCATTGACGGGCTGTTTGCCTTTTACACCGTTGACCCTGACAGCGGGCGGTACATCGAATTCAATTCCACCGCTGATTATCAGAAACTGGGCATCGGAAAGACGGGCGATCACTTCTTTGAAGAATCGCGCCGGAACAGTCTCTCCGTCATCCATCCGGACGATCAGCCGTCCTTCATCCGCCAGTTTACCCGTGAAAACGTGCTTGATACCATCCGCAAAAAAGGCAGTTTCGACCTCCGCTATCATCTGATGATGAACGGCGTTTCCTGCCCGACGATTCTCAGGGCCGTTCTGGTCAATGAAAATGACGGCGAAAAAATCATTGTCGGCCTGCGTCGGATCAGCCAGCAAAGCGGCAGCTAAAAACCCCTGCCGCCCATAAAAGAAACAGGTCCCCGGTACAGTTTCATGCTGTACCGGGAACCTGCTCTTTTGTTCTTTTCAGAAAATTCTTACTGTTTTCCGATGTACCTGGCCTTGCCCAGACCCAGCACGAGACGCGCGATCGGTCCGCACAGAATCAGGAAAAGACCAAATCCGGTTCCCTTTCCAAAGCACTTTGCCAGTTTCAGGGACTGGATGATATGAAGCACGAACGCGACAATGGACACAATAAAGAAGAGGAGCACCTGCCAGTTCGGGGTACCTGACCGCAGATTCAAAAACGCCGTACAAACCCCGCAGGCCACGGAAACGATGCCCATCGTTGTGTTCCAGGAAATTCCATATTCCACGATGACATTATAGAACGGAATCAGCGATTCCCAGCCGGCCACACCGGCTTTTGTAAAGATCTTCCAGTCAGCAATTGCCTGCAGGACAAACAGCAGGACCAGAACCATCACGGTTGCACCGATTCCAAAGCCCAGAATCGCTCCGACTGCTGCCGCCTCATCGGGTGTCAAATTCAGCTGGGCCGTGCCCTCAGCCAGGGCAGAAGCAAAAAGATTCATATTCAGCATCTCCATTGGTTTCAGTTTGTTTTGCTGCAGGAGCGTCTGCTCCTGCAGCTGTTATGCATTTACTCAGCCGTTGGAGTCAGCCAGCACTTCGTAGGGATTATCAAAGACATACTCAGGCACTCCGCCGGGCCGGTGGTTTTCCCAGACCAGACGATACTGGTCATTGATGGTAAAGACCGCCTCAACCGATTCCTCACCGGTTACCCTCTCGGTTTCCTCATTGTCGACATACGTGATGACATCACAGGTTCCCACCGCCTCAAGAGACTTGTTTTCCCTGTTGTACGTGCCGTTGTACATGTAGGACTCTACCTTGTTTCCCTCGCCGGGAACATCCAGATAGATGGTATAGTGATCCTCCGCCCAGGTGATATCCGCCGATGCGTTGACGCCCGGCCAGGTTCCCTCAAAGCGGCCGATAGGCGTAAAGGTCAGGCCATCCGCCACATGCTCTCTCATATCATCCCACACCAGCTGGCCCTGTTCATTGATGGTAAACTCAGCTGCACCGTTATCATAGTAGGGCTTGTCTCCCTCAAGAACTTCGTCATTTTCAAATTTTGCCGGCCACTTCAGTGCACCGACGCTGACCAGCTTATCACCGACGAGGTTCAGCTTGTACTCCCAGATAAACCCTTCACCGGTCTTCTCGTTATCCAGCTTTTCCACCTCTACGATGTAACCGCCCTCCTCGGAATAGACATCCAGGTGATAGCCATGGCCTACCCAGACATCATCAAAGGCCTTTCCCTGATCAGTCTGCTCCGTCTCTGCAAATGCCGCAAATACGGTCAGCATAAAAACGAGGAACAGAGCGAGCCAAAACTTCTTTTTCACGTTACTTCCTCCTTAAAAAATTCATTTGCCTGCACAGGTTCTTCTTTGCAGGCCTCAGGGTCATTTGCCTGAACGGCACAGTGCCGCTTCTGTACGCTTTCATTATACGCCATTTTCAGACAACTTCAATCCCCTGATTCCGGCAATCTGCCCGTTTCAGTCTGATTCGAAAGCATTTTGGCCTTTGCCGCGTTCCTTTACTGCCAGCCCTGCGCATGCATGCCAGAGCGGATCGGCAGTTCAGTCTCAAAGGCGATGATCATCCCGTATTCCGCGGTCCGGCTGCTCTCCTCCTCCGAAAGCGCACTTGAGGAATCTGGTCCTTCACGGTGCCGTCTGTTCTGCCTCCGGCGCTGTCGCAGTTGTTTTCGTCAGCTCTTCCGCCTCAGAGGGTGTCGCCGGATTCAGGGCTGCCAGAATCCGGGCGGCTTCTGTCCGGGCCTCCTCAAGCCCCAGCTCCGCCGCGCGCAGATACCAGTCCAGCGCCGGGCTGATGACCCCGTAATGATTCTCAATGCACCACGCCGTCATATACATTCCGTGCGGGTCCCCGGCCTCCGCCGCTTTCCGGTACCAGCGGTACGCCTCCTCCGGGTTTTCCTCCGTTCCGTATCCCTGCTGGTAAAGAAGTGCCAGATTGTACATTCCGTCCGGATCGTTCAGCTGGGCCAGCTGTGAAATCCAGTGAAAAGCCGCTTCGGCATTTTTCTCCGTTCCGATTCCCAGCAGATAACAGCTGGCCAGGGGCAGCATCGCGTCCCGGTTTCCAAGCTCTGCCGCCTGCCGGTAATAGTCAAATGCCTTTTCCGGATCTTTCTGCGTACCGGTTCCGGAGAGATAAAAGTTGGCCACGCTGACCATCCCCTGCGCGCTGCCGGCTTCTGCCGATTTCAGGTACCAGTCAAATGCCGCCGCATCATCTTTTTCCGTCCCCAGCCCCAGGGCATAACAGGTCGCCGTCTCCAGCATTCCCCGGACCTCTCCGCCCTCTGATGATTTCAGGTACCACTCAAACGCCGTTTCAACGTTCTGCTCAACGCCCTTGCCGTGCTGATAGCAGTCCGCCAGAAACACCATGGCCAGGGGATTCCCGGCTTCCGCTGAAATCTGGAGGGATTCGATATCCCCCTCCGTAAAGCCCTCATTCTGTGCCGCCTCCACCAGCGCGCCCCCGTACGTCTCCTTGGAAAGGTCCCGGTTTTTATCTGCCATCCGGGCATTGTGCCACGCCAGAATCCCGATAATTGCCAGCACGGCGGCGGCTGCCCCGCCGATACCGGCCGCCAGGCGCTGCATGCGTTTGCGTTCCCGGTTGACCAGACGGTCAAAGCGGACATCCAGCAAAATCGCCGTCAGGCGCAAAAAGGCCTTGTTCCGTCCCAGTTCCAGGATATTGGCCCCCAGCAGGTGCTTCTCCGGAATATTTCGCAGCTCCGGATGATAACATTCCCGCTCCGGATAATCGCTCTCCGGCTCCCCTTCCACCACAAAGGGAATGATTCGGTCCTCCCGGCCCAGGGACTTGAAATACCGGATCTCATCCCCGACCCATTTGGAGCCGGCACTGGCCGTGGAGCAGATCACGATCAGGCAGCGGGACTGCCGGAGGGACTGCTCCAGCGATCCCTGAAGCTCCACCCCTGCCAGATCCGTCTGGTCTCTGAACACACGCAGATGATGCCGACGGCTGCCCCGCTCTTTGCGGATCTTCCGGGGCAGCGGAAAAGCCTCCAGCTTTCTCTGCAGCCACTTCCCCCAGGAGAGATCCCGATGACTGTAACTGATGAACGCATCATAAAGCCATTCGTCCATTTTGTCCGTCCTTACTCTTTTCCAGTGCCCGCCGCTTTTGCAGGGGCACTGCTGGTCTCTCGTTTGATCGCACGGACACGGAATGTCCGGCCACGTCATTATAGAGGGAACATCTGCCAGAATCAAGCCGAACCGGGAAAAACCGGCGGGCAGGCCTGAGCCGGCCAGCTATTTGCTTCATCTAACAATGAAAAAACAATCCTCTTTTTCCCACTTTATGGATTTTCAGTCATCCCCGCTGCAAAAACAGGAAATTCGCGATTGTCCCGAAAAGAGACATCTGCTATCATTGAATCATTCGATCCTGTCTTTTGCCATTATGGCCCTGTGCCAGGGACAAAAGACTCCCATTCAGCCAACAGGGAGGAACAAACATGAGTATTGATCTGAACCGCATGCCAAAGCTCGGTTTCGGCCTGATGCGTCTGCCGGAACAGAACGGCAAAATCGACCTTGAACACGTATGCCGGATGGTGGATAAATACATGCAGGCCGGCATGAACTACTTCGACACGGCCTATGTTTATCACGGCGGCAATTCGGAGAAAATCGTTAAGGAAGCCATTGCCAGCCGCTATCCCCGGGAAAGCTTCATGCTGGCCACCAAGCTGCCGGCCTGGTGCATGGCCACCGTGGATGACCGGGACCGGATCCTGAACGAGCAGCTGGAGCGCTGCGGCGTTGACTATTTCGATTTCTATCTCCTTCACTCCATTGAGGACGGCGGAAACGGGGAAACCTATGAGCGTCTCGACTGTTTCAACTGGGGTCTGGCGAAAAAGGCCGAGGGGAAGATCCGTCATTTCGGCTTCTCCTTCCACGGGAGTCCCGCCTATCTTGAGCAGGTACTGGATGCGCATCCGGAAGTGGAATTCGTGCAGATTCAGCTCAATTACGCCGACTGGAACAACCCGGTCGTCTGCTCCGGCCAGCTGTATGAGATCCTGAACAGGCGCGGCATCCCCATGGTTATCATGGAGCCGGTCAAGGGCGGGACCCTTGCCGCGCTGCGTCCGGACCTTGAAAAAATGCTGAAGGAAAAACAGCCCGACCGCTCCATCGCCTCCTGGGCCCTGCGCTTTGTCGGCTCCCTGCCGGGGGTCATGACCATTCTCTCCGGCATGAGCACCGCGGAGCAGATGGATGACAACATCGGCACTTTCACCCATTTCACGCCTCTCACCGATGACGAGAAGGAACTCCTCCTCCGTGTCCGGGATATCATGCTGGATGTCCCGCAGATCGGCTGCACCGCCTGCCGCTACTGTACGGATGGCTGTCCGATGAACATCGCCATTCCGGATGTCTTCCGGGCGGTCAATACCATGAAGCTGTATAACGAGGAATTCCGCCCGAAGAATTTCTACAAGGGCCTTCTCGCACAGCATGGACGCGCATCTGACTGTATCGGCTGCGGTCAGTGCGAAAGCGTCTGTCCCCAGCATCTGCCCATTATCAACCTTCTGAAAGAGGCAAGTGTAAAACTGGATGCCTGACAGCTGAGCGGTTCCAAGCGGAACCGCTTTTTTGACTCATGCCAGTCTTTTGACAGAAAACAGTGTTCACGGTATAATGGTTCTAAAAAATCACGTTCAGGAGGAAATGCACTATGGAAAAAAAACGTGCCCAGTGGAGCAGCAAACTGGGTTTCATCCTTGCCGCAGCCGGCTCCGCCATCGGTCTGGGCAATATCTGGAAATTTCCCGGCCGGGCCTATGAAGGCGGCGGAGGCTCTTTTCTGCTGATTTATCTGTTTATCGTGGTTCTCCTGGGCATCCCCCTGATGCTGACCGAACTGGCACTGGGCCGCGCCAGCCAGACCAATATCGTCAATACCTTCAAGAAGCTTGGCTATAAGCAGCATTCCTGGGTGGGCTGGATCGGAGTTATCGGAGCCTTCATCATCACCTGCTATTACAGCCATGTGGGCGGCTGGGTTCTGCGCTATGTCTTCAGTTACGCCTTTGAGGCACCGGCCATCTACCGGGATTCCCTGGGGTATTTTTACAACATGCTGGGACTGCACGCGGATGGCACCACCTCCATCCCCTGGACCGCGCTCTTTTTTGCAGCCCTGTTCATGCTCCTCAATGCGGTGGTCATCATCCGCGGCGTGGAGGGCGGAATTGAGAAGTTCAACAAGTTCGGAATGCCGGCCCTGTTCCTCCTCCTCATTATTCTTCTGGTCCGCTCCGTTACCCTCCCCGGCGCCGAGGCAGGTGTCAAATACATGCTTTCCCTCGACCTGGGAAAAGTCACCGTCAACACCTTCTTCTCGGCTCTCGGGCAGGCCTTTTATTCTCTGTCCATCGGCATGGCCATCCTGGTCACCTACGGCTCGTACCTTTCCAAATCTGAGGACATGATCAAGAATACCGCGGTCGTCTGCGGCATGGATACCCTGGTGGCTGTTCTTGCCGGATTCATCATCGTCCCGGCAGTCTTTGCCACGCTGGGCAGCGGCGAGGTGGGAAAAGGCGGCGGATTTGCCTTCGTTTCCCTGGCAGGTGTCTTTGCGGAGATGCCCGGCGGCCGGATCTTCGGCGTCCTCTTTTATCTCCTTCTGCTGTTTGCCGCGCTGACCTCCTGCATCTCGCTGATTGAGAGCATCGTCGCGTTCCTGACGGAGGAGTTTGGATGGACACGGAAGCGGACCACCATCATTCTCTGCCTGATTCTGTTCCTGATCGGCTGCCTCTACACCTGTTCACAGGCCGCCATTCCCCTGAAAGGCATCTGGTATGACGGCGTCAACGGGATCACCCACCCGGCACTGTGTGATTTCATGGAATACCTGACCGACCGGATCATGATCCCGCTGTGTGCCCTGGGCTGCTGTATTTTCGTCGGATGGGTCTGGAAGCCGGAGAGCATTATTGCAGAGGTTGAGCAGAGCGGATTCCGGTTCCGTCTGGCAAAGGCGTACACGGTTCTCATCCGTTTTGTGGCACCGGCCGCCATTCTCGCCATCCTCATTCTCAGCATCTTCTCCGGCGTAACGCTCAGTTAAACACAGAGACAAACGGATTCAGATCGAGTTCGGCAACAGGTGGAATTATGCCAAAAGAACCCAAAGGAAAACGAAAGAACCCCGGTGAAACCGCTTTGGAATCCACATCCTCATCGGGGGAGCGGATTCATCCGTCTGAGGATGAAATCATCCAGTCTCAGCGTATGATCATCGAAAAGCTTTCAGCGGAACACGAGCATTTGCTCGATATTATCCGTAAGATTCGTGACCTGACCGATCTGCCGTCAGATAACTGACGGCGGAGGGAATAAAGAAAGAGCATCTGCTTTTATGCAGATGCTCACACTGTTTGGCCTGATGATTCAGTTTTAATGACCTTTTGATGAGGGCTTCGGCCCTCTTTTTGTTATCTTGATGCAGGAGTCCGGTCTTCCTTCAAAATCCTGCATCCGTTTTTCCCTTGTTCCTTCTTCCGCGAGACAGAAGCCGGATTTCATCTCTTTTCCGGCATTTCGCTGACAATGGCCGACCCGATAATCAGCACGGCACCGATCAGATTCAGCGGACTGAGCGGCTCCCGCAGCAGGACCGCCGAAAACAGCAGGGCGGACACCGGATCAATATAGCTCAGCACCGCAATCGACTGAACACTCAGGCCTTCCATGCTGCCAAAATACAGGACATAGGCAATTCCCGTGTGCACAATGCCCACCACCAGGAGCAGGACAACCTGCATCGGGTTCAGCGCCGCTCCCCCGAATCCGCCGGTCACCAGCAGATACGGACCCATCGCCAGCCCTGCCGAGAGCAGCTGAATCGTTGTCCGCTGATACGCAGAGTTCCCCCGGATCGTTTTATTCAGAATCACCACACCAGCATAAATACACGCTGCCCCCAGGCCCAAGAGGATGCCGAGAAAATGTCCGGGCCCTGGCCTTTCCCCGACCACGCCGGAAACCAGCACCATGCCCAGAATGGACAGCGCGGCACAAACGGCTTTTTTGCCGGTCAGTTTCTCCCGGAAAATGAGCGGGGAGAGGAGGACCACGATGGTTGGCTGCATATAGTAGCAAAGCGTCGCAACCGCCACCGTCGTATGGTTGTAGGCCTCAAACAGCAGGATCCAGTTAATCCCGATCATCACCCCCGTCACGGCAAGCCCCACAAAGGTCT
>Ga0256405_10003985_pt1 | contig 28896 bp, 21 predicted proteins | sample RumenRJG_02DNA_FD_189096 | JGI IMG/M metagenome (GOLD analysis project Ga0256405, IMG submission 189096) | Bovine rumen microbial communities from Lethbridge, Alberta, Canada - RJG_02 | ecosystem: Host-associated > Mammals > Digestive system > Stomach > Rumen | place: Canada: Alberta... | reverse complement strand
ATCCTGCTCGCCGTGGTCCTGCGCCGCAATCTGGGCAAAGGCGAAAAGCGGGATCTGTGGGCATCGCCCGCTGTAAAATAATTCCCTGCGGAGCGATTACATCCGGGCGCAGATGTGGTAAGGTGATAAGTGTAGTTTTTTACAGACGGACCGGTCAAAACGACAGGTGTACGGGCGGCGGAGAAACGCGAGGCCCCGCACGAAAGGAGAGCAACATGGCAGACTATAAGAAGGTAAAATATCAGGAAGCGGTGGATTTCTGTGTCAAGTGCTTCCAGGGTTACGGCTTTACGAAGGAAGAGAGTGAGAAGATCACGGACGTTCTGCTGGCGGCGGACCGCTACGGAATCGAGTCCCATGGAATCCAGCGTCTTATCCGGTATCACCACGAGATCACCGAGGGTATGGTGAAGGTGGATGCGAAGCCGGAGATCGTGAAGGAGACGCCGCTGAGCGCCACCATCGAGGGCAATGACGCCATGGGCCAGCTGCTGGGTATCGACGCCATGAATCTTGCCATCAAAAAGGCAAAGCAGTGCGGTGTGGGTATCGTGGCGGTGCGGAACTCCAACCATTACGGAATTGCAGGCTACTACACCCGGATGGCTGCGAAGGAAGGCCTGATCGGTATCTGCATGTGCAACACGGAAGCCATCCTGGTGCCGACATTCGGTAAGCAGGCTATGCTGGGCACGAACCCCATTGCGTTCGCGATGCCGGCGGACCCGATTCCCTTCTCCTTTGACTCTGCGACCACGGTGGTTCCGAGAGGCAAGCTGGAGGTCTACGCGAAGCGGGGCAATACGATCCCGGAGGGATGGGCGCTGGACGAGAAGGGCCATCCCTGCAATGAATCGGCCCGTGTTCTTGCCAATATCATCAACAAGACCGGCGGCGGAATCCTTCCGCTGGGCGGCGCAGGTACCGAGACATCCGGCCACAAGGGCTACGGTTTCTCCCTGATCTGCGAGATCTGCACGGCGATCCTTTCCGGCGGCACCACCTCCAACTATATTTACAAGACCCCGCACCGCTCCAATATCTGCCAGTTCTATATGGCTATCGATTACGGGATGTTCGGGGACAAGAAGGAGATCGAGGCTTCCCTTTCCAAGTACCTTCAGGAGCTGCGTGAGTCTCCGAAGGCCGAGGGCGAGGAGCGCATTTTCACCCACGGCGAGAAGGAAGTTGAGTCCGATATCAGGATCCGCACGGAGGGCATTCCGCTGAATGACAAGACCTATGGCGAGATGCAGATGATCGGCGAATTCACCGGCGCATCGGACCTGCTGCCTGAGAGATACTGATTCCCCGGCGGGAAATGTTCCCGATGGGATCAGCGGGAAATGCTTCCGATGAGATAAACGTGAGACAGACGAAATGATGAGTTGAGAAAACGAAGCGCGGTCCGGCAGTTCTGCCGGGCCGCGTTTCGCATATAAGTCATTATTCTGTTTTATCTTCAGCGGGAGAATGCTCCCGCATTGTTTTTCCGCAGAGTGTCCTGCAGTCTCAGTTTTTGGAATGCCACTCCTGAACCCAGGTACCGTCTGCCATCTTTTCCGCGATCTGTTCCGGCTTTTCCGGAAGACTGGCCAGAGAGAACGGAATGCAGCCGTTCAGTTCAAACTCCACACAGGTGCTGCAGTCAGAGTTCAGAGAGACGGGAACCGGCATGAGACGCGCCGGGATCCAGTACATCTCGCAGAGCTTCTTGAAAGCACTTGCGTCGGAAGTGGTGGAAAAGGTTGCGACGCAGACTCTGGAGGCGGTTTCTTTCGCACCTGTCATCATTCCGGCCTGTGCATTTCTGAGATTCATGTTGTTCTGAGTCATAATACCGTTAATCATTTTTCCTTAACCTGCGATTTCTTCTTTATTGATGGTTTCGCTGACCAAGCACTTAGTATACTCATGTTTCCGCGGATGTAAAGCAGATTTTGTTAAATAATTCACATTGTTCTGAAATTGTCCTGGAAATGACGCTTCCTGCCGCATTTGCCGCCGGAAAGCAGGGGGACATTCTGCAATCCGCTGTTTTTACGTGAGTTTATGGTAAAATATGCTGTGGATGACAATGACCCGGAGGTCAATGAGACAGAAATCAGAGGAGAAAAGATATGGTCAAAAATCTCAGAAAAGCAGTGATCTGGCTCATTGCGGCGTCGATGGCAGCATCTGTCACGGCCTGCAGCGGAGGCCCGGCCATGGGCGGAGCGGAATCCGGCGGTGCGCCGGCATCGGCCGCGGCAGCGGAAACCGGTGCGGCAGCGGAGACTGATGCGGCAGCAGAAACCGGCGCGGCAGCGGAAAACAGTGTGCCGGCCGGGGCAGAGGCAGGCGGGGAAGAAATCAAGCTTCCTGCGGCGGGAGATGAGCTGTACGGTTTCCGGGTGACAGATATCACGCCGTTCCCGCAGAAGAACGCGCAGCTTGTGTCGCTGGATCACCTGAAGAGCGGGGCGGAGGTCCTTTACATTGCGTGTGACTCCCCGGACAAGGCGGTCAATGTCTTTTACCGGACTGAGGCTGAGAGCGACCAGGGGATCCCGCATGTGTTCGAGCACATCACCCTTTCCGGTTCAGGGAAATACCCGAATTCGGATCTGTTCGATGTGATCTCGGCGAAGACTTACAAAACTTACATGAATGCCGGTACTTATCAGCAGATGACGGGCTACAACATGTCTTCCCTTTCGGAGGACCAGCTGCTCGCCATCATGGACTACTACATGGACGGGCTGACGGACCCGCTGGCGCTCCGGGATGAGCACCCGCTGAAGCGGGAGAGCTTCCGATATGAGCTGGATGATCCGGAGGGCGATATTACCGTTACGGGTGCCGTGTTCAATGAGATGGAAGCGGCGAATGCTGTGCTGGACCGTTTTGTGAATGTGAGGACTGCAAAAGCCCTGTATCCGGAAAGCACCATGAGCTACAACAGCGGCGGTTACCGGGATGACATCCTTACGATCACCATGGACGAGCTGCGGGCGTTCTACGAAAAGCACTATCACCCCTCAAACATGCTGATCACTCTTTACGGAGATCTGGATCTGTCCCGTTTCCTGGAGAAGCTGGACCGGGACTATCTGTCAAAGTATGACAAAAAGGAAATCACGATCGAAGACCGGAAGTACGTCCCGTGGAAGGGAGAGCGGACGGAGACCTGCGTTTATCCGGTGACGAAGGATGCTTCCGCGGAAAACGGGAGTGTAGTCAGCTTTGCAGTCTCCCTCGGAGACATCAGCGCCTATGATCTGCAGCTTATGGATGTAGTCGGTACTCTTCTGACTGCAGAAAGCAGTGTCCTGAAGCAGAAAATGATGCATGAATTCCCGAGTTCCGTCTTTTCCGTGAACCTGCGGGAGGAGATACGGCAGCCTGTCCTGAGCTTCGAACTGAGGGACGCGGCGAAAGGCGACGCGGAAAAGTTCCGCCGGATCCTGAAGGATTCCATAGATGAGATCTGCAGAGACGGACTCAACAAAGACCTGGTGGACAGTCTTGTCCGCGACCAGCAGATCGAAACGGTGCTTTCCGCGGAGCAGCCGGGCGGCATCGGTGTCTGCAGCGCATTCGCGCTTTTCTGGTCCCAGTGGGGAGACCGGCTGACCTATTTGGACTGTGTCCGGGCGATTGAAAATCTCCGTGAAGAGGCGGACAAGGGAACTCTGGATCAGCTTCTTGAGAAGTATCTGAAGACACCTGAGCAGGCGGTCCTGATGGAGGTGGATCCCGGTCCCGGACAGAGGGAACTTCTGGATGAGGAATTTGAGGCGAAGCTTGCCGCGATGAAAGCCGGTATGTCGGACGATGAAGTCGCGCAGATGGTGGAGAGCACGAAAGAGTTCCGCGACTGGAGCGAGATCTCCGCGGAAGAGGCCGGACCGCTTCTGGAAAAGCTGAAGGCGGTGGAGATCGGGGATCTCCCGGAAGAGGTGTACACTGCGGAAGTGACGGATACGGAGGAGGACGGCATACGGAAGCTGGTTTCCGTGATCGACACGGCGCCTTATGTCGAGTCGGAGCTTTATCTGGACGCTTCTTCTCTGGAGTACGATGAGATCCTGGACTATTCCTTCCTCGGAGAGCTTCTGGGAAGCCTCGCAACAGAGCACTATACTGTGGAAGAGCTGGAGACGGCGTTCTCGACCGCGGCTTACCGGCATGGAATCGGCGCCGGGATCGTGTACGATGACGAAACCGGGGATCCGCAGCCTGTTCTGTCAGTCCTTTCCATGGAACTGGAGGATACGATCCGGGACGCCTGGGCGCTGCAGGAAGAAATCCTGTATCACACGGATTTTTCTGACGCGGACCGGATCAGGTATCTTGCGTCGGCCGCTGAGACCGGATTTGTCCAGAAAAATTCGCAGAATCCGGCACAGATCATCCTGTGGACGGCCCAGGCTGCGGCGGATCCGGACAGGATGTATGAATATCATGCTTCCGGCTTCGACTATCTGGCCTATCTGAAGAAGGTCGCGGCGATGAGTGACGAGGAGATCGCTGTCCTGACAGAGCGTCTTGAAAAGGTTCTGGGCAAGCTGCTGAACCGGAACGGCGCAGTCTATACGGCGGTGGGGTCTTCGGAGACACTGGCGGAGGACTGGGATGCGGCGAAGGTGCTTCTGGAAAAGCTGGACGATGCGGACCGGACGCCTGCGGATTACTCCGGGGAACTTTCGAAGATCGAACTCCCGAAGCGGCTGGCGGTGGCGGTCCCGGATTCCGTGAGCTACAGCGGCTTTGCGGCGGCAAATGCAGACACGGGATTTGAGGACAGCGGGAAAGACCAGGTCATTATGACGATCCTGTACGGCAACGTAATGTATCCGGCCTTCCGCTATGAGATGGGCGCCTATGGATTTGACATCGGACTTGGACGCACCTGTGCTTATATGTTCAGCTACCGGGAGCCGGATATCCGGCCGACCTATGAGTATTTTCAGGGCGCGGCAGAGGGGATCCGGAATCTTGAACTGACCCAGGAGCAGGTCAATGACTCGATCCTGAATAAGTACAGTGAGCTTGCTTATCCGGATTCTCCGCTGACCGCGGCGCAGACAGAGATCTTCTACCGGCTCCGGGGCCGGAAGCAGAGTTATGCGGAGGAGACCCTTGCAAAGATGCGTGAAGCGAAGACGGTGACGCCTGCGGATGTGACTGCCTCCGCTGACCGCGTGCAGAAGATGATCGAAGAAGGTGTCTGGGCCACCGCCGGCAATTCCGCCGCAATTAAAAAGAACGCCGGACTTTACGACCTGGTGATCGAAGATCTGGTGAAATAAAGGCATCTGATTTTGCGGAAAAAACAGGGCTCCCGGAAACGGGAGCCCTGTCCTGACTTAATTCTGTATTGATTACTGAACGGCAATGCCCTTGAAGTAGCGGACGCCGGTGGGAATATCCACGGTCCAGAACTTGAAGAAGGTGTTCCAGAGAAGCTCATTCTCTGCCGGCATGTTGACGTGATCCTTGCCGGTGACCCAGATGTACTCGTACATCGGGATGCCCTGCGCGTTCTTCCAGTCGCAGTAGTTCCAGCGGCCGCTGGTGGTGGTCGCCGCGTAGCCTGCCCTGCGGACTGCGTCAACATTTTCCGCGGTGGCAAGACCGTTGCGGGTCAGCCACATGTTGGCTGCGCTGATGACCATGCTGGAATCCAGGCTGAGGTCATAGCTCCACATGTCATACTCTGCCATGGTGTGCAGCATCGGGACTTTCTGGGAACCGGTATCTTCCTTTGCCATCAGCGGGCCGGAGGTCGCGCCCATAGCCGCGAAGCGGTGGGAGACATCGGTGCTGCCGAGATAATGGGTCATCATGCAGCCCATAGAGTGGCCGGTGCAGTAGAAGCGGCCGGTATCAGCGCTCGGATAGTTCATGCCGATGTTGTCCAGCAGATCCTTTGCGTAGACATAGTCCGTAAGCTTCAGGCTCGGATCCTCGATGGTCCAGAGTGCGCGGTAAGCAGTCGGGTTCTTCTCGCCGCCGCCCAGGGTTCCGGGAACCGGGATCAGGGAAGACTCCGGGAAGACCAGCATGATGCCTTCGCGGTCCGCGATGTTGTACCAGAGGGTGTTCTCGAAGAAGTTGCGCATGGAAGTGGAAGCGCCGTGGTAAGCGATGACAACCGGAAGCTTCTGGCCTGCGAACTTCTGCGGGATGTAGACAAGGTACTGGCGGTCGATGCCGTTGGAATCCGTGAAGCTCCTGAATTCAACGCCGCCCTTGCTGTAGTCAAACTTCCAGGAGATCGCGTTGGAAAGAACGCCGCCGCCGTAGCGGTAGTACTGATCCATGAATGCCCATGCCGCAGCGGTGGTTGCCGGAGAAGCATAGTCATATGCTTTGGTCTCGGTTCTGACTGCGCCTGCGAGGACTGCGGCGCCTTCCGGAGCGAAGCGGGAAACTGCGTTCCTGTCAGCGGCAGCTGCTGCCCAGTAACGGGCAACTGCCTTGGTGTTTGCGTCTGCGCCGGCGTTTGCGAGGAAGACCGGGACCGGAACTTCCTTTCTGGTCACGCCGTATTTCTTCTTGTCGGTATCGAAGGAGACAGCGCCGTTGGACTGAAGATAAGCTGCGTCGATCTCGCTTGCGTCAAAGAAGGCTGCGCCTGCGACTGCCAGAGGATTCTCCATGGCGAACTTCTGGATCAGGGAGCCGATCTCGCCGTAGCCCACAAGGTAGATGGACGGGCCGGGCTGGAGCCACTTTCCGGCGCGGGCTGCGCCGATGGCTGCCTTCACATAGTCTGCTTCATCAGCTGCGGAACCCCAGTTGATGCCGTCTGCCGGCTCAAGGACGAAGAGGCAGATGCCTTCCTCGTCAGCCTTGGCCTTCCATCCGCTGACCTCCATGAAGGTTCCGGCATCCATTCCGGACGGAACGTTCATGGCGACGAACATGGCACCCTGCGGGGTGTTCTGCGGGACATAGAGCTTTGCGGTGCGGCCCTCAGCCACGGGCATCTCCAGGAAGCCCTGCCAGAGCATCGGGACGACATTGTCTTTGCGGACATACTTTGCAGCCTGCTGCTTCATGAGGTTGTCCAGCTCGCTGTAGACCAGCGTCGGAAGCTTCTCGAACTGCGGCGCGGCAAATGCGGTGATGCTGCCGGCGACGATCATTCCTGCTGCCAGGAATCCGGTAATGATGTTTCTGATAGATTTTTTCATACTCATGTCCTTTCTCTGATTTAGAACATTTGGTGGTTCTTGCCCTTAAAGCATATACTACAAAATGTGCAAAATCGACAAAATGAAGCATGAAAGTTTTGATTGGATTGATCAAAAATACTGATCAAATGTATAATTTATAATGCGGAGGATGAATCATGGATTTGAATCAGCTGGAAGGGCTTATTGAAAAACCTTACTGGGTCGTGGATATTCTGCCGGAACAGGTGCCGGCGGGATCACCGGGGCAGTATTTCGCGGTGGACGACTATTTCCTGAAGACGCCGCAGCTTGCGGTGCTGCACAGAAAGTTTGCGGAGATCCTGCTGAAGCTGAACTGCTACTTTGATGTCAGCGCCGGGAGGATCCTTGACGACGAATGGACCCGCTGGCCGGACCCGGAAAGGAAGGAAGAATTGCCGGACTCCGGTGCGGATCCGGATATCTGGACCCGGAACCCGGCTCCGGAAAAACTGGCAGATGCATGCTGCAGCGAGGACGGGATCTGGACACTCTACATATATTTTGAGGCAGAGGACACGCTCATCGGCATAAACTGCGATGACACATACATGACGGTGTATCATCCCACGGACCGGCTTCTGGACCTGATACGGAAACTTGCCGCCGCGGAAGGCCTGTTCGTGTGGCAGCCGTGACAGACAGAACGAAGGCTTCTCCTGCTGAAATTGGCTGATGAAAGGTAGTGATTTTCAGCGGCTGTTTCTGTAGAATATAGACAGGCAGTGAGATAACTGCAGATATGTATCACTGCGGAGTTTATATCTCCATGAGGCTTTTCCGCGGAAGATCCGCGGAAGCACCGAATACAGGAGGAAAAACATGAAGAGACGAAACAAAAGGATCCTTGTCCTGCCCACCCTCGCCCTGCTGCTTGCGGGAGCCCTGACTTTGGAAACACCGGCCGCAAATGAGACCGGGAGTTCCGAATACCGCGACCTGTTCAAAAACGCGTTTCAGACGCAGACCATGCCGGACCGCTATCTGTGCCCGTATGTCCCGGAGATCCCCGGCGCGCCCCGGGCGCCCTACGACAGTGTGACCCAGACTAATCTTCAGGGCCGCTGGGTCAACCGTTACAAGGAGAACAACGGGACGGTGGATGTGGTAGATATCCTGAGCGTCAACGGCGACACCGGGAGGATAGAGTGCTATAAAAACGGCGAACGTTACGTGGTCTGGAATAATGACGGCGGGCTGTATATCGAGGACCGGAAGGACCGGGGCGTATGCCCGGAGGTGTCGCTGATGGAATATGTCGAGGATGCCGCGGAGGGGAACTATTGGATCCAGTACTGCGGGATCTACATCCGCCGGGTAGAAGGCAGCACCTTCTACGACGGGGGGAGCCTCGTCAACTGGAACCGGGAAGAGCCGGAGGATCTCTGGAGCCAGTATCTCTATAACACCGTGACGCTGGAGAACCTGCAGGGGGTCTGGTACAGCGAGTATGAGGACAGCGCCGGATTCTACCAGGATATTCTTAACGTGGAAGGAAACCTTGCGTCCCTGTTCGAGACCGTCAGCGACAGGACCTCAGAGACCTGGAACAGCGCAGGACACTGCATGATCGCTATGGCTGAGAGCAGCGCGGGACGTCATATCCCGGAGCTGGTCATCCGGAAAGAAGTGGGGCCGGCAGCCGGCGGGACCGCGGGCATCTACATCAGCCGCGTCGATGCGGACCGCTTCTACGATGCCGGACTGAACCGCTGGTTTGTGCGTGTGCCGCCGGAAAGCGAGTATAACGACGGCGAGAGCGCATGGGAAGGCAATTACGGCTTTACGATCTACGGGGGAAATGCCGAAAAGACTGAGAAAGGGTATGTGCTCAGCCCTGCGGAGGAGGAAGGCCGGAAGCTGGTTCTGGACGCGGCAACGCAGCTGGTCCATCCGGAGCAGCTGGACGGTTACAAGGAAGGGTTCAATGCAGTGCAGTGGGCGGATTCCATGATGAGCCAGGAGTACGGCACGGGTCTGGCAGGCGTCTATGACACCGATGTCACCGGTGACCACATCGACCGCATCTACGGACTGTACTGGTGGGATTAAAGCATTACCGAATCAAAGGATCTTCTTCAGTTTTTCGATGAGCTCCCGGTCAGCCGGAAGCCAGTCAACAGAATTAAGAGTATCTTTCGTGAGCCACCTGGCTGCCTCATGTTCCTTGAGGGTCAGGTGGCCGCTTTTGATTCTGCAGAGAAAGCAGTCCATGGAAAGATGAAAGGCGGGATAGTCATATTCGATAGTGCCGAGGAGCGCACCCGATGGGGCGGCAGGAAGCAGCGGGGAATCGGAAGTCCCCGTACTGCCGGAAGCCATGGCGGCCCCGGCCTCTGAAAGAGGGTATAATTCGATCTCCGTGTCCAGTTCTTCCCGGATCTCACGCACAATGGCCTGCTCCGGGGTCTCGCCGGGTTCGATCTTTCCGCCGGGAAATTCCCAGCCGTCCTTGTAATCGCCGTAACCCCGCTGGGTGGCGTAAATCTGATCTCTGTTTTTGATGACTGCCGCGACGACTCTGACCGTTTTCATATGAATGCCTTCTTCTTTGCTGATTTTCTGCCTGCAGGCGGTTCCTGAACGGGAGCAGAGCAGTCCTTGATTATCCGCTTCTGCTTTTTTCCACTATATCACAGATCGCCGGGCAGCATGAAACCGGCCTGCCGCCTTCCTGCGAAATAATGAAAGTGAAGCAGCCTTCCTGCACATGTGCATGTACAGGAAGGCTGCTTCTGCAATACCAGAGCCGCGGGGAGTCGCGGCGGGAGGGCGGTTCAAAACCGATGCCGGGGAAGAGTGACCGGGTCTGGAATGGCCGGATTACTCACCTGCTTCCGGGTCGACATCGATCAGGACCTTCATCGTTGTTTCGCGGTTGTTGTCGATATATTCATAGGCCTTCTGGTAGTCCCGGAAGGCAAAGTGTGCGGTCTGCAGAGGCTTCAGCAGGATCTTGCCTTCCTTCACGAAGCGGATGGCGTCGACGAAGTCCGCATGGCGGTACATCATGGAGGTGTTGAGGTCCAGCTCGGAGTCGTTCAGCTTCGCGAGGTCGATGCTGGCCCGCTTGCCGAACACTGCCACAAGGATGATGGTGCTTCCCTTGCGCGCGTTCTGGATGGCCTGGTCCATGGTGATGTCGCTTCCGGCACACTCGTAGATCACGTCCGCCTTGTCGGGGCCGAAGACCTCCAGCAGGGCTTCACCGAAATCCTTGTGCAGGGTATTGAAGGCATAATCCACGCCGACGCTCTTCGCGATCTCCAGGCGCTTGTCGGAGATGTCCGTCACCATCACCTTTTCCGCGCCCAGTGCCTTTGCCGCCTGTGCGACCAGGATGCCGATGGGACCGCAGCCAAGGACCACGGCCTTAGCGCCTTTGATCGACGGGAACTGCTTCGCGGCATGGACAGCCACCGCAGTCGGCTCCATCATGGCGCCCTCGCTCCAGGTCATTTCGTCCGGAATGGGCGTGACCTTTGAACCGTCCACAGCGAAATACTCGCCGGCGGTGCCGGTGGTCTGGAAGCCCATGACCTTAAGCTTTTCGCAGAGATTGTATTTTCCGTGCAGGCAGGGATAGCAGCGTCCGCAGAATACCTGCGGCTCGATGATGACCCGCTGTCCGACGGAGAGATCCTTCACATACGCGCCAAGACCGACGATCTCGGCGGAGACCTCGTGTCCCTGGGTCACAGGGTAAGAGGTGTAGGGATGCATCCCGTGGTATACGTGAATGTCGCTGCCGCAGATCCCGATCCTCTTAACTTTGACAAGGACCTGGTCCGGGCCGGGAGTCGGAATGCTGACCTCGCGGAAGATGATCTTTTTCGGCTCAGTCATTACCTGCTGAATCATGGTGTCTTTCATATCTTTTACTCCTGAAAGCCTTATTTTTGATAACCTGTTTTTCCTAAGAGTTTAAAAGCCCCTGTTCCAGCTGATCGTATACTTTCCGGTAATCCGGATAGAAGAGTGCAAGCTCTTCACTGAGTGCTTCGGCAAAGGGCTCCATGGTCACGGTCTTTCCGGAGGCCAGGGCGATTCCCCGGGACATCATCCACAGCTCCGCCGCAGCTTTCTCCTTTTTTTCCGTAACACTTGCTTTTTTCAGACCGAACAGGCGGCTGCCGTACCGGTCTCCGAGACAGGTCCCGAGAAAACGGCGGGCTGCATTGCGGTATTCCCAGTGCAGTGCCTGTGCTTCGGCCTCAGTCAGCCGGTCGTTCAGGTGAAGCTCATCCAGCGTGCGTTCCACTTCCGTCTTGAAAGCGGTTTTTGAAACGCGGCGCTTTTTGTAAAGCCCGGGAAGATAGACGAATTTCCAAAGCCAGTTGTCTACCATGCGCTCCGGGTGTTTCGGGTCCCGGTAGCGCTCCTGATACAGTTTCCTGAGAAAAGCGGCCTCCGCATCGGCCTTTCCGTCGGCGTCCAGAATGTCCAGGCGCACATCCGGCTCCAGCTCGGCGAAGTAGCTCCTCCATCGTTCGCTCAGTTCATACATGCGGAGAGCCTCCTCTCTCAGTGAATTGATTACCAGTCGACAGCCTCGATGGCGGCAGTCTCGATGGGAAGACCTGCGACGTAGTGCTTTGTGAAGACTTCGAAGCCTTCCACGTCTGCCGGATCGGGCTCCACTGCGTCTCCGGTCAGCTGCGCGAAGATCCGCTTGTCGAGATAATCCTCAAGCTTTCCGTCGCGCTTTCCGTCCGCGAGGTACGCTGCCAGCAGGGCAATGCCCCAGGCGCCGCCTTCGCTGGCGGTAGCCATGACCGTCACCGGTGTATTCACCGCCGCGGCCAGATAGCGCTGCATCACGCCCGGAGTCTTGAACAGACCGCCGTGGCCCATGATGCGGTCCAGCTTCACGCCTTCGTCCTTCAGAAGGATATCCATGCCGAGCTTCACCGCACCGATGGAGGTGTAGAGATTGGCCCGCATGAAGTTTGCGAGATTGAAGACGCTGTTCGGGGTCCGCACAAACAGCGGACGGCCTTCGTTGATGAAGGTGATGTTTTCACCGGAGTAGTAGCCGTAGGGCAGCAGTCCGCCGCAGTCCGGGTCACCCTTCAGCGAGTTGGTGTAGAGCTTTCCGAACAGCTCGCCCATATCCGCCTCGATGCCCATCAGGTCGCAGAACTCCTTGAAGAGCCCGACCCAGGCGTTCAGGTCCGAGGTACCGTTGTTCGCGTGGGACATGGCGCAGGGGAAGCCGGAAGGCGTAGTCACCATGTCGATCTCGCGGTGAAGCTCATCAAGCTGCTTCTCCAGGACGACCATGGCGAAGGTGCTGGTGCCTGCGGAAAGGTTTCCGGTGCGCGGTGCCACGGAGTTGGTCGCCACCATGCCGGTGCCGGCATCGCCCTCGGGCGGGCAAAGCGGGATCCCGGCTTTCAGGGCACCGGTCTCGTCGATCAGAGCTGCGCCTGCTTCCGTCAGGACGCCGGCATCCTGTCCGGCCACCAGTACCTTCGGGAAGACTTCTCTCAGCTTCAGGGCATAACCCTTCTTGGTCATCAGGGCGTCAAACTTCTGCACCATTCCCTCATCGTAATCCAGAGCGTCGGAATCGATGGGGAACATTCCTGCCGCGTCGCCGACGCCGATGACCTTCTGTCCGGTCAGCTTGTAATGTACATAGGCAGCCAGCGTGAAAACGGAAGCAACCTCTTTCACATGGGCTTCTTCGTCCAGCATCCGCTGGTAAAGGTGCGCTGCGGACCAGCGAAGCGGGATGTTGAACTGGAACAGCCCGGTCAGTTCATCCGCTGCTTCTGTGGTGTTGGTATTTCTCCAGGTCTGGAACGGCGCCAGCTGTCTGTCATCCTTGTCCAGCGCAATGTAGCCGTGCATCATGGCGCTGACGCCGATGGCGCCGAAGGTTTCCGGCACAATGCCGTACTTTTCTTTCACGTCATTCCGGAGTGCACTGTAGCAGGAACGAAGTCCCTCATCCACTTCCGAAAGCGGATAGGTCCAGATCCCGTTTTCGAGATGGTTTTCCCAGACGTGCTCTCCGACTGCGAGGACATTTCCCTCATAGTCGATGAGAACGCCCTTGATGCGGGTCGAACCGAATTCGATTCCGAGGGCAGTTCTGCCCTGTCCGATCAGTTCCTTTGGAGTCATTTTTTACCCCTTTCTAATGTTTGGAGCGGGTGGCCGGGACCGGAATATCAGGACGCTTTCTTCTTGGACATGCAGTCGATACCGACGGCGACGGCAAGGACAAGGCCCTTGACGACCATCTGGGTGTATTCACTGACATCCATAAGGATCATGCCGTTGGTCAGGGAGCCGATGATCAGCACGCCGGCCACGACACCGGACATTCTGCCGACACCGCCGTTGACGGAGACGCCGCCCAGGACGACGCAGGTGATGACGTCGAACTCGAGGCCCTTACCGACCGTACTCTGTGCGGAGCCGGAACGGGAAAGGAGGACGATGCCTGCGAGACCTGCAAAGAGGCCGGACAGAGCGTAGATGAGGTACTTCATGCGGTTGACGCGGATACCGGAAAGCTCTGCCGCTTCCTCGTTGCCGCCGATGGCGTAGAAGTAACGGCCGAAGTAGGATTTGTTGAGGATAAAGCTGCCCAGTGCGAAGCAGGCGATCATGATCAGGGCGCAGACCGGGACCGGTCCGACAGTCCAGCGGCCGAAGAGACCGAAGTTCGGGGTGAAGCCGGAGATCGGACGTCCGCCGGAGATCAGGTAGGAGATACCTTCAAAGACGGTCTGGGAAGCGAAGGTCGCGATCAGGGCCGGGATGCCGATGGAAGCGACCATGGCGCCGTTCAGGGTTCCGATGGCGGTTGCGAAGATCAGGGAAATGATCACTGCGACCCACATGTTCATGCCCATGTTCACCATCATATATGCGCAGATGACATTGACGAAGGTGATGATGGAACCGATGGAAAGGTCGATTCCCGCGATCAGGATCACGAAGGTCATACCGATGGAAGCGATTCCGTAGTAGGAGACCTGGCGGGAAATGTTGACGACATTGTTCGGGGTGAGGAACGTGCCTCCGCTGGCGATGGCGAAAATAATGACCTCAGCGATAAACACCAGCCAGATCGCGTTGGACTTGATCAGATTTGCCGAATTGGAGTTCTTCATCAAACTGCCTCCTTCTTATCAACGATTCCGGACGCGTATGCCATGATGGTGTCCGAGTTAAACTGCTCCTTCTGAAGCTCGCCGGTCATTTCACCTTCTGCGAGCACGATGATTCGGTCAGACATACCGATCAGCTCTTCCATCTCAGAGGAGATCATCAGCACGCTGCGGCCCGATTCAACGAGATCATTGATCAGCTTGTAGATCTCGTACTTCGCGCCGACGTCGATGCCGCGGGTGGGCTCGTCGAAGATGATGAGCTTGGAATCCGCTGCCAGCCACTTGCCGAGGATGACCTTCTGCTGGTTTCCGCCGGAGAGGTTCTTCACCAGCTGGTTGGTGCTGGGGCACTTGATCTGGATCTCGGTGCGGTATTTCTCGGCGGTGGCGTTTTCGGTCTTGGAATCGATCACGCTGGCCTTTGAAATGCGCTCATAGATCGGCATGTTGATATTGTTTTTGATCGAGTTGGTCAGCAGTGCGCCGTGGCGCTTCCGGTCTTCAGGAACCAGGGCGATGCCGAGATCGATAGCTTCGCGCGGGGACTGCGGGTTGATCTCCTTGCCATAGAAGATGATCTCCCCGGACTCCTTGGGCTTTGCACCGAAGAGCACCTCCGCGAGCTCTGTCCGTCCGGCGCCGACCAGTCCGCCGAGGCCCAGGACCTCGCCCGCGTGGAGCTGCAGGCTGATGTCCTTGTCGCCGTTTCCGTAGACATGCTTCAGATCCAGCACGACTTCGTCCTTGATGCAGGGCTTGCGCGGCGGATACTTCTGGGTCATTTCGCGGCCGACCATCAGCTGGATCAGCTCGTCGACCGTGGCCTGCGGGGTGATCAGGGTCTTCACGTACTCGCCGTCGCGGATGACTTCGATCCGGTCGGAGAGGCGGAAGATCTCTTCCAGACGGTGGGAGATGTAGATGATGGAGACGCCTTTCTCCCGCAGCAGCTCGACGACTCTGAACATGCTCTCGACTTCGTTCGTGGTCAGCGGCGCGGAGGGCTCGTCCATGATAAGGACCTGGGCGTTCTGCTGGATCGCCTTCGCGATCTCGATCATCTGCTGATAGCCGACGGAGAGGTTCTTGACCAGCTCTCTGGGATTGATCTTGATACGGAGCTGCTCAAAGGCTTTGGCGGCTTCCGCTTCCATTGCCTTCCGGTCGATGACGATGCCTTTCCGGATGGGGCGGCCCAGGAACAGGTTCTCTGCCGCGGAGAGCTCTCCGACGTTGTTGAACTCCTGGTAGATGATGGCGATGCCGTTCTCAGCCGCAAGCTGCGGTGTCATGCGGTCGAATTCCTTGCCGTTGATCTTGATCTTGCCGGATGTCGGGATGACCGCGCCGGAACAGCACTTGATCAGGGTGGATTTGCCGGCGCCGTTCTCGCCGATGAGGCCCAGGACCTCGCCGCGGCGGAGCTGAAGCGTAACGTCCTTCAGGGCGACAACGCCGGGGTATTCTTTGCGGATATGTTCCAACTCAAGAACATAATCTTCCTGCATACCGTAACCTCCTTAAGAATTTCGGAAAAGAATGCCCGCGCAATACATGGACTGCTGCGCGGGCACAGAGTTCGGAAGCTTATTACTTCATGCCTTCCATGACGGTTCCTGCATTCTCTGCAGTAATTCTCATCAGGCCGCGGAACACGTTCTGGGACTCCAGCTGGCCGCCGAGGATCAGGGCGAACATGGAAGCGCAGGCTGCGCCGGTATCTTCATCGGAGCCCTCGAAGCCGACCGCGACACGTGCCGGATAGGTCTCGTTGCTGAGGTGCTCGAGCTGCTGCTTGGTAACGTCAGCCGTGAAGACGCCCATCTCCTCCGGGATCTTGCCGCCGGTAGAGATCTGGAAAGCCTCGTCAGCGCCGATCATAGCGCCTGCGCCGATGCCGGTGACGATCTTGCAGTCCGGATAACGCTGAAGGATGGTCTCCATTGCGGTCTGGGCCTGGTTCGCGTCAAGACCTGCCTGGCTGGAAATGACTTCGTATTTGCCGGCTGCCTTGTTCTCGAGACCCTGGAGGATGCCTTCCTCACGCTCAAGCAGGATGGTGGTCTGCGGATAGTTGATCATGGCGATCTGAGCCTTGTTGTCTGCGCTGTAGTGAGCGTCGATGAACTCACCTGCAGCCTCGCCGATCTCGATGCCGAGGTTGGTGTTGTTCAGGACCCAGTTTCCGTCGGTGTTGGTCATCGGGTCGTCCCAGCACATGACCTTGATGCCGGCATCTCTTGCCTGCTTCGCAGCGTCTTCAACTGCAGCAGCGTCAGAGGGGTGGATCATGATGAGGTCGCACTTGGAAGAAACAAAGTTCTCGATCTGGCCGATCTGGGTGGCGGAGCTGTCGTCGCAGGCAACGATGGTGATCTGGCCGCCGTTCTTCTCGACGACTTCCTGCAGAGCGGTCATGACGCCCGCCCAGTAGGCATTCTGCAGGGACTGGATGGTGACGCCGATCTTCTTGCCGCTCAGGGAAGCGAGATCCGCCTTCGCGTAGAACTCGGGGCTTGCCTGAACACCTTCGGTGTTTCCGGTGCTGTTTTCAGCAGCGGCAGCAGCTGTGGTCTCAGCTGCTGCCGGGGCAGCTGCCTGGGTAGCAGCCGGCTGGGAGCCGCCGCATCCGGTCAGCAGGCTGAAGGTAACAGCAGTGGCGCAAAGGATAGCAAACAGTTTCTTCTTCATATATGATTTCCTCCTGATTTTTGCCCTTCCCTGAAGGGATTTGATATGGTTTTGGGAGTTGAGATTTCCAATGTTACGGTGTTTCCTTTATCCGTGGATTCCGCTTAGAAGCAGGTGAATGCTCCGTCAAGACCGAAATCGGCACCGGTGGTGAAGGTGGAAGTGTCGCCCGCAAGGTAGACACAGATGGAGCCGAGCTCTTCCGGAGTGCCGAGGCGGCCCATCGGAGCCATGGCGTTCCACTTCTCGATCAGCGGCTTCAGCGTCGGAGAGGAGAGGGTGAGATCGGTGCCGATGTATCCCGGAGAGATGCTGTTGACGCGGACGCCGCGCTTAGCCCACTCCACTGCGAGGGACTTGGTCAGCTGGATCACGCCTGCCTTGGACGCGTTGTATGCGCACTGGGGCTGCGGGACGTTGACAATGTGTGCGGACATGGAAGCGGTGTTGATGATGGAGCCGCCGCCGTGGGCCAGCATGTACTTGCCTGCGATGGTGTCGGTCAGGAAAACGCTGTCAAGGTTGACAGCCAGGTTCTTCTTCCACTGTGCGTAGGTCATCTCATCCGCCGGAGCGTTGATGCAGATACCTGCGTTGGCGTGGCAGAACTCCAGGCCGCCCAGCTTTTCGACGACCTCGTCGACCATGGCCTGGACCTGAGCCTCGTCGGTCACATCGCACTTGATAGCGATGATCTTCCGGCCGGTGCTGGCGGCGATCTCCTTTGCGGTCTCTTCCGCAGCGGCGATGTCCATGTCGACAATGGCAAGATCAGCACCGGCCTCTGCGAATGCCTGGGCAGTGCACTTGCCGATGCCGCGCGCTGCTCCGGTGACGAAGCCGCGCTTACCGTCAAGACGCATTTTTTCAATGATTCCCATAATGTTACCTCCCTTTCTGGCTTGAGAAAAATGAATTAGATAATTTAATTTGTAAAATCATTTTCCTTATTGCATTTACAGAATACCATAAGATAACGGAAAGTCAATCTGTTAATTTTGCCAAAACATTTTACAAAACATTGTGCAGACTGCATATGGAAGACAAAAGCCATTTCTGCTACTTTTTAAGTATCATGGAGGCATATTATAAAGAAAGTGAAGGGGACCATGACAAAAAGCATTACACCGAAGCAGATCAAGGCAAACAACCGTCAGCAGATCTACAATTATATTTACGAATCCGGAAAAGTATCCCAGCAGGACATTGCATATGCGCTGCGGCTGAGCCGCCCCACCGTTGCGGCGAATCTTGCGGCTCTGGAAACCGACGGGCTGATCTTTAAAAACGGACAGCAGGATTCCGAACTGATCGGCCGGAAGGCCGTGGGCTATTCGATCGTCCGTGACTACCGCGTGGCCATCGGCGTAGAGGTGAGAAGACGGAAGGTGATCCTGATCGCGGTGGACCTCTACGGCAGGCCTGCCGGAAACAGTGCCGACTGTCTGACACTGAACATTCCTTATAAAAATGAAGCGCGCTACTATAAAAAGGTGGCTTCCGAGATCGAGAGCTTCATATCCGCACAGGGATTCCGGCCGGAGCAGCTTCTCGGCATAGGCTTCGCCATGCAGGGACTGGTCTCTTCCGACGGAAAGAAGGTCCTCTACGGCGCGATCCTGGAGAACAGCGGACTGACGATCGAAGCGTTTTCAAGACACCTTCCATATCCATGCACCTTCATTCACGATCCGGAGAGCGCGGCGCTCACGGAACTCTGGCATTCCCCGGATCTTGCCAACGCGATCTATATCTCTCTGAGCCACCATCTGGGCGGGGCGATGATCACGAACGGGCTGGTGAGGGCCGGAAAGCACGGACACAACGCGACTTTTGAACACATTCAGGTCCGTATGCGCGGAGATCTCTGCTACTGCGGGAAGCGGGGATGTCTCGAGACGCTGTGTTCCCTGAATGCACTGCTGGGCGACGACCCGCCGGAGCCGTTCTTTGAGGCAGTGAGGAACGGCAGCCCGGAGGAGACGAAGCGCTGGAAAGCCTATCTCGACAATCTGGCCATGATGCTGAACATGCTGCATCTGGTGCGGGACGTGGATATCGTTCTGGGCGGCCACCTCGCCGCATTTCTGGAAGAGGAGGATATTCAGTATCTCTATGACAGGATCCGCGACCTGACGCCCTTCGGGGATCCGGACGATTTCCTGGTGCTCAGCAAGATGCCGAAGAACAACATTACGATCGGGGGCGCGCTCCTGTACATCCGGGCATTTCTGGAAGATATCGACATGGAAGGCGAGCCGGTGATAGAAATGTAAAAAGCCGGAGAAATGAAGACCGGGCAAATAAAATGGTTTTGAAGAATACAAGTCCGGGTACTGCGTCAGCGCAGTGCCCGGCTTTTTTTCGCTGATCGGCGGTCTGCCGGGAAACATGAAATTGGCTTGCAGCCTTGCTGAGAGTATAATGAAAGAATGGAAAACTGTCGGAAAAACGGAATTGAGCGAGGAAGGGAAATGGAAACACAGATCTTAAAAGGCGCGCCGGTGGCGGCAGCGATGAATGAGACGATGAAGGCGGATACCGCGGCGCTTAAAGAAAAGGGGATCGTTCCGACCCTGGCTGTTCTCCGGGTCGGCGCCCGGGCGGACGACCTGAGCTACGAGCGGGGCGCCATGAAGCGCGCTGCGGCGGTGGGGATCGAGGTCCGGAACGTGGTCCTGCCGGAGGATGTGGACGGTGATACCTTTTTCAGGACACTGGAAGAGCTGAACGAGGACGCATCTGTCCACGGGATCCTGATGTTCCGTCCGCTGCCGAAGCATCTGGACGGGGAAAAGGCGCGGCAGATGCTGGTGCCCTCCAAGGATGTGGACGGCTGCACGGACGGATCTCTGGCGGGAGTGTTCACGAACACATCCCTGGGCTTTGCCCCCTGTACGGCACAGGCGGCCATGGAGATCCTGCATTATTACGGGATCCCGGTCAGCGGCCTCAGGGCTGCCGTCATCGGCCGCTCCCTGGTGATCGGGAGGCCGGTGGCGATGATGCTGATGCACGAAAACGCCACGGTGACGGTCTGCCATACCAGGACAAAGGATGTTCCGGCGGTCACCCGGGAGGCGGACCTCGTTATTGCCGCTTCCGGGCAGATGGAAAGCGTCGGCCGCGAATATCTGAGAGAAGGCCAGATCGTGATCGACGTCGGCATCGGCTGGAATGAAGAAAAACAGAAGCTCTGCGGCGATGTCCGGTTCGAGGAGGCGGAGGGGCTGGTCTCTGCCCTCACTCCGGTGCCGGGCGGCGTGGGCAGCGTGACGACTGCGGTGCTGTGCCGCCATGTGGTGGACGCGGCGATGAAATGCGGATAAAAAGGCGGTGGGCCAATGGCTGTGGAAGACGGTGAATGGATCATGCGGGGGCTGGACTGGAATGATCCCTGGCGGATCCGTTCCTGGCGCGAACTGATCAACTGGATCAATGAAGTGGGATTTCTTCCTCTGTTTGCGAATGAAGTACCGGGGTTTTCGGCGGAGGAGCATGTCTCCCCGCTGTACTGGTGGACAGGAGACCCGGAGCAGGATCCCTGGGCGTGGCGCGAGATCATCGCGGAGACCGGGGAGGTGGCCTACGGAAAGTTCTTCGGAAACCGGGCCGGATTCATTTCCAGGGAGTGGTTTCCGTATTTTGCGAATTCCCGACGGGACGGCTATGATTTCGACGCGGCCTGGGATGACGAACTGGTGCAGCGCCGGTACAAGGCGATCATGGACCTCTTTGAGGACGGGGAAACGCATCCCGGGTTTGAACTGAAGCCTGCGGCAGGCTTCGGAAAGGAAGGCTTCAGGAATTTTGACGGGTGTATGACCTGGCTGCAGATGCAGACGTATCTCATCATCCGGAAATTCGAACGGCGGAAAAGCAGACGGGGACAGAGTTACGGCATGCCGGTCTCCTATTATCTGAAGCCGGAAACGCTCTGGGGCTATGAACACGTGACCAGCGCATATAAGGAAGATCCGCTTGTCTCCGCGGAACGCATTTGCCGCAGGGTCATGGAACAGTTCCCGGGCGGCGAAGAGAAGGCAGTCCGGAGAATACTGAATCAGAGGCAGATATGAAAAAACTATTTGATGAGATCCCATACCTGGTGAATGACCGCATTATCCTGAGGCCGGTGGCGGAGGGGGACGCGGAGGCATTGCGGGAGATGACCCTGAACCCCGCAGTCTACCGGTATCTTCCGACTTTTCTCTATGAGCAGCAGGATCCGGACATCCATGCGGTGATCCGGGGTTTTTACGGAGACCTGTTCCGGAAGAAACAGTCGCTGATCCTGGCGGTGTGCCGGAAGGGAGCGCCGGAGACCTTCTGCGGACTGGCGGAATTCTACGGATCCAGGAACATACTGCACAAGACCAGCATCGGCTACCGCCTGTCGGAGCAGTTCTGGGGCATGGGGATCGCAGCACAGACAGTGAAGCTGATGACAGACTACCTGTACACAGAGACGGATACGGAGCTTGTCACCGCGAGCACCATGGTGGAGAATGCTGCGTCGGCAAGGGTTCTGGAAAAGAACGGTTTTCTCAGAATTGCCCGGGTTCCGGAGGACTGGGGCTATCCGAGGCTGACAGTCGCGGATAAGTGGGTCCGGCGGAATCATCGGAAAAAATAACAGACGAAATAAACAGGCTGAAAGGGAGGACAGTAGAATGAGAAAAACAGGAATGAAGGCAATAGCGGTCCTGTTGTCTGCGGCGATGCTTTTCACCGCCTGCGGAGGAAAGGCTTCGGACGCGGCAGCGGCCCAGACCGCTGCCGCGGCTCAGTCCGCTCCGGCGGCGCAGGCGGCCGGCAATTCCGCGGATGCGGGGGCCGGCGCTGACCAGTCGGCAGCAGGCGAAGACGCAAAGGCGGGAAGCGGGGCAGGACAGGCAGCATCGGCCGCGGGAACAAAGACTTCGAAGGGGGATACCTGGACGGTCATGTTCTATCTGGACGGCACGGATCTTGAGACTGACGGCAGCAGCGCGACAAACAATCTCCGGGAGATCCTGGAGACAGATCCCAACGAAAAGGTGAATCTGATCGTGCAGACGGGCGGTACGAAGGAGTGGCACTGCGATGACCTGGGAGTCGAGATCTCCCCGGACAAGCTGCAGCGCTTTGCACGCACGCTTACAGGGCTGGAGCTTGTGGATGAACAGCCGCTGGCTCCGATGAGCAGCGGAGAGACCCTGACTTCCTTTATCAAGTACTGCCGTGAGAAGTGCCCGGCGGACCATTACATGCTGATCGTGTGGGACCACGGCGGCGGAACGGTGGGCGGCCTGATCGTGGATCAGCTGTATGATTCCCAGAGCATGGATACGAAAGAATGGATTGACGCGGTCGGGGCTTCCGGCGTCCATTTCGATCTGATCCTTGCGGATATGTGTCTTATGGCTACGGCTGAGTGCGCACAGGGACTGGCGCCTTACGCGGATTACTATATTGCTTCCGAGGAAAGCGAATCCAGCAACGGCACGGCTTACAGTGAGTGGCTGCAGTATCTGTATGACAATACAGACTGCACCCTGGAGCAGTTCGGAAAGATGTTCTGCAATTCGTTCCAGAGAAAGTACAAGGCGATCGGGAATACGTTCTCGATGGACACGGCAACCTTCTCCGTGATCGATCTCTCAAAGATCGGCCCGGTCATCGATGCCGAGGAGGCACTGTTTGCCGAGATCAACGGCTTTTCCGACGACATCGACCGCCTGACCCTTCTGGCGGACGCGGTCAATAAGGCAGATACCTTCAGTTACGGCGACCGCGTTTCCTTCGGAATGGTGGACCTTGTGGACTTCGCGATGAAGGCGAAGGAGGCCGGCATCAGCCGCGAAGCCGTGAACAACGTGATCAATGCGGTCAATGACGCCGTGGTCTGCAAGGTGAACGGAAGCGAGCACAGCTTCGCGAACGGACTTTCATTCTTCTACTGCCCGGAGGCATATTCTGCGGAAGTCCTGGACAAAGCGGCAGAGATGATCACAAGTCCTTCCCTTCTCGCCTATTTTGACGTGATCCATGAGGACTGGAATGCGCCGGACTGGGTCTACGAGAAGATCGCAAAACCGAAGTCCCCGGACCGCACCGGACTGGACCTGACATATGAGCTGGAATATTCGGAGAATGTCCAGCCGCAGATCCGGATCACCGGAGGCCTGCCGGCAGTGACGCAGATCGATGCCGAGTTCTACTGGCTGAATCCGGAGGATGAACAATGGTATCTGCTCGGCACGGATTTCGCGGTTTACGACGGGAAAGAGGAAGGTGTCTTTACCGCTTCTTTCGACGGAGGCTGGTACAGCATTGATGATGTCCCGGTGGCTCTGAGGGTCAGTTCCGAGACGGACAGCCAGGTCAATCTGAATATTCCGGTGCTGGTCAGCTGGGAAGAAGATGCAACATTCGGAAATATGCGGGCAGTGTTCCACTATAATACGCCGCTGAATGAGCAGGATCAGTCGGATCTGGATTTCAGAGGCTGGTTTGAAGTCCTGGGCGTCAGCCTGGCTTCCTCCGAAATGGCGGGCATGCCGACCCGGACCCATATAAGCTTTACCGATCTGATGGAGCAGGACGCGACGATGTCCATGCTCGGACTGCTCTGCGATCAGGAGTATGACTGGAGCCAGGCGATAAACTTCGGAGATGTCAAGATACAGCCCATTATGAGTATCGGCGCGATGCCTCTCGGAGAGGGAGACTATGCTGTTTCCTTTGAGATCCATGATGTGTTCGGAAAGAAGAGGGAGACACAGCTGATCCCGATCCATTTTGACGGTGTGGATACGATCAACATTCCGAAACAGTGACAATGAGGGTCGAAGATGAAAGAGATTTCCGTGAATGATATCCTGCAGATAAAGATCGGACAGATGGAGGATGCGGAGAACGGCACCGGCTGTACCGTCTTTGTCTGTGAGGAAGGAATGCGCGCGGGGCTGGATGTGCGGGGCGGCGGCCCGGCGTCCCGGGAGAGCGAGCTTCTGAAGCCGCTGGCGGCGGCGCAGTATATCCATTCGATCGTCCTGGCCGGCGGCAGCGCCTTCGGTCTGGGAACTGCGAACGGCGTGATGAAATGCCTGGAGGAGCGGAACATCGGGTTCGATGTCGGCGTGACGAAGGTCCCGCTGGTGGTCCAGTCGGATCTCTTTGACCTGACGGTGGGGAGTGCATTCCGGCGGCCGGATCCGGAGATGGGCTATGCGGCGGCAGTTCATGCGCTGGACGATCCCAACTACCGGGACGGAAATTACGGCGCGGGCTGCGGCGCCACCGTGGGAAAGATCACGGGGATGGACAGCTGCATGAAGACCGGGATCGGAAGCTATGCGGTCCAGATCGGGGATCTGCAGATCGGCGCAGTGGTAGCCCTGAATGCCCTGGGAGATGTCTATGACTGGAAGACCGGGAAACAGATCGCGGGACTTCTTAAGGAGGACGGATCCGGATTCCGGGACACCCAGGAATATATGAAGGGAAATATTGATGTCGTCGGGAACCGCTTTGCCGGAAACACGACCCTCGGCGTGGTCATCACCAATGCGGAATTCCGGAAACCGGAGCTTTGCAAGATCGCGGGGATGGCTCACGACGGCTTTGCGCGTTCCATCCGGCCGGTGCACACCTCGGCAGACGGAGACAGCATCTATGCGGTGTCTGTCGGAAATGTCCGGGCAGACCAGGACGTGGCCGGCACCCTGGCGGCAGAGGTCGTAAGCGAGGCAATAATAAGGGCCGTGAAGAGCGCGGAGAGTGCCTACGGTTTCCCTGCAGCGAAGGATCTCAGCTTTTGCGGGAAGTAAAGAAAAATCCTTTCGAAACATAAGAAAAGATTAAAAAACAGGGACTTCCCTTTTGCGGGAGCTGTTGTATACTTCGAATAAGCTTTTAAAGCTGACAAGAAATTAACAAATCGGAAGATCCGCCGCCCGGCGGGGTTCTCAGAGAGATCTTAAAGAATTCTGCGGGCGGCGGGAAACAGTTTTAATAACAGGAGGAAACCGGAGACTATGAGACTTAGGAAAAACGGAGTCATAAGCAGCGCAGTAGCGGCGGCAATGGTCCTTTCCCTGGCAGCCTGCGGCGGAACGGCACAGCCGGCAGCAACGACTGCGGCTCAGGCAGAGACCACTGCGGCGCAGGCCGCAGAGAGTGCGGAAGAGAAGGCAGAGAGCACCGAAACAAAAGCGGAGAGCGCCGAAGCCAAGGCAGAGGAGAGCACCGGAGCCAAAGAGACGGAGGCGGCTGCACAGGAAGAAAAGCACGTGGGCATGAAGCTGGAGATCCCGGCAGAATATCAGGATCTTCTCGTTACACAGACCTACCCGGACGATCCGGAAAAGCCGCTGTTCACGGTCTCCGAGAAAGCTTCTGTCGAGGCCGGGAAAGCAAAGGGCTATGATGAAGACGCAGGCCCCGGCTGGCTGTTCAGCATTGAACGCGTCAGTGAAGAAAAAGCGAAGGAGATGATGTGCGGCGACACGTCCGGAGCGGATCTGTTCGCGACGGACAAGGATGGGAACTATTACGTGTTTGCCCATCCCACGGATGTCCGCCTGGAGCGTGAAGGCGATATGACCAACGAGGATCTGAAGCAGTGGACCATGCTCAATGACTGGGCCGCTTCGGTCAAGGATACCTTTGTGAAGGACAACCCGGAGCTGACGGCTGCGAAGATCACCAACACAGAGGTGGATATCGCCCTTGCCCGTATTGCTTATCAGGACGATGTGTTCTATACGCTCAGCACCACCGAGTACGGACCGAAGGACGGACAGGCTGTGGATCCTTCGGAGTATCTTGAACTGCTCCGGACCGATGTGACCTTCGCGAATACGGATGAGGAGGCTCCGGACGGAGAGTATGTCGTCCTGAATTTCCCGAAGGAAGAGACCCGGTTCGATTTCTTCAAGGCGGAAGGAAAAGAGAACTATGTCCGCATGGTCCGTTACGGGGACTATGAATATGAGACGCTTTACAAGGGAGAGTACGAGAACGACGCCGTGAAGGCTTCCAAAGTCATGCAGGAGTGGTACGACGCTCTCATCGACGCGAAGGCTTCCAGCGTTTTTGCGGGCAGGGACGGCTGGATGGTCCGCTTTGACCAGAAGATGATCGACGCGGAGGAGACCGGAAAGCATTCCGCGAAATTCACCTACAAGCCCGGAGACGCTGAGGCAAAAGAGGCCGGTACGCTGGAGATCCGTTATGTGGACGGAAAGCAGCCGCAGGAGGTCCTGGGAGAGGTTACCGAGGACTGGGGCGACCAGGAAAAGATCCGCAGATTTGAGCAGACCATGCCCGGAACGACAGACAAGTGGGCATTCTGGCGTCAGATGGAAGCGGCGGATTCGAAGGATGATACAGGAAGGACCGCGATCGCAGGTGAGTACAACGACGGCGTGCTGCTGTTCGAGATCACGTCCAAACTGAGCGGAGACGAGGGCAAGGATATGAAGATGAGCGATTTCCTGGCTGAGACCCTGAACTCCGTTACTTACCGGGATTTCTGGCCGCAGACCATGTATGAGTATGTCCCGGGCACCTACAGCGCGGAGATCGACGGCTTTGTCTCGACTGTGACGCTGTTCCCGGACCATACCGGACACCTGAGATTCCAGGACGACGTGGACATCATCTGGACCTCCACACAGTTCCTCAGCGCGGAAGACGGAACAGAGCTTTATGAGTACACGGTCGAGGGGGATTCCCTCCTGGTAAGCTTTGACGGAGAATGGGTGAGCTTCGAAAAGGAAAAGTCCGAGCTGCACGCATCCATCCAGCGCCCCATGCCCTCCCCGGACTGGGTGACAGAGCTGGATGCGGCAAAGGATGAGAAAGTCCGCCAGCTGTTCGTCGTCGCAGGTCTTGGAATGGACAAGACCACCGCGTCTGTGTCCATGCACGAGAGAGACGAAGAAGGCGAGTGGAAGCAGATCCTTTCCACCCCCGGATTTGTCGGAAAGAACGGCCTCTGCGCCGACGCGGACCACAAGGAAGGCTGCGGCCAGACCCCGATCGGCACCTATCACTTCAACAAGGCCTTCGGCATCGCTGAGGATCCGGACTGCATGATCCCCTATACCAGAGTCACCGGGGACACCTGGTGGTCCGGCGACCAGAGAAGCGGCATGCACTACAACGAAATGGTCAGCAGGAAACAGTATCCGGATCTCGATGAAGAGAACAGCGAACACATTGCCGACTACGAGTATGAGTATCAGTACTGCCTGAACATCAGCTTCAACGAAGAAGGCACGCCGGGCAGAGGCTCCGCGATCTTCCTGCACTGCCTCGGAACGAAGAAGCCCTTCACCGGCGGCTGCGTCGCGATTCCGGAGAACCTGATGAAGATGGTGATGGAGAAGGTCGAGCCTGACTGCGTCGTAGTCATCGATACACTGGAGAACATGGGCGGAAGCTTCTGAATATGAAAAGCCTCACAGATCAGCGGGAGACCGCAGATCTGTGAGGCTTTTTTTATGTGCGTCTGACTTTCTTAATGCTCTGAAACAGGGATCCGGCTGCGATTGTGTCAGCCGCCATGTTCCGGGCGGTCCGCTGTGTCAGCCGGCCTTCCGGTTCATGAGGAACTTCGGGCCCTTTTCCCACTTCTTGAGGTTCAGGAGAAGGAGCGCTGCCGTGATGGCCAGGCCGGCGATATCCGTCACAGTACCGGGGATGAACATCAGCATACCGGCTGCGATCAGGATCACACGCTCAAGGATATTCAGGCGCCAGAACAGCCAGCCCTGGAATCCGCCGGAGATGACTGCGGTTCCGATAAAGGCGGTCAGGAAGACCGACAGGATCTCGGGAACCGTTCCCTGCATCATCATGGCCGGGCTGTAGCAGAAGGCAAAGGGGACGATGAAGCCCGCGAAGCCGAGTTTGCAGGCTTCCACTGCGGTAGTCATCGGACTGCACTTCGCAATACCGGCACCGGCATAGGCAGCCAGTGCGACCGGCGGCGTGATGGCGGACAGGCATGCGAAGTAGAAGACAAACAGATGCGAGGTCAGCGGGGTCAGGCCGAGCTTGATCAGGGACGGCGCCAGGATGGAAGCCGCGATGACGTATGCTGCGGTGGTCGGAAGGCCCATGCCGAGGATGATGCAGGTGACCGCCGTGAACACCAGGGACGGGAACAGCATGGAGTGTGCCAGCTGGATCATCATGTCTCCGAAGATAACGCCGATACCGGTCAGGGAGACCATGCCGACGACGATGCCTGCGCAGGCGCAGCCGATGACGATGGACATGGCCGAGAATCCGGATTTCACCATGGCGGACGGGATGTCCTTGAAGGTGAAGCGTTTCTTCTTGTCAAACAGCATGATGATGGGCACGGAGCAGGTCGCCCACAGTGCAGAGTACAGCGGGGAGAGCTGGATCACCAGAAGAGCGGTGATCAGGATGCCCAGGATCAGCAGATAGATCCAGCCGTCCTTCAGGACTTCCTTGGTCTTCGGGATATCCTTCTCATCCATCATGGAGATCTCGATCAGCTCCGACTGGGTGATGACCGCCACTGCGCAGCCCCAGTAGTAAAGGAGTGCCGGGATGACAGCGGCGATAACGATGGCGATGTACTTCTGCTCTGTGAAGGCCACCATCAGGAAGGCGCCGGAGCCCATGACCGGGGGAAGGATCTGTCCGCCGGTGGAGGCAACGGACTCGACGCCGCCGGCGAACTGGGGCTTATAGCCTCTGGACTTCATCAGCGGGATCGTGAAGGTACCGGTTCCGACGACGTTCGCCACGGCGGAGCCGTTGATGGAACCCATCAGGCCGGAAGCCACGACTGCGGAAAGGGCCGGGCCGGACTTGATCTTTCCGGTCAGGGAGATGGCGATCTT
>Ga0256405_10003982_pt1 | contig 28917 bp, 57 predicted proteins | sample RumenRJG_02DNA_FD_189096 | JGI IMG/M metagenome (GOLD analysis project Ga0256405, IMG submission 189096) | Bovine rumen microbial communities from Lethbridge, Alberta, Canada - RJG_02 | ecosystem: Host-associated > Mammals > Digestive system > Stomach > Rumen | place: Canada: Alberta... | reverse complement strand
CGCGCCTGCTTGTTCTGTGTCTGATGGAACCAGCCCACGACCGTGGTGCCCCCGTGCCTGCGTATGATCTCCTGCACCGCACGAGCGAACAGCCGACCGCCGTTGTTGCTCTCGATGTGCGCCGATGATACCCTAAGCTGATAGGTGGCGCGTAGCTGATCGGCGACCAATGGCTCCGTGACCTCCATGGGCTCTTGGGTGTATATCACGTCGAGGATTGCCACATCCTCGGGGTTCTCTGCGAGCACGCCGAACACGATGGAGCATAGGTAATCCTTGCCTTCGTCTGCGGTATCGCAGTATGCCATGACCTTGACCAGCTTGGGCATATCGGTGTAGGTACGGAAGCTCGTGTACAGGCGATTCTGGATGTCGACGGGCTCCTGCTGATAATTGGCGCGGACGATGCCCGGGGCCATCGTTTTAAGGATGACGTCGTAGTCCTCCGCCGTGAGGATGCTGTCGCAGAGCATCGTGCCGTCGTCCTGCTGTGCCTTGTATAATATCAGCCTCGGCGGGTAGCCGATGGATGTGAAGTGCTCGAGGGCACGCCCGCAGGGGTCCTTGGTGGCCCAACGGGTCATGATGAAGATGATCTTCTGTCCGGGCTCACGCCTTGATAGCAAGGTGTCCGTGAAATAGGACCACTTCTGCTCGAGCACGCGCTCGTTGTACGCTTCCATGCTGTTCTTGACCATATCGTCGCACACGATCAATGAAGCACCCATACCCGTGACCGTTCCCGTCGGGGATGATGCGAGATACTTCCCGCCGTCGGTCGTTCCCCATAGCTTGACGCTTCCCTCTCCGGGCGCGATCTTGGTGGAGGGGAATATGTCGGAGTAGACCGTGGTGCCATCCCCCGACACCTCGCTGATGGCGTTCCTCACGGTACGCGCGAATGTCGTCGATAATTCCTCGTTGTACGACACCGTGATTATCTTCTGCGACGGGTCGCGACCCAATATCCATTCGACGAACAGGCTGGCGGTCCTGCTCTTGCCGTGTCGCGGCGGCATATTGACCACCATCACGCGCTCATCGGATGCCCAGAACTGCTGGAGCTGGTCGCACAGATCCCGCAGGTATGCCTTGTCCTCGGTGTAGAAGTCGGGTGCCATGATCTTGGCGTATGTCCAGAAGGACCACCACGCCTTGCGGTTGAGCACTCTGCGCTCCAATGCATCGAGCTGGTCACTGTTTAGGTTCGCGAGCCTTTCCGATAGCGTCGATGATGGCATCGAGTTGCTCCTCCGTCAATGATGTGAGCGGGTCGGTATGCACCGTGACCTTCTCCTCGAACTCGCCCTTGATCGTGGCGAGGAACTGCATCGCCCGGACATCGCCCTTCATGGCCTTGGAATATGCCGAGGCGAGGATGGCACCGTCGAGGGTGGGGTTCGCATCCTTGATGTCCGCGCCCGTCTTGGGGTCCTTGATCTTGCCCTTCTTGACGGGCAGGGAACCGTAGAGCTCGGCCCATTGGCGCATGGTCCTCTTGCGGGCCTGTGCCTCGTTGCTTGCCCTTGCACCTTTCCTTTGTGTTTCCAATGCGGATTTATCGCCTTTTTTTATCGGTTTGAGGTTCTCGGGATGCGGCTCGGGGTGTGGGTTCGCCATGTCATTCCTCCGTGGTTATGTCTGCCTGCGCCCCCTTCTCGAGGACGATCTTGACCGTGGTGCCCTTGCGTATGTGCAGGGTCGTATTCCTCTCGACATATACGTTGGGCCGTGTGAAGGTGCTGTCCGCCACGACCGCGTACTGCACGCTGTCAGTGAGCATATTCGCGGTATTCGGTGCGTTCATCAGTATTCCCTCCCGAGCCTGTCGAGGATTAGGACCTTTCTCGGCATGGGGCAGTCGCGACATTTGAGATAATCGTCGCACTCGCACTTCCCCTTCCTGTAATTCATGCAGTGGGGGCATATCCTTTTGTCCTTCATTCGTGGTGCCCCCATACCGATGTCGGGATGCGTTCTTCTTCTTCGTGCTTTATGTGCTCGATGCGTTCCGGGCCTCTGCCCTCGAGCAGGTCGAACATATCCTGTTTACACTCAGCGCAGATCTCGTAGGTCCTCGGTCTGCATCCGTTCTTGGGCATGATCGTGACGTATGCCTGCTTCTCGCTGTCCGTGACGATCTCCCCGCAACAGGGGCATTGGAATGTATAGGTGGCGTTCATGCAAACCCTCCGTATTTACATCTTGAGCAGTCAGCCTGTGTGGTAAGTCCGTACCTCTTGACCATGCGGCGGGTGTAGAGGTACTTCTTCGTCCCGATCTCGATGATGACCTCCGACTTTCTAATGCGGTCGCGGAGTATCGCTCCGTACCTCTCACGGAAGTATTTGTAGCCGTCCTCGGGGGGTACGTGCTTGTCCAGCATTTCGGGCACGGTGTCGATGCCTGCGAGAATGTCGGCGATGATGCTCTGCTCGTCAGTGAAGGTCATGCGACCGCCTCCATGTGCGGTTTCATCTTCTCGATGGCCTCGAGCAGGTCGTTCCAATCCTCGACCCAAAACATGACGCTCTCGTTGTGTCCGTCGATGTTCTCGATGGAGAAGGCATCCGTGCCCCATGTGGTGCGGTCTCTCTTGATCTTGACCACGCCGACATTGACCTCGGTCATATTGTCATCCTCCCGCTTGCCTTCTCCCAATCCTCGTCCTCGAATGCGCCGCCATTGATGAACTCGTGCAGATATTTCCCGCCGTAGTCGGTCAGTGTGATGCGTCCATTGCGGCTGACATACTTTGCGACACCATCCCAACACAGACGCTCGACGGCCTCGTAGATGTCGTCGCTGAACTCGCCGTAAATGTAGGGGCCGTGCTCGATCATGTCGCCGAACTCGTTGATCGCCTCTCTGATGATTTGCGACCTGTATGCAGGGCCTTTGCCGATGATATACATCGTGATGTATTCGGGCAGGGTGTAGTCATCGATGTCGATCTCGGTCATTCTTTCGCCTCCGCCTTGCTGATGGCTTCCCCTAACATCTTGTGCAGTTTCTTCGCCTGTTCGAGTGTGAGGTCTGCCGTCATTCCGTTCTCCATCCACGCGTCGATGTCCGCCTCCTTGTGACCGTCAGCCCATATCTCGACCGCGATGCACGCACCCGATGGGTACGCTCTCATGATGCCGACGCTCGGATAGTTGGAGTGGATCTGTATCCACGGACGCTGAACGTATAATCTCATTGGGGTGCCTCCTTGTGATTGGTAGACGGGGTCCACTTCTTCAGCACGATGCTTTCGTGTCCGCTCTTGAGATAGGTGTCGATGTCCTCCAGCAATATGGGGCCACTCCATACGCCCTGTTCATTAGGGCAGTACTGTTTGCCCGTGTCCTCAAGATCATAGATCAGTTTGTTATTCATCATCTGGACCTTCATGATACCACCTCCGCCTTTTTGCCTGTCAATGCTTCCCATCTTTTGACGATCACGTCGCAATAAACGGGGTCGAGCTCCATCATGGCGCACCGCCTGTGTAACTGCTCGCAGGCCATCATTGTGCTCCCGCTCCCGCCGAATGGGTCGAGGATGATGTCGCCCGGTCTGCTTGAATTGTAGATCATGCGGGCGAGCAATGCGGTCGGCTTCATCGTCGGATGGTCTCTTGATGCTGTGGGCTTGTTCTCCTCGATGTCCTCGAGCACCGCAGGGGTCTCGATGTACGCCCCGCCTATATCGAGGCCGTATGTGCTCATGTCGTAGCTCGTGCCGATCTCCGCCATGATCTCTTGAAGCAGGTCATAATCCCACGTACTGTTGCTCCCTGCTGAATTGTCCGCAATGCGGTACGCCTGCACTTGTTCGGGTGTGAGATCGCTCGCATATATCACGGGAACCGTGTCGAGTTTTAGTTTCTTGGCGGCCTTGTATCTCGTGTGCCCTGCGATGATTATGCCATCCTTGTCGACCACGATGGGCTGTTTATATCCGAAGTCGCGGATGCTGTTGGCGACCTTCTCCACCGCCTCGTCGTTCTTTCTCGGGTTCTTTTCATAGGGGTGGATGTCTTTGAGTTTCATCTTGATTAATTCGGTCATCCTCATTCCTCCTTGAACAGCATATCGACCGCCAGACTGACGAAGGCGACGACCAGCGTGATGATCGTCAGCACTGCGAATATCTTACTCGCGGTTATGCAGTTGAATATTACCAACACGGTGCTGACCAGCGATGCGACCACTGTTATCAGTACCATCAGCATCCCGAAGCTCTCCAGCGTCATCTTGTTCCTTATCATATCCATTACGTTCTCGTTCAGATTGTCCATATTGTTGTTCATTTTACCCTCTCCTAAAAGTGACCTTTATCGAATTTTTGACCTTGATCGTCACTCCCTGCTTGGAATACGAAATTCCGTCAAGCTTCCCGAAACGCACCACGCTGTCTCCGCGCATTGCGGCGACCGTGTCCGCTTCGTCGATGCTCCAATTGTTGCGATTGCCGTCCCTCCACGAGATCGGCCTCTTGCCATGCTTCAAACCGTCCTCTGTTGTGCCGTCCATCATGTTCGATACCTCGAATGTCTCCATTACCCCGGATGTGCCCCTCCAATACTCCAGCAAGGGTCTGCCCTGCCTGCCCGTGTTGGGGGCGCGGCGGGCCGATACCTTGTCGTTGGCCTTGTTGCACTTGAGGAATGCGTTAACAGTCAGCATCGGGATGCCTGTGATCTCGACCAGCTCGGTCACGGTGTACGGTCTCGGAGCGCGGTCCAATGCCGCACCGATCTTGGCGGACACCGTGAGCCCGCAGGTCCGGGAGCACAGATAGTCCCTCATCGCTTGCCTCCTTGGCTCAGCAGTAACATCCACTTGACCGCCCTGCGGACGGTGTCGCTGACGTTCATCCCGTTGGCCTCCGCGTAAGCCTTGAGCCTTTCATACTCGGCGGGTGCCATGCGGAAAGCGACCACGGTGCCGTTCACAGCCACCCCTCCAGCGTGTTGCGGCGTGGCTTCCCGCTTTCGTCCATTTCGATGTCCTTGATGATCTCGCGTGTGATCGCCGTGTAGCAGTCGACCACCACGCTGTTGCCCGCGAACTGATACAGTGCAGTCCTGCTGAACATGGGCTTGCCTTTGTCGTTGGTGGCTCCCTTCAGTCTGCCGATCTCCTCATCGTTGAAGCCCATCAGACGAAGGCACTCGGTCTCCGTCAGCTTGCGTATTATCGGATTATTGTCCATGACTATCACTCCCGAACTCCCCCCCCCATCGCACTGGATGGTCGGGCTCTGTCCGTACCTCACGGTACCCCTTGCCCTGCCGAGGTAGTTGAGCACGATGCCATCCCCGGCCATGCCCTCCATCCATCCTGTGCTGTTGGCGGTGTTGATCTTCATTCAATCGACCTCCACGAGTATCTTGGGCTCGAAACCGCCCGACCCGGATGTGCGGATTGTCGGTGCGATGCCATCGGCTGAGTAGACCCTGCGGTGCATCTCGTTGTCGCGGTAGCTGTTGGGGTCAAGGATGGCGACCTGTATGCACCGTCTCTCTCTCTCGATCATATCAACCGCACCTCACGAAGTTGTCCGTCTTGCGCCCGCCCGCCTTGTTGGTCACGGTATGCGCACACCCCCCCCCATCTGTGGGTCTGAAGCGATAACCTCGGCATTGCTCCGCCTCCTTGGCGTTGCTCCAAATCAACCCCTCGAGCCTCTCCTTGCTGAGGTAATAACGCGGTGCGACGGGTTCGGGCTCGAGATAATCGCGCAGGCACTTGGTCAGCGGGATGGCTTTGGGCAATGGCGGTGCCGGGCCTCCGAGCTTGCTAATCATGAAGCACCTCTTGCGCGACTGTGCCACGCCGTAATCTGCGGCGTTCATTATGCCATAGGTGTGCCTATATCCGAGGGCGGTCAGCCGTGCGAGGATGTCCTTGAACGTGCCGATGAACTTCGCCGAGATCATCATCGGCACCTCCTCGAATACGAGATACTTAGGTCTCTCTCTCTCTGGTGTCGCCGCTAATATACGGGGCACTTCGTAGGCGAGTGCCGATCTCGTACCGCTTCCCTCTGCGTTGCCCTTGAGCTTCCCGGCAAGGCTGATGTCTTGGCAGGGCGGTGTCCAATACAGGATGTCCACTGCGAGATCTCCGCCGATGTCGTGAACCCCGCATACATCGCCGAGGTTCTTGGTCGTGCCGTGCATGACATCGTATGCCTTGGCGGTCTTGGGCTCGAACTCGCATTGGAAGATAACATCGAAGCGGATGTCGTCACGATCGGCCATGATGCGATCGATGGCTGAATGGTGCGCACCGATGCCAGAGAACATACCGCCCACTCTGAGCGTCCTCATTGGTCACACCTCTTTTTATTCCAGCATTCTTCGCATATCATACCCTTGGGGCCAGCGTGCCAACCGCTCTCGCGGAGGTCTTGGACTATGAGCTTGTTCGATAATGTCGATGGGTACTGATAATCCTCATTGTGTCCGCAAATACGACAACATGGCTGTACGCCCTTGTAGATGTGGAGGTCGCCATTGAATAGATCGCTCATTCTCCCGCACCTCCTTCCATCCACTTGTCGAGCGGGCCTTTGACGGTTTTGTATTTCCTAAAAGCGCAATCTTTCGGGCATTTGAACGAGATATATCCGTCCTTGTGGGCGGTTATCTTGGCCGCGATGCAGGGCAGGTGGCAGGTCTGCACCTTCAGCGGGTCCGCTTTCATTCCCCCGCCCCCTTGATGATGATCTGTTCGCCCTTCTTGAGGCGGCGCACCCTGTTGTGCATCTTGTACTCGTATGCGTATGTGTCGTTACTGTCCTTGAGGTCGTATTCCTCGCAGGTGCCGTCCGGGAATGTGATGACGATCATGATACCGCCCCCTTCAGTCTGCGGATATATTCGTCATGGCCGACGAGCTTGCAGTGGGGACATTCCAGCCCCATGCACTCGCTCTTGAGTATGCGGTGGTTGAATACGCACCAGAATGCGAGCTCATCGCGGTCGTCGGGTTCATCCCCGTCGTGCTTCTCATCCTCTCCGAAGAACTCGCGGAGCTCCGTTGTGTCATCCCATTTGAAATTGGCGCATCTGAAGGGAAAGGGCAGGTACATCTCGATGGTTGTCTTCCACGGCTCGGTCACATCTCTCCCTCCTCTGAATAAAAGTCCAGCGGTCTGATGTCCGGGCGAGGTTTCCAATCGTGGTTATTGAGCCCGTAGGGGCATCCCTCGGGTCTTCCCGATGTATTGCGCACCCTCACAGAGCAGTCGCGGTAGCATTCGGAACAGACCCATATCTCGAAGTTGCCGTAGACGAATGTGGGGTCGTCGGGTGTCTTCATTCCGTCACGCCCCTTATCTTGAGGTCCGCGAATGCGATGAACCGGGCGAAGTCGTCCCACTCCTGCTTGCTGAATAGGTAGTCGGTGGTACCGAGGCCCTTGAGGATGTAACAGGTGCCCAAGTCATCGAGCTCTATCTCGAGCACTGCGTAGCCCTTGCCCTCGGCGATGACCGTCGCACCCTTGGGTATTATCGGGTTCATTGGTCCGCCTCCAGCTTGACGAAACAGCGCGGGCAACATACGATGCGATCGATGTAGACCGTCATCCCGCACTTGGGGCAATGCCATGTCATGCGATATACCTCCATACGATCTCATTCTGATTGGCCTCGGTCCTGCTCTTGCCGACCTTCTTGATGTGGCCGTATTTGACCATCGAACAAAGCCACGAGTAGACCTTGGTCTTGGTCTCGGGGTCGTTTGCACCCTTGAACGCGAGCGACATCTGCCCCGTCGTGAACTCGCCCATCTGCTCGGCAAGGATGAGTATCTTGTCCTGTGTCGATGACATCAATACTCCTCCTCCCTGTCGGGGTCATAGAGCCCAAGGTCGTAAAGTGCCAGCAGTACCTTGCCAGCCATGACCGCATCCTCGTCGGCGCGGTGCTGGCTGATGCCGTCGAGCTTGCCGACCAGCGTGGAATATGATGCGGCGAGCGATGGCCATGCCGTGCCGTCGGGGCGTTCCTTGCGGGGGATGTCCTCGACTTGATCGGCGGCCCTCATGATGCACGGTGCGCGGTAGAACTGATAGACATCGCCCGGGAGCGTGTTGTCCAGCCACGGCCATAAAAATGCGTCGATGTCGAAGCTCGTGTTATATGACGTGACCAATTGGCCCTCGAGTATCGTGCTCACGATCTCGGCCACCTTGGTCGAGCAGAACGGGGATGCTTCGATCTCGTCGGGGCTCATGTGCCCGGTGCGGAATAACCATGCGTTGCGGTCGATCTCGTCCAGCTCTTGATAGATCGCCGTGCTGAATACGGGCACCACGGTCCTGCGCTCGGTGTCGACCGATGCGATGGCTATCGAGAGTATCTTGTCGCCTTCGTCGATGCCGTCGAGCCCTGTGGTCTCGAGGTCGATGACCATGATCGTCGTCATGCCTTGGCCCCCCACAGGATGCAATTCTTGGGGCCGTACCTGCCGACCTTGATTATCATGCCGATGTTGTCGAGGTTCTTGACCACCCTCTTGGTGTAGGTGGTGTCGAGGCCCATGATCTCGGCGAGCTGGCCGACCGTCCTCGGTTCCTCCTTGATGGCCTCGAGGACTGCGATCTTGTCGCTGGCGGGGATGCCGTGGCTGTCCCTGTGCAGTGTCTGATAGAACGTTCCCATCATACCGCCCTCCATATTTTCACAGTGCGGTTGGTCCTGTTGTCCTTCTTCACAGCCCACGACACGATCATACCCATGGACGCGAGCTCGTTGACGCGCCCGGTCACGGAGCAGATCTCCATCCCGAGGATGTCCGCGATGTCGCGGTTGCACAGCGACGGGTTCTTCTTAATTAAAGAATAGATAGAAGATTGCATCGCGTTCATCTTCCCCTCGTCCTTGAGGGTGTAGTATGACAGTATCGAGGTCTGTGCGACGGGCATCAGTCGTCCGCCTCCTGTGCGCCACGGTAGTGGTCGAGCAGGGCATCCTGCTCTCTGATGATCGCGGCCGTCATCTTGAGCCCCTGTGTGATGAGGTCAAGCCCGAGGGCGGTCATCGTCTCGGGGTCGATGTTGAACCCGAGCCTCTGCCCGTCGGGGGTGTTGATGCGCAGGACGCGTCCGTCCATTCTGATGTCCTCTGAATGGAGCACCGTGCAGTATGTGGTCGATGTCATTCGGCCTCATCCTCCTTGTCTTGGAACACCTCAATGCCTGTCATGTCGCCGCCGAGATCGCTGACGAACTGCGCCATGGCCTCCTTGAGGGTGCCAGCCGCGTAGGGCTCTTCCGTGTCGAAGTCCACCGTGATGCTGTGGCGGTAGATCATTCGACCGCCTCCTGCGGGTATGCGAACCTCGCCTCAATCTCGCCCGGGCGGTATATCCACTGACATTCGGTGCGGTCGTGGTTCCACTTCTTGATGCCCGCGCCGAATGTGTGCGCCCATGGGTCGGTCTCTCTGACCTCGAGCATCTTGGCCTTGGCCTGTTCGCGGTCCGTGAACATCCCGAGGGATGATCTCACAGTGCACACACGGAAGCCAGCGGGGTTGGTGGCGTACTCTTCATACACCACCTCGTAGAATGCGCCCTCGTCCGGGATGCGCTCGATGAATGCGACCTTCCCGTCGATGATCGTGCCGCACTCGGGGCAGGTGCCCTTGTACTCTCCGCGCTCGGAGAATACGCGCACCTCCCCGTGGCAGGTGGGGCAGACCTTGGAACCGTAGCTCATTGCTTCGCCCCCTTGTCGTAATTGTCGAATGGGCGCACGGTGTTGAGGATGTCGCGGAGCTCCTCGGTCTTGCAGTAGTCAAGGCCGGACTTCTTGAAATCGGCCACCATCTTGTTGATGATCTCGCCGTCGTTGCCGCCCTCGAGGATGATGTCGCTCAGCTTCTTGAGCAGTCTTGCCCTCTCGACCGAGATCTGCTTCTCGGGTGGGCGTGCCTCTGCGGGCTTGGATGATTTGAAGAAGCGGTCCTCTGCGGGCTTCTTGGCCTTGGCCTCGTACTCGTCGTTGGAGTAGCTGTCGAGGTCGTCCTCGTTCTGCTCTCCGATGTCGAAGGCGGCCTTGTAGTGGTTCTTGATGAGGTTGGTCACGAACTTGCCGACACCCTTGTCGCCGTTGTCCATTGCCTCGCCGATGCTCTCGAACTCGATGCGCTCCTCGGGGTTGTCGCTGTTGATGTAGACGAACCTGCAAGTGCCGAGATACCTGTATGTGCGGTCATCTTTCGTAACTGTGTAGTCGATGTCGACAGGGCCGACATGGACGAGCCCTGCCTGCACACACGCAGAGCGGACACCGTTGCGCATCGCGTCGATGGGGATGCTCTTGTACTGACTGTTGGCGAGGTCCTTGACCCATGCCTGTGCGCCGATGATCTCGCAGACCTTGGCCATGCGCTGGTAGACGTTGAGCCCGGTCACTGCTCTCCCCCCGTGTCACACTGTGTCAATGTTTTTGTGTGTGTGTGAGTGTGTGTGTTGTTCTGCGGGCAGTATGGTACTCCGAGCGCGTCGAAAAATGCGCGGAGGTCCACGACCGCATTGTATTTGGTCGGGGCCTTGAGGATGTCCTTATCTGTGAGTATCTCCCACTTCTGCCTGATCGTTCTCGGGTCGGCGATGTCGATCTGATGACAGGCACGAATGAAGTTGCGGTATGTCAGACGAGTAAATTCGTTCTTGTCCTGCCATTCGGGGTTGTCTTGGTCGAGTGCCTCGAGGACATCCCTAATCTTAATTCCGTTGTTGGTCACTTTCTTGCTCCAGCAGTCCTCTGCGGAGCGTTCTGTTCAAGGCGACCAATTGTTTAACTGATCGCCCCGTCCATCCTCCATTCCATCGGACTGCAATTAGTGTAAACACTTATTGGATATATAAAACCCTCCCGAGCGCGTGACCGTATCTGCGGACGGTCTCGTCCTTCGCTTGGTCCTTGACGTCGATGTAGCACGTGAGGGTGGTGTTGACCGATGCGTGCCGCATGAGGTCCTTGAGCGTGGCGAGATCGCATCCCTCATCCCCGTCCACCCCGTAGTAGAGATTGGTGCAGAACAATCTCCTCAATGAATGGCAGGTCGCTTCAACTCCGACCTTCTTCCCGAGATTGGAGACGATCTCCGACAGGCTCCCGCACCTATCGGCATAATGGCGGAGCTCGTTCCTGTATTCATCGTAATAGACGATCAGCCTCCCGTCGCTGAGGTCCTTTCCGGGCAGATCGTTCCTCCATCTGATGTAGCGGTCGATGATCTCCCGCACCTCGATTGGCATCGGCTGTTCAATTACGAGGCCGTTCTTCCCGTGGCCCTTGCCGTGGATTAGGATGCGGTCTCTGCGGATGTCCTCGAGCCGTATGTGTTGCATCTCGTCACGCCTCAATCCCATGAAAGCCCCGAGGACGAGGATGAGCTTCTCCTTGATGTCCGCGACCTTATACATCTTGATGAGGTCGTCGGTCGTGATAAACACCCGGTGTCTGTTCGGACGGTTCCACAGGATGCGCATCTTCTTCACGAGCGAGATCCCCGTGTAATACTCGATCATCCCGTTGAGCACCATGATATAGGCCCGGGCGGTCGCTTCGCTCATATCGAGGTGGCCGATAAGATAGTAGATGTCCGCTTCCTCGATCTGCTCCGCATCGTGATGCATCCCTGCGTTCTCGAGCATCGTGATGCATATCTCCAACGATGAACGGTATGTCTCCACCGTTGACTTCTTCCTTCCTGTGTCCAGCAGGTGCTGGCAATAATCCTCTACCTGTGTCATAATATCCTCCCCCATCCCCTAAAACGTGCGCACACACACTCACACACACAAATACCGTGACACGCCGTGTCACATCGGCTTTATGTAGCCATCTTTATAAACCGCGCAGTTATGTGATAATTAGGACGCGACTGAGTGTGGTCACACCGAAAGTGTCCTGCGGCGGTCGGTCGGACTGCAATTCTTCTAACCGCCGCGCTCCACCATATTCAATCTTTTCCTCCGATCTTGGCGATGGTCACGAGGACCTTGTCGCCCTTGCGGATGTCCATACGGTTGGCCTGCTTCGTGATGTTGACCGCGAGGCTGTGCCCGTATTCGGAGACCGCAGTCGTGAAGCTTGCGCTGTCGTTCTCATTCGGTGCGGAGATCTCGTAGGCGACCTTGTCGAAGGTCTCCACCGTGGTCTCGGGCACCCCGTTCAATATGGCCTCGGTCACGTCGCAGATCATCTCGCTCATGTGCTCCATCGCACCGAGGTCCTCCCCGGTGCTGACGGTCACGCTGAAGGTCAGCTTGTGCCATGTCATGCGCTCGCCTCCGGGGCCCACCTGTGGCGGTTGTCGTCCACCCAATCCTTGAGTGCTTCGGGCATCTCACTCTTTTGGCAGAGGACCGTGCTCTCGATGAAGAACACCATCATCGCCGTGAACATATACTCGTCCATCTCGGCGCACCAATCGCTGACCTTGAGGTAGTAGTCGCGGTTGACGATGGTGTACTTGATGGTGTTCGCCTTGGGGGTGTGGATGAAGGAGACCGAGACCTTTCTGATCTCGCCCTCCGCGCCCGTGATCGCGACCGCCTTGGCGGTCAGCTCCTTGGCCATGGCCTCGGAGATCATGCGCCCACCTCGTAGAATTTGCATCCTGTGTTGAATACCGGGATGGGCTCGCCGAGAGCGTACCCCATGGCGATCTTGCTCTTATCGGGGCGACAGCAGGTGTCGTTGCGGGGGGTGCCATCCTCATACGCCCAGAAGGTCTCATCCGATTTGCCGTGCCACTTGCACCCGTTGCACCCGCCTGTGTTGAATGTGTCGGTGGTCATGCGACCAGCCCCTTGATGATCTTCTTGGCGGCCTCGAGGTATCTCCCGGCCTCGTCGTTCCTGTTATGGTTGAGGTATGCCCACGCGTACTTCATGTGGTCGCGTGCCGCGAGCATCGCGTACTTCCTCTGGGTGTCGTTCTCCTTGGCGATCATGTCCTCGAGAAGGACGACCGCCCTGTCGATGTTGTCCATCGTTGTGTTGTTGGTCATGTTGTTGCTCCTTGTCGGGTGCCTCTCGGGCTCCCGTCTATGTATAGCATAGCGTTATTGTATATATAAAATTATCGTTTTATGCTAAACATAAGCACATAAAAAGGATGCCGTTGCCACCCATCTGGATGTTGCCGCGCTCAAACATCAATGATAAAGAAGAAGGGGAAGGTGTTTGCTTGAATCCGTCAATCGACGTATTCGATGGATCAGTCTTTAGTGAACACGATAAAATTGTTCTTAGCAAGTGTCTTAATGCCTGATGATCCGATGGTGTATGATACGCTCTGATTATTGAAGTCAACACTGACTGAGAAGTCCTTCTCCATCAGTACCAGATTGCTCCCGGTGACATGGGATGAATCGATGTATGCGCATAATCCTAGTTGAAGACGTACGGGTACCGTTGATGATGCCTGTATGTTGTTCACATTGACGGGTATCATGGTGTGGGTGATACCTTTGGGTATGTACGTGATTCCTCCTCTGTCGGTCCATACCTGCGAGTCGATCATGATTATCATATCTTTGAGTGATGTGATATTAGAACCGCTGACCGAGAACAGATCACTCCAATTATTGTTATCAGCTCTCTTAGTCCAGCTTCCTCCACCACCGGCCGCATCGATCGTGATCTTGTTCGTCCCTGCGGTGATGGTCACACCGTTACCCGCTTCGATTGTGAAGTTGCCGTTTGCATTGGGTGCGAGGTTGTTGATCGTCTGCACCCCGTCCTTGGGTCTTGCGTTGGTTATTCCTCTCATTGTGCCACCTTCATGAATATGATAAAAATAATCCCCGTGGACTGTGACACATCCGGTTGTTCGGACGCGTAGATGACCACCCCGCCATCGACGGCCGTGTCCAAATACGTGTCGCAGTATGGCGCGAATATCGAATTGTTGGGATTGTTCGCACTGAATGATACAATAGGGTATGTATCAGACGGGCTCGCCGTCACTCCATCAATGTGAATCTTGAGATACCATGAGTAACCGGGTCGGGTCGGGTCCTCTGAATATGTCCAGCCCGAACTGTTGGATACACCTCTGGACCCCATAACTGCCGGGAATACCTTCGACATCTGAGTGACCAAGCCCGCAGTTATCCCCGAGTTGATGGCGGCCCATTGGTCCGCCGTGAACGATGAATTATTGAGCGTGAACTCATAGACCCATGCGGTGCCGTTGAACTTGAACCTCCAAAACCAATTGGTGTCGATGGTAGTGGATAGATCTACGGAAACGAACACGTAGTCGTTATTGGTCACGGTCTTGCCGAGTGCCGCGAGCCTTGTCGCGATCGCCGAACCCACCGCCGCCACCTCCGATGCTATCGGCGGGTCGCTCCATGTGTCCACCTCTGCGGATGAGAAACCGAGGTCCGCCTCGGCATCGTATGTGCCGAGGAAGTTGGCGGTATTGGTGGCGATGGATGAATTGACGAAATCCTTGTCTGCCAGCTGATTGGATGAGGATGCCTGCGGGGGTATCTTGGAATTGATGCTGTCCAGTGCGCCCTGCACTGAGGTGCTGATCGGTTTATCCAGATCGCTGGTGTTATCCACGTTGCCCAATCCGACCTGCATCTTGGTCACTTGGTGCGGGTTGCTGTGGTTGGCCTCATGGGCCTCCAGCAGAGCCAGCGTGCTGTCGTCCACATCCTTGACCCACTGGGTGCCGTCCCAACGGTAAAAGGTCGTATCTGCCGTGCAGAACACGACCTTGTGATAATCCACCCCGGGATTGCTTATCGGTACTGCGTCCACTTCCTCGAAACCATCCGCGTAGTGGTGCGCCGTCTGCATCTGATCTAATCTCTCGGCATTGATGAGCGTTCCCTTCTGTGTGCTCGTCTCATCCTGCCATGCCACCTTGTTGTATCTCTGGCTCATGATGTTGCCTCCTTGATGTCCGCCGACATGATGTCAGCGATGATGGCGGGGATCTCCGCCTCGAATGGTATCTCGATGAAATGATCGCGCACCTGCGGTTGGGTGTGCCTGTGGGGATAGTCGTGCTGATACCGGGCGTATATCATGCGGTTCTCGATCGTGAGCGTGACCGCATCGACGGACGGTTCCACCTTGCTGGTGTTCGCCCTCCTCAAGAAGCCCTTGTCCACGGGCGTGAGCACTGCGGCCTTCGCCTCGATCTGTGCGCCATGCCTGCGGACGATCTGTGCCACCCTTCCGTCGCGGTGCTCGTAGAACCTTCTGATGCGTTCCCGTGCATCAGCGATGTCGATAGGGGGCACGAAAACGGTCATGCCACCCTCGCTACCTTGTGCGTGATCTTGCCCCACACATCGGTCGCCGTGATGACCTCACGGATGACCGCCCCCTGCTGATAGCCCGCAGGGAGGTCTATTTGGTCGTATGCTTCGATGTCACATTCGGCAGGAAGCACCACGACCACCGTGCTGTTCGTGATGTAGTCGCCTTGGTCCGTGATATTCCTCTCGGTACGTATGGCGAGCCTGCACCTCCATTGGGTGCTCTCGCCGTATGTCGGCTGGCCCGTTGCGTCAGCTCCCGTATACTTGTAGACCGTGCACGTCTGGTTCATCGTGTTGGCCCACACCTCGGATTGGGGGCTGACCCCTTCGGTCAGTGCCATCTTAAGGGCACCTTCCCGGAGCGTATATGTTTGACCGCCGCGCCCCTTGCATACGCGACGGATTTGATCTGACTCTCCGCTTGCTCGATCAGCGTGTCACATACCGCCCTCATGTCCGTGCTCATGGACAAATCGGGCATCGATATACTCGACGGCTTGATGCCGCGCAGGTCGAGGTTCTGACGCAGGAATACCTGTGCCATCAATGCCACCGCGCTCTCGGGCGGTGCCACGTGGTAAGCCGATGCCTTGTTGTTGCACCAATCCTGCGCCTGTCTGATGATAACATCGAGGAGCTCGGTGCTGACGACATCTTCGGATAATCCGAACATGACGCGGAGATCGTCGGCAATCGTCATGGCTCGACCCCCTTGTGCCCGGGTCCGTCGAGAGGTGTGAACCTCTGTCTGCTCCCTTCCCAATCGGGGCAGTCCATCCATCCGCGTGCCTCATTGTCGTAGGCTCCCGTTCCGACCGATGCGGGCAGGCCGAGCCATTCGGCTTGATGCTCGCTGACGCGGTTCCTGTTGATTACTGCATTGTCCTTGAGGTCTTGATAGGTACGTGTCACGACCTTGGCGGCGGTATGGGTGCTTACGATCATTGTGTCACTCGGATGGAGGTTCGGGGGGCAACCTCCCCCCGTAGGTATTCATGTGCTCAGCTGTTGACGACCTTGACGACCGCACCTGCGTTGGCAGACTTCTTGCTGTCGACGGGTGCGACGACTGTGAAACGGCTCACACAGACGGGCTGGAGAGCGTACTTCGTGGTGTTGTCGTACTCGTCGTTGAACATATCGGTCCTCATGATGATCTTGGGTGCGTGCGACTTGTCGACGACGATGGCACCGACGTTGGTCGCGGTTCCCCAATCCATGCCTGTGGCACCTGTGACACCAAGGTCGAGACCTGCGAATCTGAGCAGGGTAGCGTACTCGCCGACCTCCTGTGCTCTCTCGTTGTACGCGGGCACTGCCATGGCGTTGAGTGCGTATGCTTCGAACATGGGTGCAATGAGTGCGCCCGTCGCTCTGAATCCGTTCTTGCCGACCTGTCCGCGTGCGAGGTTCAGACCCTTGAGCGCATCTGCGGTAGCGACTGATGTCGCGGTGCCGTATGCGTTGGCAAGGCAGACATCGATGGCCTTCTGCTCGAGAGTGATCTCCATCGTGGCACCGATCTCCTTGAAGATCGCGGTCTTGACATCGGCGGATGCGTCGGCCAGCAGACCCTTGTCGATGGTCGCCATGACCTTGTACTGGTCGGGGACCGCTGTTGCGAATCCGATGCCCTGCGCGAGGTCCAGTGCGTCAGCGTTGGGCGCGAGGACCTTGGTTCCCTTCCTCGGAGTGAAGAACGGGATCTGTTCTGCACCGCTCTCGGACCTCCAGACATCGAGGACGTTCCTTGCCGATGTGTAAGGCATGGCTCCTTCCATGATGGTATCGCTGGAAAGAATCGAGATCAGTCCGCTTCCCTTGATCGTTGAACCGCCCGGTCCTGTGGGGCTGAGGAAGTCCGCCTTCTTGTAGACGGAGAACTCGAGAGCTCCCTTGCTGTTGGCCTTCATTCCGACCATGCGCTCGGGCATGAAATTCATGATGCGCTCGGTCATCTCCTTGGAGAAGTCGAGTGAACCGCACTCCTTCTCGGCCATCATGATGGTCTTGAGGAGGTCGGACGGCTTCGATTTTTCATACATCCCGACGGGGATGACGTTACCTGCGAAATTCGCAGTTACCTGAATTGATTTGCCTGTCTCCATTCTATCGCCTCATGCTGTGGTGTTGAAGCCGGGTGTCACTGCTACGAGGCCCGTTGCTCCGCCTGCGATGGGCTCGAGTGCCACACCGAGGTATGCTCCTGTGCTTGCGGCGACTGCGCCTCCGAGGGTGCCTGCTGTGACGGGTGCTCCTGCTGTGATAGCGACGGATGCGTCTCCGTTGGCGACCCTTGCGACACCGACGACCCTAACTGCACCGATGGTGCCTGCGGGGATGTCGTAGAGTGCTACGCCGATGATCTTCTGTGATGATGCCGTTGCGGGCGAGACCTTGCCTGTGGACAGAATCTGAACGATCTGCCCTCCAAGAATCGCTGAATCGGCCTCATAGCTCATCTCGGTACCGAATGCGCCGTGCATCGTGTCCGGGATGTCGGGGAATGCTGTAATTCCTGCCATGGTTGTCCTTCCTTGTTGTTACCCCTTAGTAACGCGGTACTCCGCGTCCGAAGCAAACGACGGTCTGGGGTTTACCTTCGTCAGCCTTGTCTGCGCCCATCCTGCCTTTGAGGCCTGTGGGTGCTCCGTAGCTTGCGACGGTGTTCTCGATGTTGCCCATCTTGTCCATGAGCTCCTTTCCGAACTCCGCCAGCTTGTCGTCGAGGTGCTTGCTGTATGCCTCTGCGACGCAGGGAACTCCCCACGCGCTCATGCATCCCTCAAGCCTACCGAGAGCGCGGACGCGCTCTTCCCCTTCGGCATCGTTGACCGCTTTAATCATGTCCTCCGCCTCCGGGATCAGTGTCTCGACGAACTTCTCGAGGATGTCGATGAGATCGGTCTGCGGGGTCTCCTTGGTCTCGGGCTCTCCGCCCTCGCCCTCGGTGGTCTCCGTGACGGTCTCCTCGGTTTCCTTCTTGATTTCGTCTTCTGCCATCTCTGGTTCCTCCTTCCCGAATGCGGGAAGCTTGCACACCTCACACGCGCCGTCCTCAACGAGGGCCAGCCCTGTGAAGCTCACATCGACCACGGTGCCGTCGGCTTCGAGCTCCACGACCGTCTCGGCGGACACGTCCTTGATGCCCCCTGCCTCGCGAGGCATCTGCACCAATGAAGCGCAGGAACGGGATGCGTCCGTCTGACAATGCAGGAACACGTCGCCCATAACAGCGGCGGTTTCGTGAGAGTAATGTGGGTTCAGCACCGCGCCGATCTTCTCCGTAACGGAGCGCGGAGTACCGCCCGAGTGCCTTGTCCAGACTGCGTTGTCCACCCATTCGGATGCGCACCTCTGGAGCACTTCTTCTGAGAACACGGTGTCTATGCCGTGCATATCGGTCCATGCCCCTGCGGCCATGATGATGACATCATGGATGAGGAGCCCGCCGTCCTTCTCTTCGTATGAGCTCAACTGCTCGGTCTGATTGTAATATGCTTTATGTCTGGTCATATCTGGATGGTCTCCTGCTCTGCGAAATGGGGAATACGACAGCACCTGCAATTCGGATGCCACGGGAGAGCCATGGGCTCGTCGAGACCGTAGACCTTCAGCGATGTACCGTTGCCCCCGGTGGCGTGTTCAAGGCACTGTAAACATAGGCGGTCGTCGTCGGTGGGGTATGACATATAACCGTCGCATCCTGCAGCGGTGTAGCGTGCTTTGGCGACCGTGTCGCATACGCGCATGGTCTCGGTACGGACTATGCGCTCGGCTCTGCCCTCCAATGATTCGAGTCCTTCGCCGTTAATCCTGTCCGCGATCTCGTCCGCACCCTGCCCGAGCTGGTACCCTTCAGTAAGGTACTGCGTGACGATCTTGAGCCCTTGGTCTCCGAGATCGGCGACCTGTGTGCGGATGTTGATGCGCAGAGCTTCGATCTCCTCACGGGACACCATCACGGCATCGCCGAGCTTGATGCCCGTGTGGAGATTGTTGAGCACCCTGTCACTGACGCGAATGGTGGCTTCTTCTGCCCTGCGCACCCAATCATCGGATGCGTCGAGAAGGTCGCCCTTCATCGCGGTGCTCAACCTCTCCAGCGTCTCCATCTTGCGGGGGTCGTTCCCGACTGCCACCCTTGCCATGGCATCGAGATAGGGGCGCAGTATCTCGCGCTGTCTTGCGATCTCCTCGCGCTCGATCTTGCGTGTGCCCGATGGGTCTCTGCGGTTGACGGGAGATCTCACTGCGACCCCTCCGTATGCACCCCGGCGGTGGCATCCCTTGTCACAGAGTTATCGGATGGGGAGTGTTCGCCCTGTGCCTCCGCTATGTGATGCGCGATGCGGTCCATGATCTCGTCACGGAGCTTCGCGCCATCATATTCTCCCGCCTTGGGGTGCTTCCCCCACACCTCAGCCATTTCCTCCACTGAGAGTAAGAACTCCGGGTCGGTGGGGTCGAGGGATGTCATGACCTGTAACAGTTGAGCCTTCTTCAACTGGGCATCGGGGTCGGGGGAATTGAATATGAGCTGGACGGTTCCCGCCCTCATTCCCAAATCGGGGAGGACGTAACGGTCCATATATTTCGACTGCATCGTCTGCGCGATAATCAACTGCTCGGCGGCGATGCGGTTGTAGTATTTTGACAGCGTGACCTTCGCGGTGGCTTCGCTGTTATCCGACAGGCCTACCATGGCCCTCGGTACCTGCATGGCGACCGACACGCCTTGGAGTGCGGTCTCCGCGTATGTTGCGACCTGTGTCACGCCCTGCGCGTTGAGGGTGTTGATCTTGGCACCCATGGCGGTGGCGAGGTTGGAACCCGGGCCGAGGTCGGCGACATCGCCCTCCAGCAGGTCTGCGGGCACGAGGCCGTCCTCTCCTTCGAATGTGACATCGTATGCGGGGTAGCCCATGCGCAAGATCATCGCCGCGTTGGCTTCGCGGATGTTCTCATAATCGATGATCGACTTGTACGCCTGCGCGATCTCCGACCTGCCCGTCTCGGGCGTTCCTGCGTAAGGGCGCAGGGCCAGCGTGACGATCGTGTTCTTGTTCCATTCCGCGACGACCTGCTTGTCGGCCATCTGACGGAACCCGTCGAGCCATCCATAGTCGTCCATTACCGGGAATATGTTATAGGACGAATGGGCAACAAGTACGTGGCGGGTTCCGATCTTGCCGACCTCGGCGAGCCCGAACCCGAACACCTTACTCTCGGTTGCCATCTTCTTTACTTCGATCTCAAAATTGACTGCGTTGAGATATTCGCGGACCTTGGCGACATCTTCGGGGTTCTCTCCTTGGAGTGCCCACCCCTGCGCGAACAGATCATCCACCTCGGTGTTGATGATTGAGCCCGCGATCGTCTGCTCATACAGATCGGACCAAACCCTGTGCTGTTCGGCTTCTTCAGCGAGGACCTCGTTGCTTCTGTATTTGTCGGTGTCAGCCTTCAGTCTGATGGTGGCACCCTTGATGCCTTTGGCGGGAGCTTCATGCTCCGCTGGTGTCTGCTTAGTGCGGGCCCACGGCAATCTCATAATACGCGTTTATGCGTGCGGATTTAAAAGGATGGATAAAGCCCCCTATCTTCTGTGCTTGTAGAGGTAATAACCGATACCGACCGCAGTGAACCCGAGGATGCACCACCCGATGATCGCCATCGGGTGCACGGGTCTTTTGCCGTCTCCGTCCGGGGGCCACGGGGCGGGCTCCCCATCGAAAGCGACGATTGAGTGCGACCCTTCCGTGAATGTAGTCGAACTCGTCACGACCTCATGGGTGTCGTTCCTCGCCCAACAGGTATAACCTGCGGGGAGCTCGGGCAGGGTGCGGATGTTGCTCCCGGGGGCTATGTAGACCTGTGCGATGCACTCGCCCCCCGCGAAGAAGTAGACCTCCGCAGGCCCGCTCGGGTGCTCCATTGCATCGGTGCTCTCGATCATCGGCACGACTGCCATTATTGCCAACGTGGCCAAGACCACGACTGTTATCGGACTGCGCATGGTATACACATCCCGCTGTTATTATTTATCAGCTCGGGCGGTAGCGGATGTCGATGTGGATGGCCTGTCCTCCGAGGGCGTACTTCCCGTTCTCGAGGACCGCATAGTATGCCGTGCCCCCCATCGTGAACGATACCGACGTTATCGGTGCGGTCGGGGAGTACCCCGTCGGGCTCGTCGGCAATACTGCGCATACGTGCTCATAGCCTGCGGGGTCGGTCAGCGTCTTGATGTAGTTGCCGTCGCTCTGCGTGACCACCACGGTGCCGTCCGCGAGGTGGCATTTGACCTCGGTCACGGTCCCGGGCGTGATGCCCGTCTGCTGTGAGGTGTAGTCTCTGACCCGTCCGAATATCCAACAGGTCGAGGGTATCTGCCTGCTCTCATTGCTGACATTATCGGCGGTCAGCCCCATCGAGCGTGCGAGCTCGGACCTCTCCGCCCTGCGGATGTTGTCGAGCGTGATCGTGGTCACGCCGTTCCCGAACTCGACCGCCGTGGGCACCGCGTTGCTGTCGGCTCCCGCATCGGGTACGATGACCTTGATGGTCTTGCCCCCTGCGTGGTCCTCGTCTATATCCCATACGTCGGGGCGGTAGCCTGCGACCGTGATCTCGCCCTCGATGACGTTGGTGTGGAGCTGTCTGACCTTGCCCCCTGCCGAATACGCCATTAGGATGTGCGTTCCCATCGTGCCGTCGGTGCTGATGCCCCTCAGAGGCGATTGTAGCGCATTGACCAGCGAGCCGTCCATTAACTCGTCATCGGTCTCCAATGCGATAGGTAGCCCGCTCTGCGTGGCGTTCTCGGCGAGCATTGCCACGGTGGCCTTCTCCGCCATCCAATGCGATGTGAGGTTGTGCGATGTGATGACGCGTTCCCCCGCGCCGATCATCGCGGCCGTGAATATTGAGACGGGTGTCTCCGATGCCGTGTGCCTCGGGAGCACGTCGATGCGCCCGGGCTCGCTCACAGGCATACGGATGCCTATATCCCCGCCCGCCACGATCTCCTGCACACAGGTCAGATAATCGAAGGTGCTCGATGCGTAGAAGTCGGTCAGCCCCATGTTTATGCTCCCGTCGATGTTCGGCAACAATCCCGCCGCCTCGATGAGATCCCTCACTATGCCCTCCATCGTCGCGCCCATGTTGGCGAAGTATGCGACATCGACGGAGACCGCCCTGTCGGGTGTCGTCGCGTAGGGCCCGGAGAGCTCCTTGATGCCTGCGTTGGCGATGTCGAGCTCGTTCCCCGTGTGCGTGACATAACTGAGCGAGACGTTCTGCGTCTCGGTGTACTCGATGGCGATCTCGGGAAGGTAGTCGGGCAGGGGGCAGAGTTGCCATGTCGCCCCGTCGTCGTCCGACCTCCAATACTCCGAAGTGGTGTAGCGGGTGTCGCTTCCGCAGTACCCGTTGAGGTTGCTATATCCGGGGGCACTGTACTCCGCGCCGATGTAGTAGTCAGCGGGGTCGCCCTCGATGGTCCAATTGACGCTCCACGATGCCGTCGGTGTCGATGAACCCCCGACAATCGGAGTAAGGTTCAAGGTCGTGCTCGCCACCCTTGTGAATGTGCTCCCGCTCTTGCGGAATAAGAACACCTGCATAGTCAGTATCTGTGGCGTGGGTATCAACTGCCCCGGGAGACTGACGTATGTGATGAAGCCCTTGGTGCTGACCTTCGTGATCTTGCATCCCTGCGCTGGCTTCTCGGTGTTGTAGTTGATAATGTAGTGCGGGAGGTCGTGGATGATGATGTAGCCCTTGTGGTCGCCTCCGCGCTCGTGCATATCGTCGAGTGCGTTGATGCCGATGATGTTGGTCGCCGTGACCGAGGAGACCGTTCCGATCTCGCTCCCTGCGTAGTATTTGAATTGCGTCTCGTCGAATGATGCGCGGTTCAGCGTCTCCTCCGCATAACCTTGATGGCTCTGGTACTGATCGCTGAATTGATACAGGTCCATTACGCGGTCGTATGCCGTGATCTCGATGGTCTCGGCCCTGTCAAGCTGATAGATCATCCCGCGAAATACCATCGTCATGTCGCCGTTCTTGTCACGATACTCGACCGTGAGCTCCATGCCTCTGCTGATCGCTTCGTGGTGGCCGTCGCTCCACCCGCTGAATGATGATGCGAGCATACTCTGCGCCCCTCTCGTAATCGGGAGCGTGACCGTTGCCTTGGCGGGTGCGTTCTCCGCCAAGCGTACCACGGGCGTGCCTATGGTCGGGATGCCCGACAGACCGTCCGCCGTGACGTATGACCCGTTGGGTGCGTATATCGCCATGCGCCAATTGGCCTCGGTGGTCGGAAGCTGGACGGGGTTGACGTAGAAGTCGTCGGTACCGTACTCGCCCGGCCTCAGCCGCCTCATGCGCCTGTGACCGCTCGGGAGCTGAACGATGCCCCCCATCTTGGTGGCCGATGTGAACTTGAGCCACTTGGGGGGTCTCGATGAACCCGTCGCATTGCCTGCGTCGAGGTTCTGTCCGGGTACGAGGTCGAAGTTGGCCATCAATACCACGTTCCTGTGTTGGTCGCGACCTCTGCCTGCCTTGCCGTCTCGGTGTGCGCCACCGTGATGTTGGTCGTGTTGTTGTTCTGCGTCGATGCATATAGATAACCGCCGACGGCACCTGCGGCCAAGGCGGCACCGCCGATGATGAGCGCACCCTTGGCGGGGTTCTCTGCGATTGCCGCGAAGGTGGACACGATCGCGGTGGTCTTGAGGACCGAGTTGAGCGTCTGGAATAACGTGACCACTCCCTTGACCGCCTGTGCGGTGCCGACGACCAATTGGATGCCCGCAGTGACCTTCTGAAGCTTGAGGGCGGTCTCCTCGTCGACGATGCCCAATGTGCGCACCGATGATGTGACCGCCGATAATCCCGACTGCACCGCGTGCAGTGCGGTCATTACCTCGACGCTCTTGAGGATGGCCGACTGCTGTGCCTGTGTGCACTTCTGCGATGCCTCCTCGGTCCTGTTCAACTGCTCCTCGGCCTTTTTCATCGGCCCGGAGATCTTGTCCTCCGCTCTGAATGTATAGACCACATCAGTCTCTGCCATACGCGTACCCTCCTGCCAATGCCCTCATCCCTGCGCCGTCGTCCGTGGTGTTGATTGCTTGCTCGATCATCATCCCGATTGCCGCACCTCCCGCCGCCGCCAATCCTGCCACGACGGGTGCGCCCACAGCGTACTTCGCCAACTGTGCGGTACCCTCGGCAAGACGGATGGCGTTGTATGCCTGCTTCGCCGCGATGATGCCTTTGATGATCTGCGCCGAACCGCCGATCATCTGAAAGGCGGCACCTGCCGTCTGAAGCGCACCGATGTCGATGCCCAACTGCGATAATGATGAGCTCACTTGGTTGATGCTCCCGGCGAGGGATGTGAGGTTGCTCATGCCCCCTCCGTGATCGTCACTCTGACCGTGATGTATTCCGCACCGACCGAGGAGGGGTCGGGGGTCACGCTCTCAATCCATCCCTTGATCGCGCAGGACGGTGTGATCGCGAGTACCTGTAACGGGTTCTCCGCCATGCGGTATAATGCACGCAGGATGTGTAGCGAGGTATACTTGATCTTGATGACGACCGTATGATAGCGCACCCCGTTGCTGATCTTCTCGGCGTATGCCCTCCCGCATCCCTCGGGCTTGATGTCCCTCAGCATGGCCGTGGCACTCATGAATCCCGTGTCTGCGATTATTACCTCTCCATCGCCGTTGTCCGTGATGTTAGGTGGATTGTAAAGGTCGGGGTATGCTGATGCTATCGCCGATATAGTCGGGCGCAGGCCCTTGAATATCACGCCGTCGAGATTGATTATGCGTGTGTCGTCCAATACCGTTGCGAATAGTATGGTGTTGCACTCGAGGGTTATGGGGCCCGTCGATGCCTTGTCGACCGATAACGCCCCGCGCCAGCTTATGTAGATGAGGTTCGCGGTAACAGTGACCTGCGTTGACGTGCTCGCATTATACAGCGTCACTGCGTGTTGAAGATATACATCGTCGGCCGATGTGGGGATGGTGCCGCCTGTCCATGTCGCCGGGTCATCCCATCTGCCCGCCTGTTCGCTCGTGATCGTCGCCACGTCACTCGCCTCCTTTCGTCATCGCCACGATCGCATAACCCTGCCCTACGGTCATGTCCGCCACGTCGATGCCGAGGCCCCCGGTCGCAACAAGCGTCACGGCCAGCGGGTCAGCGGTGTCCTCCTTGGGGATCTCGGGTGTGATATAAGCGTCCAGCATCAGCTCCAAATCCTCTGATAATCCGCGAGGCAATTCCGCAATTATTTTACGGCAGGCTTCTCCAGAGACGGGCGGGATGAAGCACGCGCCCCGCAGTGCGTCGATGGGCCATTTGGATGCGAGCTCTGTGAGGGCATCGGTCTCCTCCTGTGACAGCGTGGCACCGCTTTCGCGTTTGGCATTCAGCCTGCCGATGCGTGCCATGTCCTCGTTGGTCATGGATGATGTCAGCTCCTTGAACTTGCAGTAAGGCACCCTGCGGATGACGTAACCCCCGCACTCGTACCTCTCGCGGTGCTGGTCCCATAGCATGAGATCATTCCCCCGAAACTACCACGGCTGATACTGCGATGTCGCCGACGCGTATTCTCAGCGTCTCTCTCTGCTTGTCTTGGATGAGGTCGGGGTTCGTACCGTCGGACATCCATCTGCATCCCGACAGGGTCAGCGTGACCACGTTGGTCAGCCCAAGCGTGATGATGATGTCGCCGTATATGTCGACGTTATTGATCGATGCGGCGATGGTGTTCAAATCCTCCATCCACACATCGAACTCGAGCTCGATCTCCCTCCTGCCCTCGAGCAGTGCGCCCGTGATGGCATCGCCGTTGTTGGGCACCCTGTTGCGGGCGAGATTGTTGGCGATGCTCAGCGAGAAGCTCTGCGGGTACATCTCGTTCCCGTCAATCGTTATGCCGTTCATCCACTGGACGGCAGGGGAGTTGTCCGACCATGCGCTGTCGGCACCGAGGGTTGCGGGTACTGATCTGCTCGCGAGGGCCTCTTCATCGAACAGCACCACCCCGCCCGGTGCATCGGCTTTGATCGTGAGCCTGTCGGTCTTGCACCCGTAATATATGCGCTCATTGTATTGGTTCGCGCCTGTTCTCACACCGATCATCTCGGTGCGGGTCGGGAGGAGGGGATCTCCGCTCGTACCGCCTGCGCCTGTGGCGTACTCGATGATGCGTTCCCACCCTTCGATGTCTCTCACTTCGAGCGATGCCTTGAAGCCAGCATCCTTCTGCTGTGTGACGTAGTTGTCGTGGCTGAATGACCTCGAGCCATATCTCCACGATAAATACGGGTTGGCGGTGTCCGTGAATGTGAACGAACCGCCCTCGGCGACATCGCCGTACAGGATGCTGTCTCCTGTCGGGGTGCCGTATGTGGTCTCTTCTCTGATCGTTACCGGGGTCAAATCCCCCGCCGTGATGTGCCTGCCTGTCAGTGTCATGTTCTCGCTGTCTCCATGTCGATTGTCAGTTGAAGATCGTAACGCGGGCGGTCGTTGCGTACCGTCCTCCTCGGCGGGCCGATGCGGACACCGTTGACCGTGCCGAATGCAGTATCATAATGCCCCGTCCTGTCCAGCTTCTTGATGACCTCATCGGCTACGGCATCGAGCGATAACAGGTCGTTGCCGATGATGTGCAAGATCATCGAGGGGTTGTCGAATGCTGTGTGGTATATCTGCCTCTGATCTGCGGGCGACCCGGGGAGCTCCACCAATGCCATCGTGACACGGTCGGGGCATACCTTGAGCGGTATCATCCCTGCGGACACCGCACTCACACTGTCATCCCCGCAATAACTCGCACCGCATATCGCCCTGTTGCATCTGGCTGGCGGGATGAATGTGGTCGCGGGGCATATTTCGACCACAAGGTCGCCGCTGATGATCGTGCCTATGGAGTAGGAACCGCAATAACTCGCACCGCATATCGCATCGCCGCAGATCGCGGGTTCCTTCGTTAGAATAACATTGCGGTTGATGATGTCCGCCATGGCCTTTATCGGGTTCATATCGAGCACCCCACCTCTATGTCGACGTAGGCGACGTACTTCCGTTCTGCCTTCATCCACAGCGAACCGTCCGCCTGCGGTACCGCAGTGTAGTAATGGGTGCCGTTGATGTCCGCAGGGATGCTTCTGATGAGAATATCCCTCGCTTCCCTCATACGCTCGCCCGCCGCATCCCTGCTCGCAGAGCACGCCATCACGCTGATCGTGCGATAATTCCTGCGAATGCCTGCGGTCGATGATCTCCCGCCGATCTCCTGCACCATCACGCTCTCGGGCATACCGATTGGGAACAGTCTCGAATAGACTGCGACATCGAGCTCCCCGGCGAGCAATGTGCGGAGGTCGTCCTCAATCATAATTAAAAGGAACGATGCACGGTTAAAAAGGATGGATAAAGCCCCCCTTACGGAGGGCATGATGGTTTACTCCTTGTTGAGGAGGTCGGGGTTGGCTACGATCGCTTCCTTGGCCAGCTTCTGCGCTTCCTTCTTGCCGATGCCGCCAGCGATGAACTTCTGAACGAGTGCGGCATATCCGCCTTCTACTTCAGCAGTCTTATCAGCCACGGCCTTAGCAATACGAAAGGCCTCTGCGGACTTCTTCTGCCATTCGCCCGCCATGACGGATTTGGTCACGGTCTCGTACAGGAACCAGCTCGCCACGATACCCGCGATGAGCCCGAACACTGCAAAGTGCTCCCAATCATCCGCTATCCTGTCCGATGCCATGATAAGGACCGCGCAAGCGAGTGCGGTTCCAAGGACTGCGGTCAGTGCGTATGCGATGAGGAACATACGGTCGAATTTCTGCGCCTTGACGATCTCCCACCTCTCGGCGGCGTTCAGACTTGCGAGGTCCTCGGGATCCCTCCCTGCCTCTGCAAGTTTGCTCTTGAGCTTCTCGGCATCCGTTTTCTGCTTCGCGTACTTGGAAAGCGCGATGCTGATTGTGAATGCCAAGGAGCCGACGAGCGCACTGACCGCCATCGCGATGATGGCCAAGTTGCTTAGGATTATCTCCATGGTGTTGTCTCCTTTAATGCCGATTATCCCTGCCGTAATCCATCCGAATATGTAACCCAGACCGTACCACCATGGGATGCTTATTCGCCCGGATGCGTATTGCGGGAGGACCGACATGATAGTCGGTTACCTGTGCTGGTTAATAAGGTTGGATAAATGCGAGCGGTCTCCCGTGGTGCGCACCTTCAGAGTGGTCCTCTTGGGCGCGGTCATGATCTCGCACACCCCCGTGAGCGCATCCTCCGCATCATCGTGCTCCGCCTGTCCGTCGGCCGTGAACGTCACGATGGACTTCCAGAACTCGGGCCACCTGTCCGCCCAATGCTCGGGCATGAGGCAGTGTTGCATCAGCCACGGTGCGGCGGTCAATATACGCGCCTGCTTGTTCTGTGTCTGATGGAACCAGCCCACGACCGTGGTGCCCCCGTGCCTGCGTATGATCTCCTGCACCGCACGAGCGAACAGCCGACCGCCGTTGTTGCTCTCGATGTGCGCCGATG
>Ga0256405_10003980_pt1 | contig 28919 bp, 23 predicted proteins | sample RumenRJG_02DNA_FD_189096 | JGI IMG/M metagenome (GOLD analysis project Ga0256405, IMG submission 189096) | Bovine rumen microbial communities from Lethbridge, Alberta, Canada - RJG_02 | ecosystem: Host-associated > Mammals > Digestive system > Stomach > Rumen | place: Canada: Alberta... | reverse complement strand
GTTCAAGTTCATGGTTGATTCAATCCGTGAGGTGGAGCGCGCCATGGGTAGCACCCGTAAGGAGGTTGTTGCCGAGGAGGGTGAGACGGTATTCGTACAGCGTCGCTGCCTCTATGCGAAGAACGCTCTCAAGAAGGGACAGGTCATCACAGAGGCTGATATCGATGTACTGCGCCCGGCTCTGGGAATCCCACCGAAGTTCAAACAGACGATCATCGGTAAGACGGTCAACAAGGACATCCCTGCCAATGATCCGATTTTCTGGGAGGATCTCTAAACGATGATTACTGACAGAGAGAAAATCCTGGCGATTGTCGATAACGACTGTCTGTCACCCTCTGATGCGATTATCCTGCTTGAGGGCGATGGCTTTGATCGTTTCCGTAAGGCGGTGAGCCTTTACAAACAGGGACAGGCGCCTAAGATTGTGTTCAGTGGCAACATCACAGACTACGACTATGGCAGTTTCCCCTTCAACGAGGTTCTGCCCCAGATTCTCGAGGAGGGTGTCCCTGAGTGTGACATCATCCATGAGGATAAGTCGCTGAATACCAAGGAACAGGCGGTAGAGGTGGTGAAGCTGGCACAGCAGCAGGGGTGGAAGAAACTCATTCTTGTGGCTTCGCACGAGCACCAGTACCGGGCTTATCTCACCTTCTTGCGGGAGGTGCTCGACACCAATAGCGGGATCACCCTTTATAATGCACCTGTCAGAAACCTCAACTGGTTCGAGGACAAAGGCTGGGGCAAACGCATCGATCGCCTTGAGGCTGAGATCTTGCGCATTGAGAAATATACGGCATTAGGCCATCTGGCTAATGCTCAGGAAGTAATCGCCTATCAACAATGGAAAGAACAGAACTTACCCGATTGAAATCTCTCTTCGGCTCCAATCTCCTTGGCCCCGATGAACTCCAGCCCCTCGTGTCTCGCTGGGGAAACAGCGAGGCACCCCGCCTAGAGCCCCCTGCTTTAAATTACGAAGAGGCCTATCTGGAACAACACGCCAAGGATTATATCCTGGTCATGGGCCAGTCATCTATCCACGGAGTCGACGTTACCCTGCGTAACCTCCGCGAAGTCTTCGGCATCGATCCCGAGCAACAAGAACCCTGCTTCTACAATCAGGACTGGTACCTCAACGAGACTTTCCTCGACACCAAACTCGAAAACCGTTGGTACCTCCTCAAGAAGGATGTCTTCGAATCCTCGCGTGCTGAACTCCCCGACAAACTCTCGAAGGAGATATCTTTCCCTTCGGCAGTCCTCTGTGCCTACACTTTCTTTGCTTATTATCTGTATTATAAGCAGCCCCTCTGGTACCACGATTTCGTCTGGTGCTGTGATCTCGACCATAATGGCGATCGCATCTACGTAGGCAAATACCACGATATCGACGGGGTGAATAAAAACGGCTTTAGTGTTCATCGCCATCTGGCCCTGCGTCCTTGTTACGCAGCAGTCGATGCGCTCTGATAATTATATATTAAGGTGAGTGAGATAGGAAAAAGCATGTATCAGCTGGCGGAACGCTTGTTCCCCATCTGTCGGAGCATCACAGGAGATGGCTTCCGGCAGTCTCTTGCAATACTGCGTGAACGGCATCCTGAGATTCAGGTCTTTGAGGTGCCTTCAGGCACACAAGTCTTCGACTGGACCATTCCCAACGAGTGGAACATCCGGGGAGGCTGGATCAAGAACCTGCAAGGAGAAACCATCATCGACTTCAACAACTGTAACCTCCATGTGTTGGGCTATTCGGTGCCCATCCATCAGCGAGTGACTCGTGAAGAACTGCTCCAGCACGTCTATACCCAACCTGAACAGCCCGACTGGATTCCCTATGTGACCTCTTATTATAAGGAACGCTGGGGCTTTTGTATGTCTGAACGTCAGAAGGAACAACTGACCGACGATGAATATGAGGTATGTATTGACAGCACCCTCGCACCGGGACATCTCACCTATGGCGAACTGATCCTCCCGGGTGAGACAGAGGAGGAGATTCTTTTCTCTACCTATCTCTGTCATCCTTCAATGGCAAATAACGAACTCTCGGGCCCTTGTCTGCAGACTGCCCTGATAAGCTATATCAAGAGTCTGCCACGCAGGAAATATACGTATCGCTTCGTGTTTGTGCCCGAGACCATCGGAGCCATCACCTATATCAGCCGGAATCTCCAGCCCCTCCAACAGCATGTGAAGGCTGGATTCGTCCTGAGCTGTGTGGGGGATACCCGCACCTATTCGATGGTAGCTACGAGACATGCGGATACGCTTGCTGATAGGGTGTTGGAGAACGTACTCCACTTCCATTACCCCGATTTCAGGCATTACTCGTTTATGAAACGGGCTTCCGACGAACGACAGTATGGGGCTGTAGGCGTCGATCTTCCGGTTTGTGCCTTCTGCCGCAGTAAGTACCATGAGTACCCTGAATACCATACATCGGCTGATGACATGTCGTTCATCAGTCCTGAGGGCCTCGAAGGCTCCTACGAGGTGATGACGAAGGTGATTCGTGCGCTCGAGCACAATGGCCATTACCGGCTCACATGCCTCTGTGAACCTCAGTTGGGCAAGCGTGGCCTCTATCCGACAATTGGTCAGAAAGGCACCTATGACGCTTTTCGTGCCATGTGGCATTTCGCAGCTTATGCCGATGGCAGAAACGACTTGATAGGCATCAGTAACATCCTCCAGATACCCGTCGACATACTCATTCCCATCAAGGAAAAGCTGATGGAACAGAATCTTTTAACAGCAGAAGGGTAATGTCGACGCGGAAGATAGTTACCAACACGTTCTATTATGGGGTGGTACCGAAGCTGACGATGCTGGTCAGCATTGTCATGCTCCCGCTGACCACACCATTCCTTTCCACCTTCGACTATGGTGTCTATGGCGTGTTGACATCTTATACGAGTCTCTTTGTCTCGATTGCCCCTCTCGGACTGAATGTCCACCTGACGAACAGCTACTTCGAGATGCCGCGTCATTACAACCTGGTGTGGGGTAGGGTGCTGCTGATGATGTTGCTGTCTTCCCTGTGCTTCGGGCTGGTGAACATGCTCATCTTGCTCTTTACGCTCCCCATGGGGTTCTCCTGGGAGGGTCTGGCACTTTGTTTCGTGGGCTCTGTCCCGATATTCCTCATGGCAAACGGTCTCTTGGCACAACATATCTTCCCGTTGGTCGAACGCCCCAAGCATTTGGTGTTTACCAACCTCTCGGGGGCATTGTTGGGCATGTTGGTGTCCTTCGTGCTCATCTATTGGTGTCGTCTGGGCTACTGGGGCCTGATAGCCTCTGGCTTCGTGTCGACGATCTTTGCCTTCTCGGTCTTCGTGAAGTTCGTGTGGCATGATTTCGACATCCGCCCTATTTGGGATCATAACAAGCGCCGGGTACGTCGGATGCTGAAGATAGCCTTGCCACTGGTGCCTCACACCTTGGGCTTTGTGCTCCTGACGAGTTCAGCGCGTATCGTGATGAGTCAGTATCAGGTCTCTTATGATGAGATTGGCCTGTTCTCGCATGGTAGCACGATGGGCGATTATGCGGTGGTGGTCACCTCTGCCTTGGCACTGGCACTGATGCCACAGATCCAACGCTCCTTTCGCAACAGCGACTTTCGGGCTTATCGCAAACTGTATTTCCTCTGTCAGACGGTGGCACTGGTCACCTCTTTCCTCATCTGCATCTGGATGCCGGAAATCTACAGTCTCCTCATACGCAATGCCAGCCTGGCTCAGTCTTGTGATATTGCCTGTCTGCTGTGTTTTGCCAACGTGGTCTATTCGTTCTACGTGTTCATGAGTGCGCCTGCTTTCATTGAGAAGAATACGGTCCAGCTCCTCTGGCTGGTCTTCGTACCGGGCATTCTGAACTTCGTACTCTGTTACACCCTCATCCCTGTCTTTGGCTACAGGGCTGCCATCTGGTCGACCATCATCTCTTACTGGAGCCAGTTGTCCATCCCTTTCGTGGTGGGCTACTATCGCAAGAGTGTCACTCAGTGGCTGGGGCACAGGGGATTGATCCTGGTGGTGCTCTTGCTGATTGTGTCCAACCTGGTGTTGGCTAATGCCCTCATGCATGTGGCTGTCTGGCAGAAGATCCTGCTCTCTCTGGTGGCTTTGGCTCTGCTGGGCGGCTTCTATTGGCAACAGCGACTGGGCAGTCTGGTGTAACGCCTAAACAACTTGAAAATGAAAAAATTCTATTATAATGCCTGTTCGCTCGAAGCGCCTCATACGGGTATCATCATGGACGATGTGATGAAGAGTCGCAACGCTGGTGATACGGTTTACTGGGCTTATTGCCACGATGCACTCTCTTCCTGTTTCATGAATCTCGACGGACATAAGAGCATCTGTTGCTTTTGTCGTCGTATGTATCGGGAGTACGAGCATAAGTACCTCCAGGGGGTGACGATGGTGCCGATAGCCTATACGGATTTCCAGCACCAGGAACGGGCCCTTCATTTCCAGTCTGCCGACGAGGTGATGGCTTTCAGATACCGGGACGTACAGGTGGGCTCTTCAGTACTGTCGATCTACTATGATGTCACCCGCGACCTCGATATGAACAATTTCCAGGGCTTCCTCGCGTATGGGATTCCTCTCATCCAGCGCCTCTGCGACTTTGTAGACTATGTCTATCAGCTCTTCTCGGAACTGAAGCCTGACCAGGTGCTGATCTATAACGGGCGTCTCTTTGAGAACCGTCTCTTTTATGATATCGCCAAACACGAGGGCATCGCTTTTGTCTCTCTCGAGGGCATTGGGGGTAGGGTGGAACCTTATAAGAAGATCCGTTTCGAGGGTGAACTGCCCTTGAACATCCCCCTCTTCGGTCGGATGATTGAGCGTCTTTGGCAGACGTCTCCTCTTTCTGATGAGGAGAAGATACGCCTGGGATCGCAGTATTACGAGAAACGCCGGCATGGCATCCTCATTGGCGATACGAAGGTCTACACCAAGGAACAGCAGGACGGTCTGCTACCCGAGGGCTTTGACCCCTCTCAGCGCAATGTGGCCATCTTCAACTCCTCTCAGGATGAGATTGTGGCGCTGGGCGATGATTTCATGGAGGGACGGCTCTTCGATACCCAGTACGAGGCTATCGCCTTCATGCTCGAACAGGCGCCTGACCTGCATTTCTACCTGCGTATCCATCCCAATCTGAAGGGGGTGACGCATCGTGACCACATGGATCTCTATCAGTTGAAGCGGTATCCTAACATCACGATCATCCCGCCAGAGAGTATGGTGAGCACCTATGCCCTCATGGATGCCTGTGAGAAGGTGGTCACCTTTGGTTCTACCACGGGTGTTGAGGCCAGCTACTGGGGCAAACCTTCCATCCTGGTCGGACGTTCTTATTACGAGATGCTCGATGCCTGTTACCATGTCAAGTCAAAGGAGGAACTGGCTGAGGCTCTGAAGGCACAACTGCCACCCAAGGACAGACTGGGTGCCGACAAATATGGCTATTTCCAGGTTGATCGTAAATACCTGGTGGAGGAGAGCGATCTCGACATCGACGTGAAGTACCGCCATCTGCGTTGGGACTTCTTCTCGACGTCTTATTTCAAGATCCATGGCTCGGCCACACTCTTCCAGATTGAGTATTTCATCTATTGTATCCTGGGCCTGAAGTTCAGCAAACGGCGCATGCCTTTCCCCTGGCCCCATCAGTCATGAAGATATCCATTATCGTTCCGGTCTATAATGTGGCGCCTTACATTGCTGCTTGTCTGCAGAGTGTGATGCACCAGACCTGTCAGGATGCCTTGGAGTGTATCCTGGTCGATGATTGTGGCACCGATAATAGCATGGATGTGGTCGGGGAAATGCTTCAGTCTTATGAGGGGCCCATCGGTTTCAAGGTGGTGCATCATACGCAGAACAGGGGCCTGTCTGCTGCCCGCAATACAGGGATGGCAGAGGCTTCTGGCGATTATGTCTATTTCCTCGACAGCGATGATGAGATAGCTCCCGATTGTATCCAGCGTCTCGCAACTCCCTTGCAGCAGGAGGCATTCGATATGGTCGTGGGTGAATGTCGCATTGAGGGTGGTTCCATCCCCGGTGTGGCTCTCCGGTTGCCCGGTGGAACGATCTTGCGTGGTAAAGAGATTCTGCATGCCTATCGCCTCCAACAGTGGTACATGATGTCGGTAAACAAACTCTACCGTCTTGATTTCCTGCGCCATAATGCCCTGCAATTCAAGGAGGGGATCCTCCACGAGGATGAACTTTGGTCCTTCCAACTGGCCTGTCTGGCTCAGTCTATGACCATCATCTCTGCCGAGACCTATATCTACAAACTCCGTCAGGGCAGCATCACAGAGCATACGCTCTCTCCGAGGCACATCACCTCATTAAACACCATCCTGGCTGAAATGTCATCATTCGCCCAGACCCACGCCTTGACGAGCGATAGCGATGTCCACAACATCATCCGCAACTTCCAGCTCGCAGTCCTCCATCGCGCTTCTCACTGGGGACTGGCCCATTGCGCGCCATCCAATGGCGAAGCCGAGGATTGCGCACAGGGGCCTGTCCCCAGCGAGAAGCCCCTCTGCCTAATCTACCGCCAACAAAGAAGTCAGATGAAGAGCTCCTGGCTCAACTGCCTCTCTCTCAATGGCACCGATATAAAAAAACAGTTGCGCGACCTCCATCTCGCCCTCCCCATCCCCTTGGCCATCCCATACCTCAAACTCCTCCTGAAGTACTACCAGCGCCAATGCTAGTTTCCGTCATCATACCAGTCTACAATACTGCCTCCTATCTCCCGGCATGTCTCGACAGCATCCTGGCACAGTCGTATACTGACTATGAATGCCTGCTCATCGATGATGGTAGCACCGATGGCAGCAGTGACATCTGTGATGCCTATGCCAAAAAAGACCAGCGAATCCACGCTATTCACCGCCCTAATGGTGGTGTCAGTGCTGCGCGCAATCAGGGCGTAGAAGAGGCACAGGGCGACTGGATCTGCTATGTCGACAGCGATGATACGGTGTCTCCCGACTATCTCTCCCACTTGGTATCACTCATCCAGGGCGACAGTTGTCTGGTGATGACCAGCATCGATCAGCGGTGTCATGAGCATGTGATAACGGAGGATGTGGTCCTCCATGGTGAGGATGCGGCGCGATACATGCTGGGGCATCATATCTTGGTCGACTCTGGTCCTGTGGCAAAGCTCTTCAACCGTCGGATACTCCTTCGTCATCAGCTCACTTTCCCGCTAGGCGTACATTATGGTGAGGATATGGTGTATTTCTATACCTATCTGAATCTGGTTGATACGGTGGTGCTCAGCACCTGGTGCGACTATAAGGCTTCTCCCCGCGAGGGCTCGCTCATGTCCCACTATTACCCCTTCGAGTCGGAATATGCCTGTTTCGAGGCTTGTCTGCGTGAGGTAACGCGCTTTGCAGGTCGTTTACACCTGCCCCAGTCCCAACAGACACAGCTGGTCTGGGAGAACAAGGTGGCTGAGGCTTTCATCCGTTGTCCGAAGTGTCTCTATGCTTCCGACAATGCCTATACCTGGGCAGAGAAGATGCATTACCTCCGGGCGATTCCCGTTGAGTATTTCCATGATTTCGAGAGGGGATTCCAGCCGCAGGGCTTCTCTTCTCGGATCATCAAGTTTCTTATCTCACATAGGCTCTTTACGCTTCTTCTTGGGGTAGGGGCCTTGTACGAATCATATCATCGTAAATGAAATCTCCGATTACCGTTTCCATCTGTGTACCTGTCTATGGGGCAGAGCGTTTCATCGATCGCTGTGTACGCTCATTGATGGAACAGACGTATGAACATATTGAGTATATCTTCGTCAATGACTGCACGAAGGATCGTAGCATCGAGATGCTGCTTGAGGTGGTGAAGGATTACCCTCAGCGCAGGGCAGCAGTCCATGTCGTGGATCACGAACAGAACCGTGGGCTCTCTGCCTCCCGACATACGGGGGTGCTCCATGCCACAGGTGACTATATCTTCCATTTCGATGATGACGACTTCCTGGCGCCTGAGGCTATTGCCCGCTATGTGGCTTGTGCAGAGGAGACAGGGGCTGATATGGTCATGGCGGATTATAACTTTGTCTTTGGCGATCAGGTGACGCCGCACCATGATGTGGTTCCTGCGGATAAGGCCGACTATGTACGTCGCCTGCTGACTCGTAAGTCTACCATCAATGTCTGGGGACGGCTCATCCGTCGGTCGTTTATCCTGGAGAACGAACTGTTTGCCCCGGATGGACTTGACCTCTCCGAGGATTTTGTCCTCATCCCGGTGATGGCTTATAAGGCAGCCCGTGTGGCGAAGGTCGAGGCTCCGCTGGTCAACTATGTCAAATATGCTGGCTCTGGCTCTACGGTCGTGCGCAGGAGGGGCTTGGAGACCACTGTCAGGGCCATGGAAATCCTCGAGGACTTCTTCACCGGGATTCCTGATGCAGCCGATTATGAGGAGGCCCTCAAAGAGGCAAAACTCCACAATAAGGTCACGCTCTATGGACTGGCAGCCCAGGCTGACTATCCTTATGTCCGGGCCCAGTACAACGACATCCCGGTCTGGTCTTCCAGCCTCGATCTGAAAAAGAAACTCCTGCTGACCTTGGCAGGTTGGCATCTCGACGGTTTGGTGTTCCACATCATCCACCATTATATTATATAAGGTATAGGCATGGTCGGTTACATAACCATCCTCTTTGTCTTTTTCTCGGCGATTTCCTTCTTTCTGGCGCCGACAACTTATTCCAAGCCTTTCTGCGCGTGGGAGATGGCCTCTTTCTTTGTGACGGGGGTGGTGTTCATGCACCATAAGATCCGTCGCAATGGGCTCATCTGCTTCGATACGTTCTTTATCCCGACTTTCTTCCTGATCAACTATGCCCATGCGGTGTTTATCTATCCCGATGACCAGTTCCTGCCGCCATTCCGGTTCCGTACGAACAATGATATCATCCCTTATGCCCTGTCAGTGGCTCAAGTAGGCATAGCGCTCTATATGCTGGCGAATGTGTTTGCTGAACGCGAACTGCCACAGCAGCGCAAGATCGTGGCTGATATCCCTCGCATGGCGGTCAACAGGATAGCCTTGGTGGCTTTGATAGCCAGTCTGGGCTTGTTCTGCTTTGTCTTTGTCCTGCGCCTGGCTAGGGGCTTTGAGCATCTCTATCCGCGTCTCATGGCGATGTTCCTCTCACTGATAGCCCTCTCCTGGTTCTTCCAGGCCCAGCAGCTGCAGCCGGAGGAGGCTTCGGTCAAAGGGATATTCCTCAAAAACAAGCTCAACATCGTCTCTACGCTCTTGTTCAGCGTCAGTCTGCTCTTTGTGGGCAGTCGTGGCATGGTGATCTTCCTGATCTTCATGCTGCTCTTGCTCATAGATACTTATTATGTGAGGGTCCGGCTTCGGGTACTCTTGCCGGCCATGGCACTGGGCATGATCCTGATGATCTTCCTGGCCATCACCCGTGTGTCGTCCTTCAACTTGGGTAATGCCAATCTGGCCGACTCTGTCAAGTATGGTATCGAGGTGGTCATGGAGTCCCCGAGCATCCTCTGGTTGTTGCTGACCGACTTTGTGGTGAATGCTAAGACACTCTACGATGGTATCGACTATACCACTGTCAATGGCTATATGATGGGTACGTCTTATGTACAGTACCTCTTTGTCTTTCTCCCGATGGGTGGCTCCTTCTTTACGAAACTCCTGACAGGACTTGATATGGATGAGGTGGTGACGGGTTATCTCCTGACGCGTTTTTCTGATGCAACCTATGGTCTGGGCACCAACATGGTGGGTGATATCTACATGAACTTCTCCTTCATCGGGGTCTTTGTCCTGATGGCGCTCTTGGGATTCTTGGTGGCAAGGGTGGAAATCCCTGCCTCTAAATATGCGTTTTACGCCTATATGGCGCTGTTTGCTAACTGCATCTTCCTGGTACGTGCAGATATCTTCAGCTGGCTCACGTTCTTCGTGTTCTTCCTGATCTTCGACTGGTTGATGCGTATTCATGTCACTTATGACGAAACTGAAATTACTACAGATTAATGTGGCGGCCAACTGGGGCTCCCATGGGCGTATTGCCGAGGAGATTGGCCTGGAGGCCATGGCGCAGGGGTGGGAGAGTTATATCGCCTATGGGCGCTATGCCAACCCCAGCAAGTCGCATATCGTGAAGATAGGCGACCTCTTCGACCATTGTCTCCATGGGGCACAGTCGCTCCTGCTCGATCGCCATGGACTGGCTTCCTGTGGACCTACAAAGAAACTGATCAGGGAGATTGAGCTGATTAAGCCTGATCTGATCCATCTGCATAACATCCACGGGTTCTACCTGAATTACCCCATCTTGTTCCGCTATCTTTCCACCGTCGATATCCCGGTGGTGTGGACACTCCACGACTGTTGGGCTTTCACCGGCCATTGTGCCTGGCCCATTCATGGCCATTGTGATCGCTTCCAGGAGCAGTGCTGTCATTGTCCCTTGCAGTCGAAGGGTTACCCGAAGAGTTTCCTCTTGGATCGCAGTCGGAGCAACTTCAAGTTGAAAAAGCGTTATTTCCGCTCTTTACAGGATCTCCACTTGGTCACGGTCTCTCGTTGGCTGGAACAGCAGGTACGCCTGTCTTTCATGCAGGACATGGATATCCGGACCATCTACAATGGACTCGACACAGAGGTGTTCAGACCTTCTGGTACGCCTCCTACTTCTGTCACCGATGGTCATCCGCTGGTGCTGGGTGTCTGCAATGCCTGGTACGACTGGAAGGGACTCGATGATATGGCGGCCTTGCGTGAAATCCTGCCTGATGACTATGAGGTCATGGTGGTCGGGGTCAACGAGGACCAGATGCACCGGCTTCCGGAGGGCATCACTTGCATCCGGCGCACGGATAGTGTCAGTCAGTTGGCCGAGATCTACTCGCAGGCTGATGTCTTTGTCAACCCTTCTAAGGTGGAGTCCTTCGGCATGACCACGGCTGAGGCACTTTCCTGTGGTACCCCCTCGATTGTCTACGACACTTCGGCTTGTCCGGAGGTGGTCGACAACCTCACGGGTAGGGTAGTGCCGCTGGGCGATGTCAATGCGCTGGCCAAGGCTGTCAAGGAAATCTGTAGTCTGCCTGGGCGAGAGGCCATGCGACAGGCTTGTCGTGAAAGGGCCATCCGACTCTTCAACCGTCAGGACCGTTACAAGGAATACTTGCAACTCTACAATGAGGTCCTGCAAAACCACCAGTCCAGATGAAGATAACCATCATAACGGCTACCTATTATTCCGAACGTACCCTCCGCGATACGATGGAGAGTATCCTCTCTCAGACCTTCCAGGACATTGAGTACATCGTCATCGATGGGGCTTCGAAGGATGGCACCCTCGATATCATCCGCGAATACGAACCGAGGTTTGGTGGACGGATGCGCTGGATGAGTGAACCCGACAAGGGCATCTATGATGCCATGAACAAGGGCTTCGCGATGGCGACGGGCGATGTGATTGGCATCCTCAATTCCGATGACTTCTTCACCTCCAATGATGTGCTGGAGTCTGTCGTAGAGGGCTTCGGGGGGGAGTATGTCGATGCGGTCTATGCGGATATCCACTATGTCAGCAATGACCACCCGGAGAAGAGTGTGCGCTATTATTCCTCTGGGGTCTTCCGGCGGTGGATGATGCGCTTCGGCATGATGCCGGCTCATCCTTCGTTCTATTGTCGCAAGGCGGTCTACGACCAGTATGGGGCTTTTGATACCACTTATCGCATTGCAGCCGATTTCGAGATGCTGGTGCGCCTGCTCTTCATTCATCGCATCCGTGCACGGTATATCAAGAAGGATTTCGTGACGATGCGCCTGGGTGGGGCTTCTACCACGGGCTATGGGGCTTGGTCGCTCATCATGAAGGAGCACCTCCAGATTATGAAGCATCATGGGGTGGTCACCAATCGCTTCTTGCTCAGTCTGCGGTATATCTACAAACTCTTTGAATTCCTCTAGATGCAGTACCTGGCTATCCTGCTCCCTCTGTTGCTCTCGGTGGTGCTGGCCACTTACATCATTCCCCGCATCCTGGTGGTGAGTGTCAAGAAGGATTTGGTTGTGCCTTCTGAGACGCGCGACAAGGGGCGCCTGCGTGTCCCTCGTCTGGGAGGGGTGTCTCTGTTCCCCATCCTGGTCATCAGCGTGGGGGCCACGATGGTCTGTCTGGTGAAGTTCCACATCCTCCCGCTGATAGCCTACGAAGACTGTGACACCTTTGTCTACTATATGTTTGGCATCGCTGGTCTCACGATGATGTATCTCCTGGGGGTGATGGACGACCTCCTGGGGGTCAGTCTCACCTCTCGTCTGGTCATAGAGGTCCTGGCGGCAGCCTTGATCCCGCTCTCAGGACTCTGGCTCGATGATCTCCATGGCATCCTGGGCATCTTCGAGGTGCCTTGGTGGTTTGGCATACCGATGACCATCTTTACGGTCATCTATATCTCCAATGCGATTACCATGCTCGATGATGTCGATGGCCTGGCGGCTGGTACGGCGATGATTGCCTTTGCGGTCCTGGGCTTCCTGGCACTCTATGTCCATGAGTATATCCTGCTGATGATCTGTGCCACGATGATTGGCATGCTCATCCCCTTCTTCTTCCGCAATGTGATGGAGCGGCGCATAGGCTGGCGGAATATCTATTTGGGCGGCACGGGTGGACTGGTCATCGGCTATGTACTGTCATTCGTGGTGATTGCCCTCAGTCGCATGGGGGGCACGTCTCTGCCCGAGGGAATTATCATGGTGTGCTTCGGCACCCTCATCATCCCGATGTTCGATGTGTTGCGTGTGGCAGTCACTCGTATGGTCAACCACCGCAGTATCTTCCAGCGCGACAACAACCATATCCACCACCGCCTGATCCAGGGTGGCATGAGCCCCATGCAGGTGTTGGCCACCATCCTCCTGGTGTCGGTCTTCTTCATTCTGTTCAATGCGGTTGGCGTCTGGGGTGGGTGGAACCTCTCCATCCTCCTGGTGACCGATGTGTCCTTCTGGCTCATCCTCCAGGTGGTGATCAGTTATTACAAGAATAAAAACCGTGATCTATGAGTACGATCCTCGTACCTTTCCTCTTATCGGCCTTGTTAGGCTGGCTCTTCATCCCGCGTGTACTGATCCTCAGTCATCGCAAAAGGCTCTTCGATATGCCCGATGAACGCAAGATGCACGAGATGCCGGTGCCTCGGCTGGGGGGCATCACCTTCTTGCCCATCCTCCTGATGAGCATCACGTTGGTTATGGGTCTCTGGGTGATGCAGGGACATACTTATCAGGTCGACAACCTCGCCTTGGTGGTCACGCGCTTCCTGCTCCTCTTCGTCGGACTGATGATGCTCTACCTCGTGGGGGTGGTCGACGATCTCATCGGTGTCTCTTACCAGGCGAAGTTCATGGTGCAGATTGTCTGTGCCTTGCTCTTCCCTGTCTCAGGTCTGTGGATCCACGACCTCTCAGGACTCTTTTTCATCCATACGCTCCCGGCTTGGATAGGCATCCCTCTGACGGTCTTCATGGTGGTCTACATCACCAATGCCATCAACCTCATCGATGGCCTCGACGGTCTGGCGGCAGGCATCTGTTTTGTGGCTCTCCTCACCTTGGGACTGGCTGCGGTCGTACGCGACCAGCATCTCTTTATGATTGTGGCCTTTGGCATGCTGGGCATCCTCCTGCCTTTCTGGATCTTCAATGTCTTTGGCAATGCCACCACGGGTAAGAAGATCTTCATGGGCGACACAGGGGCCCTGACCTTGGGCTATCTGGTCAGCTTCCTCTTTATCTACATGGCCAGTGGGGCAGGGTGCACCTTCCCCCGTGAGATGCTGATCATTGGTTTGGCCACGATGCTCGTCCCGATGCTGGATATCGTCCGGGTGGTCATGGCACGTATTCGTAACCACAGGAATCCCTTCCTCCCCGACAAGAACCACATCCATCATAAACTCCTCCGCACAGGCATCGGTCCTCATCTCACCATGGGAATCATTGTCTCTGTGTCCCTCTTGATGGTCTTGGTCACCCTGGCCGGTGTATGGTATCACATCCCCTCCACGTGGATCTTCCTCCTTGACGTAGCCGTCTGGCTGGCCTTCGACTACTCCGTCAACTACTTCATCCACCGCAACCACTCCCAACGCTTTGAGAAATGAGTAATCCTCTATCAACAGCTCGTTCTTTCTTCAGGGCGTTGCCCTGTGGGGAATACCACACACAGCGAGGTGAAACCTCGCGCTGGGGGAACCCCCCAGACCCCAATCTGTCCTTTTCTTCGGCGCGAAGAAAAGAACTAAAAGAAGCATCCACCTATCCCAAGCCCTTCCCTATATGGAAGGGATGTAATTGCCTCCGGGCAGAGACCGCCCTTCGGCAAAGTTTTTGTATCGCTCGCAGAGCCTTTGCCCCTTCGGGGCGAGCGATTCTTATTTGACATCCCTGCTTTCGCCGCCCCTTCTTAAGACTCGCCATGCTCGTATAAGCGATCAAAGATCGAGCGGGAAAGGGGCTCAATAAAATTGGAAAGGGGCTCAAATAAACAGTCAAATAAAAAATAAATCAAGAAATAAACGAGCGACACTCTGATGATTGCATCCTGCAACACAATGCGCCAGCCGATAAAAAAGTCATGGCTCGCCCCGAAGGGGCAAAGGCTCTGCGAGCCATGATAAAAAATATATCGCGTGTCCCGCGATACCAAAACGGAGAAAAGTCGTCGGCTTCTGCCACTTTTCGTGTTGCATCCTCCCCATATAGGGGGAGGCCTTGGAGGGGGTGGATGTTTCTTTGCTTCTTTCTTTGCGCCAAAGAAAGTAAGAGAAATGGGGTCTGGGGGTATCCCCCAGCGCGAGGTAACACCTCGCTGCGTGTTCATCCTGAAATAATATATAAATAAACAATTTTATAATGAAAACAGTTTTACTCGCCGGTGGCTTTGGCTCTCGCATTTCCGAGGAATCGGTTTTCAAACCAAAACCGATGATCGAAATCGGAGGCATGCCCATCCTCTGGCATATCATGAAGGAATACGCCTTCTACGGCCACAACGACTTCATCATCTGTGCCGGCTACAAACAAGAGTACATCAAGGAATGGTTCTCCAACTATTTCCTCCACAACTCCGACGTCACCTTCGACTTCACCCATGGCAACAACGAGATGCATATCCATGAGAGTCATCTCGACCCCTGGCGTGTCACCATTGTCGACACTGGCTATAACACTATGACTGGTGGTCGCATCAAACGCATCCAGCGTTATGTGGGCGATGAACCCTTCTTCATGACCTATGGCGATGGGGTCTGCGATGTCGATATCAACAAACTCCTGGCCTTCCACCAGTCTCATGGCAAGAAAGCCACCCTCACGGCTGTGAAGATGAAACAGGACAAGGGCGTCCTCGACATCGAGGGAGGCGCAGTCAAGTCCTTCCGTGAGAAGAGCCTCTCTGATGGTGCTCCCATCAATGCAGGCTATATGGTCCTCCAACCAGAGGTGTTCGACCTCATCGAGGGCGATGAGACCATCTTTGAGCGCGAGCCCCTGGAGTCCCTGGCACGCGAAGGTGAACTGATGTCTTATATCCACGAGGGCTTCTGGCAGTGCATGGATAACATCCGCGAGAAGAACCTCCTCGACAAACTCCTGCAGGAAGATCGCGCGCCCTGGAAGAAGTGGGATCGCTCGGTACCTGTGTCTGAACTCATCAAATAACTATGATTGACGTTTTCAACGGTGCTTTCAAAGGAAAGCGTGTCCTGGTCACAGGACATACGGGCTTCAAAGGCTCCTGGCTCAGCATCTGGCTCCACGAACTGGGAGCCGAGGTCATCGGGGTAGGGTTGGACCCCTATTCTGAGAAGGATAACTATGTCCTCTCTGGCATAGGCCGGAAGATTGAGGCAGACATTCGTGCTGACATCCGTGACGGAGAAAGGATGAAGGCCATCTTTGCCGAGTACCAGCCTGAGATAGTCTTCCACCTCGCAGCCCAACCCTTGGTACGACTCAGCTACGAGATTCCCGTAGAGACCTACGAGACCAATGTCATGGGCTCCATCAACATCATGGAGGCAGCCCGTGTTACAGACAGTGTAAGGGTGGTGGTCATGATTACCACCGATAAGTGCTACGAGAACCGTGAACAGATCTGGGGCTATCGCGAAGACGAACCCATGGGCGGCTATGATCCCTATAGCTCCTCCAAGGGGGCGGCCGAGATTGCCATCAGTTCCTGGCGCAGGAGTTTCTTCAACCCGAAGGATTACGGCAAATCCCACCATGTAGCCATTGCCAGCTGTCGGGCTGGTAATGTGGTTGGTGGTGGTGACTGGGCCAAGGATCGCATCATCCCCGATTGCATCAGGGCACTGGAGGCCGACAGACCGATTGAAATCAGAAGTCCCAAGGCCATTCGCCCCTGGCAACATGTCCTGGAACCGCTGAGTGGTTACCTCCTCCTGGCGAGCAAGATGCTCCAGGAACCCACCAGATATTGCGAGGGCTGGAACTTTGGCCCGCGCACGGAGAGTATCACCCCTGTCTGGCAGGTGGCCACCCTCCTCACGCAATTCTACGGAAAGGGCTCACTCAAGGATGTCTCTGATCCCAATGCCCTCCACGAGGCCAACCTCCTGATGCTCGACATATCCAAGGCCCATTTCCGGCTCAACTGGCAACCCCACACCGACCTCACCCAGTGCATCCAACTCACCGCCGATTGGTACAAACGCTACCCCCACGAAGATGTCTACACCCTCTGTGTGTCACAGATCTGTGACACAATGCGAGGCAATTCTCCATCAACCCCAACCCCTTCTTCATAAGAAGGGGCTTTAACCACTCCCCAAGCCCCTCGCCAATCTTTGGCAAGGGGATGTAATTGACTCCGGGCAGAGACCGCCCTACGTCAAGGTTTTAGTATGGCTCGCAGAGCCTTTGCCCCTTCGGGGCGAGCCATGGTCTTTGACATCCCTGCTTTCGCCGCCCCTTGAAAAGGGGCTCAAAGGAATATAAACAAGTAACCCCTCTAATTGACGCGTTCTGCAATACTATGCGCCAGCCGATAAAAAATATATCGCGTGTCCCGCGATACCAAAACGGAGAAAAGTCGTCGGTTTCTGCGACTTTTCGTGTTGCATCCTCCCCATATAGGGGGAGGCCTTGGAGGGGGTGGATGCTTCTTTTAGTTCTTTTCTTCGCGCCGAAGAAAAGGACAGATTGGGGTTTGGGGGTAAACCCCCACAGGGCAACGCCCTGAAAAAAAAGTAATGTATATTATATAAATGAAAGTATTTATAACCGGCTCTACCGGCTTTATCGGAAGCTATTTAGTCCGCCAACTAATCAACGACGGTCACGAACTGTTATGTCTGAAGCGCCTAACTTCTGACATCTCCCGCTTGGCAGACCTCCAGATCCAGTGGGTTAATGTCACCGATGATTGGCAGAGCACCTTCAAAGCCTTCCACCCGGAAGCCGTTTTCAACCTCGCCTGGGACGGCGTTTCCTCTGCTGACAGGGTGATCTGGCAGAAGCAAGTCCAGAACATTTCCTTCCAGCAGAACCTATTGGATATTTCCGCCGCCTGCGGCGTGAAAAAATTCATCGCCACAGGCTCTCAGTCTGAGTACGGCGATTTCGAGGGTGTGATCGACGAGACCTACCCGGTGAATCCCAAAACCGCTTACGCCGCCACAAAATTGGCTTGTTTGGATCTCGTCAAACCCTTCTGCGAGATCCACGAGATCGAATGGTACTGGTTCCGCCTCTTCCCACTCTTCGGCCCCGGAGAATCCGACCGATGGCTCATTCCCAGCCTGATCAAGGCGATGTGTACCAAGGATTCCATGGACCTGACGCCAGGCGAACAACTGTTGCCCTATCTCTATGTAGGCGAGTGTGCCAAGGCCATTGTCTCTCCTTTGCAGACCGACGATAAATCCGGCATCTATAATGTCTGTGCGGATAATCCCCGGCCGTTAAAGGAACTGGTGACGATGATCAAGGATAAGGTCAACCCGGCCTTCAAACTCAATTTCGGGGCCCTCCCTTATCGCTTTGGTCAGAGCATGTTCATGGGCAGTCATACGGATAAACTCGCCCGGAACCTCTATACCCTGGACACCACCTCTTTCGAGACCCACCTCCAGGAAACCATCAATCATTACGTCAACTTATACACGAAATAAAGAAAATACATGAATCACTATGAATCTGATGCCAGGGAAATCCGGCGACTGGCCCTCATCATGGCTCACCATGCGAAATCCTCGCATTCTGGTGGTGCCCTGTCCATGGCGGATATCCTGGCGGTCTTATATGGTGGCAAACTGCGCATCACGCCTCAGACGGTCAATGATCCCAATCGCGATCGTTTCCTTTTGAGCAAGGGCCACTGTTGTGCTTCCCTCTATGCTGCCTTGGCGGTGCATGGATTCCTCGACAAGGAAGAACTCTGCAACAACTACGGTCAGGACGGCACAGTCTATTTCTCTCATGTCAGCCACAAACTGAATGGCGTGGAGATGTCCTCAGGCAGTCTGGGTCATGGACTCCCGGTAGCCTGTGGTATCGCCCTCAATGGCAAGGTGAAAGGGCTCGATTACGATACCTATGTCCTCACAGGCGATGGTGAGCTCGACGAGGGCTCCTGCTGGGAGGCGATTATGTTTGCTGCCCAACAGCACCTCTCTCACCTCTGTCTGATTGTCGATTACAACAAGATCCAGAGTCTGGGCAATGTCGCTGACATCTGCGACCTCTCCCCCTTAGCCGACAAATTCCGTGCCTTCAATTGGAATGTCATCGAAATCGACGGCCACAACTATGATGAAATAGCCCAAGCCATCGACCTCTTCCAGGGGAGGGTGGGCGGGGAGCCCACGGTCATCATCGCCAACACCATCAAGGGCAAGGGCGTAAGCTACATGGAGGGCGAACTGCTCTGGCATTATCGCAATCCCAACGATGAACAACTGAAACAAGCTTTGGAGGAACTGGCATGAGAACAACGTTTATCAATCAACTGGTAGAGGAAGCGCGCCAGAATGAGCGCATCTTCCTGCTCGTAGGCGATCTGGGCTTCCATGTGGTGGAACCCTTTGCAGAAGCTTTCCCCGAGCGTTTCCTGAATGTAGGCATCTGCGAACAGAACATGGCGGGCATTGCAGGCGGTCTGGCCATGAACGGCTGGATAGTCTATTGCTATTCCATCGGTAATTTCCCCACCTTGCGCTGTATCGAACAGATCCGCAACGATATCGTCTATTACAACAGCAATGTGCGCATCGTCTCTGTGGGGGCAGGCTATGCCTATGGCTCGCAGGGTGTCTCCCACCAGGCCACCGAGGATGTGGCCATGCTGCGTTCCCTCCCCAATATGGTGGTCTGCAGTCCCTCTGACCCCGTCGAGACCAAGATGCTTGTTCATCTCTCCGTCACCCACCAGGGTCCCATGTATATCCGTCTGGGCAAAGCCGGAGAACAAGTCTTCCACCCCCAGGAGATCCAATCCTACCACCTAGGCGACCTCCTCCCCATCCTCGACAGGGGGGCTGAGACACTGGTGCTCACCAGTGGCTCCATCCTGGCTAGTGTGATGGAGTCTGTCGAGACAAAGACCCTGAACTACGATGTCTGGACGATCCCTGTGGTCAAACCTCTGAACCAGGCCCAACTCTGCCAACTGGCAGAAAACCGCCGGCAGATCATCATCGTCGAGGAAAACCAGAAGTCAGCCGGCATAGGCTCTGCCATCATCGAGGTTCTCAGCGATGCCTATAACAACGGCCTCCTGAAGACATACCCCAAGATCCGGCGTATCGCCATCAACGACGAGTTCCTGGAAGTCGCAGGCTCCCAGCGTTATCTCCAACAAACCGCAGGTTTGATCTTATGATCGCTCAGTTTATCAAATTTGGAATAGTTGGGCTTTCTAACACCCTTATTGCTTATTTGGTATATGCAGTCTGCATCTACATCGGCCTCCATTACCTCTTGGCCAATGTCATAGCCTTTGCAGTCAGCGTCCTCAACGCCTATTACTGGAGCGATCGCTATGTATTCAAGAAGGGCGATGGCGAGTCCCGCAGTGCCGTCAAGACCCTCCTCAAGACCTACGTAGCCTATGGCAGTACAGGGCTTTTTCTGGCCAGCGTCCTGCTCTGGCTCTATGTCGACCAGCTCCATATCTCCGAATACATCGCCCAGCTCCTGGTGCTGGTAGTAACCATCCCCTTGAATTTTATCATCAATAAATATTGGTCCTTTAAATGAAAAAGATTAGTATCCTGATTCCTTGTTACAACGAGGAGGAAAACGTAGTCCCCATCGCCAATGCGATTGTAGAGGAACTCGGCAGAAGCCTCCCTCAATACGATTACGAACTTGTGTTTATCGACAATGATTCCAAGGATAATACCCGCCCCTTGCTCAGGGAACTCTGTGCCCGTAATCCCAGAATCAAAGCCATCTTCAATGCCAAGAACTTCGGTCAGTTCAACAGCCCCTATTATGGCATGCTCCAGACCACCGGTGATTGTACGATTGAGATGGACTGCGATTTCCAGAATCCGGTCTCTGTCATCCCGCAGATGGTCGAGAAATGGGAAGAGGGTGCCAAGATTGTCTCTTGTGTCAAGACGGCCAGTCAGGAGAACCCCGTCATGCGTTTCCTCCGCACTTGTTATTACAAGTTGATCAAGAAGATGTCTTCCGTGGAACAGATTGAGCATTTCCAGGGCTTCGGCTTATACGACAAGTCGTTCATCGAGGTGCTGCGCAATCTGAAGGATCCCACGCCTTTCCTGCGGGGGATTGTCGCTGAACTGGGCTTTAAGCGGGTGACGCTGGAGTACACCCAGGCCAAGCGCAAAGCTGGCAAGACGCATAACAATTTCTTCACCCTCTTCGATGCAGCCATGCTCAGCTTCACCTCCTACACCAAGGTAGGCCTCCATCTGGTCACGTTGGCAGGCCTCCTGCTCTCGGCGATGTCCTTGCTGGTGGCGCTGGTATATCTGGTCTACAAACTGCTCTACTGGGATCGCTTCTCGGCTGGTTCTGCGCCCTTGATTATTGGACTTTTCTTCCTCAATGCCGTCGAACTGCTGTTCATCGGTTTTGTGGGCGAATATGTGATGAGCATCAACACCCGCATGATGAATCGGCCCTTGGTCATCGAGGAGGAAAGGATTAATTTTTAGGCAAATCCTTGGTAGTGTCGGGATTTATTCGTACTTTTGCACGCAAAATATGAAACAAGACATGAAACGAATACTTTGTTCTATCGTCCTGCTGCTGTCATTGGTGCTTTCAGCCAGTGGTCAGAGCATGAGCGACACACAGGTGTTACAGTATATCCAGCGCGAGATGAAGGCTGGAACCTCCCAGTCTCAGATAGCCGTCCACCTCATGCAGCGCGGCGTGGATATGAAGCAGATTCAGCGCGTCCGCCAGCAATACGAGAAACAGAGCGGCAATGCGATGTCCGGCTCATCTGGCTCAGCTAGTTCGACTGGCTCAACTGGTTCTAGTACAGGTGATTCTCGCCTTCGCCAGAGCAATGGCGCAGTCCGTGTCGATCAGGATGGCAACCCCATCTACACCTCCACCAATGGCTATAATGCCCTAGGCTTCGAAGAACAGGAACCCACTGATCTCGATCGTCGCCCCAATGTCTACGTCAAGGATTCCGTCAACCTTCTGGTCAATGGAAAGAAGGTGTTCGGCCGTGATATCTTCAACAAGCGTTCGCTCTCTTTTGAACCCTCGATGAACATTGCCACACCGACGAGTTATGTCGTAGGTCCTGGCGACAAGGTGTTCGTCGATGTCTATGGTGCCTCGCAGAAGTCCGACCAGTTTGAGGTTTCTCCCGATGGCACGATTGTCATTGCTGATTTCGGTCCCATCCATATTGCCGGTCTCACGGTCTCTCAGGCCAATGAGAAGATCAAGGATCAGCTGGGACAGCGCTATCGCAGTTCACGCATCCAGATGACGGTTGGTCAGACACGCACCATCACGGTCAATGTCATGGGTGAGGTCTCTGTCCCCGGTACATACACCCTCTCGGCCTTTGCCTCGGTCTTCCATGCCCTCTACATGGCTGGTGGTGTCAATGGGGTAGGTACCCTGCGTAACATCAAGGTCTATCGTGGCGGACGCCAGTTCTCGGTGGTCGATGTCTACGATTATATCCTCAATGGTCGTCTCACGGGTAATGTACGCCTGCAGGACAACGATGTCATTGTCGTAGGCCCTTACGACTGTATAGTCGACGTCACGGGTAATGTCAAGCGCCCGATGGCCTATGAGATGAAGAAGAACGAGTCGGTAGCCACCCTGCTCAAGTATGCCGGTGGCTTCTCTTCCAAGGCTTATACAAAGGCTGTACGCCTCGAGCGCACCAGTGGCGATCGTTACTCAGCCCATAATATCCCGGAGTTTGAGATGGCCAATTTCCACCTCGCTGATGGCGACTCGGTCATTGTCGATTCCATTCAGAAGCGCTATGAGAATTCGGTCAGCATCTCTGGCGGGGTGTTCCATCCCGGCAACTACGATCTCGATGGCAGTACGACGGTACGCACTTTGATAGAGCGGGCAGGCGGACTCACGGAGGATGCCTTCGTGGCACGTGCTGTCCTCCATCGCATGAAACCTGATCGCACCCGCAGGATTGTGGCAGTCGATGTCGATGGCATCATGTCTGGCATGGTGGCTGACATCCCCCTCGAGAACGAGGATGAGCTCTTCATCCCTTATCGCATTGAGGCCATGAGCCAGCGCACCCTCACCATCCACGGCGAGGTACAGTTCCCCGGCACTTACGAATATGCTGATGACATGACCATCGAGGATCTCATCCTGCAGGCAGGTGGTCCCACCGATGCTACCTCCACAGCTCGTGTGGATATCTCCCGTCGGGTCAATGATCCCAGTGCCACAGTTTCTGATAAGACCATTGCTACCACTTATAGCTTCCCCATCAAGTCGGGCTATCGGGTAGAAAACACTGATTTCACCCTCATGCCCTATGATGAGGTCTATGTCCGTAAGAGCCCGGGTTATCAGCCCCAGCGCAACATCGAGGTGATGGGCGAAGTGCTCTTCGAGGGTAAGTATGCCCTGCCCACTAAGAATCTGCGCCTCTCTGAGGCGATCAAGGCGGCTGGTGGTGTCACCCAGGAGGCCTACGTCCGTGGAGCCCGTGTAGAGCGTCTCCTCAACGACGATGAGAAGTTCCGGGTTGATCAGCTCATGAAGATGGCCCGCCAGCAGATGGGCCGTGGACTCGATACCACTTTGGTCACGCGTACCGACAGCATCTATTATGTCGGTATCCATCTCGACAAGGCGCTTGAGCATCCCGGAAGCGACGATGATATCATCCTCCGTGAGGGCGATCGTCTGGTGGTACCCGAGTACACAGGAACCGTGAAGATCAATGGTAATGTGATGTATCCCAATACAGTGGCTTACAGCGAGGGCAAGAACTACAAGTGGTATGTCAACCAGGCCGGAGGCTATGGCAACCGGGCCAAGAAGTCCCGCACCTATATCCTCTATCAGAATGGTACGGTCTCCAAGGCCAAGGGTGGCACCAAGATAGAGCCCGGTTGTGAGATCATCGTTCCCACGAAGACCACCACCACCCAGCAGACCATCGCCAACATCGGTGCCATCGGCACCTCCATGGCGACAATCGTCACATTACTGGTTTCAGTAATGAACTTATTAAAATAGCGAGCACTCCTCGCTATTTTTTTTGCAGGGTTTTACCCTGCTGGGGGTTTACCCCCAAACCCCAATCTGTCCTTTTCTTCGGCGCGAAGAAAAGAACTAAAAGAAGCATCCACCTATCCTAAATCCTTCCCTATATGGAAGGACTTAACTGAAAAAAGCAGAGCTTTTTATCAGGGTTTTGGTATGGCTCGCAGAGCCTTTGCCCCTACGGGGCGAGCCATGGTCTTTGACATCCCTGCTTTCGCCGCCCCTTGGAAAGGGGCTCAAGCAATGCGCCAGCCGATAAAAAACATATCGCGTGTCCCGCGATACCAAAACGGAGAAAAGTCGCGGTTTCTGCGACTTTTCGTGTTACATCCCCTTGCCAAAGATTGGCGAGGGGCTTGGGGAGTGGTCTGAAGCCCCTTCTTATGAAGAAGGGGTTGGGGTTGATGGAGGTATTGCAGGCTTTTGCCTGCAATGGGGTTTGGGGGTAAACCCCCAGCAGGGCAACGCCCTGCACAAAGCAATCAATATGTAATATCAATTACAGCCCTAAAATAAGTCCCATTTTCATATGGCGCACTAGAATTGTTAGATGGCAATGGCCCTTTAACCGTAATAACGTCAGAGGCCTTTGACGCAGACATCATCTTGAGAATGTCTCCATCTATGCAATAATAATAGGTATTATACAATTTCCCTTCAACATTATGATCCTCAAGAAAAACCCTACATTCTTCAATGGTAGGTAATCTCCATTCCCCACAACTGATACCATCTCCAACCGGTTTCTCGATTTGAGAAGCCTTGCTCTCCATTGCAGCAGCATTGCCAATGCCGTTGTATTGTGTTTTACTTAAACACACAACCCTCTTACTAGCGTCATTCACCCCTACGACATAATACCCCCGGTAAGTACCTCCTGCAACCGGAACCTCAAGTTCTTCCGGATTCTCCGAAGAATCCGAATCCACAAGATTCGCTTCATCAAACTCAAACGGCATGCTCCTCTCAGCACCCCATGCCTTTGCAGTCAGACTGCCACTCAACAACGCATCCTGCTGTTCCGAGTAAGTCCCCTCAATCACCAACTGGTGATTCGCCTCAAAAGCCTCACTCGCCTGATAACTGTACCGTTTCACCCCACTTGTCCCGGTGAAACTCACGGTGATGGTAGGTTCCCCATCCGAGGGAAAGCAATAAGGCTGATGCTCCCCATTACCCCAAGTCGTGTTATCAGCAAGCTTGGATAACGCCAGCGTCAGACTCGTCTGCCCCTCGCAAGGCATCCCATCCAGTCTCAACCCTTGATGCAAGGGCGAGATACTCACCTCCACCTTCGTCACATCCGTAGGAACCTGCTTGATGGTCACCTCCTTCAGCTGTATCACCTGCCGTTCCAGTTCCAGCGCCAGATTGCTGGCATTCCCTGCAGTCAGAGTGATGCTCCCAGCCTTCATAAACAGATCCCCCTGCGCCTTTCCCTCAGCCACACTGATCACGCTAGTCGTCGCAGCATCATCCAGGTCGGGTAGGGTATAGGCACTCAAGTCATCACCCCCGATGGCATACACGCTATAAGCCCCCACAGCCAGTTGAGTGGCGGCCAGTAGCCCACCCTCATCAGTGCTGAGCACCTTGACGCAGTTCCCCTCACTGTCAAACACATACACCATCCCCTCCTGAGGCGATGCTTCACTTCGCGTTAGCACCCTGAGCACCCCCTGGTTCTCAGGGATCCCCCAAGCAATCTCCTCCAGGATAACATCATTATTCACTTGCTCCGAGCATCCGCCCAAGCCCATCAAGCCGCCCACCGCAGCCAAAATCACAAAATTCTTTTTCATAATCGTCTTTTTCTTAGAGTTAGACAAAATTAACGCCACAAATTTACAAACAATCAAGGAAATAACCAAATTTTAAGCAATTTTTTTCATTTTCGATGTAACATTTATAAAAATAAAAGGTTCACCCGAAGGGCGAGAGCTTTGTGAACCTTACCAAAACCTTGATTTCGGGCAGGGCCCAAAATCAATTGCATCCTCCCCATATAGGGGGAGGCCTTGGAGGAGGTGGATGCTTCTTTGCTTCTTTCTTCGCGCCGAAGAAAGTAAGAGAAATGGGGCTTGGGGGTATCCCCCAGCAGGGGGCACCCTGCATTCTTTTAGTCGCAATGCTTTATAAAAGCGAGCAAAGCTCGAGCGATAGCCGCCCCTCTTTAGGGGCTCTAAATCTCTGCGCCAGAGAAAAGAACAAGATAAAAAAGCAATTAATATGCTTTTTTATTTGTTTTTTCAAACAATAAATTGTACCTTTGCAAAAAACATTTTTGCAATGCCACAAGAAACATGGTACGTTCTCGGTTCCCTGAAGCGTAATCAGGAATTAAAGATTCGCGACGAACTCCGTCGCGCCAATCTTGATTGCTTCGTCCCTTTACGCTATACCGTAAAAACCATCAAAGGCGTCAAAAAACGCCTCATGCTCCCCGCCATCTCTGGCCTGATCTTCATCAAAGGCAATTTAGAAGACCTCCAGGAAAAAATCAGATTCAACAAAAATGCTTTGTACCTCCGCAAAAGCAACTTCTCAAATAAAGAAGATTATCTGACAATCTCAGATGCTGAGATGCAGAATTTTATAGCCGTTGCTTCCAAAGCCGGTGAAAACATCACCTACTTTACCCCCGACGAGATCAAGCTCCAGCCAGGCGATAAGATTCGCGTGAATGGCGGCTTTTTCGATGGTCGCGAAGGCGTCATCATGCGCATTAAAGGTAAGCGCAAGAAGCAGTTCGTGGTCTCGATTCCCGGTGTCGTCTATGCCGCTGTGGAACTCGAGCCGGAAATGATTGAACTACCCGAAAAAATCGAACACGAAGTAAGCCGTGATGTCGATGAAGACAAGAGGGAACTCTTCGACTTGGCAAAGCGCACGCTATTTGAGATCCCCACAAACTACCAGCAAGAAAAAGAGTACTATGTGCTTCTTTCCGAACTCAAGCGCACCTATGCCCGCCTGAAACCTATTAAAGCCTATCTCCCCGCCCAGGAAGCCGAGTTAGCCCTCCCTCTCTACATGGCCTCCGTCAAACTCCAGCAAGACGTTCCCCCCGCCGAGCAGCGCCTCCGCAAAGCCATTGCCAATCTCCAGGCCACGAGTCTTCTAAAGCTCCGCTGCCAGCTATACATAGCAATCTTATCCCACGACGCCGAGCTCAAAGCCAACGTCGAAACCACCTTTGCCACTTGGAAAAAATCAAAACTCTCCCCCAAACAACGAGATCTAATATCCGAGTACGAGTCCATTAACAACAACCCCGCTCTCTAATCGTTCGCGTCCCACCCACCCCCGCTCGTCGGGTCTGTCTGCCCCTTGCCGCGTGGCTACCCCCTCGGTGTTTTAGCATGGTATTAGATTATTAAAAAGAACATGACTCACCCCGTAGGGGCGAAAGCTCTGTGAGTCATACCAAAACTCTGAAAAAAGCTACGCGATTTTTCAGTTAAGCCTTTCCAATATAGGGGAAAGGTTTGGATTGGGGTGGATGTTTCTTTGCTTCTTTCTTTGCGCCAAAGAAAGTAAGGAAATGGGGTTTGGGGGATTTCCCCCAACATGGCAACGCCATGAAAAAAACGTTTCTAGCTTCTTTCTTTTCGTCAAAGCAAAAGACCCCAAAATGACTATATTTTGCATAAATTTCTAATTTATGTTACCTTTTATTTGGTACTTTCCAAATTAAGTTGTACCTTTGCACACGGAAAAAGGGAAATCGATTTCAAAATTCCACCCTTTTTGCTTTATTATTTGTAACATTGATAACTAACATGTTGGCTTATAACATTTTATGCCTACATGGGAGGAAGAAAATTTATCTTTATGAGCGAAAATATCAACAACAACGTTGTTCTGGAAGAAGAAGAAAGCGCATTCGACTTTAAGCAGCTTTGGACACTCTTCCTTTCAAACTGGCACTGGATTATCATATCGATGATAACCTGTGTCCTCTTGGCATTCATTTACCTCTGGTTCACCCCCACGACAGTCACTGTTACTGGCAAGATGCAGATTATCGACAAGTCTAAGAAAGGCGGTGGCATGTCAGCTGGCCTAGCCATGCTCAACAACCTCCCACTTGGTCTTGGCTCTAGCCTCGGTGGTGCAGCGGGTGGAGCCTCTATCGACTCCGAAAAAGAGATAATGCTTTCCAATACCTTGGTGCGCAATGTGGTGAAAGACCTTAAACTCCATACAGAGTATCGCCTCACCAAGTGGGGCAAGAAAACCCTCCTCTATCAGAACAACCCCGTTGAGGTAACCCTCGACCAAGCCCACCTCGCATGGCTTGATAGCGAACTCCCCCTGTATTTCCACCAGATTGGGCTCACCATCTCGAAAGATGCTCAGGGCTATACCGTAGAGCCGACTCTGATCGATGGTAAGGAAGAGACCGATCTGCCTGCCCAGACCTTTGCAAAGCTTCCTGCCACGCTGATCACCGACTACGGAACCCTTACCTTCAAGGAGAACAATCTCCCTGCCAAGCAGGCCAAGGCTTTTGAAGGCAATTACACCCTGAAGGTAACGATTACCCCACCGATCACAGCTGCCAATGCCTTTATTGGTCGCTCAACCCTCGACCCCCCTTCAAAGAAGGTGATGGACATCTTCAATATTTCGCTCACCGATGAGAACATCCTGCGTGGAATCGATTATGTCAATCATCTGGTCGATGCCTATAACCAGCGTGCCAACGATGAGAAAAACGAGGAGGCCCGTAAGACCGACGAGTTCGTCAATGAGCGCTTGGCCAAGGTAGATGCCGAGCTGACCTCCTCAGATGCAGCCTGGGAGAACTCCAAGAAGAACTTCCAGATTACCACCCCCGAGGTGGATGCTCAGGAGGCCCTGACCAAGAAGAGCACCTATGAGGCCCAGCTCGTCGCCATTGGCACCGAGCTCCAGCTCCACGACTATCTCAGCGAATATGTCAACGATCCGGCCAATCTCTATGAGATTATCCCTGCAGGTATGGTTGGCGGTGCTGGCGCAGGCTCAGAAAGTGGCTCTTTAGCTGCTTCAGGCGGTACAGCAGGTACTTCT
>Ga0256405_10003979_pt1 | contig 28924 bp, 24 predicted proteins | sample RumenRJG_02DNA_FD_189096 | JGI IMG/M metagenome (GOLD analysis project Ga0256405, IMG submission 189096) | Bovine rumen microbial communities from Lethbridge, Alberta, Canada - RJG_02 | ecosystem: Host-associated > Mammals > Digestive system > Stomach > Rumen | place: Canada: Alberta... | reverse complement strand
CGCGGCTGCGGGATAAATTACAGGCAAAGGAGCAGATCCGGACCGTGTATGGGATCGGATATGTATGGGAAGTATGATCGGATATTTTGTAATTATATTGCTTGCGGCAGGGAGTGTGCTTGCAGCAGCACTTTTCTTCAGACACCGGCAGAAACAGGTGATGGATGGACTTTCCGATATGCTTGAGGCGGCGATAAACGGCACCTTTTCCGAGACCACATTTGATGAGTCGCGGCAGTCATCGCTGGAAAACCGTCTGGCGCAGTATCTGGCGGCATCGGAACTTTCGGTGCGAAGCATAGACGTAGAGAGGGAAAAAATCAAGGAACTGATTGCAGACATTTCCCATCAGACGCGAACGCCGCTTTCAAATATTTTATTGTATACGGAACTGCTGGAGGAAGAACCGCTGGGGGAAGCAGCACAGGATTCCGTAAAAAAGCTGCGGCAGCAGAGTGAAAAATTACAGTTTTTAATGGATGCGCTTGTCAAACTTTCAAGGCTTGAGACAGGCGTTTTTGTGTTGCATCCAAACCGACAGCCGCTGACAGAACTGGTCGTAGACGGTATGGAAAGTTATCGGGAAAAAGCAGCCGCCAAAGGACTTGCGATTGCGTTTTCCGGGACGAAAAAAGCAGAGGAAGACGCACCGGTTTATGCGTACTTTGATAAGAAATGGTCCATGGAAGTACTGGGAAATATTCTCGATAATGCGATCAAATATACGAACACAGGAGGGATTACCATAAAACTCTGTTCCTATGAACTGTTTGCCTGCGTGGAAGTGACGGATACGGGAATCGGCATCGGTGAGGAGGAGCATGCGGCGGTATTTGGGCGTTTTTACAGGGGAAACGCGGTTGCCGAAAAGAGCGGTGTGGGGATCGGACTGTATCTGGCACGTTTTATCATGCAGCAGCAGGGCGGATATATCCGGCTTTCGTCCGTGCCTGGGGCAGGCTCAACGTTTGGGCTGTATTTTCCAACGGCAATTGTGTCAAAACTGTAAGAATCTTTTGTCTCCGGGACAGATTCTCGAAAGAATTCTGTGCGACAATCTTAAAAGAAGGCAGGAAATGCCAAATCAGGAGCAAAAGGAGATTACAGGATGGTCATTTTGGAAACCAGAGATTTGAAAAAACAGTATGGCACGGGGGAAACAGCCGTGCACGCGCTGGCGGGGGTAAACCTGTCGGTGGAAAACGGAGAATTTGTCGCGGTGGTAGGAACCTCCGGATCGGGAAAATCGACGCTTTTACATATGCTTGGAGGACTTGACCGGGCAACATCCGGCAAAGTCTATGTGGACGGCAAAGACATCTTTGCATTAAAGGATGAAGAACTGACGATTTTCCGCAGAAGAAAAATCGGATTTGTCTTTCAGTCCTTTAATTTAGTTCCGGTGCTGTCTGTCTATGAAAACATTGTGCTGCCATTGCAGCTTGACGGAAAAACCGTGGACAATGCATTTATCGGGGAGATTGCAGAGGCACTCGGACTGAAAGAAAAATTAAACGTGCTGCCAAACCAGCTTTCGGGAGGACAGCAGCAGCGCGTGGCGATCGCGCGGGCACTCGCAGCCAAACCGGCGATTTTATTAGCAGATGAACCGACCGGAAATCTCGACAGCTGTACCTCACAGGATGTGATGGGGCTGCTCAAAACGACCAGCACCAAATTTTCGCAGACCATTGTGATGATCACACACAACGAGGAGATTGCACAGCTTGCAGACCGGATCATCCGTATCGAGGATGGACGGATTGTGACAGGGAAAGCAGGTGAGGCATTATGATACAGGTAAAAAACCGTGCCTGTGTGCGCACCATTGCCGTGCGCAGCCTGCGGGCTTCCAAAATGAGAAACCTGATTGCCGTGATTGCAATTATGCTGACCACGATGCTGTTTACCGCGCTGTTTACGATTGCAATTTCCATCAACGATTCGTTCCAGCAGTCCAACTTTCTTATGGTCGGAGGTGATGCGCACGGGGCTTTTAAGAAACTGACGGAAGAACAGATGGAAACCTTAAAAAAAGATCCGCTTATTCAGGAAACAGGTGCGCGGCTGTTTTTAGGAATGGGAACCGGGGATGCGTTTCGTAAGACACAGGTGGAAGTCAGCTATATGGATGCGCATGGGGGAAAACATTATTTTTGCACACCAACGCACGGACACCGTCCAAAAGAGGGAAGCAATGAGGCCATGACGGATACCCGGGTGTTAAAACTGTTAGGAGTACAGCCAAAAATCGGCACCAAATTTACCATGACGTATCAGGTCGGAGGGGAACAGTCAGAACCGAAAATGGTGACGCAGGAGTTTGTTCTCTCCGGCTGGTGGGATTACAACGGAGTTTCCCAGGCGAGCCATGTGATCGTGCCGAAAAGTTACGTGAAAAAGACATTGCAGCATGTGGAGATCGGGGAGGAAGAAGAGTGTGGAACGTGGACACTTGACGTTATGTTTGGGAATGCACTTCATATCGAAAAAGATATGCGGCAGGTGATCAGAGACTGTGGATTTCAGTCAGAAGATGCTTCCAAACCGGGCTATATTGCATTTGGTGTAAACTGGGGCTATACCGGTGCGCAGTCGAGCAGTAATCTGAATCTGGAAAGCATTGCAGCCATTGTGGCATTGCTTGTGCTCATTGTATTTACCGGCTACCTGGTCATTTACAATGTGTTTCAGATTTCCGTTGCCAACGATATCCGTTTCTACGGACTGTTAAAAACGATCGGCATGACCGGGCGGCAGCTCAAGCGGATCATCCGGCTGCAGGCAGTCCTTTTATCAGGCATTGGAATTCCGGCGGGACTTCTTCTGGGATTTGGAATCGGCGTGGGACTGGCACCGGCTGTCATGGCACAGATGAGTTACACGACAGCGGTTATAAAATTGCATGCGTGGGTATTTGTGGGAGCAGCACTTTTTTCACTGGTCACCGTATTTTTATCCTGCAATAAGCCGGGGCGGATGGCTGCAAAGGTATCCCCGGTCGAAGCGGTGCGCTATACGGAGGCAGACTGTGGCAGAAAAAAAGCAAAAGCGGCAAAAAAGCCGGCATCTTTGGGGCGTATGGCATGGGCAAATGTGGGACGGAACCGGAAGAAAACGGTTCTTGTTGTCATTTCTCTCTCCCTTGCGGTTGTTCTTTTAAATCTAATCGTTATGTTTGCAAACGGATTTGATATGGATCTGTATTTGAAACAGTTCTGTGTGAGCGATTTTGTGTTTGCCAATGCGGATTATTTTAACGTGCAGAAAGGATTTCATTTTTCCGATGAAGCGGTGGAAGATTCTGCAATGCAGACCGTGCTCGCGCAAAATGGCATCAAAGAGAGTGGGTGTGTCTACGGGCAGACAACACGGATTCAGGAAAAAATAAAGAAAAAAGATATGCTGGCGTATGATGGCTCCATGGGGGGGTCAATGACAAAAGAGGAGGAAGAGAATTATTTTTACGGAATGGAACAGGCAGATGATGGAAGCTATTATGATGATATCCAGTTGTATGGAATGGATGCATTCCCGCTTCAGAAAGTAAAGGTGCTCAAAGGCGATGTCGCGTCACTGGATCAGGAGAATGCCATTGCAGCAGTCTATATGCAGGATGATTATGACAAAAAAGTTGATCACAGTAACTGGGCCGGGGTGGGCGATCAGGTGACACTCAGGTACGTAAACAGTTGGAAATATTTTGACGCAAAGAGTGGAAAAGAGATCCCGGAGGATGAGGTTGACGATTATGAAGATGCCTATGTCATGAAAGCAGATGATTATACACAAAAAACCTATACGGTGGTGGCAGAGATTCTGGTGCCTTCTGCGATGAGCTGCCGGTATTATGGATCACCGCAGTTTGTGCTTGGAAGCGATACGTTTATCAAAGATACCGGGACAAAAGATGTAATGCATATGATGTTTGATATGAAAAACAATCAGAGTGCAAGAGCAATGGAAAGTTTTTTGAAAAATTATACGGAACAGGTCGAGCCGTTGTACAGCTATGAATCGAAGTTTTCCTACGAAAAAGAGTTTGATTCGTTCCGTGGGATGTTTCTGCTGCTTGGAGGTGTTCTCTCCGGTGTGATCGCCGTGGTCGGAACATTAAATTTCCTGAATGCCATCCTCACGGGGATGATTGCAAGGCGCAGGGAGTTTGCTGTGCTGCAGTCGGTTGGAATGACCAGACACCAGTTGAAGCGGATGCTTGTGTATGAGGGACTGTTGTATACGTTTGCGGCGATTGTCATTTCGCTTATTCTTGTTGTGGCATCTGAGCCGTTTATGGGAAAGATGATTGAAAAAATGTTCTGGTTTTTCCGGTTTCAGTATACCATCGGTCCGGTCGTGCTTGCGGCACTGATCTTTACCGTGATCGGCGCGGGGGTTCCGCTTGTGGTCTATTGTGTGGTTGGAAAGCAGACGATTGTGGAGCGGCTGAGGGAGACGGAGTAAAAAGAATAACTGAACAAAACAGGCGGGAGAAGTCCCGTCTGTTTGCATGTGGAAAAAGAGACATGAAGCAAATGCAAATATTTCTATTTACAAGACCTATATTTATGGTAATCTTAAATAGAGAAACTACAAGAAGTAAGTGTATGTATATAGCGGAGAAATTTTATGAATTTATGTTATATTAAATTATTTAAGTTACTAATAGATAAAGGAATGAAAAAGAGAGTTTTGGCAAAAAATGTGGGTATTAGTGCAAATACGCTGGAAGTAGAAAAATTGTAGGGGGAAAAGAATATGTTTTTAAAATCAATTAATCTCCATAATTTTAGATGTTTTTCAGATATAGAGGTCAATTTTAACAATAGACTTACTGTGATCGTGGGGGATAATGGAGCTGGAAAATCAACAATTTTGGAAGCTGCTACAATAGCAGTGGGAACTTTTTCTTCAGCAATGGATGGACTTACAAATTATGGAATAAGAAAAAGTGATGCGCATTATCGTTACTTTGATATTGGAAGTAACGTAGATGTTCAGTCACAGTTTCCTGTTGAAATCACGGCTAAAGGAACTGTCGATGAAAAGGAGATTGTATGGAGTCGAACTCTTAATTCTGCAAAAGGAAGATGTGGTTTAGCATCTGCGAAAGAAATGACGGTTATTGCACAACGCGATCAGGAGAGAATGCGAAACGGCGATAAGACGCTCAAACTGCCACTTATTTCCTATTACGGAACAGGGAGATTGTGGGATCAGCACCGCCAAAAGAAAAATGATACATTTGAAAAGAATAATAGAAGCAATGGTTATATTGACAGTTTAGACGGGGCGGCAAATGACAAATTAATGATGAAATGGTTTCAGAAGATGACATTGCAGCAGCTTCAGAGAGGTAAAGAGATACCAGAGTTTACAGCGGTCAGGATGGCGTTAGAACAAACATTCAAATCTGTTACCGGCTATTCAGATGTAAGTGTCCAATATAATTTGGATACGAATGAGATCGATGTTATATATTGTGATAATGATGAAAATCATGTGAGAATTCCAATTTCTCAGCTTAGTGATGGATATAAATGCACATTAAGCCTGATTGCTGATATTGCATATAGAATGGCGATATTAAATCCTCAATATTTAGACAGCGTTTTGGTTGAAACCGAGGGCATAGTGTTAATTGATGAAGTGGATTTACATTTGCATCCTAACTGGCAGAAAAGAATTCTTAAGGATTTAATGGAAATATTTCCCAAAATACAATTTATCGTCAGCACACATGCACCTGAAGTGATTAATTCCGTTAAAAGTGATTCGATTGTAATACTGAAAAATAATAGAGTAATCAGTGCAGTTGATGAAACATATGGAAAAGATGCAAATACAATTCTCAGAGAGGTAATGGAGGTTTCTTCAAGACCTGATTCAGTCAGGCAGTTATTTGAAGATTTTTACAAGGCAATTGATGACGAAAACTGGGAGCGGGCAGAGGAGGTGCTTTTGATCTTAGAGAGAAAAATAGGAAATAATGATCCGGAAGTAAATTCGTGTCGTGTGCGTCTTGAATTAGAGCAAATGTGAGGTGGTTGTTGTGATTCAGATAAAAAAAGGAAGAGAACCGGATAAACTACTTCAGTATCGTCAACAGGAAAATGCTTCATATGAGCAAATGGATAAAGATGTTAAAGAAGAATTGTTGGACAGACTACTTCAAGAACAAGGACATTTGTGTGCATACTGCATGTCAAAAATCCCAGAGACAAGAGAGTTGCCCGAAGGAGTTTCGGCTGTTACCATTGAGCATTGGCTTCCGAGAAATCCGGATGATAAGATAGATGTTGGACAAGGTCTGGACTACAAAAATATGTTTGCAGTATGTTCGGGAAGAAGAGGATGCGGCAGTGAAGAAGGAATGACATGTGATGCCCGGAAAGGAAATAGTGAGATTAAGGTAAATCCACTCGATGCAAAGACATTAAGTGGCATTACATATACTGCTAATGGAAAAATAAAGTCATCAGATCCAATTATTGACGAAGATATCAATATTCGTTTAAATCTGAATGGTGAAACAACTTCTTTGTCGGAAAATAGAAAGCAGGTATTAGATAGTCTTTTGAGAGACATAAAAAAAAGATGTGGAACGGGCGATATATCTTTGTATTGTCAACGCCGTCTGGAAAAGATCATGGAAATGGATGATCCTAAAATACCATATGCCGGTATTTTAATTTGGTGGTTAAAAAAACACATAAAGTAAGCGGGAATAAATAATTCAACATGCAGGATTGAATTTAAAGCAGATTGAAGAATTAAAAAGCAGATCATTATAAAATCCGCCTAAACCGGTAAAAATATGGAAATAAAAAGAAAAGAGGACAGCAAATGTGTACAGCAGCAACATATAAGACAAAAGATTTTTATTTTGGAAGAACCTTGGATTATGAGTTTTCCTATGGGGATGAAGTGGCGGTTCTGCCACGGAATTATGCACTTACCTTCCGGCATATGGGCACATTAAAAGCACATTATGCCATAATCGGAATGGCATATGTGGTGGGGGATTATCCACTGTATTATGATGGCATCAACGAAAAGGGACTGGGCATGGCAGGACTTAATTTTGTAGGAAATGCCGTGTATCAGGAAGTCGGCGAAGGAAGAGAAAATATTGCGCAGTTTGAATTTATTCCATGGATTCTGACGCAGTGTGCATCAGTTGAGGAGGCAAGGAAAAAACTTGAAAAAATGAATCTTGTGGGAACGCAGTTCAGCGAGCAGCTTCCGGCGGCGCAGCTGCACTGGATCATTGCGGATGAAAAGGCATGCATCGTCGTGGAATGTATGGCGGACGGGCTGCATGTGTATGACAATCCGGCGGGGGTACTGACCAACAATCCGCCATTTCCGCAGCAGATGTTTTTATTAAACCAGTATATGCATCTTTCCCCGAAGCAGCCGGTCAATACGTTTTGTGAGCAGCTTCCGCTGGAGCAGTACAGCCGCGGTATGGGAGCGTTGGGACTGCCGGGAGATCTTTCTTCCACATCGCGTTTTGCCCGCGTGGCGTTCACCAGACTGCATGCCATGTCCGGAGCGTCCGAGGCGGAAAGTATCAGTCAGTTTTTCCACATTTTAGGTTCGGTTGACCAGCAGCGCGGATGTTGTGAGGTGGCAGATGGCAAATATGAAATTACGTTGTATACTTCCTGCTGTAATGCAACAAAAGGAATCTATTACTACACGACGTATGAAAATCATCAGATCACGGCAGTGGATATGCACCGGGAAAATCTTGACGGGGAGACGCTTGTACATTACCCGATTGTGACAGGGGAACATATTTTGTGGCAGAATTAAATATGGAATAGAAAATACAGTATTGGAAAACCTTCATATTTACGTTACAATATAGACGATTGCGAAATGCGGAGGTTTTTGTTATGAAATATATACCACTTATTATTGTGCTGGGATTGATTTTGGCAATTCTGATTTTGGGTTTGTATTGTGTATATCGTGTGAAACGCTTTTCGAGGCAGATGTTTGGCACAGATGATATTATACAGGGGGTAAAAAAAGCGCAGGAAGATGTCGCATCGACACCACGTTCGGTATCCGCAATGACAAGGATTGCCCTGCCGCAGATAGTTTCTGATTTTCCGGATTTTCAGTACGATGAGATGAAGCAGCGTGCGGAAAATGCACTGACACAGTATCTGCAGGCAGTGACGGCACAGGATGTGGAAATTCTGCAGGAAGGAAACGAGGATTTAAAGGAGCAGCTTCGTTCACAGATCAGTTCGGCTGTTTCACAGGGAAAATGTGAGCATTTTGCACAGGTGAAGATCCATCAGACGGAGATTGCCCGATACCGGAAGGAGGCCGGACGCTGTATTGTCACGTTTCAGTCAGCAGTGGAAAGTTATCATTATGTGACGGATGCATCCTCTGTGGTACGTGGATCGGACCGGACGTTAGAGCAGAGTCGTTATAATATCGATCTTGTTTATATTCAAAACCGTGATCTTGCAAAAGGAAACACGGATGGAGCGCTTGGTATTACCTGTCCGAACTGTGGTGCGCCGATCACAAATCTCGGTGCAAAATTCTGTGAGTATTGCGGAGCAGGTGTTGTGGAGTTGAACGTACATGCATGGTCATTTGAGAATATTGAGGAAGCATAGCCGTTTTGTATTTATTTGCAACCATAGGTGAAATTGTTTTTTACATGCTTGCGTTTGCTGTGATATTGTGTTAAAGTACATATTGTTCTGAATATGAGAACCAGAGAGTGATGACAGAGGTCACACGAAGGGGTACACCACCGCGGGTGTAGTTTCCTTCGTGTGGCTTTTTTTGTTGCAATAATATAAAAAGGAGGTCTTACATGGTACATATCAATGGAAAAGACATAGATGTGGCAGGGCAGTCCCTGATGGATTTCTTAAATGCAAATGATTATGAAATGGGTACTTTTGTTGTGGAATGCAATGAAGAGATTATTCATAAAGAGGATTATAAAACATATATCCTCAGGGATGGCGATGTTATAGAAATTGTCCAGTTTATGGGAGGTGGTTGCGGTACATCTCTGATGTATCGCTAAGGAATGTAGCGTCGGCCCATTTGCGAAGCAAATTTTACATGGGCCGATGTTCCCGTTGGTACATCTGTGATGTATCGCTAAGGAATGTAGCGTTGGCCCATTTGCGAAGCAAATTTTTCAGAAGAAAAATACCAGAGAGAATACAAGAAAGAAGGAAGAAAAAATGAAGAATGACACATTTACATTAGGAGGAAAAGAATTCTCCTCGCGTTTTATTTTAGGATCAGGAAAATATTCCATGGAGCTGATCAAGGCTGCCGTTGAGAACGCCGGAGCACAGATCATTACGCTGGCAGTGCGCCGCACCAACACAAAGAAAAAAGAAAACATTCTGGACTTTATCCCGGATAACGTAACATTGCTTCCAAACACTTCAGGTGCAAGAGATGCAAAAGAAGCAGTCCGCATTGCGCGCATGGCAAGAGAACTTGGATGCGGAGATTTCGTAAAGGTTGAGATTATGAAAGACAGTAAATATCTGCTGCCGGATAATGTGGAGACCGTAAAGGCGACCGAAATGCTGGCAAAAGAAGGATTTGTGGTGCTTCCATACATGTATCCGGATCTGTATACCGCACGTGATCTGGTCAATGCCGGAGCCGCAGCTGTTATGCCATTGGCGTCTCCGATCGGTTCCAATAAAGGTCTGGCAACGAAAGAATTTATCCAGATTCTGATTGATGAGATCGATCTGCCGGTGATTGTGGATGCCGGAATCGGAAGACCTTCCCAGGCATGCGAGGCAATGGAGATGGGAGCTGCCGCAGTTATGGCAAATACCGCAATTGCAACAGCCGGAGATGTCCCGGCCATGGCGGGTGCATTCAAGGCAGCCATTGAAGCTGGAAGAAGTGCATATCTGTCGGGACTGGGCCGTGTACTTGAGCGTGGTGCTTCCGCAAGTGATCCGCTGACCGGATTTTTGAGAGACTAGGGGGGCGAAATCATGGCTGAAAATCAATTTTTTATCGACTCCGATAAGTTAAGCGAAGCTGCACTGGAGCGCAAACATAAACTGGAAACCGATCCGTCGAGCAGAACGAACCATATGGAATATATGCCGGGGATGGAACAGATCGATCCAACCATAAGAAATAAAGTCCTTTCCGAGATGGACAGTTACGATTACAACAAGTATACAGCAAGAGATGTGCAGAATGCTTTAGAGCATGAAACCTGTACGGTCGAGGATTTTAAAGCACTGCTTTCTCCTGCGGCGGAACCATTCTTAGAGCGCATGGCACAGCGTGCAAAGATCGAGACAAGCAAGCATTTCGGAAATACGGTGTATCTGTTCACACCGCTTTATATTGCAAATTACTGCGAGAATTACTGTGTGTACTGCGGATTTAACTGCTACAACGACATTCATCGTAAGAAACTGACTTTTGAGGAAATCGAGCATGAGATGAAAGTCATTGCAGACTCCGGCATTGAGGAAATCCTGATGCTGACCGGAGAGAGCCGTGCGCAGAGTGATGTCGAGTATATCGGGGAAGCCTGCAAGCTGGCAAAGAAATATTTCCGCAATATCGGTCTGGAAATTTATCCGGTCAACAGCGATGAATACCGGTATCTGCACGAATGCGGCGCTGATTACGTGACGGTATTCCAGGAAACCTATGACAATGTCAAATACGAAACCCTGCATCTGATGGGGCATAAGCGTGTATTTCCATACCGTTTTGAGGCACAGGAGCGTGCGCTGATGGGAGGGATGCGTGGTGTCGGATTTTCCGCATTGCTTGGACTTTCTGATTTCCACAAAGATGCGCTGGCTTCGGCACTGCACATTTATTATCTGCAGCGTAAGTATCCGTATGCGGAGTATTCCCTGTCCTGTCCGCGTCTGCGCCCGATCATCAACAACGACAAGATCAATCCGCTTGACGTGCACGAAAAGCAGTTGTGCCAGATTCTGTGTGCGTACCGTATTTTCCTGCCGTATGTCGGTATCACCGTTTCTTCCCGTGAGCAGAAACATTTCCGTGACGGCATCGTAAAGATTGCAGCGACAAAGGTATCTGCGGGAGTGTCTACCGGAATCGGAGATCATGAGAGCAAGTATACCGGAAAGGATACCGGAGAATCCGGAGATGAGCAGTTTGAAATCTCCGATGGAAGAAGCTTTGACCAGATGTATAACGATATGGAAAGCGAAGGTCTGCAGCCGGTATTAAATGACTATGTCTATGTATAGAAAAATCTGCGTGACCAACCGTGCGCTGGCAGAGCGTCCTTTTTTAGAACAGTTAGCGAGCGTGCTTGCCACAAAACCGTATGCGATGATCCTGCGGGAAAAAGACCTCACGGAAGAGGCATATGAAGAACTTGCGGGAAAAGTAAAAAAGTTGTGTGAAAACACGGACACCAGGCTGATTCTGCACAGTTTCCCGGATGCTGCAATGTATCTGGGGTGTACGGCCATTCATATGCCGCTGCATCGGTTTACAGAGATGCCGGAAGAACAAAAGCAGAAATTTTCAGTGCGCGGTGTTTCCGTACATTCGGTGGAGGATGCGCGCCTGGCAGAACAATGCGGGGCAACCTATCTGACGGCAGGGCATGTGTTTGTGACCGATTGTAAAAAAGGACTGGCACCGAGAGGACTTGATTTTTTGCATGAGGTGTGCAGCTCTGTGAAAATTCCGGTATACGCAATTGGCGGGATTCATGAAGAAAATATGGAAAGCTGCATCCAGTCAGGTGCAGCAGGCGTGTGCATGATGTCGGAATATATGAAAATCTGATACAGGAAAACGGATAACAAAGCGGTGAAAAATCTGATTTTTGGTATTCATTTTTATTGCTGAAAAACAGAAAATTTTCGATGAAAAAACCATCGTAAGGTGTTATACTGGCAGAAGCATGAGGATAAATGTCAGGAAACATGAAAGAAGAGGTTACCAGTCAATAAAAATGAGTAAAATACTGGAAAAACAGTTTTTAAAACAAAGAAATGATTTTGAAAAATCCTGTGTGGAGAGAGATAAAAAATACCACTTTCCGCAAGGCGTGATTTTTGAAACAGATATCGCATATGCAAAGGATAAAAACAAAGCGCACCGTCTGGACAGATATCGTCCAAAAGGGAAAGAGACGCAGATACTTCCGGTGATTATCAATGTCCATGGGGGAGGGCTGCTTCTCGGAAATAAGGAATTTAACAAGTATTTTTGTGCGCTGCTCAGTAAGAAGGGATTTCTGGTGTACAGCACGGAGTACCGGCTCATCCCGGACTGTACATTTTTTGATCAGCTGCGTGACATCTTTCTTGCAATGGATTTTGTAAAGGAACATGCTGCAGCAGACGGAGGAGATCTGCGTATGTCTATTTTGACATCGGAGTGGAAAAAACAGAATCAGATTTAGATAACAGAACAGGGAGATTGCAGCGAATGCTGCAATCTCCCTGTTTTAGCCGATCATATCCAAAAACATCTGATGGATCTTTCGGTCGCTGTCGAGTTCCGGATGGAAAGCAATTGCGATCTGATTTCCATAGCGTACACCGACGATATGGTCATCGACCACCGAGAGAACCTCCACACCGTCCGATACGCTCTCTACATAAGGGGCGCGGATAAACGACATTGGAACCAGTCCGAGATCTTTAAATTCTGCCTTAGTATGGAAACTGCCGAGCTGGCGGCCGTAGGCATTTCTTTTTACCTGCATCGGGATTGTGCCAAAATGTTCCGGGGAGCCTAAAAGGATCAACCCGGCGCAGGTGCCAAGCACCGGCATTCCATCAGCGATCTGTTTTTTCAGGGGATCAAACATTCCGAGTTCCCGGAGAAGTTTTCCCTGTACAGTGCTTTCCCCGCCCGGCAGGATCAGTCCGTCATACGGCTGGTCTAAGTCTGCCGCCTGACGCAGTTCCACGGTCTTTACCCCAAGTTCTTCCAATACATGTTCATGTTCGATAAATGCACCCTGCAGGGCAAGTACTGCAACAGTCATGTTTATTTCCCTCTTTCTGCCATCAGTAAGGCGATTTCCTGTTCGTTGATTCCGACCATGGCTTCTCCAAGCCCGGCAGATAATTCTGCGATCAGTTTTGCATCGGTATAGTTTGTGACGGCTTTTACGATAGCAGCTGCACGCTTGGCAGGATTGCCGGATTTAAAGATTCCGGAACCGACAAAGACACCTTCTGCTCCGAGCTGCATCATTAAAGCAGCATCTGCAGGGGTAGCGACACCGCCGGCAGCAAAGTTAACCACCGGAAGTTTTCCGTTATTATGGACATAGACAACCAGATCATACGGTACCTGTAATTCCTTTGCTGCTTCGAAAAGTTCATCTTCCCGCAGGCTGACAACTTTTGCAATCTGGCTGTTGATCTTTCGCATGTGGCGGACGGCCTGTACGACATCACCGGTACCAGGTTCTCCTTTGGTACGGATCATGGATGCACCTTCACTGATACGACGGAGTGCTTCACCGAGATCTTTGGCACCGCAGACAAACGGAACCTTGAACTGGTGCTTATCGATATGGTAGACGTCATCGGCAGGAGAGAGCACTTCACTCTCGTCGATGTAGTCGATCTCGATAGCCTCTAAAAGCTGTGCCTCTACAAAATGACCGATCCGGCACTTGGCCATAACCGGGATGGATACGGCTTCCTGAATGCCGCGGATCATCTGAGGATCGCTCATGCGGGAAACGCCGCCGGCTGCACGGATGTCGGCAGGAATCCGTTCGAGTGCCATGACGGCGCATGCGCCGGCTTCTTCTGCAATTTTTGCCTGTTCCGGTGTGGTGACGTCCATAATTACGCCACCTTTTAACATCTGTGCAAGGTTTTTATTTAATTCATACTGTTCTGCTGTGCTCATCGGTATTCTTCTCCTTTTTTTCAAAAATTTGTTTTATGCCGGTCATTATAGAACTTGATTGGATATATGGAAATAGCCAAAATAAATATTTATTATAAGACCAGAACGACAAAACGACGTTTAATGATATAAAATCACATAATGTAGTAATAAAAACTATATAATATAGTAGACATGCGATGACAAATGGTGTAATATGATGTGTGACATAAAAGGAGTAGAAAACGGAGGCGGGATGAAGCTGAAACAGCGCACGATTTATTATCAGGATGAACTGCATGACGAGTTTGCCGGAGATCATATTAAAGCAAAACATATTGGACAGGATTACCGGTATATCCGGGTGCGTCTTCTGGAACGGATGCTGCATGGATTCTGGTACCGTATAGTGGCAGTTCCGCTTGCACGCCTTTACATGAAACTGCATTTTTCACATAAAATAATAAACAAAGAAGTGTTAAAGCAGGCCGGAAACAGTGGATTTTATCTGTATGGGAATCATACACATTTTCTGGCAGATGCGCTGATACCAACGCTGGTAAATTATCCGCGGGAAACGGCGGTGATTGTGCATCCGAATAATGTTTCCATGCCGGTGCTGGGGCGGATTACACCATATCTTGGGGCACTTCCGCTGCCGGATGACAGAGGTGCCATGAAGCATTTTCTGGAGGCATTGACCTGGCATACCGATCATGGGGATTGTATTATGATTTATCCGGAGGCACATATCTGGCCGTTTTATACCGGAATACGACCGTTTCCGGATACGTCGTTCCGCTATCCGGTGCAGCAGAAACTTCCGGTTTTCTGTCTGACCAATACGTATCAGCGCAGGGAAAAGTCTCACATTCCGCAGATCGTAACGTATCTGGATGGACCATTTTATCCGGATGCAGAATTGCCTGCAAAACTGCAAAAAACGCAGCTGAGGGATCAGGTGTATGAAGCCATGGGAAAACGGGCGCAAAACAGCAATATGGAAATGATCCGTTATATAAAAAAAGACACTGACAGGGAGAAATCATTCATATGAGAAATATTCTTTTTTGTGGAAACAGTAAAGTATTTGATGGTGTGCTTACATGCATGTTGTCTGTTTTAAAAAGAACACATGCAACAGATCCGTTCTGTTTTTATATTTTCACAATGGACATGACGCGGATCAGACCGGAATATACGCCGATCAGCGAAGATATGACAGATTTTCTGGAGCGCGTTGCAAAAAAATTTCATCCGCAGAACCGGGTGATTTCGGTGGATGTAACAGTATTATATGAGCGTTATTTCGGAGGATGTCCGAATGAAAGTGCTTATTGTTCGCCATATACACTTTTGCGCCTGCTGGCAGATCTGGTGCCGGGAATGCCGGATAAACTGTTGTATCTGGATGCGGATATTCTGTTTCAGAGAGATATCCGGCTGCTGTATGACAAGGATGTGTCACACGTGGAATATGCCGCGGCAAGGGATCATTATGGCAAGTATCTGATCTCTCCGGATTATATTAATGCGGGGGTATTGCTGCTTAATATGAAAAATATCAGAAGAACCGGTCTGTTTATGAAAGCACGAAAGCTGCTTCAGACAAAAAAACTCATTTTTGCGGACCAAAGCGCGATTATTCGCAGTACGCGTGCGAAAATGCTGCTCCCGCAGAAATTTAATGATCAGAAATTTTTACATAAACATACCGTTGTGAGACATTTTTCCAGGCGGCTGTTTTATCTGCCGTATCCGCATACGGACAACATCAAACAATGGGAGGTCGAACGGGTGCATACGGTATTTCATTACCATGCATTTGATGACATTTTAAAAGAGTATCTGTATTTAAAACATATTTACGAAAAAAGTAAACACATATAAATTGCTGCATCCGGATGAAACGGATGCAGGGGAGGAGAAGGATCATGAAAGAGAAAATGAATAAAATACCGGTGTTTTACGCATGTGATGATAATTTTGTGAAATACACGATGGTTTCACTGCAGTCGATGATGGATCATGCATCCAAAGAGGCACAGTATGAAATTCATGTACTTCATACCAATATTTCGGAAGAAATGCAAAAGAAGATGCATGCTATGGAGAATGCAAATTTTTCTGTGCAGTTTGATCATGTGACGGAATATTTACATTCTATACAGGAGAAACTTCCGCTTCGGGATTATTATTCCAAAACAACATATTTTCGCCTGTTTATCGCGGAAATGTTTCCGGAAATAGACAAAGCCATTTATATCGACAGCGATACGGTTGTGCTGGGGGATATTGCACAACTGTATGCTTATGATCTTGGAGATGCTTATGTGGGAGCGTGCAGGGAACAGGTGATGATTCAGGAAGAGGTATACGGCACTTATGTGGAGAAGGTGCTTGGGGTAGAACGTGATAATTATTTCAACGCCGGTATGCTTGTGATAAACTGTGAACAGTTTCGTAAAAATCACGTGTTAGAGCAGTTTATGGAACTTCTCCCGATGTACAATTTTGTGGTCACACAGGATGAAGATTATCTGAATCTGATCTGCCACAACAAGGTGTGCTGGCTGCCGCAGAAGTGGAATGTGGAAGTATTCGGTCAGATCCCGTGCCGCGAAGAAGAAATCTGTGTGCTGCATTATATTATGGTCTCAAAGCCATGGCATTACAGTGACTGTCGCCTGCAGGAATATTTCTGGGAGAGCGCAGAAAAGACCAGTGTGTATGCCGAGATCCGTCAGGTGCTTGAGAGTTATACGGATGAAGAAAGAAAGCGGGATGCCGTATCCTGTGACAGCCTGATGCAGACGGCAAAGGATGAGATCGCAAAGGAAAATAATTACCTGAATCTGGTGAAAGCAGGAAAATTAAAATCCAAAGACCGCCTGGAAGTACTTGAAAAAATTGCTTTGTACGAAAGAGAGGGGCGTTTTGGGGAAGATGTGGAGGAAGATCCGCCTACCCGTGAGCTTCAGCCGTCTGAGATCGATTATCTGCGCAAAAAATTAAAGAGCCGTATCAAGACAAGATTGACTTACAAAGTAGCGCGGACATTTTTAAACAAGATCATTGAAAATAAACAGCTGATCATCAAGGATGTCATTGGAACGGAACATATGGATGCACTGACTTCCGGTGCGGTGATTACCTGTAATCATTTCAACGCATTTGACAGCTTTGCCATGCAGATTGCCTATGAAAAATCAAAGCAGTGCAAAAAACGCCGGCTTTACCGTGTGATCCGGGAGGGAAATTATACGAATTTTCCGGGCTTTTACGGAATGCTCATGCGAAACTGTTACACGTTTCCACTGAGTTCCAACCGCGATACGATGAAGAAATTTTTAAGTTCTATGGATACTGTGCTGCAGCACGGAGATTTCATGCTGGTCTATCCGGAGCAGAGTATGTGGTGGAATTACCGCAAACCGAAGCCGTTAAAGAAGGGTGCCTATACATTTGCCGCCAAAAACCATGTGCCGGTGCTGCCTTGCTTTATCACCATGGAAGACAGCGACATCCTCGGCGATGATGGCTTTTATGTGCAGGAATACACGATACACATTGCAGAGCCGATTTATCCGGACCCACAGAAAACACAGGCAGAAAATGTGGATGCGATGCGCAGGAAAAATGCTGCTGTGTGGAAACAGATTTACGAAGAGTTTTACGGAATTCCCCTGGTATATGATACTGCGGAAGCAGTGCAGTATGTGGAAAAACCGACCAATATCGCATAAGAACAGATACCAGACCGCCGGAGAATGCCTCCGGTGGTTTTTTATTGTCTGCGGAACTGTGCGGGTGTCATGCCGGTAAGTTTTTTAAACATCACGATAAAATGGCTGGAATCTGTATAACCGACATCGTGTGCGATCTCCTGAATTTTGCGGTCACGGCGCATAAGCAGCAGTTCTTTTGCCTTGGTGATCCGGTAGTTTGTTAAATATTCGTAGACGGAGCAGCCTAGGTAGCGCACAAACAGGCGGGACAGGTATTGCGGGGATACATAGACCTGCCGGCATAACTTTTCGGCGGTCAGGTCTTCCATATAGTGTGTTTCGATCAGCCGCAATACGGGCTCAACATATTTTTCCCACAGGGGATCGTTGGTATTTGCGTGGAAAAATCCATTGGAAAACTGCAGCAGCAGTGCATAACAGTCGCAGGAAAGCTGGTGTGTATTGACTGGTGCTGTTTTAAAACGTGCTACAGCACGGTCGATTACAGCTTTGATTTCCAGAGCATTTTCCTTTTCTGTAAAAATTATGCGGTTGTTGCCAAGAATCTGCGGTAGATGTGCTTCCATTGTACCGCCAAATGTTGCAAAACACGTAATCCATGCAGAGGTGTCTGCTGCACGGTAAGCATGTGGGACATGCGGTGTGATCAGAATGCCGTGACCTTCGGGCAAAAAATATTCTTTTCCGTCAATTGTGAAAATGCCACAGCCTTCTTCTGTCTGCAAATAGTGATAGATTGGGTAACCTTGTGGACGGCTGAGCGCTTCCTGCAGCCAGTGGTTTCCAACGGAATCAAACTGGAATGGTTCTTTGCTGAGCGTGTTGCTGAAATAGATTGCCATGAGATACCTCCACTTCTTTTTTCTATGGCATCATAGCATATTTCAACAGAAAAAGAAATAGTTTCAAAATGTTATATAAATTGGTTTATCATGTTATACAAATATAAAAGATTGTATCGTATAATAGGGAAAAATCAACGAAAATAAAAAATGAGACATAAATTCAGAATCGAAAAGAAAAGGAGAAAACTATGAGCACGCATTTTAAGAGAATCCTCTACGGAGGAGATTACAACCCGAATCAGTGGCCGAAGGATATCTGGCAGGAAGATATGCGCATTTTTAAGGATGCACACATCAATACCGCGACAATCAATGTATTTTCATGGGCAAAGATCCAGCCATCGGAGCATGAATATAATTTTGATGAGCTTGACGAGATCGTGGATATGCTTTCGAAAGAAAATTACGATATCGTATTTGCCACGTCCACGGCAGCCCTTCCGGGATGGATGGTGCGCAAATATCCGGAAGTGATGTTTACCGATTATGAAGGAAGACAGCACAAATTTGGCGGCCGCCACAATGCCTGCCCGAATTCTTTTGTGTTTAAACATTATGCGCGTGAACTGGCATATAAACTGGCAGAGCGCTATGCAGACAATCCACATGTGACCTGCTGGCATGTCAGCAACGAATATGGAAACGAGTGTTTTTGTGAGAAATGTCAGAAGGCATTCCGTGTGTGGCTGAAAGATAAGTATAAGACAATTGATGCATTAAACAGGGCCTGGAATATGGAATTCTGGGGACATACCGTTTACGACTGGGATGATGTGGTACCGCCAAATGCGTTAAGTGACGGAATCGGAAGTGAAAAGACTGCTTTTGCAGGTATTTCCATTGATTATCGCAGATTTTATTCGGACAGCCAGTTAGCATGCTTCAAGATGGAGCGCGACGCTATAAAGAGTGTGAAACCGGATGCATTTGTTACCACAAACCTGATGGGAACGTTTAAAGGACTTGATTATTTCAAATGGGCAAAGGAGATGGATGTTGTATCCTGGGATAATTATCCTTCCTATGATACGCCGTGGAGCAGCATTGCCATGACACACGATCTGATGCGCGGTTTAAAAGATGAGCCGTTTATGCTGATGGAGCAGACACCAAGCCAGCAGAACTGGCAGAAATACAATTCCCTGAAACGTCCGGGGCAGATGCGTGCACAGAGTTATCAGACACTGGCACATGGGGCAGACACGATCCAGTTTTTCCAGCTTCGCAGAAGTGTGGGCGGATGTGAGAAATTCCATGGCGCTGTGATTGCACATGCAGGAAGTGAAAATACCCGTGTTTTCCGTGAGGTGGCTCAGCTTGGCGCGGAGCTGGAAAGCTTTGGAGACCGTACTTTGGGATCACGCAATGAAGCGGAAGTCGGACTGATTTTCGACTGGGATAATTACTGGGCACTGGAGTACACCAGCGGTCCGTCCGAGGATTTAAAATATGTGGATCAGATTCATCAGTACTATCAGTATTTTTACAAAAAGAATATCGGTGTGGATATGATTCCTGTGGATGCGGATTTTTCAAAATACAAGATTGTTGTGGCACCGGTGCTTTATATGGTAAAGGATGGCATGAAAGAAGCACTGGAGAATTTTGTGAAAAATGGAGGGATTCTGATTACTACGTTTTTGAGCGGAATTGTCGGACAGTCGGATAATGTATATCTGGGCGGTTATCCGGGACCGCTCCGCGAGATGGCGGGGGTATGGGTTGAGGAGATTGATGCCCTTGCACCGGAACAGAAAAATAAGGCAAAGTTTGCAGACGGCAGTACAGCAGCATGTGGTCTTCTGTGTGATCTGATGCATTTAGAGGGTGCGAAAGCACTTGCCTCTTATGAGGAAGATTTCTATGCGGGAATGCCGGCAGCATCGAAGAATACATACGGAAAAGGTACCACATATTATATTGCAACCCAGTTTGAGGAAGAAGGGCTTGCAAAGATTTTGGATCAGGCAGTCCAGGAGGCCGGAGTTTCATCCGTTATCCCGGAAGAAACCGGACTTGAAGTTGTCACACGTGTCAGTGATACCACGCGATTCTATTTTGTCATGAACTTTACGGATGAGGAGCAGATTCTGCCGGAGAGTCTGGCCGGAAAGAAAGACATGATCAGCGGAAAGATGACAGAACACGGAATGAAATTGAAAAAATGGGATGTCCTTTTATTGGAAGAACATCTGTAAACAAAAGACAGCGCCGGAATCCGAGAAAGTGGATCCGGCGCTGAAGTTTATGTTGAACATACCGCTCGCGCGCGAAAGTGTGCGACAAGCGCACACTTTATTTTTGTGATACGTGGATAAATACATTTTTTCAGGAACGGGCATAGGAAGTGCCCAGAGACAGAATCTGAAGGCGTTTCCTGAAATCTTCGGCATTTTCAAAATGTCCCTGTAAGATATCTTCTTTTTTCACAATGATGTCCTGTACCGTTTTATCCGTCAGGTGGAAAAAGTTATCAGAAAAAATAACATCTGCATCGTCAAAATCCAAAGCGACAAACGGAGCAAAGCAGTCACTGGAAATGTGCAGGATAAAAGCATCATTCGTTTCTTCTGCTTCCGTGGATATAACCGGGTTTTTAAGATTTAAATATTTATACGGCACAAGTGTTTCCACATCCTTTAACACTTTTTGATCTTTTGTATGTATCACTGCTTCCAAAAATACATCGTCTTTTTGATCTTCCCAGGAACAGATATCGACAACTGCTGTTTCGATAGCGGAAAAGGCCGGGGAGTTCCCTTTGGTTTCGTATGTTTCCAGCACATTCCCTGACAGGTCACGAATGGACAGGGTGAGAGAATACTCTGTGGTTTCGAAGGATTCGTTGGAAAAATATACGTGGCACCTGTGATCTTCCAGCGTCATACTGACCGCGTGTGGGGCATAAAATTTCTGAGCCATGTAATGCAGGGCTTTCCATCTGCCAAAATAATCAATGCTGGACCAGGAAGGTGCCGGCCAGTCATCGTTGATCTGCCAGTAGAGGGTTCCCATACAGCGGCCGCGGTTTCGGCGCCAGTGGTCCACACCGTATTTGATGGCCATACCCTGTAATACCTGACTGGCATACAGGAGATGTGTCAGATCTTTTGGATAGCGCAGATTTTCGGACAGATAGTAGAGCATCTTACCGTTTGCCGCATCATTTTTCTGATGGCTTTCCATGACACGGGAGAAAATATTGCGGTCATCTTCCAAAGTAAAACTGTTGACGGTCTTTGCACATGGGAAAGACTGAAAACCGAATTCGGAGCAGAAACGGAAAAAATATTTGCGGTAGTCGGTAAATGGTTTCTGTCCATGCCAGACATCCCAGTAGTGGGTATCTCCGCGGTTTGCATCATCCGGATTGTCAAAACAGCCGCCGGATGACGGGGAAGAATGCCAGTAAAAGGTTTCACCGTCTGCCTCCTGTACGGCTTTCGGGAGGACTTCTTCAAACAATCTGATATAATCGGCACGAAGATAAGGAGTTTCTTTCTGGAAATCGCCCCAGTGATCCCAGGCAGATTCAATCTCGTTGTTGCCGCACCATAAACCAAGGCTGGCGTGGTGGCGCAGACGGCGCACATTATCATAGGTTTCCTGCCTGCAGTTTTCGGCAAACGCGTCCGTTACATCGTAGACATTGCAGGCATACATCAGATCCTGCCATACGATCAGCCCTTTTTCATCACAGAGATCATAAAAAGCATCGGAAGGATAGTAACCGCCACCCCATACACGGACGCAGTTAAAGTGTGCCCTGCGGCAGCTTTCCAGAATATAATCCAGCTTCTTTTCGGTAATTCTTGTGTACAGACAGTCATCCGGAATATAGTTTCCCCCGCGGGTAAAAATTTTGACACCATTGACACAGAAGGCGAATTCATTTCCCCATTCGTCTTTTTCCTGGCTGATCGTTAATGTGCGCAGACCGATTCGTCTGGTGATAGATTCCAGGCTTGTTCCGTCCTCATCCAGTAAAGTGGTCCTGACGATATAAAGAGGCTGATCGCCATAGTCATTCGGCCACCAGAGTTTTGGATTTTCGATCACAAAATCCACCGCTGCCACACCGTCTGCATTTGTTTTACACAGTTTCGTCTGCAGCGGTTTGTCTGCACCGTCTTCTGAGAGTTCCACGCAAAGTTTTTGTCCCGGAACGGATTCGGAAAGTGTTATGGATGTCTGGACGGAAACGTTTTTGGCATGCTGCTGATGGATGCGGATGTCTTCGATTCTGGCATGGGAATATCCCTGCAAATAAATGTCCCGGAAAATTCCGGCATCGATGGTCTGTGGACCCCAGTCCCAGCCAAACATGGAGTGTGCTTTGCGCAAAAGCTGGTTTCCTTTCATGGAGCCGCACGGAATATAATTGATTTTTTTATGGGCTTCATAAGGATAATCTTCGATAAAACGCAGCACAGAACGAAAAACAATCTGAATTTCGTTTTTTCCGGGGTGCAGAAGTTTCTTTGCCTGGAATTTCCAGGTACGGTGCATGTTATCTGTTTTTGCAAGGAATGTGCCGTTGATGCTGATTTCCGCAAGTGTGTCAAGTCCTTCACACACCAGAACAATATGTTGTTGGGCCAAGAGTTCTTCATCGACATCAAACGTCCGGGTGAAAACATAATCCTTCCAGAACAATGCGCGTGTAGCATCCTCATTGGTACGGTAAAATGGATCTTTTATTTTTCCGGCGGCAAGAAGCCCGGAAAGTACAGTGCCGGGAATCTGCATATCTACAGATTCTAAAGAACGGTGTCCGGCAGAAAGCTGCCAGGTTCCGTTTAAAGTACAGGTTTGCATGTTATATCTCCCCTCTTGGTAATCTTTTCATTATTTTCTTGATTTTATCACAGAACAGTTCATACAACATCTATCTATCTTGCAAATTGTTATGCATTCTTTTGATTTTGCAAAATCCTTAAAGTTTTCTTAACCAGGCATGAACAGTTGAAGGGACAGTGGAAATTTTATTCGGGATTGTGTATACTGAAACTATCATGACAATTGCAGATTTTCAGAAAAGAGGGAAATACTATGAAGAAAAGATTATACAAGAGCAGTACAGATAAAAAGGTTTGTGGAGTATGTGGCGGAATCGCAAATTATTTTGACGTAGATCCGACCGTGATTCGTCTGATCTGGGTGATCTTTATACTTGCGGGCGGCAGTGGACTGATTGCATACATCATTGCGGCCATTATCATGCCGGATGAAATGTAACATAAAATGATAGAAAGCCGAAAGGAGAATTAATAAATATATGTGGGCTTACGAAAGTGTTTTTTATCAGATTTATCCGCTTGGGTTCTGCGGAGCACCATTTGAAAATGACGGTGTGCTGGAACATAGAATTGAAAAAGTAAATGACTGGATTCCTCATATTAAAAAATTAGGGGCCGATGCCATTTATTTTTCTCCGGTATTTGAGTCGGACACACATGGATACAATACCAGGGATTATACAAAGATTGATACCCGCCTGGGTACAAATGAGGATTTCGCAAATGTATGCAGCAATCTGCACAAAGAGGGAATCCGCGTGGTACTTGACGGTGTATTCAACCATGTGGGAAGAGGGTTCTGGGCATTTGAGGATGTCTTGAAAAACCGGGAGCAGTCCCCTTATGTGAACTGGTTCGGACGCATTGCCTTTGACGGAAATTCCAACTACAATGACGGCTTATGGTATGAGGGCTGGGAAGGAAACTATGATCTGGTCAAACTGAACCTGCGCAATGAAGAGGTGATCCAGCATATCTTTTCTGCCATCAAAGGATGGGTAGACGAATTTGATATTGACGGACTGCGGCTGGACGTGGCATATTGTCTGGATCATGATTTTGTGCGTAGACTGCGCAGTTTCTGTAATGAATTAAAACCGGACTTTTTCCTTGTCGGAGAGACACTGCATGGGGATTATAACCAGCTGATGAACGATGAAATGCTGCATTCGGTGACGAACTATGAGTGTTACAAGGGATTGTATTCCAGCTTTAACTGCATGAACATGTTTGAGATCAATCATTCACTGCTTCGTCAGTTCGGACCGGAAAACTGGACGTTATATAAGGGAAAACACCTGTTGTCTTTCGTGGATAATCATGATGTGACCCGTGTGGCCTCCATTCTGACCAATAAAAATCATCTGCCGCTGATTTACGCGCTTGCTTTTGGGATGCCGGGAATCCCATGCGTATATTACGGAAGTGAGTGGGGCGCAGAAGGACGCAAAGAAGATGGAGATCCGGCACTTCGTCCATCGTTTGAAAAACCGGAGTGGAATGATCTGACAGAGTGGATTTCCAAACTGGCAGAGGCAAAGAAACAGTCCAAAGCACTGCAGTATGGAAACTTTATATCTAAAGTTCTGACCAATGGACAGTGCGTGTTTGAAAGAGAATGGGAAGGGGAACGCGTCTACGTTGCGATCAATGCGGCAGATAGTCCGTTTTATGCAGGATTTGATGCCGGAGCAGCGGAAGCCACCGACCTGATCACCGGAGAAAAAATTGCATTGAATGGTGGATTTGAGATTCCGGGATATCGTGCGTTTTTCCTGCGGGTGTAATATGGTAGCGGATTTTGAATTAAAGAAGCTGGTAAAGCCATTGCAGGATTGGTTTGATGGGCATGCCCGCGTACTCCCCTGGAGAGATGATCCGAAGGCATATAAAGTATGGATTTCTGAGATCATGTTACAGCAGACAAGGGTAGAAGCCGTTAAACCTTACTTTACACGGTTTATGGAGGCACTTCCCGATGTGGAGGCGCTTGCCGCGTGTCCGGAGGATCGTTATCTGAAACTGTGGGAAGGACTTGGTTACTACAACCGTGTCCGGAATCTGCATGCCGCAGCGGAACAGATTATGGAGCAGTATGGCGGGACAATTCCGGATACGGTGGAAGAACTGCTTCGCCTGAAAGGCATCGGAAGCTATACGGCAGGAGCGATAGCTTCGATTGCCTATAACCGGCCGGTTCCGGCGGTGGACGGGAATGTGCTGCGGGTGATTTCCCGTGTGTGCGCAGATGATTCGGATATCATGAAGCAGTCGGTCCGCAGTGCGATGGAGCGCAGCCTGCAGGCGATGATGGAAACGGAAGTAACGAATGGCCTGATTCCGCGCAAATTTAACCAGGCACTGATGGAGTTAGGCGCAATGGTGTGTGTGCCGAATGGGGCACCGCATTGTCCGGAATGTCCATGGTATGGATTCTGTGAGGCACGTCTGCAGGATAAAATTGACACGATTCCGGTGAAAACCAGGGCAAAAGCGCGCAGAATCGAGGAGCGCACGGTGTTTGTCATCCGGGACGGAGAACATGTGGCATTGCGCAAGCGGCCGGCGAAGGGGCTTTTAGCAGGCCTGTATGAACTTCCGAATGTTTCGGGTATCTTAGAGCAGCAGGAGGCTTTGGAATATGTGAAAAACCAGGGGTTTTCACCGATACGGATACAGGCACTTGCACCGGCCAGACACATTTTTTCCCATGTGGAGTGGCATATGCATGCCTATGTGGTTCTCGTAGAAGAAACTACGGTACCAAAAGAAAATATTTTATTTACTGAGGCACAGAAAGCAGTGGAAAACTATGCAGTTCCCAGTGCTTTTTCCGCGTATTGGAATGCCATTAAGATGGAAATCAAAGAGTAAGCAAAAGAGCTGTCCGGACAGGACAGCTCTTTTTATGTGTTATGAGAAAAAATTAATCTCTAAAAAAGGGAGGACCTCGCGCCTTGTGGTGCGAGGATTATGAAAAAGAAAAAGTTTATTTCTTAGGTATGACTAAAGTATAGTTTGCAATTATGACGCCGATGTGTGGAGTTTATGAGAGATTTGTAAATAAATTATGAACAAAAATAACAATGGAAAAAGATTAAGCAAATGTTAAGATAATATCTCTCGACTGTTTATAAATTCTCATTTATAATAGGTCTATCAATTATTTTTTCAGCAGGTTTGTACGAAGGGAAAACATATGAAATTATTAACATTTACAATACCGTGTTACAATTCACAGGATTATATGCGTCACTGCATTGAATCGATTCTTCCGGGAGGGGAAGATGTGGAGATTCTGATTGTAGATGACGGATCAAAGGATGATACCGCTGCGATTGCAGATGAATATGCCGAAAAATATCCAACGATTGTAAAAGCAATTCATCAGGAGAATGGGGGACATGGAGAAGCTGTGAATGCGGGAATCCGCAATGCAACCGGTTTATATTTTAAGGTAGTGGACAGTGATGACTGGGTAGACTGGAACGCTTATCAGGTGATTCTTGCAAAGCTCCGGGAGATTGCAGGGGGAAGTGTGGCACTTGATATGCTTCTGGCAAATTATGTATATGAGAAGGAAGGGGCAAAACACAAGCGGGTCATGCGTCAGACCGGTTTTCCGAAAGATCAGATCTTTACCTGGAGTGATGTGCGGCATTTTTATAAAGGACATTACATACTGATGCATTCCGTGATCTACCGTACAAAACTTCTCCGGGAATGTGGACTTGAACTGCCGAAACATACTTTTTATGTGGATAACATTTATGTATATAAGCCATTGCCGCATGTGCGGACGATGTATTATATGGATGTGGATTTTTACCGTTATTTTATCGGAAGAGAGGATCAGTCCGTCAATGAGAAGGTGATGATCAGCCGGATTGACCAGCAGATTCGTGTGAATAAGATCATGATTGACGATGTGGATCTGAATAAAGTGTCCAATTATAAATGTCGGCGTTATATGATAAACTATCTGGAAATTATCACGGTTGTCACGACGGTTATGCTGCTGCGTTCCGGTACAGAAGAAAACCTTGAGAAAAAGCGTGAATTGTGGCGATATATCAAAAACAAGGATATCGGTCTGTTTCACCGCCTGCGCAGAGGCATTATGGGACAGACCATGAATCTGCCGGGAAGAAGCGGAAGAAAAATTTCGGTTGCGGCATATCGTCTGTCGCAAAAAGTGGTTGGATTTAATTAAAAAAGTTTACTGTCTTGTCACCTGTAAAGATATGTGCTATACTGCATGTCAAACACTATTGAAATATACATACAGAAGGTGGCAAAAATGAAAACAGATATTCTGATCGTGGGAAGTGGATGTTCCGGTTTATACTGTGCATTAAATCTTCCGCGGGAGAAACAGATTACAATTATTACAAAGTCAGATGTTAAGAGCAGTGATTCTTATCTTGCACAGGGAGGAATCTGTATGCTTAAGGATGACAGTGATTATGACAGTTATTTTGAGGATACGATGAAAGCGGGACATTATGAAAATGACCGGGAATCCGTATCGATTATGATCCGTTCGTCACAGGATGTGATTCATGACCTGATCGGATTTGGCGTGGATTTTGCCCATGACGAGAATGGCAATCTTGCATTTACCAGAGAGGGAGCACATTCGGACAAGCGTATCCTTTTTCATGAGGATATTACAGGAGAAGAAATTACAAGCAAGCTGCTTGCTGCTGCCCGCAAGTGTCCGAATATTACCATATTGGAAAATACCAGGATGGTAGATATTGTGACGAAGGATAACTGCTGTTACGGAGCCGTAATCCGCAGGGAGGACGGTACAATTGAAACGGTGGAAGCGGAGCATACCGTCTGGGCATGTGGAGGAATCGGAGGATTATATCGTCATTCGACCAATTTCCGTCATCTGACCGGAGATGCCCTTGCACTTTCCATCAAACATGGAATCCGTTTGAAAGATGTGAATTATGTACAGATTCATCCGACCACATTCTATTCGCCGGACGAAGAGGAACGCAGTTTTCTGATTTCGGAATCTGTCCGCGGAGAAGGGGCAAAGCTTTATGACAAGAATATGAAACGGTTTGTCAATGAGCTGCTGCCGCGTGATCTGCTGGCAGAAGAAATTTATAAGCAGATGGCAAAAGATGGAACAGATCATGTATGGGAAGATCTGCGTACCATTCCAAGAGAAGAATTGATGGAACATTTCCCGAATATTGTGGAACATTGCCGTGAAATGGGGTATGATGTAACCAAAGAATGCATTCCTGTGGTACCGGCACAGCATTATTTCATGGGTGGGGTATGGGTAGATCACGAAAGCCATACGTCCATGGAACGTCTGTATGCTGTGGGAGAGACGGCATGTAACGGAGTACACGGAAAAAACCGTCTGGCAAGTAATTCTTTGCTGGAAAGCCTTGTATTTGCAAAACGGGCGGCAAAGCAGATGAGTGAGCAGAAGGAAACGATTTCCACAGCACCGGAACTGTTTGCGGCAATTGACCGGAGTATCTATGCGGATGCCGCAGCACTGGCGAGCCGGTATCATGAATATGTACGGGAAGCGATTATCGCGGCAGATGCAAAGATGCAGCAGGTACAGGATGCAAGGACAAAAGCAACGGTTGCATTTGTCCTT
>Ga0256405_10003978_pt1 | contig 28925 bp, 25 predicted proteins | sample RumenRJG_02DNA_FD_189096 | JGI IMG/M metagenome (GOLD analysis project Ga0256405, IMG submission 189096) | Bovine rumen microbial communities from Lethbridge, Alberta, Canada - RJG_02 | ecosystem: Host-associated > Mammals > Digestive system > Stomach > Rumen | place: Canada: Alberta... | reverse complement strand
CGGGGTAAGGGGAAGGTGTCTGCATACAAGTCATGTCAAGCGTTTCTAAGCCTAGAGTCAGACACAATCGTCACAAGCAAGGGCTAAATCTGACACTCGAAAAATTATCTGCGGATTTTAGGAGTATATAATATTGAGCGGTGAAAGTAAGACCCTGTGAGGTTTGCTTACCTGCGTTGGAGAAGTAGCTGGTGGTACCAGATGACAATGGCATGGTGATACCGATTAACAGCGGGTCGGTTACCTTATGGTAATAATCCACGGTGAACGACAGGCGGTTGTCGAACATTGTCAGGTCGATTCCGACGTTCTTATCTTGTGTAATCTGCCATTTCAGGTTCGGGTTACCGATCTGTTGTGCAAGTGATCCAACACCGAAATAGTTGAGGTTACCTGACTTCATGGCGTAGGTAATGAGAGTACGGCCAGAGTCGAAGCTCTGGTTACCCGGGTTACCCCATGATCCACGCAGTTTGAAGTAATTGATAAATTTCAAGTTCTCCTGTACCCATGACTCCATGTGGATGTTCCATCCCAGACCTACTGACCATGTAGTATTCCACTTGGAGGTTGAGCCGAAGACGGATGAACCATTCTCACGCAGGGAGATATCCATCAGGTAACGATCCTTGAGAGCATATCCTAAGTTCAGGTAGGCATTGACAGAACGGCTCACTGCATCATAGTAGGTTGGTACACCGTCTTTCATGTAAGCACTGGCGAAAGATGGTTTGGTAAAGTCGCCTGAGGGGAATCCCTCTGCAATATAACCTTCTGTTGTTGATTTAGTGTGGTAGATATCACCACCGACCACTGCATTCAGACGATGTATGTTAGCGAACAACTTGGCAAAAGTCAAACTGACATCACCCTCGTACGACAGGGCGTTGGTATTGGTCTTGGTATATTCACCGCGCTTACCATTCACCTTCCTCAGTATCTGGTTGGTATTATCAGGTGATGTGAACACCTCTGTACCATCGGTATCATAGGTGACACCGAAACGGGCACGTCCTTTCCACATCTCATTGGGAGTCCACTCAGCCTGGAAATGGTTGCTGATGGTGAGATTATTACCATAGTTCTTACTGTTCAGAGAAGCATTCCACAAGGGGTTTGCCATCTGTACGTCATTATTATACTCCAACCACTGTGTCAAGATTCCGTCATTATCATAGATACGGTAATAAGGATTAGCTCTGACATACTCTGAGAAACCTACCAGCGGGTTGTTGTAACTGGCATTGCTCAGAGAGAACTTATTAGAGAACTGGAATTTCTTCACACGGTAAATCATATCGAGGTTACCACTGAATACCTCACGGTCGGAGCCTTTCATGACACCGGTATTACCATTGTACATACCACCGATACCGAACATGAAGGTCTCTGAACCACCCTGCACATAGAGAGAGTGCTTCTGGTTGACACCCACGCGGACAGGCTGTGCCAGCCAGTCGGTGTTCACACCCTGGGCAATAGATCGCAGACGCTCATAATAAGACTCCGTGAGATTGATCTCGGTCTCTGTCTGATAGGGTGTCTCCACGATACTCGGATCATAACGCCCTGACAGACGCTCAAACTCTGTCTTCTCGGTAGCGTCCATCATGTCATAAGAACTGAGGTCGGGCACCGTCACGTTGAAGTTACCGGTGTAGCTCACCTGCAGTTGTCCTGCCTTGGGCTTCACGGTCTCTACTACAACAACACCGTTGGCAGCCTTCGAACCGTAGATAGCGGTAGAGGCGGCATCCTTCAAGATGGTGATACTCTCAATACGGTTGATATCCAGGTCGTTGATAGCTTGCAGACTACTCTCAAAACCATCCAAGATAAACAATGGCTGGTTGGGGTCATTGGCCAACTCATCACGCTGTCCGAGCATGGACGACTTACCACGGATCTCCATGTTAGGCAGACGGTTCGGGTCGCTACCAAACTGTGTATCATCGATAATAGCGAATGCCGGGTCGAGGGTCTTCAGTGACTGGAGCACGTTGCTGGTACCCATGTCCTTGAGTTCCTTGGCGGTATAGGTAGCGGCAGATCCGGTGAAGCTCTCCTTCTTACGGGTGAAGATACCGGTTACGACCACCTCTTCGAGCTGTGTGTCACTGCCCATCACCACATCGCGGTTTACGGGTGTTGTACCACCGGGTATCGTCACATACTGGGTTTTCATTCCCACGTAGGTCAGTTTGATGTCACAGGTCTCTGATGGAATCTTAAAGGTGTAGAATCCGTTGGCGTCGGTCACGGTACACACACGACTGTCGCCGATACAGATAGGTACACCCACGAGTACCTCACCGTTCTCATCCTTTACATAACCGCTGATCGTACGGTTGCGGTTGTCACTCAGCTTACGATAGATCGTGATGACACGTCCATCAATGTCAAAAGTACAGTTCAGAGGGTTGAGCACTCTTTCGAGCACACTCTTCACAGCCTCGTTGTTGGCAGTAACACTTACCCGGCGCAGGTTCTTCGACAGTTCACTACTGATCACGAAGTTGTAACCGGTCTGCTTTTTGATCTGCGAGAACATCTGTTCCACAGTAACATTCTGCAGCGAGAGTGTTACCCGATCACTCTTCACCTGAGTGGTCTCTGCCTTGGCGGTAGTGGGGAAGCTCAGTGGAGCCAGTCCCAGCAGTATCGCTAACGACAGCTGTAGCACACGTTTTCTTGATTTGCAATGTTGCATACTAACAGTTTTTTTGGTTAATAATATTTTAAAATGGAAAATTAAAAATGAAAAATGGATAATTAGTTATCGTTATCGTTAACGTTATCGTTATCGTTTAATAATCATCCTGTTTCCCTTCACGCTCACATCCAGCCCCATGGCGGTGTTCAGTCCCTTCACGATGGGCTCCACACCTCCATAACGGTCAAACTCACCCGAGAAGGTAAGTCCCTGTAGGGTGCTGTCTTCATACACCACCTCCATGTTATACCATTTGCTGAGCACCTCCATGAGTTTGCTCAACGGCATGTCGTTGAAGACGAACGTACCGGTGTTCCATGCCACGTAAGGTGTCACGTCGACATTCCTCAGGTTAATGCCGGTATTCTCACCGAAGGTAGCCTGTTCGCCGGGCACGATCATCCGCTCGGCCTGTCCTTCCGGTGTGACACCCACAGAACCCTTCACCAGCACCACCTCGGTACGATACTCGCTCTTGCCGTTGTTATCGTTATCGTTAACGTTATCGTTCTTGATCCTCGTATTCACGTTAAACTCCGTGCCATACACCGTCACGTCACCATTAGGGGTATGCACCACGAAGGGACGGCTCTTATCCTTTGCCACCATAAAGTAAGCCTCACCGTTGAGTATCACGTCACGAGAATCACTGCCGAAACGCTCCGGGTGTATCAGCTTACTATTATAATTAAGGTGTACCAAGGTCTTGTCGTCCAGCTTCAGCCAGAACTCCTTATCATGATAAGTGGTCACGCGGGTGGCAGCCAACAGCTCCTCCACCACATCATCACTCACCGTATAATCCTCCAACTCCTCTTTTATCTGAGCGATCTGCTCCTGCACAGAGGTTGCCTCGGTAGTATTCACGATCTTCTCAATCATAGCCACCTGCTTACCGCTCACCTCACTCTGGTGCATGGCTTGCTCTATCTCTTGCGAGATGACAGGGGGTGTCACCTTCTTGTAGTCGGTATACCACCAACCTGCAGCGCCCACCACGGCTACCAGGGCCACGGCAGCGGCATAGCGCCACAGATGACGGAAAGATATCACGTGCTTTCCTTTAATGTTGGTATCATCGATGCCTGTCTGTTTGACAAACTTATCCCAAGCTCGCTCAGCGTCGATCGATGCATAGCGGGCATACTCTTCCTGCGTGATCTCCTGAGCGACCATCTTCTGGAACAGCGCCTCGTTGGCAGCATCCTGCCGGCGCCATTCCTCCAGGCGGCGTTTCTCTTCATTGCTGATAATCCCTAATATCTGACGGACTACCAAAATATCATAATTATCGTGCATATTTCGAAATATTTTATCTTATAAGCACTTAATAATTAAAAAAGGGGGACAAGATTAATTGAAAATTGATAATTGATAATGAAAAATTGAAAATTGATAATGAAGAGTGTAGAGTGAAGAGTTTAGGGTTTAGAGTTTAGAGTTATGATTAGCCCGTTAGGGCGACACAGTATAGGCGGGGTGCGTAAGCCCCCGTGGTTTAGAGTTATGATTAGCCCGTTAGGGCGACACAGTATAGGCGGGGTGCGTAAGCCCCCGTGGTTTAGGGTTATTATCAGCCCGTAGAACAACACAGCATAGGCGGGCTGCGTTAGGGGGGGACAGCCTCTTCTCTCCTCATCCCGGGCTCCGACCCGGGATCTCCTGCGTGTTTATTCGGTGCAGATTGCTGATCAAATCCGCAATGAGGGGGCTTTTTTATTGGTTATTGGTTAATGTCTCAATGATCAACATCATCCAATAACTGCCCAACAACTGCCGTAATGTCTTCAGCGCCCGCTTCACCTGCGTCTTCACCGTCTCCACAGAGATATCCATCATCTGCGCAATCTCCTCATTCTTCTTGTTACTCAATCGCAACAAGAAAATCTCCCGCTGGCGGGGTGTCAACTGATCAATAGCCTGCAACAACATACGGTGCACCTCCTCCGCATCAAACACCTCGTCAGGCTCCGGATCATGACTGCTGTTCTCCAGGTGCTGCACGTACAACTGCTCCACCTCCTTATGGCGCAACACGTTGAAGGCCACATGGCGCACTGCCTTGTAAATATAAGTGGTGAAGGCCGCGTACGAAGCGAAGACAACCTTCTTCTCCCACATGCTCACAAAGACCGACTGAACAATATCCTCCGCACCTTCTTCCGAATCCACGATTTTATCCACATAGAGCACCAATGCTTTATAATACTCATCATAAAGCTGCTTATAGGCCCGTGCTGAATGACTATTCAACTCCTGGATAAAATCCTCTCTGCTCATACTTACATTTTACAAGGAGCAAAGATACAAAAAAATTACAATATCACATATTTTTTACTCCTTTTGTCACATTGTTTTGAAAAAAAACTTATATTTGCAACGATAATAGTGTAAAGTGTAAAGTGTAAAGTGTAAAGTGTAAAGTGTAAAGTGTAAAGTGTAAAGTGTAAAGTGTAAAGTGTAAAGTGTAGAGTGTAAAGTGCAGAGTGTAAAGTGTAGAGTGTAAAGTGTAGAGTTATGATTAGCCCGCCAAAGATAATCTTTAAATTATTAACTATCAATTATTAATTATTAATTAAATAATAGGTATGGGATTTTTTGCAAAATTATGGAATGCCGTCAAGGGCGGTAACAAAGAAGAGTTAGAATCACTTCGTAAAGAAGCAGTAGAGAACATCGCAGAGGCTGCCGACAAGGCCGGTGATTTCGCCAAGGATCTCTCCGAAAAGGCCGCAGAAGCCAAGAAAGACTTCACTGAGAAATATGGCGACGACATCGACGCTGCCAAGAAGAAGTTCGATGAGGTTGCCAAGAACGTCTCTGAGAAAGCTGAAGAGCTGAAGAAGGACTTCAACGAGAAGTACGGCGATGAGATCGAGGCTGCCAAGAAGAAGTTCGATGAGGTGGCAAAGGATGTTTCCGAGAAAGCCGAAGAGCTGAAGAAGGACATCAACGAGAAGTACGGCGATCAGATCGATGCCGCCAAGGAGAAGTTCGACAATGCCAAGAAGGCCGCACAGGATTTCGTAGACGATGTCAAGGAGAAGTTCGACGACAAGAAAGAGGATGTCTCAGAGACCGTTGCCGAGGTAAAGGAAGAGGTGGCCGAGAAGGTAGAAGACGTCAAGGAAGAGGTGGCAGATGCCGCAGCTGAGGTGAAGGAGGATGTCAAGGATGCCGCAACTGAGGTGAAGGAGGATGTCAAGGATGCAGCAGCTGAGGTGAAGGAAGCTGCAGAAGACGTTGCCGCCGAGGCTTAGATCTGTCCTGCCTCAACCATGCGCACCACGCGCTCGGTAAGACGGTCCGTCTTCTCCGGATCATATTTCTTGGTCAGGCTGGCTCCGTAGATCCACGCAAACGCTTGGTACACGCCAGCGCGCACCGGACCTAAGAAAGCATTGATCAGTTCGTACGACGAACTGTTACACTCCCTGTACACCAGTTTTATCAACAGTTTACCCTGCGAATAACTCAGTTTTTTCATTCGCGGGGTATATTGTTCTTTGATACCTTTCTCCACGCGCTTGAGATGTTCCTTTCTGGCCTGTTCGTTAGGTAGTGTTGCCAAGTAGTCGCCCGTCTCTATGATGATCCCCTTCACCTCCTTTGCTATGGGAAGCACCTTCTTCACGTTATACACCAGCCGGTTGTATGCCTGCCGCTGACGTTCGTTCTTAAACTGGTTAGCGGGGTATACGAACACGTTGTTCATCTCCACATACTGTATGCTGTCGCCATCCACCAGCGTCTTACTTACCTTCACCTTTGGTATGAAGGTAGGCTTGTCCATATCCACAGGCCGATCTTCCGGGCGCACCACCTCAGTGGTGATCCCTTGCGCCAACATGCTGTCTGTAAACATAAACAGACAGGCCGTCGCCCATATACCTATTTTAATAGATAGCTTCACGGTTGCAAATGTAAAAGGAATTTTCCAAATCTCAACATTTTCCCATTGTTATTTAGCAATTATTACGTATCTTTGTCCTTGTCAAAGATTTGATACGTAACAGAGTCTGTTTCATCTTTAAATATCACACTATGAAAAAAAAGATTATCACTATCATGTTATTTTGTGGGCTATATGCCATTACAACCAATGCCCAATCATGGGAACCACTATTACAGCAACTCACAGATCTTGAAGATCTTGAAGCGGAGCGATGGGAGGATATCATCGAGATTCTCACAGAACTGCAGCAACATCCCATAAATGTGAATACGGCAACCACTGATGACTTCAGGCAAATACCTTTTCTTAACGATCAAGAGATCGAAGATATAGAAGAGTATCGGTACAGATACGGTATGATCTCTTCTTTAGGTGAACTGGCCATGATTCCCTCTATCAGTTATCATAAAAGACAGCTACTTCATTATTTCCTGTGTGCAGAACCGATTCAGAAAAAAAATGTCTTGCCTAAAATGAAGGACTTGCTGAAATACGGTAAACAACAGCTATTACTGAACGGGAAAGTACCTTTCTATAAAAGGAAAGGCGATGAACAAGGATATTTGGGTTATCCATACCGACACCAGATTCGCTATCAATACCAGTATGGTGATCGAATTAAAGTTGGCATTGTAGGAGCACAAGATGCCGGTGAACCGTTCTTTGCAGGAAAGAATGCGATGGGGTATGATCATTACTCCTATTATCTTCAAATGAAAAAAATGGGAATCGTGGAGAATCTTATCATCGGCAAATATCGGTTGAATATCGGGGCCGGACTGGTAGTTAATAATGGTATGTCTTTTGGTAAAACAGCTCTACTGTCAGGAATGGAAAACAACCATACGACAATTCGTCCGCACTCCTCTTCATCATCCGCCAATTGTCTGCAGGGTATAGCCACAACCTTGAAAATCAACAATAAAACAGCTCTGGATCTGTTCTTGTCATACCAGCAAAAAGACGCAACGCTCAACAAAGACAGTCAAAGTGTATCTACCATCCTTACATCCGGATATCATCGCACAAAGGCAGAGATGGATAAGAAAGGAAATATCACCCAACAGGTGGCTGGCACACGTCTGTCGTATGAGTATGCCCACGGTTATGTCGGACTGTCTGGAGTATATGTAGGTTTGAGTCTTCCATTAAATCCCGATAGCAATATTGTTTATCGGAAATATTATGCAAAAGGCAGGCATTTCTTTCACGTAAGCACAGATTATCAGTATCGGAATGGACGGTTTCTGTTCTCTGGGGAAACGGCGATCTCGCAGAACATGCATCTTGCTACGCTTAATAAGGTAAATATCAGCGTGGCAGAACCGCTGGATATCTCCATCATACAACGTTTCTATAGCAAGAAATACACCTCACTGCTAAGCAAGGGTTTCAGTGAAGGTGGAAGAGTTCAAAACGAGAGTGGTATCTATATTAGTGCTAACTACCACCCCTCACGGAATCTTATCCTTTCATACTATACCGACTATGCTTATTTCGCATGGCCTCGCTATCAGGTATCTGCAGCCTCGCACACTTGGGATCATCAACTCTCGCTTCACTATCAAATAGGAGATTGGACTTTTCAAATGCGTTATCGTTTGAGACAAAAGCAGAAAGATGATGAGCAATCTCAACTAATGAAGGTCAACGAGCACAAAGGGAAAATAGGTATTTCGTATCAGAAACCAAAATGGAGCAGTGAACTATACCTACAGTCGGCACATGTCATAAATGAGAAGAAGCACCATGGTTTCTTGATAGGAAACAAAACTGTCATTCAACCAACAGAAAGGTGGAAGATAAATATTCATCTGAACTATTTTGATACAGACGATTATGATAGCAGGCTGTATCAATACGAACATGGTCCACTTTACGGATCATCATTCTCTATGTTTTCTGGAAAGGGGGTCAGATATAGTTTCATGATACGTTTTGAACCTACCAGACGATGGATGATCTGCGGAAAGATTGGTACAACAGATTATTTTGATCGGGATACCATTGGTAGTGGTTACCAACAGGTTGACCGTTCGTCCATAACGGATATGGAGATACAGGTAAGATTAAAATGGTAATCCTACTCATCAATACTCTACCTCAAAGGGAACTTCGTGCTTTTGGGTATATCTGCGCCAGAAGCGCTCGCGGTAGCGAAGGATCAGGGCAACGGTATCTGCTACGTCGAAGCCGCGAGACAGGGCATAATGCTTGGCAAAAAGCTCAATGAAGTGCTTAGGGCCCCACAACCGACAGATATTCTTGCATCCCTCACGCTGACTGACAGCACCGAAGCGCATGCGGTTGATGTCGATCAACACGAAATGGAAGACGCCCAAGTCTTCCTGGCGCCACAAGATATTACCGGGGGTATAGTCAAGATGCAGGATCTGTTGCTCATGAAGGTGAGCCGTGAAATTACCTAATTCTTCGGCCAACAGCTCATAGCCACTATCCATCCGGGCCACATCGTACAGGGTGCGCATGCCCTCACACTGCAGACTGACGAAATAGGTGAAGCCTAACAGACCGCCACGACGCTCCTCGAAATAGGCTACAGGGGCAGGGGTGTCGATGCCACACTGGAGCAGACGCTCAGGATAGGTATAGGCACGCCAGCCCTTAGGTTGACGCAGACCAAGAGAATAGACAAGACGGTTGACCGAACGGGGCACATGGTAACGCTTCACATTGAGCAGGGTGCCATCAGGGGCCTCAAAGACCTTGATGCAGTTGCGCTGCTCATAGATGGTCGTCCCCTCGTGCTCAAAGCGCTGAGGGAGCGTAGACAGATAGTCGCGCAGATGCTCGTAGCGGGGATGGATAACGGTCTTCATCATCACACAGGGGGTTAACGGTTCTTGATAAGGCCCTCACGCACACGGCGGTCGTACTCTTCATGGGTGCGTTTCCAACGGGCATGGCTCCACAGGTAACAGGCAGGGGCACGACGGATGCTCTCCTCCAACAAGACAAAAAACTTGCGGGTAAGGGCATGCTCCTCGAGGCTCTGCGGATCAAGGGTGAGCTCACGGAACGTGAAGATGTACTTGCCACGACGGGGGCGCTCCATATCGACATAATAGACGGCATTGCCCATCTTGCGAATGATACGCTCGGCACCGGTGAACACAGGGGTGTCGTGGTGCAGGAAGTCTAACCACAGGTGGATACTGTCCCACTTAGGACTCTGATCGGCGATATAGCCGAAAAGACTCATAGTATGGTCACGACGGTAACCCACCAAATAGCGCAGGATATCTTTCTTGGGGATGCAGGTGCCGCCATGACGCTCGCGCAAGGCAATGAACAGGCGGTCGAACGCTTTGTTGCGCAGGGGGTGGTAGATAAGGCCCATCACGGCATCGGGATGGGTGGGCAATGACAAGGCGGTGGCAGAGAGATACTCCCAGTTGCCGTAATGACCAAGCATGGCGGCACACGACTGTCCCTGGTCGAAGCGCGCCGCTATCTGATCGGCGCCACGGAACTCAAGGTGCTGCAACAGTCGCTCGGAAGAGATGGTAAGCAACTTGATGGTCTCGAAGAAATAGTCGAGGAACCAGTGGTAGAACCGCTTCTCTATATACAGGATCTCTGCAGGGGATTTCTCGGGGAAGGATGTCTGCAGGTTGCTACGCACGATACCGCGACGATAACGCACCACGTAATAGGCGATGGGAAAGAGCAGGTCGCTCACCACATACATCACTCGCAGCGGCAACAGCGACAGGACGTAGAACACAGCATAGACAATCTTATAACCGAGATCCTTCATTAGCTCTGCATCTCATGGAGTTTCTTGTAATAGCCATCCTGTTGCAACAGGCCCTCATGCGTGCCGCGCTCTACGATGACCCCCTCATGGAGCACGCAGATCTCATCAGAGTTCTTGATAGTGCTCAGACGGTGGGCGATAGCCACGGTTGTACGCGTCTTCATCAAGCGCTCCAAGGCATCCTGCACCAGGCGCTCGCTCTCGGTATCAAGGGCAGAGGTGGCCTCATCAAGGATCAGGATAGGAGGATTCTTCAGGATGGCACGCGCGATACTAATGCGCTGGCGCTGACCACCCGACAGACGACCGCCGCGATCGCCGATATTAGTGTCGTACTGGTTCTCTGAAGCCATGATAAACTCATGGGCATTGGCAATCTTGGCAGCATTCTCCACCTCCTCACGCGTGGCATCATCCACACCGAAAGAGATATTGTTGAAGAACGTGTCGTTGAACAGGATCGCCTCCTGGTTGACATTACCGATGAGTTGACGCAGATCGTGGATACCTAAGTCTTTCACATTAATGCCGTCGATGAGCACCTCACCCTCCTGCACATCGTAGTAACGGGGGATCAGGTCGACGAGCGTAGACTTGCCTCCACCGCTCTGACCTACCAGGGCGATGGTCTTACCCTTCTCGATGACGAGGTTGATATCACGCAACACCCACTGCTCACCGTACTTGAACGACACATGACGGAACTCTATCTGGTGCTCGAAACTGGCGATATGCTTGGGGTGCTCAGACTCCTTGATATTGTTCTCGGCCATGAGGATCTTATCCACACGCTCCATAGAGGCCATACCCTTGGGGATATTGTAACTGGCCTTGGAGAACTCCTTCAGCGGGTTGATGATGCTGTACAGGATGACCAGGTAATAGATGAACGTAGGACCGGTGATGCTGGCATTGTTGAGCACCTGCACGCCACCGAACCACAAGACGATGACGATCATCACCGTGCCGAGGAACTCACTCATCGGGTGGGCCATCTGCTGACGGATATTCACACGCATGATATTATTGCGGTAGTCGCTGTTCACCTGGTCGAAACGACGGTTCATCTTCTCCTCGGCATTGAAGGCCTTGATGATACGCAGTCCGCCCAGCGTCTCTTCTACCTGACTCATCGTATCGCTCCACAGCGACTGGGCCTTGATACTCTTCTGTTTGAGCTTTCGACCCACAAAACCCATGAACCAACCGAACAGGGGCACGAAGAAGACGGTAAAGAGGGTAAGACGCCATGAGATAACCACCAGCGTGGTAAAATAAGCAATGATCAAGATGGGATTCTTGAAGAGCATGTCGAGAGAGGCCATGATGGAGTTCTCTATCTCTTGTACATCACCGCTCATACGGGCAATGATATCTCCCTTGCGCTCCACGCTGAAGAAGCCCAGCGGCAGGGCGGTAATCTTCTGATACAACTGGTTGCGGATATCGCGTACCACACCGGTGCGGATAGGAATGATCGTGGCAGAAGAAAGGAAGTAGGCGGCGGTCTTGAGGAAGGTCATAAAGGCCAGCACCAATCCGATGATAAGCAAGGTGGTGGTGGCACCCCAAGAGAGTACGAGGTCTTGCACGATACAGTCAACATTATTGCCCACCACGGTGGTAATGTTCTTCAGGTTCATCTCACTCCAGGGGATCCAATCTGTCTGCCGCATACCTGAGTCTGTCTGAAACAGAATGTTCAGCAGGGGGATGATGGTGGCAAACGAGAAGATGTTCAGTATCGCAGACAGGATATTAAACACCACGGTAAGCACCAGGTATTTCTTGTAGGGCGGCACAAAACGCCGCAACACTTGTAGGAATTGTCTCATAACACTATTTGAACGATAACGTAACGTTAACGATAACTCTCCACTCTATTAACACTATATTTCTTCACCGAAGAGAGTGGCTGAGGTGCTGCCAGTGATACGTACACGTACGATGTCACCGATATGATGGTTGCCCTTGTCAAAGATCACCATCTTGTTCTGCTCCGTACGACCGCACAGCTGTTCACGGCTGCGCTTGCTGAAGCCCTCCACAAGCACATCGAAGGTCTTACCCTCGTCTTTCTTGTTCTGCTGGGCCGACAGACGGGTCTGGAGATCAATGAGCTCGGCCAGTCGGCGCAGTTTGACGCTCTCCTCCACATCATCAGGAAGATTCTTAGAGGCATAGGTGCCCGGACGCTCACTGTACTTAAACATAAAGGCGCTGTCGTAGCCCACCTCTTCCATGAGCGACAGCGACAAGCGATGATCGTCTTCCGTCTCACTATGGTAGCCCACGAAGATATCGGTGGTAATGGCACAGTCGGGGATGATCGTGCGGATGGCATGGATACGATCCATATACCACGCACGGGTGTACTTACGGTTCATCAAGTGGAGGATACGATCACTGCCACTCTGTACCGGCAGGTGGATATGCTTGCACACATTGGGCATCTCAGCGATGACACGCAGGGTATCGTCGCTCATATCCTTGGGATGAGAGGTGGTGAAGCGCACACGCATCTGTGGCACTGCCTCAGCCACCCGTCTTAACAGCATGGGGAAGGTGATGGCCTCACCATCATGCTCATAGCGGTAGGAGTTGACATTCTGTCCCAGCAGGGTGACCTCCTTAAAGCCCCGTGCCTGCAGGTCATTCACCTCAGCCAGAATACTGTCAATATCACGACTGCGCTCCCGTCCACGGGTATAAGGAACGATACAGTAATGACAGAAGTTGTTACAGCCACGCATGATACTCACATAGCCGCTGATTTTCATGGTATGGAGACGCTGCGGGATAATATCCTTGTAGGTCTCGGTGGTTGACAGTTCGATATTGATGGCTTTGTGACCCGTCTCTGCCTGTGCGATAAGGTCGGGCAACGACAAGTAACTGTCGGGACCAGCCACCAAGTCGACATGGTGGTTGTTGATCAGATCGTCTTTGACGCGCTCGGCCATACATCCCAGCACACCGATAATACGGTGATGCCCTTTCTTCTGTCCGGCATGGAGCACCTCCAGGCGATGGAGGATCTTCTGTTCGGCATTGTCACGCACCGAACAGGTATTGAGGAACACTGCATCTGATTCTTCCAGCGTATCGCACACCTCATAGTCGGCCATCTTCATGATGGAAGCCACCACCTCGCTGTCGGCAACGTTCATCTGACAGCCGTATGTCTCAATATATAACTTTTTCAATTTTCAATTCTAATTTATCAATTATCCATTACCTCACCACGGCCTCGATAGCATTACGGTTGCCCTTGATATTCGTGACAAAGGCCTTGGCAGAACCGAAGCGCAGGAAGAGGTCGAGGCGCACGGGGATATGGTTAGTGTCGTCAGTGACATAGAAACGCACGATCTCCTTGTACTTTCCCTTCTCCATCTCCATATACGACAGTTCCAGACAACGGTACTTATATCCATTGTCGCCCTTGACGGTGCTCTTGCCTCTATACTTCAGGATAGCCTCATCGACACTGTTGCCGTCGGCAATGGGGATCTTTACCACATGGCCTTTCTTCCAGCCCTCGGGGTTGAAGCTACGGGCACGCAGGAAGATATTGAGCATGTCGTAAACACAGTCGTTAGACGTGTTAGTGATGGTCTTTACCGTACCATCCTTGTACATACGACTCTGGCGGAGGTTCACCCGACCGTCTTTATAGTCGTACCACACCTCATCCACGGTATAGCGCTTACCCTCGCGGGCACCCTTACGGAAATACAGGGGCACCATATCCGTACTGCTATAACAGAGCAGGGTGTCGCGCAGTACGAACATCTCATCCACACGGTTGTTACCACGGGTGGTCAGACTGGCGCGAAAAGCATCCCTACCGTTGTACTTACTCTGCACGGTGTGCATGGAGGCAGAACCGGCTTTCACCCACACGAACTTCCAGTTGTAATACAGGTTGTAAGTGAGGGTTTCTCCGCCCTTGAAGGCGGTATTCTTAAAGGTGCACTGGGCTGAAGCCGACACACTCAGGAGGGTCATCAGCAGCACGAGCACCATGAGGTTTCCTGATCTCTTCATCTTACTTAAATGTTTGTCCTTTAATATATTCTATTCCCATCTTACGAGCACGCTCCATATTGCGGCTCTTGATGACTTTCTTCTTGTCACCCTTTTGTTTGACGATGGCAGCGGGCTTTTGTTTAAAGACAGGCTGTGAGGAGGGATCCCATGAAAGGGTGACATCCCACTTCGCCTTGCACTCTATCTCCTCTGGGTAATAGTACACCGTCTCGGGCTGACGGTCAGCATCGTAATCACCCGTATCCCACAATCCGTTGTTGTTATCATCCACAAGAACACGCATAAAGTAGGTGTCGGGCTTCACATAAAAGAACTCCGCACGACCATTGTTCGTAGACACCTCTTTTGCTATCTTGTCGGACTTGTTGACCAACTGTGCCACAATATTCTTGCCCTGCAGGCCCTCGAAGGTGAAAAGGAGTGTGCTGTACTCATCGTTGGAGCGAACCTTAAACCCTTGCTTATAAGGCTTGGACACCAGTCCGTAGATATCCCGGAAGGCCATGGTATCAATCTCCAGACTATACTCCACATCGGGTCGCCACTCACCGTAGATCTCATACGTGCGGGGCACGTTCTCCACCTTGCGTAACTCATAGGCAGCCTGATACCACAGACTGTCGTGCTTGGCAAAGAGATGGATCGTCGACGTATCGGGCGGCGCTGTAGGACTCGGCAGAACAATACGGGGGTTCTTGTCGGGGTCCAACTGTGAGGGCACCTCATATTTGGGTTCGAGGAACTTCGGTGGCATAATCGAGTCGAAGGGCTCACCGCGCTTCTCCAGTCGTGTCTGTTTCTTCTTCCAGTCGTCAAACTCCTTCTTCTGCTGTTTCAGTCGTTTGGCCAGCGGTTCCTTAGAAAGCACCGTCAGCGTGTCGGTCTTGGTCTGCAAGACACCCAGCGTGTCGGTGACGTGGTGGGTGACAGCCATTTCCAGCGTGTCTTGGTTGACGAGCAGGGTGTCGCGCAACCAGTAGGTGATGGTGTCTTTCTTCTCTGAAGACTCAATCACAAAGGCACTGTCGGCATTGAAGTTAAGACCCTGGATCTGCGGCAGTATACTGTCGCCATAACTATAGAAGAGGGTGAATTTCTCTGCAGTCTTACGTTCCGCCTTGAGAAAGAAACGATCGGTCTGCAGGGCGGTAAATGCTCTTAGCACCACCTCATCGGGCAAGAAATGGGTATAGGGCACCCGCATGATTGAATCGATACGCAAGGAGTCGCGCCATAGTGTATCCTGTCGGATGTCAGGCTTCCAAGTAGGTTCGATGATATCATGATTGAAGGCAATCATCTCACTCTTCTGGTTATAGCAGTAGTTGCCATCGGCCTCCTGCAAGGCATAGATGCGGTATTTGCCCGGAGCCACTCCTTTGATAACGAAATGCCCGGTAGCATCCGTACGACCCACACGGAGCATCGGTTCACTGTGGAAGACCGTGTCGGTGAGGTTGCTGTATAGTCCTACCAGAATACCCTTGATCGGTTCGAGATCCTCAGCATTGAGCACGTAGCCAGCCACCTCGAGGGTATCGATATGGTCGCCGGTAGAGAAACTGTAGGTGTAGTTGCCTAAGGGGTTGCCCTCGTTATTATCGGTGATAGCATCAGAGAAGTCGATCGTATAGGTGGTATTCGGTTTCAGAGAGTCTACCAACTGGATGTTTATCTTACTGCCTGCTGCCTGTATCTCGGGCACCTCGAGCTGTGGGGGCGACACCACCACCTTCTCAGAAGGGTTCTCTATCTTGATATACTCATCGAAGAAGATAGCCATCTTACGCGTCTTTACATTGACAGCCTTATCCTTCGGATTGGCTCCTATCACATGGGGAGGGGTCTCATCGTACCATCCTCCGTCGGGCTGTCCCATCTTGGCACATGACACGAAAGTGAGAAGCAAGGCACAGAGGAGTACCCGACTGCCACAGTACATGACAGCCGATGTATACAACCTACGATATCCTTTTTCACTCTTCATTACACATTCAACTTTAACATCTCTTCGATATGTTCACGGCAGTTGCTCAGGCGCGGCACCTTATGTTGTCCGCCCAACTTACCCTTGTTCTTCAGCCAGTCGTTGAAAAGGTTCGGACGAGCCTTTATGAGTTCCAGGTGCTGCAGGGTGATATCCTTATAGCGCTTTGCCTCATAGTCGCTGTTCTCCTCCTGAAGTTTCTTGTCGAGGATCGTGGCAAACTGCTGCAAGTCGGCCGGCTCCTTAGAGAACTCTATCAGCCACTGGTGACGACACTTGGCATGATCATCCATAAAGACAGGGGCTGCTGTGTATTCGAGTACCTCTGCGCCGGTCTGCTCACAGGCGTATGCCAAGCCTTTCTCAGCATTGTCGACGATGAGTTCCTCACCGAAGGCATTGATAAAATGCTTCGTACGACCAGAGATAATAAACTTATAAGGGTTCTTGGAGGTGAAGCGTACGGTGTCGCCGATCATATAGCGCCACAGTCCACATGTAGTGGAGATCACCATCGCGTAGTTCTTACCGATCTCCACACCTTCCAGCGGTACGATATGCAGATGATCCGCATCGGTAATGGTGCCATCAGGGATATCCTCCAAGGGGATGAACTCATAGAAGATGCCATAGTCGAGCATCAGCATCATCGAGGGATCGGCAGGATCGTTCTGCAACCCGAAGAATCCCTCACTGGCATTATAAGTCTCCATATAATGCATCGCTTCAGAAGGGATCAGCTGGTTGTACTGGTGACGATAAGGAGTAAAGGCCACACCTCCATGGAAGAATACCTCCAGATTAGGCCACACCTCAAGAAGATTATCCTTACCGGAGAGCTCCATCACACGCGATAAGACAGAGAGCATCCATGAAGGCACACCACTGAGATTGGTCACATTCTTATGGAGAGTCTCCCGAGCAATACGGTCGCGCTTGACCTCGAAGTCACTGAGCAGTGCCGTGGCTTTTTTCGGCACACGTGCCAGGTTTACCAAGGGGTTGATATTCTCGATGAGTATCGCACTGAGATCTCCCACCAACGAATGGGGAAGGTTGTAGTTGGGTGCATGACTGCCACCCAGTATCAGCGCCTTTCCATCAAAGAGCTTACTCTTAGGGTTGTTCTGCAGGTAGAGGGCAACGCTATCGAAGCCTCCCTTATAGTGCATCATCTTAAGACCATCGGGAGATACAGGGATGAACTTACTCTTGTCGTTGGTGGTGCCTGAGGATTTGGCATACCATCGTACCTGTCCGTTCCACAGCACGTCTTTCTCACCATGGCGCATCCTGTCGATATATCCCTTGAGTTCCTCATAGGTAGTGACGGGTGCTGCCTTCGCAAAATCCTGATAGTTATGGATATCCTGAAAACCGTACTGCCGACCATAGACCGTGTCTTTGGCATGTTCCAACAGGTATTGCAACGAACGCTGCTGAATCGCTTCAGCCTCGTTGCGGTAATGCTCCAGCTCCTTACATCTGGGCATAAATATATTTCGTACGACTCGTGTAAGACTCATCTATTCTTTTTCATTACGTGTGCCCTGGCACAATAAGTGCTGTACCAAAGGGGTTAAAATACGTGCAAAGATACTGATTATCTTTGGAATAGATGAACAATTCACTTATTTTAATAAAATCGGCGGATTTTACTGCTCGGCAAAAGCGGCTGCCTCAGCGGCTGCGATAATCTCCTCGCGCGACAGTTCTTTCGGTTCGGCAGTGATATCCGACAGATCAAACTCATCAACAAATGGGTCTTGTTGAGGCTCAGGATCCTGCAGTGGAGCCTCATCTTTGATCGTTTCTCGTTCCTTCACAGCGTCACCCTTGAAAAAATCCTCTTTCTGTTCGGTATCGGGAACAACCTGCACCGGTTCTTCCTCCATCTTTGTGCGACTGGCCTTGGCAGCAAAGACCGCATCAATAAACTGCGGATTCTTACGCAGGCGCTGCAACGTCAGCTTGGAGGCCTGCTGCTGACTCTCTTTCTTACTGTAGCCCGTGCCGCTCTCACCCTCAACACCTTCGATCACCACCTGATAGGTAAACACCGGACTACCCTTCTCATCGCTCTTCTGCTCCAACAGTTTGAACTCGAGCTTCACACGGTTCTTCTGACTCCACTCCAAGAGCTTCGACTTAAAGTTAACCTCCTTATACGCTACCTTGTCGATATTGATCAGTTCGTTGAGCACCCGCTTCTCCATGAAACGCATGCAGGCATCATAGCCCCTATCCAGATAGATAGCACCAATCAGCGCCTCGAAGGCATTGCCTCCTACATAACTGTTGTGGGAAGAACTGTGTCCGCTGCTGACGATCAATTCATTGACACCCATCTCTCGCGCCAGTCGGTTGAGGGTCTCTCGCTGCACGATCTTACTGCGGGTATTAGTGAGGAATCCCTCGCGCTTACCCTCGAAGTGACGGTATACGATATCCCCCACAACAGCATCCAGTATCGCATCACCGAGGAACTCCAGCCGCTCATTGTTAACAGGGCGCCCCTTGGCATTGCGCTTACCGATACTCTTGTGCATCAGCGCTTGTTTGAAATAATCGATACGGTGAGGATAGAATCCTACAATACGCTGAATAGAAAAATAAAGCTCCTTATCTTTGCGGAAAGGGAGCTTTATATAATCAAGTAAATCTCTAATCAACATATTTCTTGAATATTACACAGGCGTTGTGTCCACCAAAGCCGAATGTGTTGCTCATTGCGGCTCGAACCGTACGCTTCTGTGCTTTATTGAAGGTGAAGTTCAGATTATAGTCAATCTCTTCATCCTTGTCGTCCTCATCATGGTTGATGGTCGGTGGCACGATATCATTCTGCACCGAGAGTACGCTCACCATAGCCTCTACAGCTCCGGCAGCACCCAGCAAATGACCGGTCATCGACTTTGTAGAACTGATGTTCAACTTATATGCTGCATCACCAAACACCTCCTTGATGGCCTTAGCCTCAGAGATATCACCCACATGGGTAGATGTGCCATGAACATTGATATAGTCGATATCCTCGGGCTTCATGCCGGCATCCTCCAGGGCAGCCTGCATCACCAACTTAGCACCAAGACCCTCGGGGTGACTGGCAGTGATATGGTATGCATCGGCGCTCTCGCCCTCGCCCACCATCTCTGCGTAGATCTTAGCACCACGCGCCTTGGCATGCTCCAACTCCTCAAGGATCAGACATCCTGCACCCTCTGCCATCACGAAACCGTCGCGACTGGCACTAAATGGACGTGAAGCACGTGCCGGATCATCATTACGTGTAGAGAGGGCCTTCATGGCATTGAAACCACCCACACCACACATACAGATAGCACTCTCGGCACCACCGCTCACGATAATGTTGGCCTTACCCAGACGAATCAGGTTGAAAGCGTCGGCCAGCGCATTGCTCGAAGAAGCACAGGCACTCGTCGTGGTATAGTTGGGGCCGTGGAAACCAAAATGTATAGAGATATGTCCGGCTGCGATATCGGCAATCATCTTGGGGATAAAGAAAGGACTGAACTTCGGACCTTGCTCCTCGTTCTTACCATAATACTTCACTTCATCCTCAAAGGTACGTATACCTCCGATACCTACACCGTATATAACACCAATACGATCCTTGTTTTCCTTCTCCAGATCCAAACCACTGTCTTTCACTCCCTGAATGGCACTGATCATGGCCAGCTGGGTATAACGGTCGATCTTACGGGCTTCCTTGCGATCTAAATAATCGTTGACATTAAGTCCTTTGACCTCACAAGCAAAATGAGTCTTACACAAGGAGCTGTCAAACTGTGTAATAGGTGCAGCACCACTGACACCGGCAAGGAGGTTATTCCATGTCTCCTCGGGGGTTAATCCTACAGGCGTAACGGCACCAAGACCTGTTACAACTACTCTTTTTAACTCCATTATAAATATTAATAAGTAAGGATGATGAGTGTTAGGAACGTAAAATCCATTGGAACGCCAATGGCCGCACCCTAGCACTCATCATCAAAAAAACTATTATGCGTTCTCCTCAATGTATTTGATAGCGTCGCCAACAGTAGAGATAGTCTCAGCCTTATCGTCTGGAATAGAGACATTGAACTCCTTCTCAAACTCCATGATGAGCTCTACAGTATCCAAAGAATCTGCACCGAGATCGTTTGTGAAACTTGCCTCTGGCTTAACCTCTGACTCATCAACACCGAGTTTATCAACGATGATAGCTTTAACTTTAGCTTCGATTTCTGACATAATTGTAATCTTTAAAATGTTAATAAATAATCTTCTTACTTAAAAAATTCGGGTGCAAAGGAACGAATTTAAATTCACTTATGCAAATATTTTGGTAAAAAAAGCGTCACACTGTGCACATTCAGCCCTTAAGTGTGCAAAAAATCGGTCTTTTTAGAAGGGTAACAGAGAACAATGACATATTTTTCCTCGATGGAACTTTACAATACCACTACATTTTCTCACATAACATATTGTCAAATCGACTTAAAGGGATGAAATATATCATACAAAGGAAAGATAAATTCGGGGAATCTGTTTGGTAATTCAAAATAAAAGTGTTAGTTTTGCAAAATTAAGCATCATACACATATTTATATTATGTCATTTACAGAACAGAGTAATATCGTATTCAATCAGGCTATCAATGATTATCACGTCAAGGATCATATTGATACGCCGATTAACAACCCTTATGATCGTGAGTCCATCGAAAACCGCTTGTATCTGAAATGTTGGATCGACACCGTGCAATGGCACCTGGAGGATATCATCCGCGATCCGCATATCGACCCACTGGAAGCCCTAAGTCTGAAGCGTCGTATCGACCGCAGTAATCAGGATCGTACTGATCTGGTGGAACAGATCGACAGCTATTTCCGTCAGAAATACTCTGACGTACAGGTGCTGCCCGATGCCCGCATCAACACCGAGAGTCCGGCATGGGCTATCGACCGACTGAGTATCCTGGCCCTGAAGATCTACCACATGAAAGAACAGGCAGAGCGTGAGGATGCCTCTGAGGAGCACCGTGAGAAATGCCGTCAGAAGCTGCACGTGTTACTGGAGCAGCAGGTAGACCTGAGCACAGCCATCGACCAACTGCTGGAAGATATCGAGGCCGGAAAGAAATACATGAAGGTGTACCGTCAGATGAAGATGTACAACGATCCTTCTACGAACCCCATCCTTTACGCTAAGAAGTAAGTATGCGCACGGAGCATGTCTTGATCATCCGCTTCTCTGCCCTGGGTGATGTTGCCATGACCGTGCCGGTGGTCTACTCACTGGCACGACAATACCCGCATGTGCGCTTCACGGTGCTGAGCAGAGGGTTCGCACGTCCTCTGTTCGAGGACCTTGCCCATAATGTAGGGTTCATGGAGGCCGACCTGAAAAACGAGTATCGGGGCATCAAAGGACTCAACGCCCTATACCGCCGACTGACAGCCAAGCACTTCACAGCCATCGCCGATCTGCATCATGTGCTGCGCTCCGACTATCTGCGCACCCGCTTTAACCTGGGCAGATACAGGGTGGAGCATATCGACAAGCATCGCAAAGGAAGGAACCAACTGACTCGCAGCAACAACAAGATCATGGTGCAGCAGCCCACCTCTTTCCAAAACTATGCCGATGTGTTTGACCGTCTGGGGTATCCCGTGAAGGTGGATTTCCATTCTATCTTCCCTGCTGAGGGCGGTGATCTGACACTGTTGCCCGAGGGCTTCCAAGAGAAACCCTCTCATCAGTATTGGATCGGCATCGCTCCCTTTGCCGCTCACGAGGGAAAGATCTACCCTCTGCCATTGATGCGGCAGGTGATAGAGCAGTTGTTGGAGCATCACCCCCATGCCCGTATCTTCTTCTTCGGAGGAGGAAAGAAAGAGTTTGAGGTGTTTGATGAGTGGGAGAATAGTTTCCCGCAATGTGTCAATGCCTCCAAGCAGTTGGGCGGTTTACGACAGGAGATGATCCTGATGAGTCATCTCGACGTGATGGTATCGATGGATAGTGGGAACATGCACCTGGCATCGCTCACGGGTATTCCTGTGGTGAGTGTGTGGGGTGCCACCCATCCCTATGCAGGATTTGCCGGATGGGGACAGAGCACGGATAAGTTTGTGCAGTTGGATCTGCCCTGTCGTCCGTGCAGTATCTACGGTAACAAACCCTGTATGCGTGGTGATTATGCTTGTCTGCAGAACATCTCACCCGACATGATCGTAGAGAAAGTAGAGAATATTTTTAATCAACTATAGTATTAACTAAAAAAGAAAAGCATTATGAAAAAGTACGTATGTGATACATGTGGTTGGGTATACGACCCAGAGGTAGGTGATCCAGAGAACGGCATTGAGCCCGGAACAGCATTCGAGGATCTGCCAGAAGATTTCGTTTGCCCACTGTGTGGCGTTGGCAAAGAGGACTTCTCAGAGGAGTAATTGAGTTTAGAGTTTAGGGTTTAGGGTTTAGAGCTTAGAGTCCTAAAGAATAAGTAAGGGACAGGGGTGCATCACGCAAGCCTGTCCCTCTTCATTATAATAATAGCTTTTCACTAAACTCTTAATTATGAACTACTCCATCGCCTCACTGTTAATCCATACTGCCACGGTTTTCATGCGGAGATAGCGCTCACTCATATACATAAAACCGCCGAAGGGATTATCCGTCCCCCAAGAGTTCTTGCACAGGTAATACTTCATGCCGTCTTTCGCCTTCGCCATCCCCACGATCGCCATACAGTGGTCATCGGTGGTCTTGAACTGCTCAAACGCCTCCTGGCGCAGGGGTACCTGGCGCAGGGGTAACGAAGCCTTATCCATATACTCGGCAAAACCCTTCTTAAAAGAGAAGCCTTCCTCAGAGATATCACCCTCCCAACAAACCGGATGACCGCTCATCAGGGCATTATCGATCTTATTAACTAAGGTATCCAAGGGCAGGTTATAGAACTCGCTGTTACTGCGGTTGTCGGGCACTTCCAAGACAAACGACTGGTTATAAGGATGATGAGTAAAACTGGTAAGTGCCACATACTCATCCTCCCGACACATGCTATGGGCAAACTCCTGTGGCGTGTAGATCGCTCCGTACATAAACACATTCAGTAGTCTACCGTGAATCTCCCTGTCGAGGATGTCCCCGGTCTGCTGCTGCAACGTAGCCAACCCGGCACCCTTGGCAATGGCATTGTCTGCCGTCTTCTGCAACTTTCGCATCAAGACATTGTAGTTGACATCACTATGGAAGGAGTCGTAATGAGAAATACCATATTGCTGCAACATCCTCAAGGCATCCGAGCAAGTACCCCTTGCTGTCCATGGTGTCTGTCCCTGAGAGAGGTAATAGCGCTGCAGTCGGTCCTCCAGCACCGCCCTGCAGAGGAAATCCACGGAGAGATTGACAGAGTCGCCCAACTCGATATGCTCACTCTCTATCGTTGCCAGCATGGCATACAACCAACAGAAATCACTCGATGACTGATTCTTCACCGGGGTGGTCTTCACCCTGCAGAGCATCGTCATTCCCTCAGGCACCTTCTCACTCCGAGATACCGCATCACCGTTGCCGCCGCATGCCGTCAGCATCACGATGGTTATAACACCTATAATTATCTTTATATTTCTCATCATCACGGCAAAAGTAAGCATATCCTTGTTAATATCCAAAATTTTTCGTAACTTTAGCCTCGCTGAACTTACTCTGTCTCGGAAATGAAAAGAAAAGCAAGCTTTCCTTTTGCATTTCACTCGACTTTTCGTAACTTTGCCAAAAATAACACTTATCTTATGAAAAGTAACCGTACCTGCATTTTTGTCACACTGCTCGGTGTAATGATGATGACCAGTCCTCTACAAGGCTTGGCTCAGGATCAGAAGACGTCTAACGAGGAGAAAACCTTCCTCTCACTCGAAGAAATGCCCGATGCCGGTATCTATCTGCCGGCTCCTCCACGTGAGCATAGCAGCCTCTTCTATGCCGACAGTTGTCAGTATGAGTGGGGCAAATCCGTGCGCAACACCCCTCGTGGCGCACAGGCAAAGGCAGATGCGGATATTTCCATCGCCTACTTCGCAAAGATCTTCTCTGAGCCCTTCGGCATCACCATCTCCAAAGAGCATACACCTTATATATATGAGTTGCTGGGGAGGAGCATTCGCACGATCCGATTAGGAGTGACCAAGGCGAAGAAGAAATATATGCGGTTGCGCCCCTATGTCTATTTCAAGGAACCCACACTGATTCCTGAAGATGAGGAAGAACTGCGTAACGAAGGTTCCTACCCGTCAGGACATACCGTACGTGGATGGGGTGCCGCCTTGGTATTGTCGAGCATCAATCCCGCCCGACAGAATGAGATCCTTACCCGGGGATATGAGTACGGACAGAGCAGGGTGATTGCCGGTTTCCATTATCAGAGTGATGTGGATGCCGCCCGCATGGCAGCCAGTGCCTGTTTTGCCCGTCTGCAAAACGACAGATTATATAAGAAACAGATGAAACGCGCCCAGCGCGAATATAAGAAAATCATGCGTAACAAACGATAATGATCATGGATACAAAGAATACTCTTGACCCCCAGTTGTCTGCCTACGAGATCATGGCTCCTGTGGGAAGCCGTGAGTCGTTGGCTGCCGCCATTCAGGCAGGAGCCGACTCTGTCTATTTCGGTATCGGACAATTGAACATGCGGTCGCACTCCGCCAATAAGTTCACCATCGACGATCTGAAGGAGATCGCCGCCACCTGCAACGAGAAAGGCATCAAGACCTACCTCACTGTCAACACCATCATCTACGGGGAGGATATCCCTACGATGCATCAGATCGTGGATGCTGCCAAGGAAGCCGGCATCACTGCTGTCATCGCCTCGGATGTGGCCGTGATGACCTACTGCGGACAGATCGGTCAAGAGGTGCACCTGTCTACCCAACTGAACATCTCCAATATCGAGGCCCTGCGCTTCTACGCTCAGTTTGCCGATGTGGTGGTGTTAGCCCGTGAACTGAACATGGAGCAGGTGGCCGAGATATACCGACAGATACAAGAGCAGCATATCTGCGGTCCTTCGGGCGAACTGATACGTATCGAGATGTTCTGTCACGGTGCCCTCTGCATGGCAATCTCCGGCAAGTGCTACCTGTCGCTGAACAATACCGGCAGGAGCGCCAACCGTGGGGAGTGCATGCAGATATGCCGACGAGGATATATCGTTACCGACCGGGAGACAGGCACCGAACTGGCTATCGACAATAAGTATATCATGAGTCCGAAAGACCTGAAGACCATCCGCTTTATCGATAAGATGATGCAGAGTGGTGTGCGGGTCTTCAAGATAGAGGGCCGTGCCCGCGGACCAGAGTATGTCTATACCGTCGTGAGGTGTTACAAGGAGGCTATTGCAGCCGTTCTCGACGGAACGTTTACCGAGGAGAAGAAAGACGCGTGGGATGAACAACTGGCGAAGGTGTTCAACCGTGGTTTCTGGGATGGTTACTACCAAGGACAGACTCTCGGTGAGTGGAACGAGGAATACGGCTCATCTGCCACCGAGCGCAAGGTGTATGTCGGCAAGGGCATGAAATACTTCTCTAAGTTGGGTGTTGCGGAGTTTGCCGTTGAAGCATGTGAGTTTAAGCCGGGTGACAACCTGCTGATCACCGGTCCTACCACGGGTGTTATCTATGTCACCCCGACAGAGATCCACGGGGATAACGGACCGGTGCCCATCGCACAGAAAGGCACACGTGTATCGATCGCCGTTCCCGAGAAGGTGCGTCCCAGCGATAAACTGTTCAAGTTGGAGCGCGTCAAATGAAAGTGTAGAGTTAATAGTGTAGAGTGTAGAGTTATGATTACCCACCCGGGGACTGGCTCTGTGATGTGCCTGTCCCCGCAATAACAAATACTCAGGGACTGGCTCTGTGATGTGCCTGTCCCCGCCAATAACAAATACTCAGGGACTGGCTCTACCGTCAGGGGTGCCTGTCCCTGCCAATAACAAATTGATAATGGAAAATGGAAAATTTTAAATAAAAAAAGAGACACTGAGATACAGAGCAATGATCAGAAGGTAATCATAACTATGAACTTTGAACTATGAACTATGAACTCAATAACCCTCTGTACCTCCGTATCTCTGTGTTGAGAAATAAAAAATGAATTATGGCAACAATCAATGAACTGCAAGACGAGGTGATCGAGGAGTTCTCCGACTTCACCGACTGGATGGATAAGTATCAACTGCTCATCGACTTAGGTAATGAGCAACCGCCACTGGATGCTAAATACAAGATTGAGAGCAACCTGATCGACGGTTGTCAGAGTCGTGTATGGCTGCAGGCCGACTATACCGATGGCAAGATCTTCTTTACCGCCGAGAGCGATGCCTTGATCGTAAAGGGTATCGTGGCCCTGCTGATACGAGTGCTAAGCGGACATACCCCTCAGGAGATCTTAGATGCCGACCTCTACTTCATCGACAAGATCGGACTGAAGGATCACCTCTCTCCCACCCGCTCCAACGGACTGCTGGCCATGGTAAAGCAGATACGTATGTATGCATTGGCTTATAAGATGAAACAATAAGCGCCGTGAGAAAACTACGTACCATAGAGATGAACCGTATCTCGGTGGAGGCATTCAAGGAAGCCGAGAAACTGCCACTCATCGTCGTGCTCGACGATGTGCGGTCGATGTATAATATCGGTAGTGTGTTCCGCACCTCCGACGCCTTCCGTGTGGAGGCTGTCTATCTGTGTGGTATCACCGCCACACCGCCACATCCCGAGATTCACAAGACAGCCTTAGGAGGCGAGGACAGTGTCGACTGGAAGTATTTCCCTACGGCATTAGAGGCTGTCAACTATCTCAAAGACAACGGTTATCATGTCTTTGCCATCGAGCAGTGCGAGGGTTCCACCATGCTGCAAGATCTATCTGTGGAACTTTCCACCGACGACAAACAGCGCTATGCCGTAGTCTTCGGCAACGAGGTAAAGGGCGTTCATCAAGAGGTGGTCGATCAATGTAACGGTTGTCTGGAGATCCCCCAGTTTGGCACCAAGCACTCGATGAACGTCTCCGTCACAGCCGGCATCGTCATCTGGGAATTTGCCAAGAAATTGCTGTTGTGATCAAATGGGTCGATCAAATGGGGACGGAGCTGAAATGATCTGTTTATGATACTCTAATTAAAATGTTATGAATAATCTCACAGAAGTAAAAAAGGACTGGAAATCCATTCCGTATTTTAAACAGTACACGCCAACTAAGTTTTATGCGATACTTGGATGTTTTATAGTTGGTTTTGACCTTAAAGCCCTAAGAGGTTGGGAAGAATATCGACCACATTTTGTAATGTATCCTTTATGGAAAAATTCCGTAAATGACTGTTTACATCATTCATATTTGTTAACACCGATTAAAGATAAAAAGGGGCTTGATTTCAACATTCCTTATTTTCATCATCATGAACATTTTGTTGATTTTGTTAGCCAATGTCATAATAGAATAAGTTTTATTTTTGAAAAAAACATATCATCCGAAATAATAAGGAATTATCTAGGTAATTACTCTAACAATCTCTTTATAAGAAATATTCCAGTTCTTCAGGCTTATGTAGTGGAATGTGTTTTTTGCTTCTCTTTATTTATAGGAACAGACATGCATAAAGTTTTTTATAATATGTTACAAACCTGTGATAAGTGGGATAAAAAAAATTTTATTTACTGGGGAAAAACTTATGACGAATGGCTTGAGGGTTTAATTTCTATGACAAATGATAGAGATTCTTTCTTAAAACAAATTGAGACAAACATCAACAGCGAGAAACTTCGCAAGTTGCCACGCTATAATCTTATACCGTAAAGTGCCCGTTCATCGGGATATGTTATCCCGATGTCAGTAATAGCGGAATGCTATCCGCAAATAACGAGAAAAGAAGAAATCTTATATATAATGTGTAAAACGGCAATAAACATAGAGCAGCTAACGGTTACTATAAAGAATATTTTATCTAAATCCTGATATTCACCTCCGACGGATGGCATATCCGCCGGAACGGAGAGTTGGGGAACAGGGCCGCTAAGGCATACCTGTCCCCGCTGCGACTCATTCGGGGACAGGCACACCCTTCGGGCAGAGCCAGTCCCCGAGTGTATGAACGGATTATTTCTGAACTCATCCCAGGTGACCTTACAGTCTGATGGCTGCCGACAGTATTAAGAGTAGGGCAAGGGTAAGAAAATAAAATGGTAAAATGACAGATCGAGGTTGTTTTTAGTGACACCTAAAATCCGCAGATAATTTTTCGAGTGTCTGATTTAGCCCTTGCTTGTGACGATTGTGTCTGACTCTAGGCTTAGAAACGCTTGACATGACTTGTATGCAGACACCTTCCCCTTACCCCGTAAGG